>Ga0163144_10017718_pt1 | contig 14489 bp, 12 predicted proteins | sample OliLak19BULKMAT1_FD_123175 | JGI IMG/M metagenome (GOLD analysis project Ga0163144, IMG submission 123175) | Freshwater microbial mat bacterial communities from Lake Vanda, McMurdo Dry Valleys, Antarctica - Oligotrophic Lake LV.19.BULKMAT1 | ecosystem: Environmental > Aquatic > Freshwater >... | reverse complement strand
GCGTGGGAAGAGGCCTACGGGGCGATCACGTCGCTGATGCTCGCGGGCTACCCGCCCGGTGCGCGGGGGCAGGCCGCCAGCGCGGCCTAGGAGGCTGGCCTCCAGCGCGGCGCCGCTGTGATTCGTGTCCGCGGGCCGGGGTGATACCGTCTCTTCGCGGACATGGATCGGCTCTCCGTCACCTTCGCGATCGCCCGCGGGCGCCGCCTCTACCATGGCCGACCGTTCGTCGTGTTCGCGCTGGATCTGCGAGATCCGCTCGGGCTGCTCCTCACGGAGCTCCTTCACGACTTCGGCGATGCGCGCGCCATCTCGGACCTCCGGCGGCGCGCGGAACGCCGCGACCGCGCACCGGTCGTCACCGTGCCAACCTCCATGGAGCACCTCGGCAAGATTGTGGAGTGGTTCGAGAAAGAGCTGGATCTCGTCACGACGGAGGACGGGTGCACGCTCGGTGACGCGGTTGCGGTTCGCGCCTTTGCCCGGGGCGCGCAGGCGTCGAGCAACGGCGTGTCCGTGTTCCTCGCCGCGACCGACGAGCGAAGCGTCTTCCGATTTCCGCTTCAGCGGCGCGTGGACCAGGCGGCGCCGCACCCCATCGACCCGTTGCTCTTCGGGCAGCTTGAAGAGGGCGCGGCAGCGAATACCAACAATGACAGCGAGCTCGCCGCGCAGACCCAGCCGCCGGGCGGGGCAATCGCGCCCGCGCGAAGAGGTGGGAAGGCACCGAGGTCGGCGAGCGGATTCTTCGCCGGATCGCGCTAGAAAAGAGCTGGGCGGCGCAGCGACAAGAGTAAGGGACGTGCGCCACGCCGCGATCGGGGCGCTGCTCGGCCGGGGTTGCCATGACGCGTACGCGTGCGCTCGCGGTGCGGGGCAACGCATGCCCCGCAGCCTGCCATCTGTTGCGCGGTGGCCCTTCGCGGTACGCTCCGCGGCATGAAGGGACGGGACGACGCCGCGCATGGCGCTCAGCAGGTTCGCGGTACCACGCGTCACGTGTGCGCTACATCGATCGCACGTGCGGACTTCCTGCGGCGCACGTGCATCGGGGTCGTTGCTGGCCTTGCCTTCCTTGGGGGTCCAGCGCTCGCGCAGACACCGCCCGACGCGCCGTTACCGCGCTCGATGCGGCTCGAATACCTCGGCGCCGAGCGGTGCCCTGACGTGTCGTTCTTCCGTGATCGGGTGGTGCTCAAGCGACCGAGCCACGCGGATCCGTTCGCGGGCGACTCGCCGTCGCGTCTCGTCGTCACGCTCGCGCGCGATGCCTCGGGCTAACGCGGGCGGTGGGAGGCGTACGACGCCGCGGGCATCGTCGTGCGGCGTCACGATCTCGGGCCCGTGGGCAACTGTCACGATCTCGTGGATGGGCTCGCGTTCGGGTTCGTTCTGCGGTTCGACGACCGGAGCACTCCCGCCGCACCCACGCCTGCCCCGCAACCGCTACCCGTGCTGATCGTGCCGGTGGTGGCGCCGGTCGACGTTGCGAAGCCTGCGCCGTCTCCGGCCGGCCGCGTCCTCGTGGGCGCCTCTGGCCTGCTCGGGCTGGCAACCACACCTGCACCGGCCGGCGGCGGCATCTTCGCGATCGGGTGGCGCGCGCCGTGGTGGTCTGTTTCGGGCGAGGTGCGCGCTCTGCTGACCCTCAACGCGCCCGTGGACGGCGGCCACCACGTGAGCCTCCATCGCGTGACCGGCGCCGCGCTGCCGTGCTTGCACTGGCGCTTTCCAAGGGAAGTGCGAGGCTGCGCGCGCGAAGCTGGGCAAGCGCACCGGGCGCGTCCATGCGAAGGACTACCGCGATCTACGCAAGAAGATCGAAGCGTGTTTGACTGCGGATGGAGGCATCCCGTGAAGGTTCGTTCGCTGCTCCTGGTGTCCGTTTGCGTACTGGGGCTACAAGCGTGCGCGGCGGACTACCTCGATCTCGGCTACGACCACGCAGCCATCGGAGCGGGCGGCGCCGCGGGAAGCGGCAGCCAGCTCTGCACTCCAGGCGAAAAACGAGAGTGCTATGCAGGCCCCGAAGGCACGAAGGGGGAAGGGATCTGCAAGCCTGGCGAAGAGATGTGCAACGCCGAAGGCTCGGCGTTCGGAGCGTGCGAAGGCGAAACGCTTCCGAAGCCCGCCGACGACTGCACGACGATCGAGGATGAGGACTGCGACGGGAACGCGCCGCCGTGCTCTGGAACTGTTCTTTGGGCTCAACGGTTCGAGGACGGCAGCGCGCAACTTGCTCAAGGCGTCACCGTTGACGCTTCCGGCAACGTTATTGTAACAGGCAATTTTCATGGCTCGGTCAACTTCGGCGGAGAGACCATCGAGAACGGTTCAGGCGGCTTCTCTGGCGACATCTTTGCCGCGAAGTTTGCCCCCGACGCCACCCATTTGTGGAGCACTCGTTTTGGGTCTGAAACGTCACAGCGAGCAAGAGCCGTTACAGTGGATGGGGCAGAGAGCATCATCATTGCGGGCGACTTCGATGGTTCCATTGACTTTGGGGATGGCACGCACTCGAGCGCCGGGGGCGCCGACGTCTTCCTTGCAAAGCTCGACCCGAGCGGAGCAACCCTATGGAGCAAGAGCTTTGCAAATAACGGCCCAAAGGACTATGGGCTGGCGTCGGATCCCTTCGGCAACGTCATTCTGGCAGGAGCTTTCGACCAAACGATCGACTTCGGAGGGAATGTGGCAATGACGAGCGGCGGAGGTCTCGACATGTTCATTGCAAAGTTCAACCCAACCGGCGTTACGCAATGGGCAAAGCGTTTCGGTGATGCGGGCTTGCAATTGGCGACCAGCGTCGCGGGTGACACTACCGGCAATGTGCTCGTGACCGGCCACCTCAGCGGGGCGGTTGACGTAGGCACGAAGACGCTGACGAGCGCGGGAGCCGAAGACGTGGTTCTGGTGAAGCTCGCACCATAGGCCGAAATCCACACCGGGAAAAATTCGATCCCCCCCGGTCGATTTATGGACGGCAGACCCCGGCCACCTCGAAGACCCGTGTAGCCCTTCTCGTGCTCGAAGCGAGCACCGGGGCACGGGAAAGAGGTCCTTCTGGAGGGTGTAGCCGCGATGGTGCTTGTTGGTCCGGTACTTCGATGGAGAAGGATTTGAACCATGTTGAAAAAGGCGTCTTGGATTGTCGTGCTGGCGATAGCGGTGCCCGCCGCGTGCAAGGAGGTCGACGGGGAGTGCTATCGCCGAGGCGAAGGCCCCGGTGCCGGTGTCGGCGGGAGCGTCATCGTCCCGGGCGGGCCCGGCGGCTTCGGCGACGTGCCGCCGGAGCCGCAAGACGCGGACGACCCGCCGCCCGAGTGCAACGTGTCTGATGAGACGGAGTTGGGCGCGGTCACGTGCGGACGGCCTTCGTGGGGAACCGAGGCTTGCCAAGCGCTCTGCGCCGCAAATGGCGTGCTCTGCATCGATCAGCTCGAATTCAAGAGCTATCTCCCTGGGAAGATGTTGTCGCTTTACAAGTGCTGTGGATGCAAGGGCAAGCAGGAATGTTGGTATGTGAACCCCGACAAAACGTCCCAGGTCTGCGTACACTACGTGTCCGAAGGGCGCGTGAAGTGTCAGGTCAACTGAGAAACAGGAGGTCCGCACCATGCTGGAGCTGACGCAAGAGCAGACGGAACGCATGGAAGCCTCTGAGCGGGAGGTGTCCGCCTTGGTCGACGCGGAGGAAGAAGGCGTGGAGGCACTGACGAGCCTCCTGCGCGGCGACCGTGCGAACGTCGAGGCGCTCGACCGGTACGTCCAGGTGTTCGAGGTGCTGCGCGGTGGCCGGATCGCCGGGGGATACAAGCCCACCGAGGACGATGTTCGCAACGCGCGCCGCCTGGTGGACTCCGTTCGCGAGGGCGCGCCGCACGAGGCTGTCGTCGCGCTCGCGATGCGCGTGTTTCGGGTCAGCCAGGATCCGGCTGGGCTCTCCTGCCTGTGCGGCGTCCTCCCCTTGTTGGCGGGCCGCACCACGAGCGTGGACGGTATCCGCGGCGCTCCGCACGAGTACATGCAGAACATCGTGCGAATCCGTCTCGACATCGCCCTCGCGTTCTTTGAACGGGGGGGCGAGGTCGAGGGCTACGTCGTCACGCCGGAGGACCTCGTGCGCGTGCGGCGCCTGCACGAGATCGCCCTGGAGGACGGACCGGAGCGGCGAGCGTTGGCGGCGCAGCTCTGGTCCCGAATGCCGCGGACGTTCACCGAGGATGTGGAGCGGCAGCTTGAGGTGAACGGGGCGCTGCAGTCTTGAAGCCGCCCGACTCCCCCTCTTGAGCTTCGCGCCCGATCCCCGAAAATCAGTCAGCTACGGCCGGGAAACCGCGGGCATGACCGCCGTGAGCTTTGTAAACAATCCCGCTTCGTTCTGTGCGCCTGCGTGGCAGTTCTTGTTCCGATGCCGGTAGAGGCATTCGAGCTCAGCGGCGGCGTCAGCTTCGGGGGGATCTTGGCTGGCACCGGTCCGCGCCTTGCCGTGAGCCCCCACGGCGGGATGCCAGCGTGCGGCCCGATGTGGTGCGCGCGCATGACGGGCGTCGCTCCAGGCGGACACGCGCAGGCGAATTCTTACCTCGTGGGCCCTCTGGGGATCGCGGTGAGTGCCAGCATGGACTGGCTCGGAGGCAGGAGCGCTGTCCTTCCGGAGGGTGTAGCCGCGATGGTGCTTCTTGGTCCGGTACTTCGATGGAGAAGGATTTGAACCATGTTGAAAAAGGCGTCTTGGATTGTCGTGCTGGCGCTGCCAACGCAGTAGCCTCCTGAAATGTCGTTACGGCAGAAGCAGGCGCTGCTCGCGCTAGCTCTCGTTCTCGCGCTCGGCGGCTCGGCCTGCAGCAACGAGATCACGATCGTGGACGGCAGCGGCTCGGGCAGCGGCGCGAGCAGCGGAACGGGCTCGACCTCCACCGGGCCGGCGTCTCGCGAGATCGATCTCGCGTACGGGCTCCCGCCGTCGTTCGCCGCCGATCCGGATCAGCTCCTCGTCATGCTCAACCACGTCGATGGATCGCTCGTACAGAGCTGGCGCGGAGGTCAGCTCCCGACGAAGGCGATCGTGGACGACGGCGACCTCGTGACGTACGCCAACCTCACCGGCGGCACCGCGTCGTACGGTCCCGCGCAGGACATCGTGTCGTACCGGGTGACGCCCGGCGTGCATCGCATCGAGCCCCGGGTCTCCCTCGAAGGCCAGCTCACGTGTGACTTCGAGACGATGCACGTCACCGTGCACCTGCCCGCCTTCGCCGGCGCTTCGATGGCGAGGGTCGCGGGCCAGAGCGGCGGTAACAACGTGACCTACGAGCTGCCCGCCGACATCCCGCTCGATGTCCACGGGTGTGGTGGTCCAGCCACGCGCGCCGTCCTGACGACGATCGACGGGCCCGCCGGATACCTCGCGTTCGAGCTCGACGAGGTCCCGTTCGTCGCCGACTCGTCTGTCGAGCTGACACCGACGTTCGCGACGGCTCCGCGAGCGAAGCTGGCGATCACGGTCGACATGCTCGGCGACTCCGACGGCGCGGACGCGCACGCGCACTGGACGGGAAATCCCGACGAGGGGGACTTCTTCGGGGCGCCTGAGTCGGGGTTCGACGTGAAGTTCTCCGGGGATGCGCCGTTCGAGTACGCGCCGAGCTTGGTCGACCTTCCGCACGGCTATCCGTTCGCGTACGCGAACGTCGTCGCGCCGCCGAAGGGAGACGTCTGCCTCCGCGTCGCCACCGTGTTCCGGCTCGGCGCGAGCTCCACGCCCATCGTGTTCCACGCGACCGAGCTCGCGTTGCCGGTGCCCGATGGTGATCGATGGGCCCTCGAGGCAGGTCTCCTGGGGGACACGATCACGCGGCACTTCTTCTTCGGCGAGCGGTGGTGGCGCCTCGTCGAAGATCCCGCGAGCGCGTCGTACCCGGCCGTCTTCCCGACGTTCCCCGCGTCCGTCCCCGGGGGCTTCGTCGTCCCTCAGGGCACGCCCACGCTGTCGCTCATCCACCACGGGGACGACGAGGGTCTCGCCACGTACGCCGACGTCCTCGCCCAGTCGTCGCCTTTCGAGACGCACACGCTGCGGACGCGGACGAGTCACCTGATCTGCGACTGGCTCTGAAGCACCGACCGCGAATCCGCCCTTGCCAAGTGATGGCAAGCGCCGCCAACGTCAAGAGCAAGGTCCCCCGGCCACAGCACAGAGGCACCCTAACACGGACCCACGCGGCGCCAAACCGAGGGGCCGTACCGTTGCACTCGCGATCTCCTCACCCGGCGGCGGCGAGCGCTCGCGCGAAGTCGAGCCCGGTCAGCACGCCGCGGAGCTTGCGATCGTGCATGACGAATACGCGGCGCGCGCGCGTCTCGTAGGCATGTGCCGCCGCGCGGAATGATCCTCCCCCCAAGGACTACCCCGAAGGATCGACCTCTGTCGATTCATGGAAGGCTAACGGGGCCGTCCTCGAAACACCCCCATAAGCGCCCGTGCAGGGTCAGCGAAGGATGTGTGAGAGGAGCTCGACAAGATGTCTCGACGGGGGGGCAACCAAGCAAGCCCACTGGCCGTAAAACCACCCGCAATCCCCGGGGCCCAGGAGCCATTGCCATCGCTGGAGCGAGTCACTCCGCGCCATGTTGCCTACGTCCGCACACTGGTCGCACGGCTCGGAGTATCGCCGGCCCATGAACAAGAGGATCTCGTTCAGGAGGTTCTCATTCAGGCGCACCGGAGCAAGGAGTCCCCGCTGGAGCCCCGCGCCCTGCTTTCCGGCATCACGCGTCACGTGGTCTTTCGCTGGATAACGAAGCGCGAGCACGCGCGCCGAGTCATGCAATCCAAGGCCGATGAGGTGGCCGAGGAGCCGGCGCAGCAGAGCGCCGAGCAAGACTGGCAAGCTCGGGAAAGGTACGACGCCGTCCATGTCTGCATCGACGAATTGCCCGAGATGTTCCGAGCGGTCTTCGTCCGCAGTGAGATCGACGAAATGCCCATGGCCGAGGTTGCCGAAGGCCTCAGCATTCCCGTCAATACCGGCTACACGCGCCTCCATCTCGCGCGCGCTCGCTTTGCCGAAGCCGTCTCGAAAGTCAGGCGGTGCACGTGGCGCGCTTCAGCACCACAGGCGTGCAGCTATGGGAACGGCGCTTTCCTTTCCGTGGCGCGGTCCATCCGCGTGTGGCCCTGACGCTCGACGCGACGGGCGCGGCGTGCGTTTGGGGCGCGTTTTGCGGGGCGATTCGCTTCGAGGGAGCCGACGGGCCGGCGCTTCATTCCAAGGGGTGGGATCGGTTCCTCGCGCGCGTGCAGCTCGATGGCGTGGTCCGGTGGTCGCAGGTGCTCCGCGCCGTCCAGACCGACGACTACGCCGCCGCAGGGCATCGCAACGGCGCTGTCACGCTGGCCGCGGTGGTGAAGCCGCGCGCGGGCGAAGGGCGCGACTCGACGGCGCGCGATCTGTATGTCGCGCGGCTCGACGCCGCCGGCAGCACGACCCAGCGCACGCGCTACCCCGGCACGCCGCACGCTTGCGCGCGGGTTGTCGTCGCGAGCACAGGCACCGACGCGCTTGCGCTCGCCGGCTACTTCTCGGGGAGCTTCACGATCGCAGGGCAAGAGGTGCGCAGCACGAGCCCTGCAAGCGAGTCGGTGTTCGTGGCGCGCATCGGAGGCGAGGGCGGATCGTGGGCGCGGGCGCTCCACGGGCCGGAGCTTCAGGCCGGGCTTTCGGTCCACGGCGATTCGTCGGGCGCGGTGGTGCTCGCCGGATGGTGCGCGGGCGGGGCGATGGACTTCGGGGGCGAGCGGATCGAGGCGGGCGAGCGCGCCGCGTTCTTCGTCGCGAGGTACGGCACATGAGCGCGGACGCGTTGAAGATCGCAATCCTGGAGCGCGCCTCGTGATCTATCTCCTGGGCGCTGCCGTGGCGCTGGCGTTCCTCGCGTTGCTGGTTTGTGTCGTGCTGCTCGTGCGCGGCCTTCAAGCCGATCTGACGCTCACGCGCGCGGCGCTGGCCAAGCACACCACCCGAACGGCGCGCGTGCTCGCGGTGCAGCTCGCCCGCGACCGCGAAGAGCACCCCTCGATGCCCCGGGCGTCGCCTCCACTGCCGGCACGGGAGCCCATCGATGCCCCGGGCGTCGCCTGCACTGCCGGTGCAGGGGCCTCTCGACGCCCCGACCGTCACCTCCACTGCCGGCGTGGGGGCCTCCCGATGCCCGGGCGTCGCCTCCACTGCCGGCGTGGGGGCCTCTCGATGCCCTCGACGTGGCGGGAGCGCTCGACCGGTAGGACGTCGACACTTCGCCATTCCATTCTACCGGTCGCCCGTGGCAGATTGGTCCCATTGGTGACAAGACCAAATCGGGTGGAAAGACGACATCACAAGCCAAGCGGCCTTTCGAGTCCGAAGACTCGGCGGCCTGCTTCAACCACTTCTCCAAGCTCGTTGCCGATACCCCGGCTGACAAGCTGGAGAAGCTCAACGCCGATCCGGACATCGTCCGTGTCAATCTGGTGCGAGGCGTGGACGCCGTCCGCCCGCACCTAGCGCAAGTTCGCAAGGCGCTCCCGCTCCTCGACGTCAATGACTTCCTCGAGCTTCCTTCGCTGGCACTGGGGCTTGGCCTCGCGGTCGATCGCATCTTCGTTCCCGCGAGCCCACAAGAGATCCGCGCACGGCAGGCGAGCCTTCGCCCGGTCCGGAGCCAGGCCCTTCGTTACCTGGAGGTCGCTGCCGAGCTTGGCCTGGTCCCGGGAGACCGCGTCAAAAAGATCCGGGCCAATACGGGGCCGGTCGACGAGGCGCGCGACGGCGTTGCCATCGCGGCGCTGTTTATAGATTCCGAAGCGGCGCTCGCGGGCAAGCACCCTTTCTCGGCCGGAGCATTGGAACAGCTTGGTGACGACGGTAACTGGCTGATCAGTCAGCTCTTGCCCAGCGGCGCGACGGCGGAAAAGACGGAGCGCAGCCCGCAGGCCGTCGTGCGCGATCAACTCTGGACCGACGTCCTGCGGCGATATGACGAGCTGTACCAGGCCGGAGTGGCAATCTGGGGCCGGCGCAAGGTGGACGAGCACATCCCCGCGCTCCACTCGCGGGTGAGCGCAGCGGCCGCCACGGCAGCCTCCAAGGCGGTGCCCACGACGCCGGCGACCCCGTAGGGCGGAGAGCAACGCTCCTGGGGGGGCCCGGTCCAGGTGATTGGCGACGGATGCGGCGCGGATCAGGCTGTTTTGAAGCGGTGTCTCGAAGGAGGGAGCGGCCATTCGCGCGATTCACCTTGCAGGCAAGGCGCCGGTCGTTCCGCGATTCAAATTCTCGCTTTGGGGCGTCTGCGGTCCTCGCCGGCGCTCAGCTCGCCTCGGGTGCGGTCGCCCCCAGCGCGCCGGCGAAGCGCTCGACCTCGTCCAGGAGCGCATCGGCGTCGCCCGCGTAAGGCAGGCGATCGCGACCTTCGAGCTCGACCATGCGGGCCCCCGCGATGCCGCGCGCCAGATCCCGACTGGCCGCGATCGGCATCAGCGGATCGCCCTTGCGGTGGAGGACCAGGGTGGGCACGCGGATCTGCGACAGGACCCCGCGCGCGTCGAGCGCCGCGCTGGTGCGAAAGAGCGCGGCCGCGCCGCTCGGCGCCGCCCCGGAGCGCAGGTACGTCGCCCACCAGCGGTGAAAGGCTTCGTCCTTCGCCAGCGACGGCGCCTCCTGCTCGGCGAACAGCGGCTGGCCCCAGCGCGCGCCGATCTCGCTGACCACGCTCTCGATGACCTCCGCCGGCAGGCCGTGCTCGTAGCCTCGCGACCGGCTCATGCACGGGCTCCCGCCATACGCCACGAGCCCGAGGGTGCGCTCCGGGTGCTTCGCGGCGAACAGCGCGGCGAGCCCCGCGGCCTCGGAGATCCCGAACACCACGGCGCGCTCGCTCGCCGCCGCGTCCATCACCGTGAGCACGTCGTGCACGCGGTCGTCCGGGCCGAGGTCGTCGGTCCGCCGATCGGAGAGGCCGGTGCCGCGCTTGTCGAACAGGATCACGCGCGAGAACGAGCCGAGGCGTCGCAGAAAGCCCGAGAGCTGCGGCGACTGCCAGCCGACTTCGAGGTGGGTCACCCAGCCGAGCGCCAGCACCAGATCGGGTGGGCCGGCCCCGAACACCTGGTAGGCGATGTTCACGTCGCCGCTGCCGGTGTAGCGGGTCGGCGGCGGATCGAGCGCGATCTGGTGCTGGTACGCGACGGTGCGGAAGTTGGTCGGGGGAGGGGTGGGGCGCTCGTCGCCGAGGCCGCGCTGCATGGCCTCGGCGATGCCCGCATAGGCGCGCGCCCAGGCCTGCTCGGTGGCGACGGAGAAACGCTCGCCCTCGAGCTCCGAGAGGGTGGCGAGGAGCGCCTCACCGAGCGCGTCGAGGTGGTGCGGCTCGACGCCGTACGAGACGTGCCGCCGGCCGAGGTCTTCGAGCAAGGCGGTCAGCCGCTCGGGCAGCTTGAGGTTCTCGACGACGAGCTGCAGCGCGCCCATGAGCTTCTGGCGCTGCTCGGCGAGATCGGCCGGGAACAGCTTGCGAAGCTCGGGATGGCGCGCGAACAGGCGCTCGTAGAGCCGGACCGCGAAGGCCTCGCCGCGCGGCGCGATGCGCGCGAAGGAGGCCGCGACGCGCACGGCGTCGTCCGCGGACTCGCCCGGTCTGCCGGACGGCGCAGGGGCGAACGGCTGGTACACGATCTTCACCGCTTCGAGCGCCTGCGTGACCTGCTCGACGTCGCGGTAGCGCTCGTCGGGCAGGCGCCGCACGCAGCGATCGATGACGTCGGCGAGCGCGTACGGCACGTCGGCGGCGTGCTTCGCGAGCAGCGGGAGATCGCGGGTGATCGCGGCGCGGGCCAGCTCTTCGGGGCGAAGCTGCGCGAAGGGCAGCCGGCCCGAGAGCAGCTCGTAGAGCATCAGGCCGAGCGCGTAGATGTCGGAGGCCGCGGTCGCCGGCTCGCCCAGCCAGAGCTCCGGCGCCATGTAGAGCGGCGTCCCGAGGAACTGCCCCGTCACCGTGAGCAGGCGCGCGTCGGCTTCGGGGCCCTCCGCGCGCGCGGTCCCCAGCTCGGCGCGAAGCGAACGGACGGGCTGCGTCGCGGCGTGGCCCTCGGCCTCGCGGGGCTCCCACGGCAGGGTCGCCCCGAAGTGCCGCGAGAGGGGCCCTCGGGGGAGCGTCTCGAGCGGCAAATCGAGCAGCTTGGCCAGACCGAAATCGAGCAGCTTGACCTCGCCCGTCTCGGCCAGCATCACGTTGCCGGGCTTGATGTCGCGGTGCAGGACGTTGCGCCGGTGCGCCGCGGCGAGGCCCCGCGCGACCGCGATGCCGATGTCGAGCGCGCGCCCCCAGGCGAGCGGGAGCGCCACCTTGTCGAGGCTCGCGCCGTCGACGAGCTCGTAGGCGATGTACGGCCGCCCCAGCACGTCGCCGACGCGGTAGATGCCGACGACGTTGGGGTGCTGGAGGCGCGCGATGGCGCGGGCCTCGATGAGGAAGCGCTCGCGCGCCCCGGGCGCGAGGTTCGGCGTGCCGATGAGCTTGAGCGCGACGGGGCGATCGAGCGCGAGATCGTGGCCGAGGTAGACGTGCCCCATGCCGCCGCGCCCGAGCGGCCCGCGCACCTGGAAGCCGTCGAACTCTTCGGGCAGCGCCCAGTCCTTCGTCGGTGTGAGCCCTTCCGGTCCCATGGAGCGCCCAAGTTAGTCGATCTGGGCGACTTCGATCGGGGGAACGCGTCCGGCGGATGGGGCGGCGTACGTGCCCCTCGTGGGGGCGACCCGCGCCGGCTACCGCGAGAAAGCGCCAGAGCAAGATCGAGGTCCCGGCGGAGATCACCCGCCTGCGGCGCTTCTGCTGTCACCCCCGGCTGGTCTTCCCCGACGCCGACAGCGAGTCTGCCAAGGTCCAGACGTTCCTGGAGCTCGTCGAGGAGCTGCGCGAAAACCAGCACCGCGCCCTGGTGTTCAGTCGCTACGTCGATTTCCCGAGCCTGGTGCGCGAGCAGCTCGACGAGCGCGCGATCACCTACGGCAAGCGCGAACCGAATTTGCTCCAGCGGTCGGGTGGGGCACGTCCCCCGGGCTGCGGGCCGGTGCGAATTTCGTGCGCCTCGTTGAACGGCGCCGCGCCGACCGGGCATCAACCTACGACTCGACAGCAGATGGACGGCGCAGAGGCGCCGCCTCGCGCGCCGAACGGTGAAGCGCGCCCTGTCGAGCGTCCACCTCTCCTGACGAGGGTTCATCCAATGAAGACGTCTGCCATTGCACTGGCCGGGCTGGTTCTCGCCGCGGCGCTCAGCTTCTCGGCCACGGGCTGCAAGATCAACCATTACGGCGCCCGCGGAGGCGCGATGGAGCCGGGCGACCAGGCCCTCTGCAAGGCCACGTGTGACCACATGGTCGAGGACCAGGCCATCCCGTCCAGCGCATTGAAAGCCTGCCAGTCCAGGTGCCAGCCGCACGACGCGGCCCCGCCCACCAAGACCGTCGCCGTGCGCGTCGTGGACGAGACCTGTCAGTCCAACGAAGAAGCTTGTTCCCGAGACACCTGCGGTCCCCGGGGCGACGCTCCGTGCCAGTGCAACAAGCAAGGCAGCCGCCCCCGCGCCCGCACCCGGGCCGAGGCGCCCCCGCCGCCGCCCCCCGAGTGCCAGGTCGACTGGGATTGCCCCAGGGACATGGCGTGCGACTCCGGCGAGTGCAAGTGAGAGAAAGACGGGTTGCCGCGTACCATTTCCGCGCCCGCGTGCTCTACTCGACGTGGAGAGAGCCCCACAGGCCCGACCTGCGGCCTGTTCCCGCGCGGAGCGCCCACGATGCTGCGACCCATTGCGAGCTACCACCAGGACGACGTCGGCGATTGGGTCGCCGACCTGACCTGCGGTCACGGCCAGCACGTTCGCCACAAGCCGCCGTTCTTCCTGCGTCCGTGGGTCGTCACCGCCGAGGGCCGGGCGTCGATGCTCGGCACCCCGCTCGATTGTGTGCTCTGCGATCGGGAGCAGGCGGCGGGGCTCTCGGTCTGCGGTTACTTCCCGAAGCAGAAGCAGCCTGTTCCGGCGACCTTCGAGGTCTCCGGCATCACGGACATCGCGTCGGTGAGCTGCTGCATCGTGGCGGGACCTCCGGGCTGGCTGGATCGGTGGCGCCACAACGACCTCGGCCTCTTCGATTCCGCCGAGCTCGCCGAGTCCGTCATCCCCGAAGGCCACATCGACGAATACGACCTCTTTGCCTACCGCGTCCTCGATCAGCAATTCAATGAGGGCCGCTCATCGCCATGGACGGCCTCCGTGCAATGCGCCGCGCCCGGCCGAGACTTCGAGCCCCTCGGCTTCGACGTGGTGAGCCGATCCTCCGCCAGCTCCTTCGAGTGCAGCCCGCTGTCGTGCAACCTGGCGGCGAAGTCTCTCGCCAAGAACGAGCACTGCCTCTTCGCCACCCTCGACGACGCCATCCACGGGGCAACGGCCTTCTCGGCCGGCCATTTCGAGCCGGGCCCGTACCACGTGGTCGAGGTCCTGCGCCGGCGCCGCCAGACCGGCCGATGAGGACAGGCAAACCCTTTCGCTCTGCTCTTTCTACCGGTGAAGCTCGCCGCGAGAGTGCGAATCTCGCCGGGACGGTCGCCAATCGCTTGCGGTAGAGGCATCGCTGATTCGCCACCACGCGGGCAAGTAAACCCGCTCGGGGCGACCGTTTCGCGTATCATTGCCTGAATGTCCGAGGTTCCAGAGTGTCTTGCATGTGGAACCTGCTGTTTTTCGCGGCTCGAAACCTATGTGCGGGTGTCCGGCGCCGATCACGCGCGCCTCGGTGATCGCGCAGGCGAGCTCGTCTGGTTCGACGGCAATCGGGCATACATGCGGATGGTCCACGGTCATTGCGGGGCGCTCGACATCGATGTCCGCTCCGGTCAGCTGGTTTGCGGCACCTACCTCACACGCCCGCAAGTTTGCCGCGATCTGGCGCGCGGATCGCCGGCCTGTCTGGGCGAGATCGAGACGAAACACGAGCGACCTCTCCTCGCGCTCGGACGTGCCGCGCGGTTTGTCTGAGGCGCCGAACGAAGAGCGGATCCGTGGCGGCATTCGACTTCCACATTCAAACGCCGTCTGGAAGAGCGCCGAGGACGCGGGCGCGTTCATCCATGCCCCCGGGACCTATCGAGTCCCGTACGAGAACGGTCCGGCGAGCTCGAACACGATCACGGTCGTGGTGAGCCGCCCGGCCGCGAATTTCGTCGCCGGGGACGCCGACCCCTTCCCGCCCGGCGGCGCGACGGTCGACGCCTCGTTCGAGGCCGAGCAGCACCAGCTCCACCTCGGCCGGGCCGACTCCCCGGTGTGCTAGCACCAAACGCCCCCGGGCTGGTCGGAGCGTTCACCCGCAACTTCCGCCGGATCGCGTGGTACCCCAGTGTGGTCGGCATTTGCGGGCACCGCGGCGGACCGACGACTTGGGGGGATC
>Ga0163144_10017716_pt1 | contig 14490 bp, 17 predicted proteins | sample OliLak19BULKMAT1_FD_123175 | JGI IMG/M metagenome (GOLD analysis project Ga0163144, IMG submission 123175) | Freshwater microbial mat bacterial communities from Lake Vanda, McMurdo Dry Valleys, Antarctica - Oligotrophic Lake LV.19.BULKMAT1 | ecosystem: Environmental > Aquatic > Freshwater >... | reverse complement strand
TATATGGTCTCTCAGTTCAACTTCTAAAAGTCTCCCGGTCTCTACGAGACGCTTTGTTATTTCCCTATCTTCACTTGAGGGCTCTACTATCCCAGAGGGATGGTTATGTGCGACCATAATACTAGCTGCACGAAGGGCTACTGCTGGACTGAAAACTTCACGAGGATGCACTAAGCTTGTACTTAATGTAACAATTGAAATTGTCTTAGTTTCAATTAAATGATTTTTGGTATCGAGATATAATACTACAAAATGTTCTTTTTGTTCATGTCCTATTAATTTTTGTAGATAATTGGCAATTATTTTAGTAGAATTCAATTCTAGTTTTTCAGGTATTGCTTCTTTGGCCAAACGTTCTGAAATCGCTTGAAAAAGTTTTAATCCAAAAGCATTTGATGGTCCTATACCGTCAACTTTTTGCAAATCATCGAAAGTAGCATCAAGTACATTTCTTAATCCACCGAATTCTCTTATCGCATCTTTTGCTATTAACTTACAGTCTTTCCTTGGTGTTCCTAATGTTAATAATAATTCCACTACTTCATAATCACGAAACCCACTTAGGCCATTTTGTAAAAAATGCTCTCTCAATCTTTTTCGATGTCCTTCATTTTTATTTGTTTCCATATTTACGTTTTAAAATCTCTACAAGAAAATTACTGTCGACACAAGTAGGCTCGAGAATCAAGAACCAATGCGTTCAGTTTCTTGTTTTACCAAATCAAGCATTGCATTCACCCCCTGCTCATTAGTGAATATCTCACTATGATCAGCCACTTTTTTTGATATCACCTGTATCATTGTATTTTCTCAAATCTTATTCTTTACTAACTCCTCATCAATGATTTTTTTGCCTTTAACTTTTTTGAGTACCAATAAAGCATTTACAGAATCTTTTTCAAGTTGCTCTTTTACCCTTTCTTCATCACAATCAAATTATCAACGCTAATGCTGTAGCTATTTCTCACCATAGTTTTGAGTAATAATTTTCAATACATCTTCTTTCCGATATCTCCTATCCCTTCTCGTCCCAAACCGAATTGCTTTCAGGATTCCTTTGTTGTCCCAGTTGCGGAGCGTGTTCGGGTGACAGTTGAGAATCTCGCAGGCTTCCGCGAGGGTGAGAATGTCCGAGTATTCTGCTATTTTCTTGGACTGTTTTTTCATCGTTTTTGACTTACCATCAGTTTACAATAATCTCACGAGAAAGGGAAGAAAAGGAATCCCTCCAGACCTGCCCGAAGTGCTACATCGTTGCGGACAGGGTTTCCTTGTTCGATCCCTTTCATCATCACACAAACAAAAAAGCCCCTGATGGGACTCTTTGTTTGTGTAAGCTGGGGAGGAAGGGATCGAACCTTCGCATGGTGGGACCAGAACCCACTGCCTTACCGCTTGGCTACTCCCCAGTGTTTAAACGACTCCAGAATCATGCTCCACTGCCTTATCTGTCCTCGTTACTCTCGGCCGAGACAAGCCGCTTGGTTTACCTCGGCTCGCTTGAGCGAGATGGGCTACTCCCCAAAAATACTCCCCTATCCTAGCGGAAACCCGAACTGAAATCAAGCCTCAGTGAGTCAGAATAAGGGCTTTTTTACGCCTTCAGGTAGCGGTGGATGGCGATGAAGCTCGAAATAACGCCAAGTACGATGCCGAGCGTCACCGTGAGCATCGTGAGCATCGGCAGGTAGGATACGAAGACATCGAGCAGACTCCCCTGTGGAAAGGCGCCCGTGGTGAAGCCAGCTAGTCCATAGGAGCCGAGGGCGACGAGTGCTACCGCGACAATCCCGGCACAAAGACCGTACAGGATGCCTTCAAAGATGTAGGGCATGCGGACATACAGGTTGGATGCTCCGACGAGGCGCATGATCTCGAATTCTTGGCGATGTGAGTAGATAGTGATGCGGACAGTGTTAAACGTGATGAGGATGGCGATAAGCGCGAAAGCCACACCGAGGGCAAGACCAAACTTCCGGGCCGCCTCACTGATTGCATTGAGTCGCTCGAAAATTCGACGATTCTTCTCGAAATTGATGCGACTGATGTCGGTCTGATACTTGGATGTCTCAAGTACCGTAGCGATTTTCTCGTAATCAGCCTGATTTTTCGCCCGGATGACGAGTGAGGCGAGGAGTGGGTTTTCTCCGATTTCATCTACTGCCTGACGGATGATTGGGTCATTACCATTGCTTTCGAGGAAGTCTTTTAGGGCCTGGTCACGTGATACATACTCGACTGAGGCGATTTCACGGAATCGTCGCAAGTCTTCCTGCATAATGGTAATCCGATTTTCGGAAACATCAGGATTGAACGAGACGGTGATGCTGATCCGATTCTCCAGGCTGCTCACGATGAGCCGGGTACCGATAGTGATGAGGCCGGCAAAAGCGATGATGAAGAGTGAGAGCGACAGGATGGTGATTGTAGCAAACGACAGCCAACCATTGCGCTGGAAATTGGTCAGCCCCTCTTTAAAGGTGCGCCAGAGTTTGAGCGTGCGTTGCATAGGCTATGATTTGATCAGATATTTTCCACGAGCTTCATCATGGACGAGCCGCCCATCGACGAGTGAGATAACGCGTTTGTTCAGCTGGTCAACAACCTCGTTCTTGTGTGTTGCAATGATGACAGTCGTGCCATAGGAGTTGATCTCGAGGAGAAGATCGGTGATTTCCCTGGTTGAGACCGGGTCGAGATTACCGGTCGGTTCATCGGCACAGATGATCTGCGGATGATGGATGAGCGCCCGAGCGATCGCGACGCGTTGCTGCTCACCGCCAGAGAGTTCACGCGGAAACTTGTGCCCCTTCTTCCCTAGCCCGACGATGTCGAGGAGTTCAGTAACTTCTTCACGGATTTCTCGGGCGGGGCGACCATCAACTTCGAGAGCATAGGCGATATTCTCGAAGGCTGTTTTTTGAGGGAGGAGCTTGTAGTCCTGGAAAACCGTCCCGATTGCTCGACGATAGAACGGCAGGACCTTGCGCTTGATGTCCTTGATTGGCCGGCCGCGAAAATAGACCGTCCCGTCGGTCGGTTCTTCTTCGGCGTAGATGAGCTTGAGCAGGGTCGATTTGCCGGCACCACTGGAACCAACGAGAGAAATGAATTCCCCTGGGAAAACAGAAAAAGAGACTCCGTGCAGCGCATTGGTGCCGCCGGGATAGTCTTTGTTCACATTCTCAAATACGACAATCGGCTGGGAATCGGCTTTTGTCATGGTGTTATTTTTTCCGTTTCTGCTCATATTGTAGCTCACTTTCGATAAAGCTGTCCAAGTCGCCATCGAGCACAGCCTGGGCATTACTCGTTTCAGTATCAGTCCGATGATCCTTCACCATCGTGTAGGGATGGAGCACATAGGAGCGAATCTGATTGCCGAATCCAGCCGATTTGAATTCACCGCGGATAGTAGCTTTCTTCTCCTCTTCCTCAATCAGCCGCTTTTGGAGGAGTTTTGATTTGAGGAGCTTCATCGCCTGTTCACGGTTTTGAAGCTGAGAACGCTCGCTCTGGCAAGCCACAACAATACCGCTCGGAAGGTGCGTCAATCGGACGGCGGACTCGGTCTTGTTCACATGCTGGCCGCCAGCGCCCGAAGCACGCAAGGTATCGACCCGCAAGTCTTCGGGTTTAATCTCAATTGAGCGGTCAGTATCCGGCAACACTGGCATGACTTCAACCGAGGCGAATGATGTCTGGCGAAGATTATTAGCATTAAAGGGTGAGAGTCGGACGAGACGGTGTACTCCCATCTCGCCACGTAAATAGCCATAGGCATAGCGCCCCTTAATCTCGATGGTGACGCTTTTTAGCCCAGTCTCATTGCCTCGGTTTTCATCGAGGATGGTTCCGCGAAAGCTATGACGCTCAGCGTAGCGCAAATACATCCTGAGCAGCATCTCCGTCCAATCCTGAGCTTCCGTGCCACCAGCACCGCTCCGAAGCGTGAGGAGGGCGTCGGCACTATCATATTCGCCCCCGAGGAGGAGTTGGAATTCCCACTCATGGACGATGCTCTCAATCCGAGTAATTTCACTCTCGAGTGAGGCGATGTCAGGAGCCTCGAGATCAGACAAGGAAGCGAGCTCAGACGCATCGCTGAGTGCATTTTTGAGTGCATCAAAATCAGCAATTTCCTTCTTTAGCCCATCAAGTGTCTGCATCGTTGAGGCGGCTTGTTCCGGCGTATCCCAAAATCCGGACCGCTCAGTTTCAGATTGGAGACGACTGATCTCGGAACGTTTACCATCCCAGTCAAAGATAGTCCCGTAGACGGGCGTACTGGTTCTGTATTTCGTTGAGACGGCGTTTGAGTTCTTCCATGGAGTTTGACTTTTCTGATACCATCCTAGCATGCCAGACTTGATTCTTCCTCTAGATTTGCTAGGATACAGGGCGTTGCAGCATTTTCGCCGATGTAGCTCAGTTGGTAGAGCGACGCACTCGTAACGCGTAGGTCACCAGTTCAATCCTGGTCATCGGCTCCAGCATGCAAATAAAAAATGCCCCAGCCGTGGATATCCGAGGATAGGGTAGTTTTTTTATGACGCTCATTTTTTGAGGATAGCGTCGATAAGCACTTTGAGCTCGACGTACGGAACGGCACCAGAAATGAATTCTTGATTGATGAAGGTGGCCGGCGCTGATTCGATATTGAAGTCTTCAGCAAGTTGTATATCCCGAGCAACTTTTTCGGTTGAGGCACTGCTATCGAGACACTTCGCAAACGCTCTGGCGTCCAGTCCTTTCACTCGCCAAGCATAGTCCTTGAGACGCTGTTCACCACTGGTCTTCCCCCACTCGTTCTGATGATCGAACAAGAGATCAGCATAGGCCAGGAACTGATCCTGCTCGGCGGCGCAGGTCGCTGCTTCAGCCGCCCCTATGGCCTGCTCGTGAATCGGGAGTGGTAAGTGTTTCCAGACAATCCGGACCGTCTCACTATACTCAGTGAGAATACGCTTGTAATTTGCATGGTATTCCTTACAGTACTGGCATTGGAAATCTGAAAAGACGAGGAGTGTGACGGGGGCGGACGCTAGACCGAGAGTAATGTCATCCGCACTGGTTTCGGGAGCGACGAGGTAGCGACCGATTGGCAGCCCAATCTTGTTCATATCGAAGATGAGAGACTGCCCCAGGCCTTCTGCCCGAAAGAGAGGTTCGGCTTGGCTATAGAATTCAGTCTCTTTAACAGCCGGACTGAAGACGAAAGCAGGAAGGGTGACTATGCTAAGGGATGTGATGAGCTCCTGTCCGGCTTCGGAGTCGAACGCTATGCGCTCCGCCTCAAGCGTCGGAACGATTCGCCGCAACCAGATGAGCGCTTCGCTTGGATCGCATTCGAGGCAACTTTCATCAGAGATAATCTTGATCGGTACTTTTGGTTCCGTGTACCCAACCCAGGTCTTGTTGCCGGAAACGAGGATATCATGACTCTTGATAGCGCCTGCTGAAAAGCCACTGCCCGTGATGAGCTGCCCGAAGTCAACGACGAGGCTGCCGACCAAGAGACCGGTGAGGACAATAATAACTGACCACAAGTTCCGTCGATCATTCATCCAATCCATTCGCAGTGTTTTCCATTCCATAGTCTTGTCGTCAGTTGAATTTAGGGCTCGATCTCGTCTGGCACTCCTAGTCCACCGCACGATGGATAGACGGGCTTCTCTGCAACCGTCAGCCGGGCACCATTCCGAAGTGCTTCTTCGCGGAGGGCATTCAGGTCATACAAGCGCTCTTTAGGGAGGAGGGTATAGTCTCTGTGTCCAATCGCGAACCGTGGTTCAGTCAGTGTTTTCAATCCGTAGCCGAGAGCGATTGAGGAGAGGAAGAGGAGGAAGAAGAACACCGGCGAGGAAAGTCGAGGGCGTTGGGAGAGAGCGGATCGTATCCGAAAAAAGATATTCGGTTTTTTTATCGAAGCTGGAGAGAGCGGATTACGAGAAGCATCTGGCGCGCCCTGTATTGCTGTTGTGACAGCGCCGCCGGCCCCTTCGTCATTCCAGAGCGGCCGCCAGACCGAGAAACGCTGCCGGAGAGCATTGAGACGGGTCTGAAAACCTAAAAATTGGCGCCGGAGAGACGCTTGCATTTCAACTAGATACGGGGTGAGTCGTTCTCGCATAAGGGGCCAGACTAGCATGGAGGAGTGCTTCCTGACAAGCGATGCGCTACAGCTCCTTGATTTCTCTTCGGGGGGCGCGGAATATCTGGAATTCACCCTGGGTGTCTCCATACCAATCGCTTACCCAGCCCTCACAGTTGTTTGAGTGCTGGCAAGCCTGGTCCCAACCATTGTAGTCACTTTGCTCATCGCGCCAATAATCGATACCAATCTGGAGCCTGGCTGTTGCACTCACCTTTGCTTCGATTTCGAGCGAGTAACGGAGTGCCGGGTCGACACGCACTCGCGGTTCCGTCCAAGCATGGTAAACACGGAGCGGCACCTGATCGATGAGGAGAGAGAGTTTGTCAGTATCACGAGCGATAACTTCTCCTTCATTCTTTCCTTTTGTTTCCCCGAACCATTTCGGGATGCGCGGAAAGAGTCGGCCGATAAACTGAGACTGATCGCGCGGATCTATTTCTTGGACGAGTGTATCATGGCCGTCAACATCAGTAGCGATGATGCGGAGCGTCCGGACTTCGATCCGTGGTGTCGGAGTGGAGGCGTCATAGCAAGGTATAGTTGTCGCCGCATTGATCCAGCCGACAAGCATGGTATAGCCGGCTGGAACCGTCTCCCAATGAATTGCTTCCTCATTCCAAATCGCGCCGTGAGGAGCGGCCCCACTCCACTCAACTGACGTCCGGCAATCAATGGTTTTGGGTACAAAAAATTCAGCCCGGAGAATAGCAATGGAAACTATGGCGATGACAACAATTCCGGCACGGAGTACGACGGTCATAAAGTTTCTTCGGATTGACTGATAGCGACTCAATGGGGGTGCATTTCACCGCACTGTGACGATGATCCTCTGAATATAATAATATGACATATTAAAACAAAACAGTCAAATATTTTCTTCAGGATTGACTCACCTCGGTGGCCATGTGATACAGAAGGTAGTTCATTTATCCGAAAGGACCTGCATGTTCAAAGAGCGCAAGGTTGTATATGTTCGCGACCGAAGTCGAGACGAAACTCTTCGTTCGGTTTATCGATGGAGAGTTCTACCCCGTCGCCCTAACCCTTTCCCCTGCCAAGACGGCGTATCTCGGACTCTATCTGCGGATCGACGATATCGTCGTGTTCGAGTTTCCGAATCGGACCATCCAGCTGGTCGTCAGTCCCGATACGGAATTCACGGATGAGCCGAAATTCGCCGAACAGAGTAGGCACCGACGCGCCTGAAGCAATCTTGCCTCAGGCCGTTTTCTCTTTTTCTTCAAACAGGGCAGTGAGTAGCTCACCCCGCCCCTCGCCTGTTTTCGCCGAGTGACGGATAACCTTTGCCGGAGCAAATTCTTTTACGATTACTGCGATATTCTTTTCGATATCGAGCCGGCGGCCCTTGTCGCATTTATTGGCGAGGATGATGACCGGCCGACCGTATTCAGTTAGGAGCTTGAAGATTTCACGGTCGGAGTCCTTGGCGCCGATCTCGGCATCGACGATGAGGACTGCGGCTCGGACATCGATGCTCATATCGGCCGCAAACCAGGAGATATAACCCGCCATTTTTTTGCGGAGAGGACCAGGGACATTGGCATAGCCGTAGCCAGGGAGGTCGACCAGGTACCAAGCATCATTCACGAGGAAATAGTTGATTTCAGTTGTCCGACCAGCCCGCTTATTAGCATGGGCGAGGTCTTTCTGGCGCGTGAGAGTATTGATAACACTTGATTTACCGACGTTTGATCGGCCGAAAAAAGCCGCAACCGGCCGGGGCGGTTGAGGGAGGCCTTCGGAGCCAATGACTCCTTTGATGAAGACGGCGGATTTGATTTCCATAGGAAAGTACCTTATCCTTGCAAATTTCATGCGTTCCAGCAAGGAAAACACTTTTCTCTCCGTTGACCAAGGCCTTATTCTCTGGTATTGTCTGTCGTACCAGCTGTTTCCCAATTTGTTCAACCCAATCTATCGATTCGGAGTTTGTTATGCTGAACCTTGCTGAGCACACCCGGTTCCTGGGTTGAGGAGGGTCGATGGAAACACTCACCTTCTTCGCCGGAGTCTTGCGCATCTTTGTCATCCTCATAGCCTCTAGTTTGGCGCTAGCCGGACTCTTTCTCGTCGGTGATAGCGTAGCCCGTGATCGCTACACCACGTTCGAGCTCGGACTCATTTCATGGGTTCTGGCCGCGGTATTTGGCGTTATCGCGCGCCTCCTGCGACCCTTCGAACTCTGACCCTACTCCCCCAACACTGACCGTGCGCTGTTTGTTTGGGGATCTTTTTTATTCAGTCGTTCGGCGGAATCGGCTTTGGACGATACAATAAAGCCATGCAAACTGACTTTCGAGGATTCTTGATTGGGTTACCGCTCGCCTTCACTTTTGGGCTGGCGCTGTTGCCGGGCTTTTTTCTACTTCCAGACACCCTCCTTTCCCGAGGTCCCTCGCGAGCTGAAGTGATTGAACGAGGACTACGATTCTATACCGAGAAAAATACCGCACTACTCCGGGTTGATGATGCCTTTCTCTATCAACTCATCGAACGCTCAAGTCATAGGTATGGGCCCACTTTCAATCTGCCGGCCGGAATCGCTGAGCGCTTCGCCGATGATCCGTATCGTCGGCTCCTCAATCCAGAAAATCCAGTTTCTGATATCATCTTCTATCGCCGTGCATATCCTTTCCAAAAACTTTCAACAATTGAGAATAATTCCTATCTCGTTGATTCGCCGTACGCTGCCTTCCTACGCGATCCATACGACGATATTTTGTTCAAGGCACTCTACTGTGATGTGACAGGCTATGATGCTGGCGACTTTGCCATCCTCCAGTCGATCGGAAATGGTTCTGGTGATTACGCCGATACCCACCTCCTCCTCGGCCTCCTCCTCTTGCATGAAAATAACTGCTTTGATACAGGGGCAACTGCTTCTGCAATAGAAGATACCAGTGCCCATATCGTTCGAGCCGCCCAGATAGACCGTCAGTTCAGCGATCTCTATGCTGAGCGCATAGTCTTCCTTTACTGGGCTGGTCTCGGTAATCGCGTTAGGCGATCTTGGGTCGAGCTGGTGCAGCAAAACCTGACTAATGAGCCCGGCTGGCGAGAAGCGGGCCATGAGACCGCTAACGGCCATACGACTGGGCTTGCCCTCCTCTCCCTCATCTACTTTGAAGATGGAAAGAAACAGCAGCCATTTTATTCCCGCACCGGACTAGAAGTATTACCTCCTTTAGAGAATGTGTTTTCGGGTGGAAACGTATTTCCTACTGCACCCTGATACTTTTCTGGCTACTACCCTACTTTCCGGTACCGAGCCCATCCCAAGACAGAGCGTGAAGTAAACCAAAAGCAGCGTCATAAAGCCATGCTGACCACCCCAAGAAAACCTTCGGACATAGAGTTGTCCCAATCTTTTTTCTTTTCCTCCATTCCGACGAACGCACCTTAAGACTATTAATTAAATATAATTTATATGATATATTTTTTCGGTACCTAATTTTAGGTATCCCCACACCTCACTTCATTGCGCTTCATTGGAGAACCCATTCATGGACTTTCTTCTCAGTCTCGGCACTACTGCTCGTGATCCTCATTGTCATCCGCTTTTTCCTGCGGCGAGCACCGGATACAGCGCTGAAGCCCGCTAATCCACCTACCTGTTGACGAACTCCACGAACATCGCGAGAGCCGTGGACAGCTGCCGATGATAAAGATTTCGCCTGTCTTAGCGCCGGGCCATGCCAACCGGGGTCAGTTCCTCCGCCGGAACGTCCGACGATCCACTGACCCCCCAACCTCTCGACAAAGCCCGACGGCAACACCGCCCGGGCTTTTTTCTTTGTATTAGATACAGATAGTATGGTTCTGGATGTCAATAAAAAAGAGGGGCTAAGCGAAACTCGTTCGCCTAGCCCCGTCAGTGTCTCCGTCCCCGAGCGTGCCTAGGTCCTCCGTAGCGGTCCCATTCAGCCTTGAAGGCTCGGCACAGGGCAAACGTCTTTCGATCGGTTGCCGTTTTCACCGAAACATTTTTCCAGTAGTACAGGAACTCAGCCACGTACCCACTCACCTTTTCCGGCCAATCCATTTCGCCACTGAGATAGCTATGGATAATACCGTGGAGCTTCCGCCTTTTCTTTTGTGGGAAGACAAGGTGTGGATGTGCGGCACCACTTTCCTGCTGCATGTTTGCCGACGTCGGTGGTCGGCGTCCCCGGAAAAGCTCTAGATCAAACGGCCGCTCAAGCAACGATTGAGTAATCGATACCGGCCCCATACTCTGGAGCGCGACTCGTGACTTCCGGTGATTCACGCGGAACCAACTCTTCTCGATGATCGCCCGCAACTTACGCCGGGTCACTCGCCCGATGAAGAACGTGGCCGAAAACACCAAGTCGTCAACGTACCGCGTGTACGTTATCTCTCGTTTCTCACACAGCTTTCGAAGGGGCATGTCGAGAAAGACCTCGCAATACAGATTCATCAAGTACGGAGAGAGCGGTCCGCCGATCGCCAGTCCACGTCCGTACTGACCACCAAAGTGCGCTCGGAGGTATGCAAGAACCGGTCCGTACGCCCAATCCTCAGCGAGGATTTCGATTCGATCATCTAGCCCAAACCAGCCAAGCGAGACCGTATCAACATAGTCCTCATAGCGCATGAGGAAGGTGATGAAGAGGGCCAGGCGCTCAAGCGATACATTTGCGTACGCATTGACGAGGTCAGTGATGTAAAAGCACTTTCCCTTCGTATGCCGCAAAGCATTTTTCAGCGGATTTGAACCGCTCACACAACCAGTGGCCGAAGGGAGCATGCGCACCCCATAGCCGCTGCCGTCAGTGGCCAGCAGCAAGTCTTGCAGGAAGACACCAAGTCGTCGATGGAGGAGACGCATCGACCGATTCGGAATACCAATCAAACGCATCTTGCCACGAACCTCACGTTCCTCAAAGCGAATCATCGGGTGTCCACCCAGTCCACGCCCGACGAGTTCCGGGCGCAAGATCATTTCTCGCATGGTCTGCTCCCAGAGTTGGTTGAATACTATTGTGAAGGAACTCATTCCCGTACGGTTGGCCAAGGGGGCCGCAACATATCAGGCACAACAACTTCTACCGTACAGGACCTGGTGCGGTTCGACGGCTTGCACTTGGACAGCCGTCTCGATTCCCCACCCATGACCACGAGAGGAATGCTCCGGTGGAAGCTCGGTCGGGAACCACGCACAAGGGCCCACTAAGGGGAGACATATCTCAGTCTCCCTCCCCGCCACATCGATGACGAGGGGTTCACACACACTTCACGTACCGCTTCAAAAGTCACTTCTTCACGAAAAATGGATCGGATACGATTGCGTACAGACGCCCCCTTGGCGGCCTTTGATCCGGCGCCAGTATACCACACAAAAACGACCCGTAAACAGAGCGATAAAACCCTATTACTTCTCGGAAAAGCCGATGGGCGCGGTCGAAGTAGCTGGTCCATCGGACACCTTCACGGTACCAAACTGCGCCTCGTATTTGGCCACATTATCAGTGAGGGCAGCGACGAGGCGTTTTGCGTGGCCCGGCGTGAGGATGACGCGAGCATTCAGGGTTCCAGCTGGTGGATAGACCGAGAGAAAATCGACGACGAATTCTTCCGCTGTATGCGAGATATGCGCCATGTTGGAGTAGACACCTTTCAGGGCTTCATCGGATGCTTTGATCTGCACCGGTTGCGGCGTAGGTTTTTCAGTCATAATCAGCTAAATTATTTTTAGCGAATCGAGGCGATGTCAGCTGAATTAAAGAGAACAGCAAAGTCTTCGCACCAGGTCAATACATAGCGATATTTCGAAACATCGACGCCAGCCGGCACTTCATAGTTGATGTTGCCTTCCGTTCCTTTGATTGGCCCAAGATCGACGAAGTTTGTGGCCTTCAAGTCATCTGCCAGATAGACGCGTACATCCGGACCGTTGATAGTCTTGTAGTTCTCATACCGTATGACTGCTCGTTCTCCATTTTGCACGATGCGAACTTGACCCGAAGCCGGGTGTGCAGTTGTGGGGATGACTGTAATGGGTGCAGAAATGGACGGCTCTCTATTAGCTGCTATTGGAGAGACCTCAGTCTCCTCCTGTTCACTCATTTCTACTATGGGTAGCGCATCATTAACATGCTTGTTCATGAAGAGTGGTGACAGCGCGTACCAAGCAATCCCGGCTAGAGTGACGACGATGGCGACAATAATCATTTTTTTCACAGGAGTCGAATTATTTTTACATGCACTGCTTAAATCCAGACTTAGCTTTCACCAGAGCTGCCTAGATAGCAATCGGTATCAAGTAGCGCGGGGTGTCGGACGGATTTGACTACCGGGACAATTTTCTCCTTCTATTCTAACACCCCGGAAATGAACATTTGACAGGCCCTGTCAAATTTTGGCATGATAGTCCCATGTTCATTTTCTCTTGACATATAGACTATTTTAGGGCAATGTTGTTTCATTCGGCAGGTACTCACCCGCTGAGCAACCCCGTTCCTTGGAGACACACATGGATCTCGTACGTGAATATATCCGTAAGGCACTCCGTCTCGTCCTCAAACTCGGCTATCGCTTTGACGCTGACGATCTCACCATCGATGTCAGCGATATCACTGACCGCGACGGCTCACACTTCTTGGTCAAGCATTGCCCAGGGCTCCAGGAATCGATTCGGGTCGAAGCACGCTTCTACCCAAGCGAAACAGACGGTATGTTTGGTGGCCGGCTCCATATCCACTTCCTTTGGATGGACAACAACGAGGTTGGGCTCCCCGCCGGCGGCGTCATCGCTGAGTTTGACGGCGTGCAACCGAACGGTCTTCCTGAGCTCGTCGATGCGCTCGTCGGCGCCTGATTGGCAATATGAGAGGAGCATGAACTATGTCCGATAGCGATGAAGCGGCCGACGGCCAACGACTCGCGTACGAAGAAGCACGGAAGCTCTTCCAGCGGAAGCCCGATCACGAGCTCCTGCGCTACGCGCTCCATCCGGATGACGATGGAATCTGGGACGAGTTTATCACCCGCTTTGGTAAGCCGGGCCTCAGTCGTGATGCACAGCGCGCCTATCCGGCGATAGCATACCTGTATGCCAAGTACTGGATTGCGCTTAGCGATGCCTGTGCCAACCCAGAGAAGGTAATCATGGTGGACCAATCACCAATGAGAGCACCTACAGCAGTTCCCTTCACACCCGTCGGCAGCTACAGCATCACCGACGATGACATTCCCTACTAGGCCAATGGCCTACACCCAAAGCGGCCCGTCACTCGACCGGCCGCTTTTCCTTTTGGGTCCACTTTTTTATTGACGGACATGGTATGCTAGGCTATATTTTCGTACTATCGTTTCTTACCAATTTTCACCACTCAACCAAGGAGAGTAGCGATGTCCCCGATTATCTATCCGGAGTTTCGCCTATACGATCCACATGCTGTTCAGGCATTGCTTGATACCGGCGGATCGCTCATTTCCGAGGAGCAACGGAATTACTACGCAAAAATGATTGTCGCTGGCGGCACTCGGAAATTGCGCCTCCCGACTGAGACGGATCGATTCAGGACACTAGATGAAGAATGCCCGAACTTCCACGCTGTGACCGGCGAGATAAGGGGGGCACTTACGCTCGCACGTATCGAAGATCGTCCCCTGCGACTCCCACCAATCCTGCTCCTGGGAAAGCCGAGTATCGGTAAAACGCACTATGCACGTACAGTGACCGAAGTGCTCGGACTCGACTTCAGCTACATCTCAATGAGTAGTGCCACCGCAAGTTGGATCATCGGTGGTGGTCACCCAACGTGGCAGAATGCTGGAGCGGGGAAGGTCAGCCGCACGCTCATCGAACAGCGCTTTGCCAATCCCTGGTTCCTCATTGATGAAATCGACAAAGTCAGCGCTGAAGCAAAGTACGACCCGCTTGGCTCGCTCTATGAACTCTTCGAGCCGGATACCGCCGGCATGTTCAGTGATGAGTTTGTCGGGATACCGTGCGATGCCAGCTACTGCAATTGGTTCGCAACAGCCAATGATGAACGAGACATATCACTCCCCATTCTCAAGCGGATGCTGGTGATGGAGATCCCTGATCCCAACCCTGCACAGATGAGGGTGATTGCCCGCAATCTCTACCTCCAGATCTCCGCTGACTATCCGAAAAGTCGATTTGATGAGCAACTGAGCGAAGCTGTTTTGCAAAGACTCGCTGAATTGACGCCACGTGATATCCGCATGGTCCTCCGCAGCGCCTTCGGTACAGCAGCGGCAGAAAAGCGCCAGTACCTCAATCCGAACGATATTCGTCTCGTCGGACAACGAGGTCGGAGGGT
>Ga0163144_10017712_pt1 | contig 14493 bp, 12 predicted proteins | sample OliLak19BULKMAT1_FD_123175 | JGI IMG/M metagenome (GOLD analysis project Ga0163144, IMG submission 123175) | Freshwater microbial mat bacterial communities from Lake Vanda, McMurdo Dry Valleys, Antarctica - Oligotrophic Lake LV.19.BULKMAT1 | ecosystem: Environmental > Aquatic > Freshwater >... | reverse complement strand
GGCCTGCGCTTCTCCCGCAGCGGCGAACCGAAGATCGAAGAAGCCTGGTCGCGGCACTTCGTGATTGTCGGAAAGCGCAATCCTTTTGCAGCTCAGGAAATGGCCCGTGAGTGAGGTCGTCCGCCGGGCGACCGAGCATTGGCTGGAGCGTTTCCCCGAGGAAACAAGAGCAGCAAAGAGCGTTCCTCTAGTGGACGCAGGGAAGTGCCTCGTGAATGCAGCGGAAATGAGAGAGGCCATTTATGAAGAGCCTTGATACGAATATTCTAATGCCTCCTCTCGCATTTTTGATCGCATCCTCGCAAGCAGAGTTCTGATGATTTCTGTCTCTTGTAATTTCTGCTCGGTTAATCTCCGAGCAGTTTTTCCAGCATGGCTTCCGGGTTTTTCAAAAAGCGGCTCGTCATCTGATAGGGTTGCGAGTCCCGGTAGCTCACTTTCTCGATGCCCGTCTCGCTGAATTCGTAGATGACCGCTTCTGGATACCGAAGTTTTTGCTGCGGTTGCCGCTTTCTTTGGAAAACCCCCACTTGTCCGCCAATCCCTCTAACAAGGTGGATTTCCCAGATCCGTTTTCCCCTACCAGAAAGGTCACCTTCGGATGCAGTTCCAGCCCGCGCTCCAAGGCCCGGATCGCCGGGATAGAGAACGGATACTCCTCCCCAGGAGCATCGACTTGGAGTTTGGAAAGAAATGGCATGGGCTGGGGAGGATGAAGACGAATGCCGCGTATGGCAATTCCGGGATTTTATCGCGCCCGTTACGCGAAGAAGCCCGGTGTGTCTCAGGCTGAGACTTTTATGGACTGCGGGCGGAAAAACCCCTGTCCGGGTCGTTGTGCAACGAATCCATTGCGCAATAAATGTTTTGCACGCTGTCAGTTGGAGAAATCTCATGACAGCCTGCAATCGAGGACGACAGGAGCAATCGTAAACCCGGAGATTTGAGCGGGTTTCACAAAATCCGCCACTGCCTGCCTGGCATCGGCAATCATCTCGTGCTTTAGGTCGGTAGTTTGATTCGGATCGAGTTTCGGATAGCTCGGGCAGTGGAACCATGCTACCAGAAAAATTCCGTGGGTGAGGCCGAACGGTCGTAAGTAGGCATCGAGCAATTGTTCTTTAGCGCCGGTCTTGATCTGCCCGTTCCAACATCCCTTTACCTCAATCGTTACACGTAGCGGTGTTTCCTGCCGATTCCTGCCTTCAAGCGAGTGGCTCCATGCCTCGACAAGAACGTCGGTTCGCTTTCCCCGGACAGGCTGCACCTCGCGGTTTACCACCACTCCGGATTTGGAGCCGTTGCGGTCTCGCAACCATCGGGCGATGTAGTCGGAAATCGCTTCCTCATCTTTGTGGCGGAAGTTCTTCCGCTTCAGTCCCGCTCCCTCCCATTGCCAAAGATCCTCCACTGCTGGGAGAGTGGTTTCTTTGAGCTGCTTCTGAAGTGCCGTCAGTGACTCCAAGACTAGATTCATGAGATCACTGTTGTCGCGGACGATCCGTTTGTAATCACTCGCGAGAACCGCCGCAAGGTCTGGCAATGGTAAGGGATCCCACTCATTGCGACGGACAGTGCTTAGGGTCTGTTGTAATCGGTAATGCAGCCACATGGTCTGATCAGGAAGCGCTGCGGCAATTCGCCTTAACTGAATACAAGACTCTATCGACCCTCTTGCACAAAGGACATTCATGATGCCGTCGCGAAGGACACCACGCGATCTAGCATGCAGCACCCTGCCGGATTGTTCCTTTGGATCTTCCGAGTGGGGAAACAATCGGCAAAGCAGCAGATAGAAGTCTCCAATTTCATGTTCTGCCAGTTCGTTGAAAAAATTGCTGTTTCGCAAATCTGCATCGTCAGTCACTGAATGCACCACTCGCCTGCATAGTTCGGGGTGCGAGTTAAGAATGGGGTATGCTAGCCGCCAAACTTGTCGCGACTCGGTCCCAAACCCGGCGATAATCAAGGCTTCAACCATTCTCTCATCGGGCCTTCGGTTGCGCAACTCACGTTGCAAAAGGTAAGCCGCCAGCTCTCCAGCCATGGATTTATCGAAGACTTTTAGCTGGTAAATTGCCATCCGCACGGAATTGGGATCACTCAGTATTTTGATGAGTTCGATGAGTTCCGCTGCGAGCGTGTTGTCGAAGCACCCTTCAGCTCGACAAATTGCAAGGAGATGTCCCTGCCGCTCGCTTTCCCGTCGAATCTCCCGAATCCAGCCGTTGATCGTCCGCGTCGGATTGATTTTATAGGCAAGCGCAAAGAGTCTCTTTGCGTGATCGGATGACGAATCCCAAATACCAAGAATCGCCTCGATCCACTTCGAGGTCACAGCATCGAGCAATGCTGCGTCCAACTTGATCTCATCACGAAGCAGCCAAATGGCGACGACTCCCGGTTCTGAATAGTTCGTTTGTCCGCCGCATTCATCCCAGCCGTCGGATCGCTCAAGTAAGAAACGACGCGCGGCTTCATGAACAAATTTCTTCTGTTCTTCGGAGATGTTAGCCCATCCTGGGTAGTCGGTGATATCGTGGCGAAGATGGCCGTAGCAATGTCCGTCTTCATTCAGGGAAAGAGACCAGCAAAGATCTTTGAATGCCCACGAATCGCCAGCGACGAGCCGAGCCATGGCGAGTTCAATTTTAGTTTTAGCATCGGGACGTTTATCCCTATCTCGGCGGCGTTTCATTTGCCTTTCGTGACGTCGTTCGTGCCAGAGCCACCGCGCCTTGGCACTGCGCCGTGCTGGCGTGTCGATGGAAGTTTCTTCGAACCATGGCATCTGAGCACGTAGAGCGGGAGAGTGGCGGTAGGCTTCGATGAATTCATCCCACCAAACTCTGCGGATTTGCTCATCCCTAAACAATCGTTGGACGACCTGTGCCCAAGTAGCTACGGATTCGTCTGCCGCTCCAAGCAGGTTTTCCAAAATCCACCCGAAATCCTCCGGTTTGATTAGGCGGTAGGTGTCCCAAGACAGGTGATCAATTCGGTCGTCTTCTTCGGAGAGGGATGCATTGATGATTGCCGCGATCCATTTGCGGCGGGGCTTGTCCTTCATGTTTTCGAAGTCGGAATCAAGACGGTCACCCTTCCTGAAGAATGCGTTGTAATTCCTAGACTTCGTCGTCCAGAGCTTCACCAATGCGTCAAGCACTGCGGGATCATCAATGAGATCTAACCCTCGTGACAGCAGAGCCACGCAGAGTTTTCTACGAGAGCTGGTATCAGAAAAGCCGCCTTCCCACGCTTGGATCGCCAAGAGCCCGGGGAGTATGTCACGATCACTCAGATGCTTGGGCAGATCGTTCAGAGCCCACCAGTAGGTGCCCATGTGACTAGAATTGCTCGTCCGACGAATGAACGGTAGAGCATCGGCAACTGACCAGTGATTGGGAACCAGCCGTTTAAGAGCCTGGCCCAGGATCGACTGGTCTGGATCGGAGCCTACCTCGCCGCGGGCCAGAGGTTCTAGTTCGGCCAAGCGGTCGTCCGGCATTGAAGCGCAAAGGGCATCGGCGACGGAACTTCTGAAATAAGGGTCGCCTTCCTGTGACATGAGAATGTCGAAGAGCGGCGATACCAGTTCCACACGACGGCACGCTTCCGCGATATTTAGAGCGACATTTCGCACCATTGGGTGGCGATGCGGGTCAGCCAGTGCGTCTATCAGTTGCCGGGGGAGTTCGGGATGATCGAGATCACCCCAGAACCGCCAGTATCCAAACTCGTCGAAAAATTGGTTTCTTCCCGCTAGATCAAGGATTCGTTCGACAAGCTTGGCTTTCTGCTCCGGGGCAGCGAACCCAACTCCGCTGCGAAGTAACGCTGACGGATCGACATCAATCAGATGCGTGAAAAAGCCGTTGTGATCACACGCTACCCATGCGGCGAGTTCGACAAGCTGCGGGATCACATACTCGGCACCGCTTGCGGGATCAGTGGCACACAGCAAAGTGCGCAGCTGAGGAAGCGGTAATCTGGAGAGCGCCTGCCCCGCCAGACATTCAGCGAACGTTTGATGGGTGAATCCAAAACGATCCCCGCCTAATGCAGTGAAAAGCCCGGTTCCCAAGGCATGCTCGACCGCCTTATCACGCAAAAGTCCACTTTCGATCAGGTCATTCGTGCGGCAAACGTTACCACTTGGCAGCGGCGATTGGGATGAAGTTGGAAAATAGATGGATTGCTTGCCAGCAAGGAGAAGCCCGCACGCGAGCTTTCCCGAAGCATCGATCTTTTCGTCGGCGGAGGTTTCCTCACGCGGAAGCCGACGTAAAAGATGGGCTCGCTCGGGGTTGTTCTCTTCGCATAATCGTCGGCAGCCGTTTTTGTAAAGTTGAGTCCTTGTCGTGGCTTGAAACTCTACTCCACCGAACTCATCTCGCAAAAAAAACAGTGTGATAGGGCGAGCTGCGAGCGAGGCGACATCGGCCCGGTGAACGGCTTCGAGGAATTTTTCTCCATCGTGTCCTTTTTGCTCCACTGCGAGGCGGGCATCCTCACGGCGCAGAGGCTCAAGCTCATAGATGAACTCAGCATTTTCTTCTCTCTTCCACAATGCCGCGAGCTGTGCTCCCTCCGCCTCTGGCCATTCAAACGAACGGCACGAAAGTACGAGACGCAATCGGTTCATGGGTTTGCTTTCCAAAAAGCTTCGAAGCCTGGCTACTAAAGTCGGCATTCGAATTAGGCCTTCATCCAGACCATCAAACAGGATCGTGAGGTGTTTTCCATCGGATAGCCAACTTTGCCAAACTGAGTGGTCATTGAGGCGACTCTGTAGATCAGGAAAGGATTCAAACTCACGGGCTTCGAGATGGATCAGATGATCTTTATCTCCGAGGCATTCTATGAGTCTTTCGCGCAGAAGATCCATCTCCGTGGTTTTCCCCAATCCAGGTTCTCCGCAGAGAACCAGAAGCCCGATCTCCGGCGTGATATCCGCGAGCGATGCGGCTTGGGAATGGAGATGTTCTCCATACAAGCCTTGCGGACCCTCAAAGAACTCACTTGATGTTCCATGGACCCGCGTTTTGCGTGGCGACCAAAAGCGCGTCCATTGGAGAAGATCTTTTTGCGCAGACTGAGGCATTTGTAAGTGGCTATCTGCGGGTTAAGAATTCGGAATCACATTCACCCCTATCAGCCCAAACAGCGGCGCGGCGGCGAGGAAGAGTCGGTCGTTGGAATAAACTTCGCTGAAGCCGTGTTCGGCGGCGCAGGCGAGGTGGAGGGCATCGGCGGCGCGGATATTGGTGGTGGCGGGAGCGGCGGCGAGGACGGATTCCAAGCGCTTCAACACGTCCTCCGTCAGCGGGAGGAATTCGATGAGTGCCATTTCCCGATCATCGCGAATCTGGCACCGAATTTCTTCGAGGGCTTCTTCCGCAAGCGCCGCTTCACGGCGCTTGCGGAGTAGGATTGAGGCCAGTTCCGCCCGCCCGTGCCATGCCGTGACAAGCGAATCCGCCGTGCCGGCGAGTGCCTGGACTTCGGTCGCTCCCGGCTCTGTGGAATACAGGCGGAAGAGATAGTTGGAATCAAAGTAGAGCGTCTTCACGGGAGGAGCGGTCTTCGGAGATGATGATGGTCGAATCGGTCCCGCCACCAAGAGCTCTGGATTCCATCAGGCGCTTGAAGCCCGGGCGGAGTTTGCGCCTTTCAAAGAACGATTGCCCGGACGCGGGTATGCCTGAGGGTGGCTCAATTTCTCTTTCCAACGAGCTGAGAACGAGATCTTTCAGCGTCCGACCTTGTTCGATGGCGTGGATTTTCGCCCTTTTGTAGAGTGCGTCCGGGATATCGATGGTGGTTTTCATGACGTGAGGATACGGGAATATGGTTTCCCGTCAAGCTGGCGCTTTTTGGAAAGGGAGAAACCGAGTGGGTGCAGGACAAAAAAGTGATCCTAGACACGAAACGGGCCACGATGGGCATTCAAGGAGGGGCGGAACGCGTCCGCCCACGTGGATGATGAGCCAATGGGGTGTCCCAAGGGCCTTCTCATTGGCATTTCATCCTCACGGCGAACGCGTTTCGCCGCTCCTTGGTTTTTTGTCATGCACCCAATCCGAGTTTTCAGTCATCCAAAGCTATCCACAATTTTTAGGGAGTGAGACGCGCCCTCAACAGCCTGCGGCGAGATGCCTAGTACCGTGAGTTTAAGCATTGAGGCCGAAGAATTTAGAAAAATCAAACCGCAGATGAAAGAGGATGAACGCAGACAAAGAGGGATCATTTTGGATTTACCATCTGCGTCCATCTGCGTTTAAAAAAATCTTAATCTGACAGTATTGGGGGAGACACCGCAGCTATTTTCGAATCGCTTACGGGGTCAGCTGTTTCAGCTTCAATCCGTCTTTGACAAATTGCTTGAAATCTCCGTCCAGAGTCACGAATTCCAGATCATGGCCGATGGCGAAGGCGGCGAGGTAGGCATCCATCCAGACTTTCGGCGAGGCGGTGGGGAGGCTGGCGAGGTGGTGCCAGAGGGTTCCCAGTCCTTCGGGTTCGGCAGCAGTCCAGGAGACATTGGGCAGGGCAACGGTTTTCTCAAACAGATTCACCGCATCCCGGTTGGAAATGACGGGGGAATCGTAGTTCCGCTGCAGGGCGGATGTGGTGATGAGGCGTAGCCAGGATTGTTCCGTGGCTCGGCAAAGGTGGGCCGGCTGCTCAGGCGAGGTGTGTTGGGAAAAGAATCCGTTTACCAATCCGTGGTGGGGATGCCTTTCAAAAGTCGCGGCAACCCAGAGATTCGCGTCAATCAAGTAACCCTGCACGGCGGAGATCCTCCTCATCGTTTGCTTGTTGGATAAGGGCCAAACCTTCCTCAGGGGTCGGAGGAATAAAGTCTTTGGAGTTGAGTGACTTAAAGAAAGGTATGCCTGATCCGGGGTGAATGGAAATCACCGATTTCCGGCTAGTGAGTTGGGCTGGGATCGCTTGGCCCAATCCACGCCTAAGAAGTTCTGCCGCCACATCCTTGAGTTTGCGGCCTTCATGCACGGCGCGGAGTTTGACTTCCTTGACGAGATCCGGCGGGAGGTCGAAAGTAGTTTTCATGCGGGAAGTTTGCTGGTTTTCTGGGTTGCTGTCAAATCGCAAGATTTTGTGAGGTGGCCGCTGTAATTGCTCGTCGGCGAGACGCCAACGCTCCTTGAGGGAATCACGGCTCGGGGAGGTGGTTCTCGATAGCGGCGGCTTGGGCAAGCGCTTTTTCCGCCGCTTTCTGGTGCGGTTCGGCTTCTTCGGCGAGGTCGGCTTCGGTGAGGAGTTTGGCGACCTTTTGTTTCTTGGCGGCGAAGGCGCGGAGGTCTGTGATGCGTTGGAGTTGCTCTGGGGTGAGGGCGGGCTTTGATGGGGGTGGGGTGACGCCGGTGCGGTGGCGGTTTTTTGATTAAATGGAAGATAATTTCTTGAACTAAAATAATCTTCCACTATTCCTTTTTTATGCCCCGCGCTGCACAGCCTAAATCTACTCTCCCAGATAAACTCATCGATGACCTGACGCGGATGGTTTGGATGGGACTAGACGGAAGGCAGGAGGATTTGGAGCACTACGTCCGCCGAGTCCTGCCGAACTGGGAGTCAGAAACACCAAGTTTGGCGCGCCGTCTTGCTCAACTTTTACAGCCACGCCAAGGTGGCATCGCTCGTCGAGCAATGCCACCAGACAGCTTGCGGCCACCCATGGAGCCGATCTCCGAGCTTTCAGGAACGATTGCAAACTCACCAGCGGCGGAGTTCATACGCATTGAAATGCCAATCTCGCTTCCAGTGGAGCCGGTCTGGTCCGCATCGATCAGCGATTCATTAACGGAACTCATACGCGAGAGGCGGATGATCCCTCAATTAGAAGCGGTTGGATTAACGCCGACGAAAACAGCCATTTTCACGGGGCCTCCCGGTGTTGGTAAAACGCTTGCCGCCCGCTGGCTGGCCCGCGAATTGGAACTCCCACTTGCCACCCTCAATCTTGGTGCGGTCATGAGCAGCTTCCTCGGTCGCACGGGCGCGAACATCCGCCAGGTCATGGATTTCACCCGTCAAAGCCCCTGCGTGCTGCTCCTCGACGAGCTAGATGCTATCGCGAAGCGCCGGGACGACGCGAGCGACATCGGAGAGTTGAAACGACTCGTCACCGTCCTCTTGCAGGAACTGGATCATTGGCCTTGCTCGGGCCTTCTCATCGCCACCACCAACCACGAGCAACTCATCGACCCCGCTGTCTGGCGCCGCTTCGAATGCCGGATCGTGTTTACACTCCCCGGTGGCGACGAACAAATCAAGCTCATCCGCCTTCATCTAGGCGAACACTGGGCGGGCATTGAGGCGAAGAAGAAGCAGGCCATCGGCATCATTTCCAGCCACCTAAGTCAGGCCGAATTGACACTCATAACCCACAAGGCCCTCCGCGATCACGTCCTCAGCACCCGCCCGTTGCTAGAAAGTCTCGAAATCAGCCTCGCTGCCGCCACCGCCGCCCTGCCCCTCGCCGAAAGGAAAAACCTCGGCGTGTCCCTCAAACGCCTCGGTCTCGGCCAACGGGAAATCCACCGCCTCACCGGACTGGCGAGAGAAACCCTGCGCAAAACCAATGCTTAACATCTAACGGAGACAATCCAAATGGACCCATCACCCCGCAAACCCCGCTTCCTGATCGCCCACGGTGAACGCCTCACCAAGGAAGAGCGCTACGTTTCAAGTCCGAAGCCGGTAAAAGGCCCGATTTACAACCGCGAAGAAATCGTCGCCCAGCTTGGGCCACGCCTCACTCGCTCTCTCGGCACAGTTCGTGATCTACCACAAGATGCTCTGCCGCAAGGTCGCGCCGTGGTCATGGTCACCCTCCACCCGGAATTCCTCGCGAAATCCTTCTACCCGGAAAAACTGTTCGGAAGCATAGGACTCCGTGCTGTTGGCAGCCGAGCGAGAAAGGTCGAGCCGAAGAAATGGAGCAAGCCCGCCGAAAAATCCGATAGCCCTCGGATTGCCGAAACCATCGACCTCTACATGGCTTGCAAGGTCAGTGATTTGGCGAACTGGGAAAAGGGCATGGCCTCTCTCGCTCCTTGGGTCGATGGCATGGGAACCATTGAGGACATCCGACCGCTGACGGATCTGGATCATGAGGTGCGCGTGAGAATCACCCCTGGTATTCGGAAATCCGGAGTGGCGGAGGTGGCTCTCCATGTTCCGCAGGGAGAAGATCAGAAAGTATTCGGAGCATTCGAGCGCTACGCTGCCGAAATTGGAATTGAAGTGTATAGGAACTTGCGGATCGAAGTTCCCGGCCTTTTCTTCATGCCGGTGAAGGGAGATCCAGATGCCCTCCGCTCACTTGCCCGATTTTCCTTCGTACGAAGCATTGCCCTCCTGTCCGCTTGCGTTCGCTGCCCTCTCCACGAGTTACCCGTTCTCTCGGTCGCCCCTTCGTGCCACCTATTGAGGCACCCCTCAATCCAGCGATCCGTGTTGCTGTCCTCGACGGCGGACTGCCCGACGCACACGGATTGAATCACGTCGAGAGCTATCAGGCTCCGGGCGTTTCCACGGCTCATCCGGCATTCACCGCCCATGGACTCGCCGTCACCGGCGCGTTGATGTGGGGTCCACTCAACGCCCCACCCCGCAGACCCTACGGATCCGTTGATCATTTCCGGGTTCTCGATGCGGATGACGCCACCGACAACGACATCCATGCATACGCAATTCTCCGCAGAGTTCAGGATGTGATCGAAACCGGCTCCCACGACCTCTACAACCTCAGCCTCGGCCCGGATCTTCCTGTGGACGACGATGAAGTGCACGCATGGACCAGCACTATAGACGCGCTTTCGGCGGACGGCGAAAAACTCATCGTAGCAGCCGCTGGTAACAACGGGGAACTCCCCGAGCCGCTTTGCCGGATTCAATCTCCCGGCGACGGTGTCAATTGCCTCTGCGTCGGTGCCGCCGACACGATGGCGAACGACTGGGCGAGAGCGGAATACAGCGCGAAAGGCCCCGGCCGCCGCCCCGGCAGGACCAAGCCCGACCTCGTGGCCTTCGGCGGGTCAATCGCCGATCCATTCGGTGTTCTGCGCAAACGTGGAGCCTCCCACATGGTCGATTCCGACATGGGAACGAGCTTCGCGGCCCCACTCGTAACCCGCGCCGCGCTGGGACTCCGCTCCCTCTTCAGCGCGTCGCTTCACCCGCTCACCTTGCGCTGCATCCTCATTCACACCGCCGATGCCGCCAACCACGACGAACATGACGTCGGCTGGGGCATTCTCGCGAACGAGGAAAATCTGGCCCTCTGCCCCGACAACACCGCGCGGATCATCTATCAGGGAACCCTGCCGCCCAAGAAACTTCTCCGGGCGAGGATTCCCATCCCAAACGGCTTGCTCGGACGCGTCGGCATCAGCGCCACACTCTGCTACGCCACCGAGATCAGTGCTGCCGACCCCTCCAACTACACCAACAGCGGGGTCGAGATCTTCTACCGCCCCAACATCGCTAATCGCAAGGTCAATAAGGATACAGGAAAGCCCTCCACCTACGCCGCCTCAAAGCCCTTCTTCCAAGGTGGCTCCTACGCGACTGAGGAAGAACGCCGTGTCCGCCATCGGAAATGGGAAACCGTGTTGCACGACTCCAGAACGGTTGACGCCTCAAAACTCCATGACCCTTCCTTCGACCTCCACTTTATTCCCCGCCAGGGCGTTCTCGACGACAAGGCCCCCAGCCGCATCCGCTACTCCATGGTTATTTCCGTCCATACCCCGAAATACCCTGATATTTACGACCGCGTCCTGGCCGGATTCCCCGAACTCCAGGCGCTGACCCCGGTTGTTCTTGAGGCGGAAGTCTAAGAAGCCCCTTTTATGGACGCGATTTGTTGCATCAAATCCGCCCCTCCGCTGCTTCGGCAAGTATCGCGTCCAAATCGCCGCGGATTTGTGTGGGAATGTCGGCTGCTTCACCGATTTCTTTGTAGCGGAATGGGCTGGTGTCGAAGGGCACGCGCTCAGCACCGGTGATTCGATTGAAGATCAGAATCAACCTTCCGGTGTGAAGGTGATGTAGGGCGTAGCCGAGTTCAATCATCACATTTAGTCGAAGTCCCGTGAGATCCGCGATGAATATTTCGCCGCCGCCGATCTCCTGATACATGTGCTCGTGAATGTTGATGGATCCCCCCTTCTTCCGAGCCCAAGTCCACTAGTTCCAATCCCAAATCGCTCTCGACGAGTTGCTTGAGAGTTCCAAGCCGGTTGTTCGCCCGGGTCAATTGTTTCGCTTCCTCCTGCTTCGGATACCGACGAGCCAGAAATACCTTCTTTGGAATCCTGCTTCTCACGGCGTCATAGACCTCGATCAACTGTCGTCTGTTGTGAGCGACGACGAATTTCACTCTTTCATTGTTGGCGTAATTCGCCCCTTGATCGCAGGCGTGCTGGTCGATTTCGACGTTGTCCGCTTTGCGCTCTACCACGATCAGAGCCGTGTCATCGTTGCGTCTGTCCTCGACGGAGCGCCAGATGACGAAATCGGCGCGGGCATGTTTGTTGCCACGCTTCCCCGGTAGTGTTGCCTCTTCATCGATTTGCTCAAGTTTGAAGCCGTATTCGTTCACCAGAACACACAAGTATTCTTGGCGCACAGCTTCCTCCGGCGTCTCGCTGAGCCACTTTTTGCGGAGATGGCTCCAAATCTGACCTTTTTGACGGAGAACCTCGATTCGATCAGTAGTTGATGGGGATCTCTTCATAAACTCATTAGGGATTAGATTGTCTGGGGAATGACTATGTGGCGCTGATCAATCTGTCGATAGCCCAGAGTTTTCAATCCCCTCCGCCTCTTTCAGCGCCTTCTCCGACGCTTTCTGGTGCAATTCGGCTTCTTCGGCGAGGTCGGCTTCGGTGAGGAGCTTGGCGACCTTTTGTTTCTTGGCGGCGAAGGCGCGAAGGTCGGTGATGCGTTGGAGTTGCTCGGGGGTGAGGGCGGGCTTTGGTGGGGGTGGGGTGACGCCGGTGAGGTGGCGGGTGGCGCGGGTGTTGAAGGTGATGAGGCCGGTGGCGGCGAGTTGCTGGATGGCGTTCCAGGTGGCTTCGTCGATGACTTGGAGCTTGGGGATGCTGCCGCGCCAGTCGGTTTCGTGGAAGAGGGCGGAGACGGCGGCGGCGCGGGTGGGATCGCGCAGAACGGTGAGGAGGACTGGGGCTGCGTCTCCGGGGAGGATGGCTTCCTGGCAGTGGATGAGTTGGTTTCCGAGGGAGCTGGAAATCCGCTCGGCGAAGGCGAGGGCGGGATCGGCAGGTGGGGATTTTTCAGCGGGTTTACCCTCGGGGGCGATGGATAGAATCTGCTGGAGGCGGGCAAGGTTCGCCTCGCGGCCACGCTTGAGTTTGGCTTCGCTGAGGGATTTCTCGGTGCCGTCGAGCACGCCTTCAGCGAGAGTCATCTTGTTGGCGAGGGTCTCTAACATCGCATGCTCGAGGGTGCCCTCTGCGATGAGATTGACGACGGTGACGGGGCGTTTCTGGTGTTTTCTCCATGCCCGGGCGATGCGCTGCTCAAGGCGCGCAGGGTTCCATGGGAGGTCGCAGTTGATAACGACACTGGCAATCTGGAGGTTCAGTCCGATGCCGCCGGAATCGGTGCTGAGGAAGAGGCGGCAGTTGGGATCGTTGCGGAAGGCGAGGATCTCACCGCGGCGTTTCTGCTGGGGGACGCTGCCGGTGTGCCAGGCGTAGCCGATGCTGTTTTTATCAGCCCAGGTGCGGACTTTTTTCAACATGCCCTCCCACTCGGAGAAGATGATGATTTTCACATCGGGATCGGATAGGCATTCGTCGAGGACGCGGGCGAGTTCGTCGAGCTTGGGGCAGTCCTGGCAATCGCGGTTTCTAATGATCGAGGGCGAGTCACAAATCATCCGCATCATGGCGAGCAGGATCATGAGGAGGTCGGATTCCTTTTTCGTGAGTGGTCGCCTGAGGGATTTCTGGACGAGCTGGGATGCTTGTTGTTTCACCTCGTCGTATTCCTCGCGCATGGCGGGCGTGAGCTGGATGAAATGATTGCGATCGGTGCGGTCCGGGAGTTCCGTTTCGACGTGGTGCTTGCGGCGGCGGAGCAGGATGGGGCGGATGCGCTCGCGGAGGGCGGCGAGGTTCTGGTATTCGGACGGACGGCCCTTTTCGTCGAACTGATAGAAGTCGCGGTTGAAGCGGAACAGCGGACCCAGCAGGGTGGGATCGAGGAAATCGACGATGGAGTAGAGTTCATCGATGCGGTTCTCGATGGGGGTGCCAGTGAGGACAAAGGCGTAGCGGCTTTCGAGGCGCTTGACGGCTTGGGCGGTTTTGGTCGTCCAGTTTTTGATGCGCTGGGCTTCGTCCAAGACGACGATGTCGGGGCGGAGGTGCGCGTTGATGTCGAGGCTGTCGGTGACGACCTGCTCGTAGTTGACAATGGTGAAAAACGGCGGGCTACTATCTGCATAGTATCTCGCACGAACGGAACGCGGGCCGTAAATGAGGCGCTTGCCGAGGGTGGTAAATTTTCCGATTTGCTCCTCCCACTCTGCTTTTAGTGAAGCCGGGGTGACGATGAGGACGCGCTGCGCTTTACCGAGGTGCTGGAGCAGGGCGCAGGCGGCGATGGCTTGGATGGTTTTGCCGAGGCCCATTTCGTCGGCGAGAAGGGCGCGCTCCCCGAAGGCGAGGTGGAGCAGGCCTTCGCGTTGGTAGGGGTAAAGCGGGCTGAGTGTGACATGTTCCGGGTGGCGGCCGGAGACGACGCCGGTCTCGTATTCGCGGCGAAGCTGGCGGCGTTCGGTGGCGCGGCGGCGTGTTTCGAGAAACGGCGCGACGTCTTGGGAGATGCGGATTTTGGGAGACCGGCGGAGTTTTTCGAGAGCCTCGCTTGGATCGAGTAACAGGAAGCCATCGTCATCGAAGAGCGGGCGCAGCGAGGGAGGGAGTTTGGAGAAGTTTCTTTCGATGCGTAGCGTGTCGCCGGATGGGACAACGTCGATGAAGGGTGAGCCTGATTTTTCAGCTGCCCGGAAATCGCCTTTGTGGCGGCGTTTGAGCCAGATGAGGGTGGCTTCGACGTGTTTGCAGGTGCCAAGCCCGGCGGTGCGGAAATCCGGGCAGGAGCAGGAGAAGGCACGGTCATTCAGGTCGCGGACCTCCACTTGATAGGTCATGCCGCTGGGTGACTTGACGGCGAAGGTGGAGAAGACGGGTTGCCCGGGGTGGAGATTGGAGGTCGAGTGCTTTTCGTCGCGGGCGCGCTGGATGCGGCGAAGGATCTCTTGCTCGTCGGTGCTGCGCCAGTCGCCAGCCGTGGGGAGTGGGATGGAGGTGGGTTTCTTTTTTGAGGTTTTCTTGGCTGGCATGACGCGGAAAGTGTCGGACGAATCAGGCGAAGCGGCAAACCCAAAGCAGGATTTCGCTTCCGCCTTGCTTCGTCGCGCCCGAT
>Ga0163144_10017710_pt1 | contig 14495 bp, 24 predicted proteins | sample OliLak19BULKMAT1_FD_123175 | JGI IMG/M metagenome (GOLD analysis project Ga0163144, IMG submission 123175) | Freshwater microbial mat bacterial communities from Lake Vanda, McMurdo Dry Valleys, Antarctica - Oligotrophic Lake LV.19.BULKMAT1 | ecosystem: Environmental > Aquatic > Freshwater >... | reverse complement strand
GATTGGGGAGATTTCAACCTCTACTTTTCTTGGGGCTTTGAGTAAAATCAATGGCATTCAAGTAAGCAAGTTGGAGTCGTTGAGCCAAGAAGCCGCTACCCTTTAGGGTAGCGGTAGTTCACAGCAACAGATGGCAGATTTGACCAGTCCAGAGTGTACTAAATGTCTTGTGCCATATTCATGCTGCCAAGCAATGTATTGTGAAGAGGCGATTCGTTACGCTAAAGAAGATTGGAATGTGGATTTGCAACCCACTGGACATCCAAAACTTCCATTGATGGGTCCAACTGGTTGTACTGCGGCACCGCATTTAAGACCTATTTGTACTGTTCACACATGTCAGATCGGTAGTCTGGGAACAAGTAAAAATCGACAGTGGGACAAGGAATATTTTGATCTCAGGGGAAGGATCGAGGACTTGTTATGACACACTTAGAGAATTTGAAAGAAACATTTGATGCCATTGGTGTCCCATAGTTCTTGAAATAGACGATGGCAATGGTTATCATTCAATCCACACTTGTACAGAGGAAGAACAAAAAGCTGGAGCAAAAGACACAAGATTAGGCAATGATGTATTCTTTGAATTTTTAAATGGTTAGTTAGCGAGCACACCGTGAGCAAAGAAAAACAATTTAGAAATCGTGCTGTTCCGGCAAAAATTGGCACGATACCAATGTTAGTGGTATTTGATGGCAGATGCTTCATAGCTTTGAATAAAAAAGTTCGATGGAAAGAATGCGTTGGTGGAAAGTGGCAAACAGGCATCGTTGACAATGTTGATCCAATTCGTATTGTGAGGTTTTGAAATGAAAAAGATAAAGAAAAAGATTTCTGATTCTTCTGATCTTGCTGTAAGAACTCATGTTCTTGCTGTAAGAACTCAAAAAGAAGTCGATGCGGTTGTTGATAAATGTATTTCTGGCGATCGTTTTCCCGGAATGACATACGAAGAAGGCGTTAGAAACGCTCTTGATTGGTTGACTGGTGAAATTGACGATAGTCCATTTGAATAATAGGAATATTTGTAATGGCTGAGTCAAACTATTCGATGTTTAGGGGAAAATGTAGGAAATTTTGTGAGGAGGCAATAAAGGAAGATCCTACATTAAAAATTGTTAGAGGTCACTATTATTGTTATGTGTGGAACACAAATGAGCCTCATTGGTGGACGACAAGAGAAGATGGTAGCATTCACGATCCAACTAAGCTACAATTCCCATCAGAAGGGAATGGCACCTATACACCGTTCAATGGCAAAGTTAATTGTTCTGAGTGTGGAATTGAATTGAATGAGGAAGATGCACAATTTGATTCAAATTATTGTTTTTGTTCTGGCACTTGCCAAGGTAGGTTTGTAGGCGTTTATTAATGGGCCGGGCAATTCAATTAAGATCAAGAATAGGACGACACAATGCCGATAGTTCGTAATTCTGTTAATGACTACTATAAAGTTGACTTTTCAATTGTCATGGAGCGTCAAGCAGAAGATTTTGATTTAGCTTGGGGCGATCATCGAGTGTACATTATTGATTCACATGAATCGTTTGAACATCGACTGGATGGTGTTATACAAGAGCCAATGCGTGGCCCAGCTATGATTGTTGTAAATAATGTTTTGGGTTATTTTGACGGTGATTTGTTGGCATCAAAACATCATGTCAATGATCCATTTATGTGGGCTTGGATTCGTCGTGCCATTGCAGAAGGTTTTTTGGCATCCGATTCTTTAGATAAAAGTGTTGCGTGTGATGAAACAGAAATCACGATACCACTGCGTTAAAGAAGAAAAACGCAATGAACTTTATGTTGAAAAATATTACGATTTAAGATATAAAACATGAGCGATCCAAAGAAAGATGAAATTGAATTAATTTGCCAGAATAGAAAAGCCAATTATGATTATCACATTCTTGAAACAATCGAGGCTGGGATCATTCTAGTTGGTCATGAAGTCAAGAGTCTTCGAGAGCATCATGTTTCTTTAGATTCTGCCTACGCCTACATTGCAGACGGAGAGTTATGGCTAATTGACTGCAACATTGATCCATATAAACATGCTGGAATTCAACATGAGACGAGAAGAAAAAGAAAGCTTTTGCTTCACAGACGACAGATTAAGAGCTTTGCTGAAAAATCTGCACAAAAAGGCAACACACTAATTCCGACAAAGATGTATTTCAAAAACGGAAGAGCCAAGGTTGAATTGGCTGTCTGCAAGGGAAAACAAGATCACGACAAACGTCAGTCAATTAAAGATCGAGAAGCTCAAAAAGAAATGAGGGAATAAATGGCAATTAGTGTCAACGCTAAACTTAAAAAGTTTGCGAAAAATAATGATCATCGAATAGTTTCGTTTGTAGCTGAAACACCATTAGGCTCAACAATTCAATTTGAAGGTTGCGTCACAAAAGAAGATTCAGCAAAAGTCATGAAAATGATTGAAGAAATCATTAAATTGACATCAATCACTGATGAGGCGTATGAACTATAACCTCAAAGGAGTAAGAAATGAATAAGTTGTCTGTGTTTAAGAACAAAAAGATTGTTCTGCCTGTAATTCATGTTAAATCTCTTGAACAAGCGAAAACAAACATTGAAATTTGTCAAGAATATGGAGCAGATGGTTGTTTTTTGATTGGCCATGAGGTTTCAGATGCGGATCTAGTCGGTATTGCTTATGAACTTTCTTCAGACGTAGAAGACTTTTGGATGGGAATAAATTGTTTGGCTTCTTCTCCAGCAGAAGCTATTCAAGACGCTTCATTTATGGATGGCGTGTGGACTGATAATGCTTTTAATTCGCAAATTGAGCCGGGGTACAGAGGAATCTATTTCGGAGGGGTTGCTTTTAAATACCAACGTGTTGTCTGTCCGTTATATGAGGCTTGTGTTGAATCAAAGAAATTTGTTGATGTAGTGACGACAAGTGGTCCAAGCACAGGAAAAGCTCCTGATCTTTCTAAAATTAAGATGATGCGTGAGTATTTGGGAGATCATCCACTGGCAATCGCCAGTGGAATTACTGCGGAAAATGTGTCTCAATTTTTGCCTTATGTTGATTGTTTTTTGGTTGCAACTGGCATTAGTCGAAATTGGCAAGAATTTGATCCTGACAAGCTTAAATTGTTAGTCTCCAAAGTGAAAGTGTAAATTTTGTAATGTGCAATCCATTCTGCCGATTGATCTAAAAAACTTAATTTTTCCAACCATTAATTGACAAATGATATTTTACATCCTACAATCAAATAGATGATTGTCCCACTTGTCATTGACATACCGAGGAAAACTCATGTTAGCTGCTGATATTATGGCGAAATTGGAAAAAACCGTCCGCCAGTTTCTGGAAGAAAATCGGATGTTTACAGGATATGATGTGACTTTGGAAACACGTGTTCGTGAAAGTTTTAAACTGCGTCATAGTGATTGTCGTGGAGCAATCCATGAAATGCAGTTTCTTTCTGATGCCGTTGATTTTGGCTATGATACAAGTGGTCAAACACAACATAGTGACATTGAAAAATTGAAACATGAGTAACAAAAGTTTGACATGTGACACAAACAAGTTAGCAGAAGAAAATGTATCTTGATAATGAAGATTTTTTTTCGAAGAAAATGTATCTTGATAATGAAGATACATTTTCAAATGGGGTTGTTGTGCGTAAGGCACCAGATTATGGAGTCACAGTCAATGGATTAGGAATATGGCCAGACGGAGAAAAAGATGATAGAGGTTATGTTATGTCTTCCAATTATGACATGACTGTTTACTATCATTTCGAAAACAATTTAGCTGAAGTTAGATATCACAGCAATTCAAACGGCGTTGTTGAATGGATTTTACTTTCTTTTTTCGCCTTAATTTTTTGTTGTTTTTTGTTGTTTCTTTATGTTTGTTTTTTATAGGTATTTCTCCTGTTAAATAAAATATATCAAAATCTGTCAAAAATATTTTTCTATGTTTTAAAGAACTATCTCAAAGGAGTGAGTAATGAATAAGTTGTCTGTGTTTAAGAATAAAAAGATCGTTTTGCCGGTTATTCATGTTCAATCTTTTGAACAAGCAAAAAATAACATTGAAATTTGTCAAGAACATGGAGCAGATGGTTGCTTTTTGATTGGCCATGAGGTCTCAGATGCGGATCTAATAGGTATTTCTTATGAACTTTCTTCGGATGTAGAAGATTTTTGGATGGGAATCAATTGTTTGGCATCTTCTCCAGCAGAAGCTATTCGAGACGCTTCTTTCATGGATGGCGTGTGGACAGACAATGCTTTTGATTCACAAATTGAGACAGTGTACAATGGTATTTATTTCGGGGGTGTAGCTTTTAAATATCAACGTAATGTAATGCCATTACATGAAGCTTGTGCTCAATCAAAGAATTTTGTTGATGTAGTGACTACAAGTGGCCCAAGCACAGGAAATCCTCCTGATCTCTCTAAAATTCAGACAATGCGTGAGTGTTTGGGTGATCATCCACTGGCAATTGCCAGTGGAATTACTGCGGAAAATGTGTCTCAATTTTTGCCTTATGTTGATTGTTTTCTGGTTGCAACTGGCATTAGTCGAAATTGGCAGGAATTTGATCCTGCTAAGCTCAAAGAGTTGGTCTCCAAAGTGAGGGTGCAAATTTTGTAATGTGCAATCCATTCTGCTTTGAGTTCTGAGTTGAATTTATATCTCAGACCGATCAAATGAAATTTATTTTTCCAACCACAATTGACAAAACAAATTTTGTGCCTATAATTAAATAGATGATTTCATTTTCAATTTCGAGGAAAAAACTTATGTGCAATGTGGCTGCTGATGTTGTGGCAAAAATGGAACAAACTGTTCGTCAATTCTTGGACGAAGGACGGATGTTTACAGGTTATGATGTAACATTGGAAACACGTAATCGTGAGAATTTGAGGCTACATCACGGTGACTGTCGTGGAGTAGTCCATGAAATGCAGTTCCTCTCTGATGCCGTTGACTTTGGTTATGACACAAACGGACAGACAGTTAATTGGAAAAAAATACAGACCGTTATTGATGGAAAAGGTTGGGCTTTCGTTTATCATCCAGCGAATCTTGATCCAGCTTCTTACCAGTCGGGTGCAACTGGAATAACGGTTGCTGCTAAAGTTCCTCAGATTTCCGTGACGCCTTCAGCAGTTGTATCTGTCACAACAGTTGTTGATGATTCTGATGACAGCAAGGATTCAGGTGGCGAAAATTCAGATGGCACTTTTTCAACAGATTATCGTAATCGATTGATGGTCAAGACTCGATTTGCACGGCACATTGGATTGAATCCCGGCGACGATGTTACTATTGTTGCTGATTCGACCAAACAAACGATCACATTGTTGTCTCGTGCAACTATGGATCAAACCAGTGCAATTGTTGTAAGTACACAGCGGGTTGAAAGAAACGGTGATTTTCGTCTTTCTTCATCCACATTGCGATCAGCAGGATTGAATGGATCTAAATTCAAGATTGAACAGAGTTCTGTTCCTTCGTCAAATGGAACCGCAATGAACATCATTGAAATCTTTGCGGCGTAAAATTTTCTTGTTGCAAACATAGAAGGTCCGTAAATATTTCCGGACCTTTTTTATCCGTTTTGCGGCGTGAAAACCCCTACCAATTCTAAAAGAGAATTGGCGTCGTGGGATGAAACGCCGTGGACTGATGTAAGACCCATATTGAATGGGCTATTGGTTGGATAGGAAGCCCCGACCCTTTAGGGTCGTGGGTAGTTCACTGGAGAAACGAAATGAGCGATTTGTTAAAAATGTATCATGATCTAGTGTCATTTTCGATTGGTGAGTCTGGCGTATATCCACATCACGCCATTGCGATTAGAAAAGACGGAGGAGTAGAAATGCTTGCTTTGGATCTTAATCCAAATCAAGTTTTTTTATTGATTTCAAAAAAGATTAAAGAATCAGATGAATTAATTTTTGCATTAGACAGAACTTGTAAAGATGGTCAAGGAACAACTTTAGGAGATTGTGTCGCTGGTCTGTATTGGATTGAAGGAGAATTCAAGCCTTTCATTATTGAATATCAGGATTCTCCAAGAATCGTAAAGGAAATTGATTGGGATAATGAGTGTTGGGCACGATTCTTAAAAAATGACATTGATTCCATTTTAATCTTGTCTTAAAGAAAGGCGTATGTTAATATAAGAGCCAAGGATGGTTTTTTGAAAAACTTTGACAAGGATGTTGAAATGAATGAAAACTCAGAACAGCAAATCAATCGAGAGGTTCACCGCCGTCTTGGATCTATTCAACGTCGTGCTCAAGAAGAGGTTGCGGAACTGCGTGATGTTATTCGTGAGCAAAACACGAAACTTATACATCAAAATTCCACTCTGAAAAGATTGCTTGCAGAGCCTTTGACATTTGGAACTTTAATTCGTGTTCATAACGATGTTGATTCACGTTCTTTTAAACTGCATGATTTTGTAGTTGTGTGTGATAAAAACTCTGATTACTTTCAGGAAAATGGGAAAATAATCAGCGGTCTTAATGACACGCCAGTTATAGACGAAGATGGATTCTGTATTGTAAAACTTAACAATGAATTGGAAATTAAATTTGGAGTTGGGGTAGAAGGTAAAGAACCAGCACAAGTTAGACTGACAGAAAAGGACGATGGAACATTTGCTATTGTATCTATTGATGGAAAGCCTTGGGAAGTTAAAGGCATTCCAGACCTCAATCTAACTGTGGGAGATTCGGTTAAGATTAAACCAGATACAAAAGCAATTGTATCTCGTGGTTATAATATCATTGCTGGGCCTGTTTGTCATGTTGTGTCTGTAACAGATGTTGGTGTTGAGGTTCAGGCTAAATCAGATCGTGTGATTGTATTCAATCCGCACAATTTTCCACTTGAAGAAGGAGATAGAGTTGCGTGTGATCACGGTATGTTCTGCATCATCGAAAAATTAGAACGTGACCCCCGTGAACGATACAAACTGAAGAATTATCTCTCAGTTACATGGGATGATGTTGGTGGCTTGGAACTTGCTAAGTCTGAAATGCGTGATGCGTTAGAGCTTCCGTTCACTCAGCCAGAATTGTTTCAATATTATGGAGTACAGCCATTACGTGGCGTTTTGTTGTATGGTGCTCCCGGATGTGGAAAAACTTTGCTTGCCAGAGCGGCAGCTTCTGCAATTGCTGCGATTCACGGAAAAGAATCTGTAGAAACTGGGTACATCTACGTAAAATCTCCAGAAATTCTAAGTAAGTGGGTAGGTAACACAGAATCCGAAATTCGTGAGTTGTTTGAGCGTGGAAGAAGACATTTCCGAGAACATGGATACAAGGGAATTTTAGCATTCGATGAAGCTGACGCAATTATGCCGCAACGTGGAACAAGACGTAGCAGTGATGTGTCGGATACGATCGTTCCTATGTTCCTCGGTGAAATGGATGGAATTGATGAACAACAAACAAAAGAAAATCCAATTGTCATTTTAATGACTAATCGTGCTGATATTCTTGACCCAGCTATCACAAGGCCCGGACGTATTAGCAAGCACATTAAAGTTGAACGTCCGACAGAAATGACTGCTATTGATATTTTGTCTATTCATACTCGAAATATGCCGTTTCATGATGAAAAGAACAAATTGCCTGCAATGGCAATTGCTATTTCTGATTTGTTCTCTAAGAGCAGGATTCTTTACAGAATAAATAATGAGCATGATTTCACAATGGGAGATGCTGCGAATGGAGCTATGCTGTCCGCATTGGCAGAGTCTGCAAAAATGAGTGCTCTACATCGTGATTTAATTTCTGGAACAAAAACCGGAGTGACTATTGATGATTTTAGGCAATCTGTGAATAAACTGTTTAGAGAACAACGTGGCTTGAATCATTCGTATGATCTTCAAGATTTTGCAGAGAGTAATGGACTTCAACCAAATAGTATTCAGGTTGAAAGATGTTTTGGATCTATGTAGTTTTAATTTTTAACAATCAACATCACAAGGAAGTGAAAAAATGGGAGAACTTACTTCTCAGTTTAGTCGAGATGACATTGAAACATTATTGGAGGCTACCAATGATTGGGAAGCTTTAGGCAGCCAAGAATATCATTTGATGAACATGGTTAAAAATGCACCAATGCCACCAGATGATCATGAAGCATTTGATATGGTTGCTGCCATTAAAGAGCATTTTCATAAGCGTGAAAAAGACATTAAAGATAGTCGTGTGACTCGTCAAGAACGTGCTGTGTTTTTAAAAGCAAAATTGATGTTGGTACGTCGTGACATGGGCGTTAATCAACTATTCGAAATGGCAACTATTCCTGAAGAAGTTGCGACGGCTGTTCAAAATGCGACAGCCGCTCCAGAGACAACGACAGCCGCTCCAGAGACAACGACAGCCGCTCCAGAGACAACGACAGCCGCTCCAGAAGCCGCTTCATCAAGAGGTGTTGTTTATAAATTGAGGCAAGCTGAGTTTTTCATCAAAGACTTGGGGGTTTGGGAGCATTACCAGAAATTTCTTGCTGAACCAAAATAAAATGCAGTTCTTTGCTTTACACCACAAAAATTGTGCCTTACAATCAGAATGTAACAACGTGCTGATACTGTTCAATTAGGATAGGGTCAAGGCACTAGGAAACGCATACTGAACACAATTTTTGGAGTGAAGCAAACATGGCAAAAACAGCTACTACTACGGCAGATCGTTTGAAAGCTCTAAAAAGTGGTGCAAAAGTCAAAGACACCGCTCCGAAGAAGAATGAACTCCGTGTAATTGACTTTACTGATTCTCCGTCTGGCAAAAAAATTGCTTCACTTTGTGAATTGTCTTATTTGGTTGATCAGTTTGCTCCGTTTATCGAACAGAACAAGATTGCTGTCCAAGATTTTTTCTTTGAATTTTGGACGCAAGAGATGTGGGATGCCAAGAAGTTGTCAGACAACTTCAAGGCTCGAATGAAAAAAGACGACGGCACTTTCGACGACATGTCCTGCAATTTTATTATGAAGTTTCGTGTTGATGGTCTTGCCAAAAAGCTGCCAAAGGCGGGTAACTTGGCAGAAGAAGTTACTGTTCACGAAATTCTTGTGCAAACTCTGCTATCTGTTGTCGTTGGACTGACTCCTGATAATGCTCATAAGTTTTGTCAGGAAGAATTTGAAGTGGAAGAATCAACTGGTTTTCCTGAAGGCGGACTTGAGAAAATGCTTTCTGCAAAGGAAGGCACAGATAGTCGCATCATTGGAGACTATATTTTGGCATGTCTTACCGCCAAAACGAAAAAAGAGCGAGATTCTTTGCCATTGCTGACTCCATTCCAGAGTGGAATGTCTGTGGAAATCAATCAGAAGTACACAGTCAAAAAGGGTCTCGAAGAGCGTATTCTCAGCTATGTTGAGTCTCTCGAACAACTGCGAAATTTGCTGAAATTCCTGTCTGTCACAAAACAAGTATCGAACTTTGAATTCGGCATCAGCGATGAAGTTGAAGAACGTAACAGACGTTTGACAGAAATTGCTGGTCGATTCATTAGCTTCACGGACTTGACGGAATAAAATCTGGGCATGGATTGTTTTACAAAAATTGTATTTTCCTCGAAAGGTGAACCAATGTCGAAAGACAAATCAGTGTCAGAAACTGAACTGAGTGATGCTGCTTGGGTACGGAGTTTGATCTTAAAAAATCATGCTTTGAGTCTTGAACAGCTTCAAACAGAGCACGAAAAATCGGATCGGAAAAGTCCTGTGCCAAAAGATAAGCAGGTTATTTATCTTCAAAAAAGCGGTCTCTGTAAGCGATGGGGGGTTAAGACCGTTGATGAATTTCCAGTCAACACTGCTGGTGGCGTTAATTTGAGCGGCATGGTGCGATTGTTCATCAAATTGCATGATGTTGAGACGCCGCATTCAAAGGCCGCAAATTTTTTTGCAGTCGATGGTCTGTTTCTTTCTGACGCATTGTATCACAATGCCCGTATAAACTTTCGAAAAAAGTTATCGCCAGACGACAATCAGTTTGCTGGACCTCGTGATGGAAAGCCGGAGCCAAAGCCGGAACCAAAGGTGACTAACAAAAATGTCACTGACATGGAAGTGTTGATGGAAACAAAGAAATTTGTGCAAAAAATTGGCGGAATCGAAGCTGCTCGCAAGCTTCTCGGATTTTTGGAGCAACTCCAAAAGTGAAATCTGTTGGAACACTGAGATACAGTCCAAAACTTCTTGGAGACAGAACGTCTGAGAATTGGTATTTAGTGCTAGATTGTGATTCAAGCATTGGCACTTATTATCGTGGACTGTATCATCTGTTTCATCATAAAACACGACAACTAATGAGGCCAGCTTGGGACTCACATGTCACTGTCGTTCGCAATGAAGAACCTCTTCAAAAAGAAGTATGGGAGAGGTATAATGGCAAACAAGTAAATTTTGATTATGGCCATCAAATATTTACTGATGGAAAATATTATTGGGTCAATGTTGTGTGTGAAAAACTGTTGGACATTAGAGTTGAGTTGGGTCTTTCAAGAGATCCAGAATTTCCTTTGCACTTATCTATAGGACATGGGTCATGAAAGAATTCATGTCACTCGAACAGTTTCTTTTAATGGAAGAAGATCATCATTCCATTTATTACAAGTCTTCCGAAGTTTGGGTTTATTGGTATCGTCTTGCAAAAGCATCTTTTGAACAGTTCGGAGAAAATGGCCCACCAGTTGGTTCAAAGGTAATCACTCTTGTTAACGGTCATTGTGGAAACGGATTCGATTTTCGTATATTTGTTGGAAATGATGATGGCGATGAAAGATTCTTTCAACTGAAAAGAAACAATGACGATTGTAGCGGCATAAGCTTAGTAGAAAAATCTAAGTGGTGGAAACAAATAGTTTCACTTGATCCGCCGACAGTAGGTTGGGGAGAATTGCCAGATTGCATTAGCAAAAGAAATCGATTTGGAAAAACAGATCTTGAATCAATTGCTGAGTTCATTGCCTTGACAAGGTAACTTGTTTTTGTATGATCTAACAACATCAAAGATATTTAAATAGAAAGAGACGAAATGAAAGTTAACGGATACCAACTGCGAGAAGGAATTAAGCGATGGTTGCTTCAGCGAGATGCTGCATCGAGTGCCTTCAAAGATTCTTTGTTCTCATTTAATGATGAGGATAAATCCACTCCAGACAAAGTGATGCTTGAATTTGATAAAGCTGATCACAATTTGGCCAGACTTGAAGAAATTCAACAGTGTTACAATCGAATTGTGCTCTGCAATGTAATGTCAAAACAAATTACACTTGCATTGTGCGTGAAACTTGTCGGTGGGGCTGGGCGTCGTGAAAAGATGTGGCGAGAGGCTGCTGTCGGCAAAAAGGATCGCTTCTCATATCGAGAAGAAGCATCTCGTGAGCGTGACTCTTCAAAAGAATACGCAAAACGTGTTTTGTCCGTCAAAGATTGTTCAGACGCTTCACAAGCAGCAGCCAAGTATGCTTCTGCACTTCGTAATGCTATCGCTCGTGGAAATGCAACAGAAGTGGAAGTGGCAAATCTTGTCATTACTGATGACGAATGTAATGTTCTTTTTGATTGACGTAAGTTAAATAATTCGAATCACCTTCCCGAAAGGGATCGTGTGATGTGGGAGCAAAATACATTTAGTGTCGAAAGACACTGGTGGACGACTAATCAACCCGCCCTCACTTTGTAGCTAAATGAGTGGTATTAGCCTCACGGCAGAGAAACGACTCAGCACGAGATAGGGATTGGACTTTTGATTGTAAGTCAAGGTTTGTTCTGATTCCCACATCGGCCATTGGTGGGGTAACTCACCAATGGCCACTTTTTTGATACGGTGTTTTTAATGGCTTACATTGTAGACGGTCCAGACGGATTGACACTGATCGACCCAGAAGGATATGTGGTCATGATGGCAGTTTCAAAACATAACTGCAAACTTACGTTTGAAGCCAATGCCGATCGTGTGATGTATTTTCGCAATAGAGCGGTGGAACTTGATAAAACGCCTAATGATGTTGTTATTGTTGTCTCAAATGTTGATGACAAGAATGGCAGAATGTTGGCAGACGCTTTGATGCCCGGATTTGATTGGCAATCAATCAGAGATAATGATCAAGTGCCTTTTGCAAGAGGATTGGCAGTTAGAGAAGGCATTCAAGAATTCCTTAACATTTTAGATGCAGAGGCAAGTAAAAAACTTGTCGATTTTCCATCCGAACAATTAGCTGTCGTGGTTGTTGACCACGGCACATGTGAGGTTTTTTAAATCATGGAATCAAACACAGAAGTAATTGCTCGTGGTTTGGATGACAAGAATCGCTGTTGGTTGGCAATGCACCAGCATACCGAAAAACTAGAAAACGGAAAAGATAGAAAATATTTTTTCGTTACTCGTGGCGACAAAATAACTCCTCCAGACAAAAAGAGACCTGATGCTGTTGTTGCAATTGGGTTTGTCGGAGAAGGCGAAGACATGCGAATTGTGCTCACTGATGAGTACCGTTTGCCAATTGGTCGTCGAGAAATTGGATCTGTCGCAGGTTTGATTGATTCTGGAGACTATGATTGTTCTCCTGCGTTGTTTTGTGGGAAAAAACTGGCTTCTGTAGCTGGTGCCGCTTGTCGGGCAGCTATCCGTGAATTTTATGAAGAAACAGGTCTTGAATTTGCTCCCTTCGAGGTGAGTGCTGATAATCTTTATTCCACGGCTGGAATGACAGATGAATCGGTGTGCATGGTGATTGGCAAGGCAAGTGGAACGCCAAGTAAAGAATTTTTAGAAGAGCATGAAGACATCAATACAATGATGTTGAATCGTCAAGAAGTTATTGAGTTGATGAATCGTCATGATGTTGCTTTTTCCAAACATGTGTGGCCGTTTTTGTGGATGATAAAAAATTATGGATTTTCAGCTTTGAATCCTGTTAAATTCAAAGTGAAAGATCTGGTTACTGTTTCAGGAATTGGTTCAGAGTTTGAAGGCAAGATATTTATTGTTAAAATGATCCATCAGGAAGGCGGATATCTTCTTGCGAATGAGCTAGGAGAATCTGTGGTTTCTGTTGACGGTAAAAATATTTCACATTATTTCGAATCGAAATGATGCAAAATTTGTAGTCAAACCTTTTGTTTGCTTTACAACCAAAAAAACATTGCTACAATTCATCCGTCTTTGTATTTCCACAACATTTAAGGCGTCAACATGAAGACTCGAACTCCAAAAATTGGAAAACCGAAACTCAAACTGCGTGTCATCACGAGCATTGTGAATGGAAAAGTCAGCAAAAAACCGATTGGCAATCTTTCTGTTCAAGATCGTAATTATTTTCGTGACTTGCACAAGATTGTAGATGAAATTTTTACTGAAGCAGCCAGCAAATATGATTGGACTTGGCGTCAACTGGCAGTGCAGTCTGGTTTGTCACATCAAACAGTAGGGAATCTTGGTGACAGGGTCACTAAGTGGCCAAGATTTATGACCATCTATCGTCTCGCCAAAGCTGTTGGATGGGATCTGTCTGTGAAAGAGTCCAAAGTCGTTCGTAAATCAGCGGCATTGAAGGTTGGTTAATTTTTTATTTCATGTCAAATAATGGAGAACAGCATGGATACGACATCTATTCACAGCAAAGCACACTATCTGGCTGTATGTGAAACTCTAGCCAGAAAACATTTCGACGACAATCAGATGTTCGTCACTTACATTAGGCGACGACAACCTAAGTTATTGGCGACAGTCAGTCCGCAGCACAGGAAAGACATTGAAAAAATCATCAAATTGAACAACCCAAACATACGGGAGGCAGAATTGAGCTTTCCAAGAGCGGCGTGTAAAAACGACAGCCTGCCGTCATTGGAAGAATTTCTAACAGTACGTTCCATTCTTCGTTCCACTGCCAGTCCTTTGGTCGGCGTGGTTGTGGCTTTCAAGGGCGACAAAGATATCAAAATCGGCTGGAGTCTCTGCAATCTATCCAAAGGGGATAAGTTCAATCAGTGGGACGGCATTCGTCGTGCCATCGAGCGAGCAGAGCCAGATGTTTTGATCTCCTCAAAGATTGATTTTACAGAACAGACAATAAATTCTCGATCTTTGGCGATAAGAGACAGAAAACAAGTTTTGCTTCCTCATACTTGTCTGGCTACACTTCGACGTGTGGTTAAACGTGCTGCAAAACAATTCTCCGTTCGTCCTGATTGGATCAATTCTTAATTTGAGGACAACATGGCAAAGAGAATTTTCGAAAAATACTGGTCGTATTCAGAACAAGTTTCTTTGCAAGTTGTAGAGACACAGCATCGTTTTTTGTGGTGGACTTGGACAGAGACTTTTAATCCTACAGAGTTCAAGTATTAACTATCTTTACACAAAAGTTAGAAAATTTTAGAAATATATTGTAGTTTTTACTACAATAAAGCAAGCATTAGTTCGTTGATGTCATAAAATAAGTTTAGGCAAAAAGTAGGTGATGT
>Ga0163144_10017709_pt1 | contig 14496 bp, 13 predicted proteins | sample OliLak19BULKMAT1_FD_123175 | JGI IMG/M metagenome (GOLD analysis project Ga0163144, IMG submission 123175) | Freshwater microbial mat bacterial communities from Lake Vanda, McMurdo Dry Valleys, Antarctica - Oligotrophic Lake LV.19.BULKMAT1 | ecosystem: Environmental > Aquatic > Freshwater >... | reverse complement strand
TAGTATTGGGTCAGGATGACAAGATGCATCAAGTTAACCGTGGTTTGTTCGTCGACTTCTGTTGCTCAATTAGAGATTTACTCATATCGCCTTTCCAGTTGCTATCGACAAAAACTTTCTTCCAGCCCAAACCTTCGTAAAATCGAATGGCTTTCTCATTGTTAACATGCACGGTGAGATGCATTTGTGAGTAACCACGTCGCAATGCCTCCATTTCTGAAGTCCGCATTAACAGCTGTCCAACACCAGATTTCTGATACTGTGGGTGGGTCGCAATTGCCAAAATGCCAAACGATGGCTGAGCCTTGATGCTCCGAACTTGGATGGGTTGTGGAACATTTTTCGGGGATGTAACTGGATGTCCGTGCAGGACACGAGCACTAAGCGAAAGGCGTTCTCGAAAGACAGGGTTCACAATCAGCCATGGGTGCGTAAGAACACGGAGTATCAGAAAGGTACGGTTTTTACGAACAAACCCAGAAAATGCTCCATGAAACATTCCCCCGAAACAGAAACCCAAAATATTCTTGTCCTGATGTACTGCCAACGCAACCTGATCATGTGGACCCAGAAGCAACCAATGATAATAGCGATAGACCGTTTCCCGTCCGAGAGCAGTTAGGGGGCTTGCTTTAAACGCCGCCAAATGAATCTGAGCTATTACTCTCAGGTCACTGACTTCAATAGGTGTAGTTGTTAGGGGTGGTGTTTGCAGAGACAAGTTTGTGTTCCGAGTCCTAGTTGGCTGACACGAATGACGAAAGTGTATTTCACAAGACTTGCGTACGTATTTCCGGTGACAAACTAGAAACTACAAAGCGGCGCTTTCCACCTTTGCTAAGCGGGATTTCGTCCACAAGAACGAGCCTGATGTTTAAATCAGCCCCACGGGCTTTAAGTTGCTCGATTACTTGCTCTGCTATCGCTGGAGAGAAGCTCTGGTTGGGAACAACATTCAGGGTTATTTCGTCCAATGTATGTTGAATTACCTGAAATGATTCAATTTCGGCAAAATGTTCGAGAATCCCTGTAAAGAAATGAACAATAAGGCGATTCCCAGATGGGGTAACAATGATATCTGTGTCTCGCCCTTGGATACTTTCCATTATTTCAAATCCTCGACCAGAGTCTATTTTGCGTTCGCCACCGGAAATGGCTAAATCGCCAATTCGATACCGAATCAGGGGCATTGGTCCTGCGTGAAGGCGTGTTATTACTACATTACCTGGTGTGCCAACTGGTACGGGTTTGTTTTCATCATCAAGATATTCAACAATAACATCAAGTGAATGTATCAAATAATCTGTCGAACCTTCACATTGTGCAGCGATATGAAAGCCTTCAGCGCAACCATATGTATCGGTCATTTTCACATTAAACGCCCGCTGAATAGCTTCGCGGTAACTTGGATAAACCATATCACCCCAAGTTACTGCTGAAGTCAGTTGTTTCGACCTGCCAGTTTCAAGGGCACGACGTGCGATGTGATATAAACTCCCTGGATAGCCCCACAGATGCTTCAAATCATTTTTAAACAACTTGTCTAATATTTTATCTAAGTGTTTATCTGTAAGATCATAGGCGGATTCATAATGACAAAGCAGTAATAAATCCTTGAGTCTTCGACCTCTCTGTCTAGTTAAAGTCATCCCTGTTTGGAGATGCGGTTCACCAAGATGCCAGCCTGCCCACTGAAGCGCCAGCATAAAGGATGCGCGATACCAACCTGCCGTATAACTATCCTCTTTGACGCAAAACGGTTCACCTGTTGAACCGGAAGAACATTCATTGTATGTATTCTGACCTGTATTTCTCGTTGTACGATGCGGAAATTCTGGACGTAATATGTTCTTGGAGATGACAGGAAGCTTGGATAAATCCTCAACTTCCGGGATGTCACTGGGTACTAATCCACGCTTTTGCATTAAGTCTTGATAGAATGGAACTTCATATGCTTCTCGAATAAGTTTTTGGACAAGGATATTTTGATATTCGTAAATCCGCTCCCTACTCCACCACTGGGCCTTTTCCAGAAATCGCAAACGTTTCATCATTGCCTGACCGTAAAGTCGATCACCGATAGGCAGAATAAGGTGTTTTAGACCCAAACCATAACCATAGAACGCCAAGTTTCTCAAAATATTCCTCGTGTATTTAAGAGTGGAGATTTTCGATAACATTGGCCAGTAAAGTTTCCCATTGCGGTAGTATAACAGACCAGTCAAACTGTTCCGCTTTAGCACGTGCATTTCGGGAAAGACGTTCTGCAAGTGCTGGTTCAGTCAGGATACGTTTTATAGCATCTGCCATCGCCTCAGGATCGCGTGGGCGAACCAACAGTGCATTATCGTTGTTACTCAACAAATAGGGAATGCCGCCGACATTAGTACTCACAATACATAATCCAGCCGCCATCGCCTCGATGATACTCACTGGTGTATTATCTACATTCGTCGGATTAATGAATATATCAGCCGCCTCCATTAGTGCGGGTACTTGGGATTTGGGTACAGAACCTACTAAAGAAACGTGATTTGATAAGTTAAGAGTGGTAATGAGCTGCGTCAATTCCGCAGCAGTACCATCACCTTTGTCCGGTCCCACTATAGTCAGATGTGCATTGGGGAAGACAGAAATCAACTGCTCTAGCGCATAAACAGCTAGGGCTGGGTTGTAGATATGATGCAGGGCACGTAAGTATAAGATTCGTGGAGCCGGTTTCACGCGTAAGCGAAACGAATATAGTTTAATCTCAACAGGGTTAGGAATCAAAGCAATTGTTTTCCGATAGGCTTTCATATGTTCAAGTAAGTAATTTGATGGTGTGACAACAACGGTTGCATTACTCAGAAGCATTTGAATACGTTGCGTATGTTCACTTGCGAAGGTAGGTAAGTTACCGCCGTGAAGTATCAGTATAAAAGGTTTACGGAGGCGTTTTAGAAACCAACCACTCATTTCTGCCCAAAGAAATGCTGAACCGCTAAATACATCGATTTGTGCAATTGTGTAGCGTCGTCGAAGTCTCCATACTGATAGTAACATATCAATTGGGCGTAGAAAACGATTCTTCAAGGAAGAAGTCGTCATAATATCCCATTCAGCTTGCGTCAGTCTTCCTGCCAATTCTCGACAAACTGATCCGTATTGTTGCCCAAGAGAAAACAGGTTGCTGATAATTAGGATGGAACGTTCCATAGCTAGTTCACTTCTGATGTTTGTTCGCACAGAGTAAAAAAAGTGAGACCCACAAGAAAAGAAGGCGCTACAGTTCGCATCGCATTGCCAAACATGTAACCTACAACCCAGATGAAAACTGCAATTACTATCAATCGAGTAGAAAACTGCTTGTCAACCAAATAGTTTCGAAAAAACATAATAAATAGCAATGCGAGCGCCAATACGCCTAGGACACCGTGTTCAGCAAGTAAACGTGTGAACTCAGTATGTGCTGCAACGCGAGTACCAAAAGTGGATCGTAATGCATCAGAACTAACTCCAACTCCACTTCCAAGAATAGGATTTTGTTCAAATAAATCAAGTTGCTCGTTAATAATCTCTCCTCGGTTGGTTAAGTTTGTCACGTCAGAAAAACGTGTGGTTAGCACTCCTCGTGTAAACGCATCAAGCTGTGGATAGATGAAGTTGATGAAAATGAATGTCGCTACTAACACCGCTAAAATTAAGTTTTGTCGTTCACGTCGAAGCGAAAGCATGTAAATTAACGTAACGACTATTATGAGGAGTGTCGTGTATACCCCGCCTCTTGAAAAAGTTAGAAATGCCTGAATAAGTAACCAAACGCCAAGAATAACCCACAATAGTTGAATATGTTTTTTTCCGTTGAATGGCACGAGTATCAGAAGCCACAAGGCAAATATACCGAGACCTAAAGCGCTAGATACCTGATTTGGTCCAAAGCCACCACTTGTCTGCGAATTGGAGTCATTGATCCAGATAATTGTATTTGTACTCAATATTCCCCATAACGCAATAATTGCAATTGACAGGGTAGGGGCAGTAAGCGTTATCAGCAGGGTACGCATCTGACTCATAGTGAGATGGAGATTAGCAAAGAAAAACGCTGCTACAGTCAATGCTAACGGACCCGAAAGGTTAAAGCTGATGATCTCACGTGCCAAGTCAGCAGGAAAATAATCTAGTGAAATGAACAATGCGGGGATGAGGAATAAAAAATATAAAAAGGGCAATGTTGGTAGTTTCTTAAATCGTTGCGCTATAAAACTCACCCCAAGAATAGCAATGGTTGCATATTTACCAAACTCCCAGAATATAGTTGCATCGGTCATCCGCCAAAGCACTTCTGCTCCACAAACATATGCAGCAGCATAGGCAGCATAAACAGGGGAATACAACCCTCCAATTATTCCAACAACCAACACAAATACAGCATGAATAGTCGCAAGCAAGGGTGACTCTCGAAGTAACAGACCGAGAACAATGTGAGAAAAAAAGAAACCCACAACTAGCACGCTATGAATCTGTTGCGTTTCCGCATTTAGTAACGTATTTGGTTTGGTCGTCGTGTTATTCATGGTTAGGCTCTATAAGTCTAGCAACTTGTGAACTCTACTCAAATAATTCTCATATGTAAAGTTTCGTGCAGCCAATGATGCTTTTACAGATTCCTTCTTCCATAACTCGGTAGAAGATAAATAAGTCTTTATGGCAGCAACATACGCAGGGATATCCTCTCCACTGATAGCTCGACCACATTCAAACGTGGTCAGATACTGGGGAATACTACTTACTGAACCCGCGAGGGGGATCGCACCATAAGCCATTGCCTCGCTCAACACTTTGGGCCAGCCTTCGGAGATAGTTGGCAGCACCATAAAATGGGCATGCCTATAGTATTCCCCTAATGCGGTATGTGGCACCCAACCTCTGAAGTTAATTTTCGAAGTCAGCCCATTTACTTGTACTGCCTGCTCTAGTTGTTTCTTTTCAGGTCCGTCGCCTATAATATCTAATTGAACTTCAATTCCACGCTCAAGTAGCTCTTTTACCACTGTAATTGTGTGGTGCGTCCCTTTTGCTTTTTCCACTCGTCCGACAAAAACCAAATGTAAGGGTTGGGAAAGCTTTTTTGAGTCCGCCCACGAGTGTGCGAAGTTCCATTCCTCTGTGGATAAGCAAGGATTAAAGAAACTAGCAATGTGTCGCGGTTGGTCTAACCATTCTCCATTGACCGTCACAACTCCTCGGGGAAAATTCTGAGAAAGCCACCATCGTTGAAACCTATAAGACCAAGCTTCAGGAGTCGTTGGTTTCCAGTTGCCAGCATATTTGATCCAGCGTTTCTTTGGTGAGCGCATTATCGCCAGTAAAACAATGGCGATTAATGAAATACTGGCTGGACAACGTATGTGTACAACATCTGCCCAAAGAATTTCACGATATAGCTTTAAAGTGTACTGGGGCAACTGCATTAATAAAAGCAACTTGTCTGCTATCTTCTCTCCGCCACGCGCTTTCAAAGGGACAAATTGCAGGTTTTCTGCCGTATAAGGTAGAGCGCTGCCGGGGGGAGAGCCGGGATGCAAAAAGGCAACGTGATGCACTTCTGTAAACAATGTCGCTAGAAAACTGATCTCGCGTACTGTTGGTCCCCAGCCAACATAGGAATCTTTAGATTGGTAGTGGGCCGTGTGGGAAATAATGACTAGGCGCATTTAATGCCTCAACAATGAATTCAATAAAGCTGAATAGCTTTCGACACGCTTAAACCAAGTCTTTTCATTGCTTGCTTGCTCGTAAGCACGTGCGGCTAGTGTTCTAATTTGTTGTCTATCCTTGAGCAACGTAAGAATCGCTTGGGCTGTAGCCGCAGGATCATCTTCTGGGACGATGAGTCCACTATCACCATAATCAACAGCTTCTACCAAGCCAGAATTTCCAGCAACGATACTTGGCGTTCCACAGAGTGCTGCTTCAATGACAACGATGCCGTAGCCTTCGAAATCACCGTCTGAAGTATGTCGGCTTGTTATGAGGTGGAGATCGGCTAAGTTCAGATAGAAAACCAGTTCGCTGACAGAAAGGCGGCCGGCAAAGTGAACATGTTTTTCCAGATGAAGTTCTTTTACCTTATTCTCAAGGACATGAGCCTGCGTAGGAATGCCTATGGCAATATAAGTTATGTTTGGAAATTCTTTAATGACTTCTGGCAGCGATTGGATAACGATATCTTGTCCTTTGCGCGGGCTTACATGACCCACCGTAACAAGCACGAGCTGATCATCCAAACCTTTCTGTAAGCGAAACTGTTCAACGTCAGGTGAATCAATCAAGTGGAAAATCGTTTCATCTGCGCCATTAGGGATAACAACTGTGCGTTTAGGCTGTACCCCAGCTTTCAACATATGATTTTTGGTGAACTCACTTACACAAACTACACAGTCAACAGCATTAAAAACAAAAAGCATTAATGCGCGTTTAGCTAAATGATGCGTGCCAAATTCAGTACCATGGCCGACAGCTATACAAGGAATTGAATAGCGCTGTTTAAGCAAGTAACCAAGAAAAACTATTCTGGAGTTTCCCGTCACAAGAATAATAGTCGGTGAAAATTTATGAACCGCGTTGCTGACTTGTTGCCAACGGTAAAGAAAATCTGCAATCAGATTGGGCTGCGGTTGAAACCGCTGAAGTTGAAATGAAAGCGAATTACCAAAATCAGTGATTTCTTTTTCTGAGGCGAAATCTTGACGCGCTAATACCATTACCTTCCAACCTATTGCGGTGAGATGTTTACTGAGTTGGAAGGCGTGAGTACCAACACCTCCGGGCCCAGGGGGGAATTCGCTCGAAATCACTAAACATCTCATAGCAGTATTTTTTCAAGTGAGTCCGCTTGATTAATATTTATTAACCATTCGGGAAAAGACCATTTCTCAGGTTGAAGTAGTAAATGACATCGTCCTCGCGGAGCAAGTTGTTCTGCAGACGACAGTAAAATGTGTTCAGAAAGATACCAAGGTGAGTAGCCTACTTGAGAACACCAATCTAGGATTAAACGTGCATTTTGCAACATCGTTAGTTCAGCGTTTGAATGCATCTCCACGAAAAAACGCGTCGTTTGTTTCATTGCTTGTTGTTTGGCACCACTAAGGGCTTTACTCTCCGCCCCCTCTACATCAATTTTAATTAGGTCAGGATTTAAATTCATATCTTTACATAGCGAGTCTATTGTCGTCGTATTAATATTGTAGTGAGTGCCGCGCTTGTGCGCAGTTTTAGCATGCGACTTAAACATACTTCCAGCGGCACCACCTTTAACAGTCCAAAACTCCTGAAGGGCGTTTGAAGTATCACTTACAAAGCTGCATACAAACGAGGTAGTATTAAATAACTGATTTCCTAGTACGTTTTCAGATGCGATAACCAGTGCCCATGGATTAGCATCCACAAGCACAACATGATTTACTGCGTTTGAGAAGGACATAATTACGGAAGCTTGTCCGACATTACAACCTATGTCCATGACTACCTTAGATCGCAAGGCACATGCTAATAACCAAGCATCATCATAATCTGCCTGTACTCGATAAGTTCCAGAGCGGAGTATTAGTTCTCGGTTACGAACCATACGTTTTTCAAGTGGAGATTTCCCGGTTAACCTAGTATGTAGAGATGTGTAAATACGCCACAAGAAGTGATGCATTCGATTTTTGCCTCTGGTTCTAAAATTGATACTCTGCTGCCTGACCATCTTGATAAAACATTTTGACAGTGTCAAGCGAATACTCTTGTAAGCCTTTATCGATGGCGTTGCCTTTTTCAGGAGTCTATTGGTAACAGTTATCACGTGACAACGCTCAACCTTATGAACTCACGTTGGCGGAAGCGACGCCGCAAACCATCTTCGCCCCGTAGCAGTGGGGGATTCCGAAGACTCGTCTGAAAAAGTTAATAGCGGACAAAACGTATAACAGCCTGAAATTTCGACGTCGCTTGCGACGATATGGCATTAATCTCACCAATCCACTTTTGAGCGACACAAGCACAAAAACCCAAAGCGCGGTCATCCCTCATCGCTGGAAAGACGACCGTTGTTTTTGTGCGTTATGACTGTCGTTTGCATATCTATCGTGCCTTTGTCCATCGCCATCATTCTTTATCTCATCAACCGAATTTTGAAATGAGTTCTAGATTTTTCTGAGCTTCGCTCAAAAAACTAAACTGATCTGTAGAGAAATTATCATAAAACAACTACTTTATAGTCTTAGTAGCTAGCCTATCGGCGAGACGACTTCTAATAAAGCTTATACCATCCCTTACAAAGCAAGTTTAAGCGCTCACGGGGGATTTTCCTGCCCCAACACAGGAATTTGAGGCCCTTTTCTCAACATCTGATGGGAAATAATCAAACTTCGCAGCAATCTGATTAGTGAAATAGGGAGGGCAATAGACTCAAAAAAGAACGTTTTCAGGAGCCAGTAATAACTATCTTTTCGGTTACCCCCTCTCTTTCGCCATCCGATGAGGAACCAAGTAATGAATACTGCCTCTCGTGCTGAAGCAAGATCAAGATGCCGCATTGCTCGATAAAAAATAGATTCAGTGGGGCGTGGTCTGAGATTCCAGCGCCTCCACCTGTGGGGATTATTTGGGCTGCTTCTAGCTCCACCAATAGGTGCTAGGTAGTGAAATCGCTGGGCGTAGGGATTGTTTAACATCAACCCACCAGCGCGAATGAAGCGGTCACCAATTTCTCCATCTTCGCCAGGAAGACTCTCATTAAACTGAACGTCAAAGCCTCCGACCTGCCTAAGCAACGCACTTCTAACTACTGTTGTCCCACAATCCATAAATGTGCAAGTAATTTCACGTTGAAACGTATGAAGTTCTGGGCGCTCTTTTGTATAGGCAGGTCCAACTGAAACGTCAGCACCATATACCTCTAATAAGCGGAGATGATTTTCTAGGTTGTCAGACCCAAGGCGCGAATCATCGTCAACAAACCAAATATAATCACCGGTCGCTCGCTCAAGACACGCATTGCGCGATTTACAGGTACCATTCTGCTCAGGAGGTAGCCAAAGCACGTCGAGAGGTAAATCTGTGAACTGCGCATAAATTTGAGGTTCACGCACCTGATTCGCGTCGGCAATCAAAATTTGTGTAGGACGGATCGTCTGACTTCTTAGATCCTCCAGAACTTCAGCTATATATTTGTATCGTCCGTAGGTGGGTAAAACAACACTCACTTTAGGAGAAGATAGCAGTACAACTGTGCTTATATCCCGAGTTCCTACATCTTGTAGCATCTTTAGGTTATTGTTTGGAGATATATGTAGAGCACACCTACAAGCGTGTATTTCAGTCCAAGGTGTATGTCCCTGCAACATACGTCGGGCAGCAATATATTGTGCAATACGCAAACCTTGATGCATGCAAACTAAGCGATAGTAGTCAGTAAGGGATGGAAATAACGCTTCCTGCTGGCAAGGAAATAAGCTAGGTAATTGCCGGATGATGCCACCGTGCTTGAGCCAGCGCCAACCCATTTCCCAAGCTGCCCCAGGCAGAGTATCAAATTGAGAGGATAGTCCTCCCAATTGGTCCATAGTTTGCTTTCGCACAATAGCACATCGTAAATCAATACGCCAGTTCACATGACGATCTACAGTCGGTGGTGCAGGGAAGCGGTAGACTGAACCGGGGTCAATAAAGCGCAGTAAATCGTATGGATCGTGACTATAACCCATGTGCCAGATATCATCCTTAGCTGCTTGGAAAGCTAGCAACCAAGCAGGATCGAAAGTTCCAATCCGATCATCCCAGAACACAAAAAACTCTGCATCGGTAGAGCATAGCTGCTCTTGTGCCTTCGCTGGAGATGAGTCCAATAATGTCACTGGGAAATCGTAGTTTACTGCATCGGTTGTTATTGTTGTTGGGTACAGAAAGAGAACGGCCTTCATAGAGTTTTGATTGGCATCTGTGCTAACTGTTCGTAGAAGTCACGGAATTTTCTAATCTGATCTCGAAGATCAAAGCGATCTGCAACACGCCTGCGTCCAGCTTCCCCCATCTGTTTACGAACTTCGGGATCACCTACAAGAAGAAGAAGCTTTTCAGCCATTGCTGTTGGATTACGGCGTGGGACAACAAATCCCGTAATTCCATCTTCCACATTCTCGGGCAATCCCCCTGCATCACTCACAACACAAGGCAACCCCATTGCCTGTGCTTCGATCACTGCATTACAAAAACCCTCCTCTAGTGCTGCATGTAAAAAGATATCAGCCTTTGCATAATAATTTAAGACCTGTTCCCGGGGTACGGCACCGACGAAAGTCACGTCCCCTGACTCAAGTAGCCCATGCTGTTGAGCAGCAAAAAGAATTGCTTCCTTAAAACTTCCTTCTCCAAGAATTGTGTATTGTACCCTTATACCTGCTGTCCGAACTAGTGCAATAGCATCCAGTGCAAATTCGTAGCCTTTCGCCCAGTCTAAGCGTCCAACCGACAAAATGTTGAGCACATCTGTTTTTTGAAGGATGTTTTGTGCAGGAGAAAATAAGCCTAGATCAATCGCGGGTTCTATTAGCATCCAATGTGCTGAAATGGGTAAGCCAAGCTTTTCCATGTTATTGTGAAGATTATGGGAAATGAAATGGTAGCTGTCAACATACGGAAATAACCATTTTCCTAAATCAGGGTATTTGTAATAAGTTTTAGAGTTTTGAATGGTTCCACGAACGCTGATAGATAACTTACATTGCAAATATTCTTTAATATCTGCTGATCCTATAGCTTGCATATCAAACTCGAAATGTAAAATATCGAGTTTTTCTCCGATATAAACAGATCGTAAGTAGAAACCGCGCCAGAAACCATAAGGGGTCTTCTGACGGTTTTTCCAGCTAAATTGAATAAACCGCATAAATTCGAGGGGGTGGCGGAGCAACTTTTTGAGCAGATAAATGCCACCAAACAGCATTACACGCAGAAATGCTCCCGTCGGAGCACTATAACGAATACGATTTTTTATGTTACCATGCTCAGATAATACTTGGAATCGATTCCAGTATTTGCTTTGCGACTGTGAAAAGACTATGACATCAACACCAGCTTCTAAAAGACCCAGAACTTTGGTCACTATGAAGGTTTCCGATGGGGTTGGGAAAGAAACCACCATTATTCCTACACGAAGAGATTGTGCAGTTGCCATCAACGTCCTACCTCCGACATGCGCTGATCGTCCAACGCTGTTATCCATTTTGATTAAGAACCGACTTATACATCGCTTCGAACGTTTCTGCCTGACGCTGAAGGGTGAATTCCGCTTCTATATGTTCACGGGCAGCTTTTCCCATACGGTGGCGCAGGGCAGGATCCTCCAACAGTCGTTGAATGCGGTCTACTAAGGCATCAATATCTCTCACTGGGACAACAAAACCATCAACACCATTTCGAACTGCTTCCTGCATTCCACCAGCATCAGTTGTCACAATGGGTAAACCGGATGCCATCGCCTCTAACACCGCATTACTGATACCTTCTCGATGACTGCTCAAAACGAAGATGTCGGCATTAGACATATACTTAAGCACTTGACTTGGTGGCACTGCTCCGACGATATGAGTGCAATCACTGAGACCTAGATCCGAAACAGAGAAACGAAGCGCATGTGCTAGCTCTCCATCACCAAGAATCTTTGCCTGAAATTGTATTCCGGTCTGTTTTAGACGGGATAGCGCCTCAAGGAAGTAATCAAAACCCTTTATCCAGACCAGACGTCCTGTTGCCAAAATGAGGGGTACTTGATTTTCCTTCCATTCGGGACGTGGAATAATATGATCAATAGGGATTGCAGGACGGTTAATCCAAATGTTCAACGGATGTTGGACTATGCCTCGTACTTGATTCTCCATATCAGCTGATACAACGTGAACAGCTGCTGCTGATTGTAGGGAGTTTACAATGGTCGCTTGCTGCTGATTTGTACGCTGATAGTGTAGATGCATGTCGGAACCACGACAACTTACTACAAAAGGTGCATGCAGTAACTGGGGGAGTAAATTGTACATCTCTGGTAAACCTAGAAATTCAAAATGAATAATTTCCGGGTTAGTTCGTGCGAAGGAGAGATATCTTAAGAATAATTGAAATGTTCTACGAAGGCTAGATCTATGTTGTTGGCACTGCACGAAGAGTCGATATACAAATTTGGGATGAAATAACGTTGCTAGGAATATATCTTTGGCAACACGAACAAATTGTGAGGGATGTTGAAGTCGAGAGTCAGGTGTGAGATAGACTACCGAAACATTGGGGGGTAATGGAAGCTGATCTTCAAAAATATGCCATTCTCCGCTAGATCGAGAAGCAACCGTAATTTCATGTCCACGCTCCGCTAGCGCTAATACTTTACGGAAAATAAACGTTTCTGAGAGTTGGGGGAACTTGCCCACAAGGATCAAGATGTGCATAGCTTACTGCGGTTCATGTATGTCTATGGATACCTTGCTATTCATCCGGCCTCAATTAACTTTGTGATTTACAAGTTTTTGAAATTGCTGGTTAACACTCTCTCTGATTTCGAGTCTCTGGCTCTCGGTCAGGTATGATTGCAGGCTATGGTATGCTTTTTGAGCTAGTCTAGGTGAAAGAAATTCCGATCTTTCAAAGTGTGGAAAATACTCTGCAGCAAGTTCTCTAAGCTTTTGCCCTACCTCCAGAACATAAAACAAATTCCTTAGATCTTCCGGATATTTTCTTACGTCTCCCGAAGTTTTCTGTAGGTAGATAACACCACTGCTTATTCCCTTAAACACTACCAGATGATCGCGAATTTCCTGAGGTGCCACTAATACTTGATAACCACGACGAATGAGTTCGATATTTGCATAGTCAGCAGTATCAAATTGCCCCTTGTGAGATTTTGGGTTAGGACTAGGAGCTGCCACTGGTTTGAAAGACAGATTTTCTTTCAACCATATGTCTCTACGCACAATAAGGCAATAAGACCCCATGGGTTGATAAACTTGCCCAGCTAACGTCCAATTGAAGCGTTGGCGCGGTACCAGAGAAACCACAGCAAGGTTCGGATTACCAGTAAATTGCTCTAATGCCCATTTCCAAGGAACTTCATCAACCCAAAATACATCATCATCACTAATCATAACGAATTGTGCCTGACACACCTTTTGAATAAAAAGGTCGAGCTTTTGTCCATATTGGTAATTCAATAGCCGATAGACACATGTCGATGCATCGGGACGAAAATTGGCATGAAATCCACCTGAACAGTCGCCGATAGTGAGGTTCCCAACATCCTTGATAATAACTCTGTGAATGTAGGAAGCCCATACTGCTGTCATCAGCGGCACAACAGAAAACGTAATACACTCTAGACTAGATGAGGCAACTTTGGAATGATTATTATTTCTCAGTTGTAATGCAAAGTTTCCGATAAAACATCGGGCAACAGCGAGGAAACCACCATGGTATCGATAGTTCTTCAACCAATTGTCTCTTATGAGCCGAAGGTCGGTATAAAGTTTGCTTTTGACCAGCAAGAGTTAGGCTTTCCTCAATAGACCAATTCCGAAGCGCCCTGAAAAAGGTGTGTGGATTATCTCTTCCGTGTGCATCTCCCTACTTGCAATCTCATTCCAAAGTTTAAAAACTTCTACCGACAGCTCTTGGGGATTGGGACAGATATCATGAAAAGCAATGAGACCACCCGGTCTCACAAATTTGGCATACAATTCATAATCTCTTTTGACTCCCAGTAACCGATGATCGCCATCGATAAAGAGGAAATCTATGGGGCGTCCACGAAGTAGCTCGGCGACCATCACCTCCGTCTCTTGTTTCTGACTGTCCCCTCTAATTAATTCAAGTCTGCACTGTTTCCTGTTTGCTGTGAAAAGATTGTACAATTTACCTCGCTGAACTGGATACCCGCCACCATGAATTCCACCCGGTAAATCTATACTGACTAACAAATGTAAGTCTTCCGAACACTGGCTCCAGACAAAAAGAGTACCTCCAAATCGAGTGCCGATTTCTACAACTACCTGTGGATTCAATGAATGAACTCGATTAGCAAGTGTTGTCAATTCCCAGCGGTCTTGATTAGGTTTAAGTTTCTCGTAGAAACCAACTCCTCGAAATTGCCAAGTCAATTCTACAGCATCTTCAACACTTTGGACATTATCGAGACGCTCAAGGAATTCCTTTCGCGATAACTGCCAGAAGTATCTATCGAGTAGAGTCTTCTTAAAGTAATTACCCAGATGCCTCAATCTATAGGACTTGAATAGGTTCAATTCGTTAGCCTCCGACATCAATCGTACGTTTTGGGGTACAGCATATTCCATCCATTTGCTTACTCTAGTACAGCATAGCGAAAATAAATAAGCAATCAAGCACAAAGAGGACGCCCGGTATACGTCCACTTGAACGGTTTGGCAGTCTGGTTAAAAAAGGCGATGAAATCGAGAATGCGCTGGTTTA
>Ga0163144_10017708_pt1 | contig 14496 bp, 13 predicted proteins | sample OliLak19BULKMAT1_FD_123175 | JGI IMG/M metagenome (GOLD analysis project Ga0163144, IMG submission 123175) | Freshwater microbial mat bacterial communities from Lake Vanda, McMurdo Dry Valleys, Antarctica - Oligotrophic Lake LV.19.BULKMAT1 | ecosystem: Environmental > Aquatic > Freshwater >... | reverse complement strand
TTCGTTCACCCAACAGCCACAAGTCGCCAACGGCGCGAGCGAGTTGTTGGTGGAACTATTCGGGGAGGCCGGTCGACACGTCCGCGCCGCCGTCGGTGTGAACACCCTGCCGCTCGACGCCGCGGTGGAAGTCGAATTCATCTTCGAAGCCAAACCGTAGGAACCGCAGACGAACCCAGAAGCACGCAGAATGCAGAACTGAGAATTTTGGCTTCGCGTGCGCTGATCGGGGGCGTTCTGCGCCAATTTGCGCTGATTCGTGTTCAGTCGCGATTCAAATGTTTTTCCTGTTCAGACCTCCCGGTTACATCGGCGTGCGCCTACCATTGTGGCAATGTTGACAGCGTTGCGTTCGAGCCGACGAAGGTACGAGGACTATCGGAAAAAGATGCTGGAACGCCGGCGGGCTGGCAAGGGTGGGCCCGCCGCCGACGCGCTGGTGGGGCCGGACGATGCTCAGACACGCGAAGACCGCAGGAAGGATCGCTCGCGGTCATTCATGGCGTTGTTCAAGCAGTTTTGGGGGCTTCTATCGGGCAACCGTCGGCTGCTGGCGCTCTCGCTGGTGTTGCTGGGAATCGGTACATTGCTTTCGCTCATTCCGTTGTACGGGACGAAGCTGGTGTTCGACAACGTGCTCGGCACGCACCCGTTGCCTAAGTGGATCCCCGCTTGGGTGCCGCACGAACCCGCGCGGCTGTTGACCGTGGTTGCAGTCGGCATGGTGGTGCTCACGGTGGTGTCCGAGACGATCGGGCTCGCGAGCCGTTGGTGGGCGACTCGGATGACCAAGCTGACTCAGATGTCGGTGCGTCGCAAGGTGTTCGACCATGCCGTGCGCCTGCCGTTGCACCGCGTTTACGAAATGAAGTCCGGAGGCGTGTCGTCGATCCTGCGCGAAGACGCCGGGGGCGTCGCGGAGTTGATATTTTCTCTGATCTACAACCCGTCGCGCGCGGTCGTGCAGTTGCTTGGTAGCCTCGTCATTCTTGCATTTACGGACTGGCGCCTGTTGCTCGGCTCATTGGCGCTGTTACCGACCGTCTGGTTCACGCACCGCACTTGGATCAACCGGATCCGGCCGTTGTTTCGGGACATCCGCTCGACGCGCCAGAATACGGATTCTCATGCAACCGAGGCGTTCGGTGGGATGCGCGTGGTCCGATCTTTCTCGCGCCAACAGGCCGAACTACTCGGCTTTAGTCGCAACAACCACCTCATGGCGCGGCAGGAAGTCTTCGCGTGGTGGTGGATGCGCGGTATCGACTTCACCTGGGCACTACTCATTCCACTCGCCTCCGCCCTGCTGCTTTATTACGGCGGAGGTCGCGTGCTGAGCGATGCGGCGAAGCTGCAAGCCGGCCAGATCATGCTTGATCAGGCGCTCACCGTCGGCGATCTGGTGATGTTCCTGTCGTACCTCGTCGCGCTGCTCGGGCCGATCGCGAGCCTGGCCAACAGTGCGACCGGTTTGCAGAATCAACTCGCGGGTCTGGACCGGGTGCTGGATATTCTGGCCGAGCCGCGTGAGATGCCGTCGCGACCGGGTTCGAAGCCCGTCGTTCGTGAAAACGTGAGAGGAGAGCTGAGGTTTAGGGACGTCGGGTTTTCGTACCCGCGATCGGAGAAGCCCAATAAAGACGGCACGATCGAGGCAACGAAACAAGTGCTTGCCGGCGTCAATCTGCAGGTGAATCCCGGCGAGATGATCGCCTTGGTCGGCCCGAGTGGTGCGGGTAAGACGACTTTGTGCAACCTCGTCGCACGGTTCTACGACCCCACCGAAGGCGCGATTTATCTTGACGGGCGCGACCTGTGCGATATTGATGTCGAAAGTTATCGCCGTCTCTTGGGTGTGGTCGAACAGGACACGTTTTTGTTCGACGGAACGATCGCCCAGAACATCGCCTACGGCCGGCGCGACGCGACGATGCTGGAAATCGAGTCGGCGGCGCGACAGGCGAACGCGCACGAGTTCATCGAAAAAATCGACAAGGGTTACGACAGCATCATCGGCGAGCGCGGTGTGAAACTGTCCGGCGGGCAGCGCCAACGCCTCACCATCGCCCGCGCGATTCTCGCCGACCCGCGCATCCTGATTCTGGACGAAGCGACGAGCAACCTCGACACCGAATCCGAACGGCTGATCCAGTCCAGCCTGCGCACGCTCATGCTGGGCCGCACCAGCTTCGTCATCGCGCACCGTCTGAGCACGATCGCCCACGCCGACCGGATTTTAGTGGTCGAAGGCGGGCGAATCGTTCAGCAGGGCCACCACGACGAACTCATGGCCAAAAACGGCCGATATCGTGACATGGTGCTGCTGCAAACCAGCCCCCCACCCGCCCCGCCGCGCGTCAAGCCGTTGGTGGCCAATGGAGCCACGAACGGGCACGGCGAATAAACGCACGCTCCACGCGGAACGCCGGGGGCTTTTGTTCGGACAAGGCGTAGCGTAATGGTTAAAGCCGAAGACGAGAGTCGAACTCGTAACCCCCGCTTTACGAAAGCGGTGCTCTGCCATTGAGCTACTTCGGCGACGAATCGCAAGCATACAATTCCGCCGAAATTTGTAAAGCGGGGTTGAACCGCAGATGAACGCGGGTCGAGGACACTACTGGCGCGACTACTTGATGTCGCGCCGGACCCGAGATCATCTACGGCCCAACTGTCGAGCGGGTTACGCCCGAGTGCGGACCAGTCGCTGCGTATGCAGCTTCGTCGCGAGCTGCCGCGCGAGGTGGCGGAAAGCGTCGATCCAGTCATGCTGACGGACGCGACAAGCGAAGTCACCGACGCGGTCGTGAACCGACGCCTTGAGTTCGAAAACACGGCCCGTCTGTCTGAGGGTGATGCTGAGGACGAAATCCCCCAGCCGTTCGCCCAGCTTCATCGCACGCTTCAACCAAGCCATCACTTGCTTGCGCTGTGACGGCTTCATGAGCACATTACCGGCGTCGAGCTTAATCATTGGGCACGCTCCGTGAAAAATTGCGCGGTTCCGGACGACATAAGCAACACTCGTACCTTGGACTCGGACCGTGTCACAATACCGAAGTTTGAGTCCGACGCCTCTTATAAAATGGGATGAAATGCAGATTGTTTCACGGCGCGATTATCGTCGCGGGTGGAATTTCTCGTGAATGGCTTTGAGGCGGGACTGGTCGACGTGGGTGTAGATTTGAGTAGTGCTGATGTCGGCGTGACCGAGCAGTTCCTGGACGACGCGAAGGTCGGCCCCGCCGCTAAGGAGGTGGCTGGCGAAGCAGTGACGGAGGACGTGGGGGTGGATTTTATTGATCAGCCCGCCTTGCCGCGCGACGCGGGAGACGAGCATCCAAAGCGCGACGCGTTCGAGCGGCCTGCCGGTGCGGGAAAGGAAGAGTCGGTCACAACCGCGCTTGTCGAGCGCGGGTCGACAGTCTTGTAGGTAGCGTAAGATGGTTTCGACTGCCGCCCTACCGACGGGGACGACGCGTTCTTTCATGCCCTTGCCGAGGACGCGCACTACTCCCACGTGCAAGTTCAGGTCGCGCGGCTTTAAGTCGCAAAGCTCCGACGCACGAAGCCCGCTGGCGTAGAGCAACTCCAAAATCGCGACGTCGCGTGCCCACAACGGCGACGCGGGGTCGACGGCATTGATGAGCTGCATCACCATCGCCTTGCCCATGATTTTGGGAAGAGAGCTCTGTGGTTTGGGCCGGTCGAGTTGCTGGAGGATGTGGTCGGTTTCGACACCTTCGCCGCGCAGGAAGCGAAGGAATGTGCGGATGGCCGCGAGTCGTCGCGCTACAGTGCGCGTGGACTGCTTCTGACGGGTCTGGTTCTGCAGATAGTCACGAAATTCGTCAGGGCCAGCGGAAGTGAGTGTCTTTCCCATCGTGCGAAGGTGGGCGTCGCAGTCTTCCAAGTCTTGACGATAGGCGAGGAGGGTGTTGTGCGTAAGTCCGCGTTCGGAGGCGAGGTGAACGAGAAATTGGCCGATCTCTACGGACAGGCTGAACGACTGCGTCGCCGATGCCGGCTTGGTTCGGGGGCGTTTGCAAGTGACGGATGACTTAGATCGATTCGACCGGGACGCGCCCGTCGGTACGTTTGACGTAGACTTGGACGACGACACGTGGCCGGTCATTTCGGGCTCCGTTCGAATCCCCGCGCGAACCCCCCGCCGCCCGGTCGGCGGGCGAGCGCCTACGGATGAACTTGTCCTTGAAGACGTCGCAGGACAGGAACTCCCCGAAGCAATAATGAAAAGCGTGGGCCAGGTCGTCGACGCTCATGTGCTCGCCGCAACGCGCGTCACCGGCGTCGAGGTAGGGGCAGCATTCCACGTCGTCGGTCACAGTCGATCGGCTTGCCATCGGTTGAGCACTCCTGCGTCAAACTACGATGGTTATCGGCACATCCCTCTGCCATGCGTTAAAGGTTGCTGTTCGTATCTTACGATGGGGCGCCACCGTCGCAAAACTATTCATTTTCGGGCACGGCCTCGAGCAATTTTTCGATGACTTGGTCCGGGCCGATGCCTTCGGCGTCGGCGTTGAAATTGGTGAAGAGCCGGTGTCGCAAAACGGGCTTGGCGACTCTGCGGACGTCTTCGCAACTGACGTTCAAACGCCCGCCCATCAGGGCGCGAGCCTTGGCGCCGAGGACCAGGTACTGCGCCGCACGCGGGCCGGCGCCCCAGGTGAGCCAGTCGTTGATAAAGCTCGGCGTGTTCGGCTCCTTCGGACGAGTGGCCCGGGCGAGGCTCACCGCGTAATCGACGACGAGGTCGCTCACGGGCAATTTACGCAACGTCTGCTGCACCATTAGAATATCGGCGGAGCTGAGGACGGCTTCGGGCTCGCCGGAGAGGCCCATCGTGGTCGCGCGGACGATCTGGCGTTCCTCTTTTTTCGTCGGGTAGCCGATGTTCACCATGAACATGAACCGGTCGAGTTGCGCCTCGGGCAGCGGGTACGTGCCCTCCTGTTCGACCGGATTTTGTGTCGCAAGGACGAAGAACGGTGCTTCCAGCGCATACGTCTGTCCGCCGGCCGAGACTTGGTATTCCTGCATGGCCTGCAACAACGCCGCCTGCGTCTTCGGCGGCGTGCGGTTGATTTCGTCGGCGAGGACGATGTTCGAAAAGATCGGACCTTTGCTAAAGCGGAACGTGCGTTTCCCGGTCGCGGGGTCTTCTTCAAGGATGTCGGTCCCGGTGATGTCGGCGGGCATGAGATCGGGTGTGAACTGGATGCGGTTAAAGCGCAGCTTCAAGACCTTCGCCAGCGTCGAAATCATGAGGGTCTTAGCCAGCCCCGGCACGCCGACGATGAGGCAATGTCCGCGCGCGAACATGGCCGCGAGGAGCAGTTCGATGACCTCGTCCTGGCCGATGATCGTCTTGTGCAGCTCGTGCAGCAGCTTCGCCTTGATCGTGCCGAAGCGTTCGATGAACTGACCTTCGCGGTCGAGCGAGGTGGCGATGGTGGGCGTCAATTGGGGACTCCGTTCAAGAATCGGGCGAAAACCAAATTTCAGCTGTCGTGGTATCGAACAATGGTTATACTCTCTATGAAGCATGCCGTTAAACTTATACGGCAACATTTTAGATTCTGGGTCTGTCCCTGTCGGCTGGAAGCCGATCCGCGGAGGCATGACTAAATATCCGGTCAATGATCCGGGAGTGCTCGGCTACCTTCAAACGCTTTTACCGGGTCGATGGATAAAAATCGTCACGCTCGGGAAGCCGGGTGAAGTTCACTATTTTCAACACACGTCCGGTCAAGTCGCCGGCGTCAAGCATTATGAAGACCGTCGGCACTAAGTCTCAGATCAACCTTCGGACGATGATCCCCTCGCCGGGAACGGATTTGTCCGGTGCCCGCGCGGCGTTTGCGTTGATTGCACTCGGAGTGATTGAAACGATCGAACTCGGTCTCCTGGACACCGAGTCCGCGATTCCGTTTTTTTTCCATGCGGACAACGCACTGTTCGTTCGCAAAGAAATGCGAGATAAGCTCGCCGCCGACGTGATCGGGCGCGGTTTGCAGTTGTCCGACTTATTTACGGTTCTGGAACCCGCGGACGCCAACCGGGCGCTACGTGAACAACTGGCTGCGATGCGCGCCGCCTGTCGTTCCCTACTCGGTAAAGCGAAACTCGCGGCGTAAATCAGAAGAGTTGGCGAATTCAGATTCAGTGCGTCACGACATACATAAACACATTCACGCCCAACTTTAACGCGTCCGCGTCGGCGTATCCCTTGTCATATGCACGCGGCAGTTGTTCCCAGCCGGCGCTCATGCTGAGCGGACTGTAGATCACCGGCATCAGCCCGTCGACCGTGATCGCTTCGAGGCGCGGCGTGTTCACGCCGGGCAAGAGTTGCTGTGCCAACGGCGCCAGCGTCACCTGCCGCGCGTCGTACAAAAATGTATAGATCGGATGGTCGAGCGGCAATGGCTTCATCGCGTTGTCGGGGTAGAGTTTTTGGATTTCCCGCCTGAAGGCCACGTCGAATTCGGTTCCGCCGATGACGTTGTCGATGATCATCGTTCCGCCGTGGTCGAAATATTCTCGCAGGCGTTTTCGCGTGTCGTCGTTGAACTGGAAGTCGCGCTGGCCGGACATGTACAGGACGGGGTACGCGAAGACGTCTTCCTTGCCCGGGTCGACGGGCACGCGCTTGAACTGCACGTGTAGCGTTGTGTTCTGGTCGATTTGCTTGAGCAGGTTCGGCAGGCCGTGCGGCGTGGCGTCCCAATCGCCGTTGTGGACGACCTGCCCGATGACCAACTGGTCGCGCGTGGCTTCGGTCGCCTGGTGGTAAATTTTCTGGTGCGCAAAAAACCGGCCGTACTGATACTCCGCCAGACAGTACGTCACGATGTTCGCGCCGAGTTTTAGTGCGTCGCCCTGATCGTACAGCACGCCGCCTTCGATCGGATTCGTGTCGGCATTCCACCCGCATGACAAATCAATGGGTGAGAAAATGACAGCGGCGCGCGTGCCGAGATTGATCGTTTCAAGATACGGCGGGATGGTCTTCCACGCCTCACGCCCTTTGCGGACGCGCATCTGCTGGATCGTGTGGTACGCACTGAAGATTGGATGATCGGTCGGCACGGGGGCCAGTTCCCGGTCGGGGAAGATGCGGGCGACTTCGCGCCGGAATGATTCGTTGAACTCCGGCCGGCCGCAGTTGCTGTGGACGACCCACGTCCCGCCGTCGAGCAGATATTGGCGCATCTTTTCGATGGTCGTGTCGTCGAATGCGGGAAGCGGCTTCCAGCCGGTGAAATAGAGGATCGGCAGTTCGGTCGGGTCGTAACTGAACTTGGTAAAATCCGTACCGACGAATCGGTAGCGCTGACCGAGCTGGGAGTTGGTGAACTCGACCCATTTTTCGATGTCGATGATCGTCGTTTCCCAGTTCGACTTCCCACCGAGCGACGCCGCGGAGAACGTGATGTTGCCGACCAGCGCAGGAGGCGACGGCTCGCGCTTTTTCTCACTGCGCCGAATCGGCGTCGCAGGAAGTGGGAGCGGCGGGAGGCCCTCACCGGCGTTCCGGCGCTGCGGCGCAGCCTTGGGCGGGATGTTGGCCTTCGGGTTCTTGAATTCCTCCCCGAAGGAGGGAACCGGCGCGACGGTCGCGCCGATCAGTAGCATGACGCCGATCAATCGCTTCATGGCCGACTCCTTGTCGAGGTCCGACGCACTCTCGGTATCGATTCCCGACGTACTCTCCCTATCGATTTCCGACGTACTCTCGGTATCGATTCCCGACGTACTCTCCGTATCGATTCCCGACGTACTCTCCGTATCGCAGCGCTCGCCGTAGCATGGGCGCCTCGCCCATGGTCATGTACTCATGACGCTCGGTCGTACCCGACCGAGATTCTCGAGCGAAGCGACTCTTCGCCTTCGGACGAAAAGAAAGCTTCGGTCTTGTCAATCCACCGGTTACGGTCGATCGTGTCGGCATACCGCGACCACGGGTGAGGTACCCATGATACGGGGAAGCTCACGTGCTCTATCGTTTATACCCTCGACGCGGGGGAATGTTCACATTGACCTGACTTTGGTCGCCCGCCCGGCGGCGTCGAAGACGGCCGGAGCCTTTCCAACGCGGGCGCTGCAACTCAGAATCATGCCGACCAAAATCAGACGCGGACACCAGTTGCTGTCGAAAGTGTCCCTTCCCGACCAGCCTCATCGTTTATCTTATCGAGCAATTGCGGATCACGGCCATGATCCGGCGGACACCCGAGTTGCGATCCGGGTCCACAAATGTAACACGGGCGCAGAACGGTGACACGCATCGGACCGGTTGATTCGAGCAACACGCGTTCGGCGTCGCGCTTGCCACGGCCGTTCGCGAGGTCGGTTTTTAATCGGTCGAACGACACATCGATTTTCCACGGGCGAGGTCGGCCGTAGAGGAAATCGGTCCAGACGAAGACCAGATGTGCGGCGCGGTTCGAGAACACGGCCGAGTCCTGTCGTGCATCGTCGGCGAAGAAGCCGATGGAGTCGACGACCAGATCGGACGCCTCGCGAGTCTCTTCGATCGCCGCACTAAAAGCGATCGCATCTTTGCGGTCTGCGACGACCGGCGTGACGCCGTCGGTGAGCAGACGTTGTCCGCGCGTCACCGCCCACACGCGATGCCCGGCGGCGAGCGCGCGACGCGCGATCGTGCCACTTAAAAATCCACTTCCGCCGACGACAAGAATCTCGATTCGTCAGCTCCTTGCCCGCCGCGTGCGTTTCCGCGTTAGAGTGTCGCCGAGGTTTTTGATTGGAACAATCGATGCAACATTACGTCTGTGGATTTCTTTACTCGCTTGATCGCGTACGCGTCCTGCTCATTCGCAAGAATCGCCCCGCGTGGCAGGCGGGCAAGCTCAACGGGGTCGGTGGGAAGGTCGAAGCAGGTGAAACGTTCCCAGAGGCCATGCGACGCGAGTTCCGCGAGGAAGCAGAACTCGATCTGCCCGAATCGACGTGGCAGCACGTGCTCACGCTGAGCGGCAAGGACGATCAAGGACTCGGCCGCGCGTGGGCCGGTCACTTTTTCCGGGCCTTCGGTGACATCGACTCCACCGTCGGACTGACCGACGAACGGCTCGAAATCATTCCGGTCAATCAAATCCCATCCGACACGATCCCCAATCTACGGTGGATGATCCCCCTCTTCCTCGACGAAGAACCCTGCGAACGCGCGTACGACGTCACGTTTCAAACCAAGATGAAATGAACCGCAGATGAACGCAGATGCACGCAGATCAATCGAAAGTCATATTGATTTTCTCGAATGATCTGCGTGCATCTGCGTTCATCTGCGGTTCATTCGTTATTGTTTTCGGAATGACAAGCGTTGTAGCACATCGGTGCGCAGGACTGAGCCCTATCGGAACCGCACTCCGTGCGCTCGAGCGCGGTCATCCGAGTTTGGCCTCGAGCGAGATCGGCACCGACGCGAGCGCCTTCGACACCGGGCAACCCGCCTTGGCCATGTCGGCAAATTTCTTGAACGACGCCTCGTCAATGTTGGGAATGGTCGCGATGGTCGTCAGCGCGATTTTGGTGATGCCGAAACCGTCACCGACCTTGTCGAACGACACCGAGGCCTTGGTGGAGATTTTGGTCGGCGTGAAACCGGCCCCGCCGAGGATGTGCGACAGCGCCATCGAAAAACACCCCGCGTGGGCGGCGGCGATGAGTTCTTCCGGGTTGGTTCCCGCGCCGTCTCCGGCCCGTGACCCCCAGTCGTAGTTCACGTCCACGACGCCGCTTTGCGTCTTGAGATGTCCGGTTCCCTCGGTCAATGATCCGTTCCACACGGCGTCGGCAGTCTTCAGGGGCATGTGAGTCTCCTTTAGTTACATCGGTCCATTTCCGTCACGCGACGGACGCTGAACTTACGGCCCGATCGTACGCGCCGGAACTGAGAAACTCACGGGAGGAATCTTTCAACGACCTGTGCGTTCGTCGACAAGGTACGCTTGGACCGGAATCGGCACGGGAGTGAACCGACCGTTCCGCTTGGCTTTGAAAAGGGTGATGAGCTTGCGGAACAGGATCACGATCGACACGACGATGACCAGCGCCACGATCGCGCCCGCGACCGGGAGGAAGATCGCCATTGCAGACAGCGTGACCGCGCCGGCGTTTTCTAGGGTCGCGACGACGGGGTTGGCCAGGCCAAGAGTCGTCCCGCCGGACACAGTGCGGGTCAGGACACTACCGGTCTGCACGACGCCCGCGGCGCCTCCACCGATGATCATCGCCAACGCCCAGTGCAACGCGGGGTCGACCGTGCCGGGCATGAACACGCCCGCCGCCAAGGTGCCGGCGACGACCGCCGCGGGGCTAGCGATCGTGTCCAGCGCGTGGTCGAGCCAGGGCACGTAATACGCGACGATCTCAATGACCGTCGCGACGGCCAGCATCCCGATCGCGAGGTCCGACCCGAGCCAGTTCAGCGACGCCACCGGTTGCGCCACGCCCGCGCGCACCGCGAGCGACGCGACGAGCAACGGTACGAACACCCGGAACCCACACGCCGCCGCGAGCGCCACGCCCGCACACACCGCAAGCATTTCATTCATCATGTTTAATCTCCATCACGCGGCATCATCGAATCAATTGAATTATACGCAGACCGGGGGCCGATGTTCCAGCCCATTAGACAAACGCCGTGACGAATCGTTTGGGTGCGGCGTCAATGACGCTTTCAAAAACGTGTGAAACCGCAGATCAAACTTGACAGGGACGCGCGGGCATCCAACAATACATCCGGATGAACGGATGGATGCCACAGGTGTCCCTTATCGAAACGCAAAGTTATTTTGGAGCAAGTCTATGAGCACTGCCGTCGCTGAACCCATGGTCCGTAGCGTGTCGAAGTCGGCACCTGCGCGGTTGGAGTACAAGGTCGCCGATCTGACACTCGCGGAGTGGGGTCGGAAGGAAATCATGCTCGCCGAGCAGGAGATGCCGGGGCTGATGGCCGTTCGCGCGGAGTACGCCGCGTCGCAACCGTTGAAGGGTCAGCGTATCACCGGATCGCTGCACTGCACGATCCAGACCGCGGTGCTCGCCGAGACGCTTGTGGCGCTGGGCGCGGAAGTGCGCTGGGCGTCGTGCAACATCTTCAGCACTCAAGACCACGCCGCCGCCGCGATGGTCGTCGGGCCGAAGGGTACGACCGCCAACCCCACCGGCATCCCGACGTTCGCCTGGAAGGGTGAAACCCTCGAAGAATATTGGGAATGCACCGAGCGCGTCCTCGACTTCGGTAACGGCCAAGGCCCGACCCAGATCGTCGACGACGGCGGAGACGCGACCCTGCTGATCCACAAGGGCGTCGAGTTCGAAAAGGCCGGCAAAGTTCCCGGCCCTGAAACGACCGAAAACGAAGAGTACAAGGAAATCCTGAAACTCCTCGCCAAGTGTCTGATCGAAACGCCCAAGCGCTGGCACGAAGTTGCCAAAGATGTCAAGGGCGTGAGCGAAGAGACCACCACCGGCGTGTTGCGTCTCTACGAAATGCAGAAGAAGGGCACGCTGCTCTTCCCCGCCATCAACGTGAATGACAGTTGCACCAAGACCAAGTTCGACAACCTCTACGGCTGTCGTCATTCGCTCATCGACGGCCTGTTCCGCGCCACCGACGTCATGCTGAGTGGCAAGGTCGCCGTCGTGTTCGGTTACGGTGACGTGGGCAAAGGCTGCACCCAAGCGCTCAAGGGCCAAGGCTGTCGCGTGATCGTGACCGAAGTCGACCCGATCTGCGCGCTGCAGGCGTGTATGGAAGGTTACCAAGTCCTGACGCTCGACGACGTCGTCGAAACCGCCGACATCTTTATCACGACCACCGGCAACTTGAACGTGATCCGCGCCGAAGACCTGGTCCGGATGAAGGACAAGGCGATCGTCGGGAACATCGGTCACTTCGACAATGAAATCGACATGGCCGGCCTGAAAAAGCTGCCCGGTATCAGCCGCACGAACATCAAACCGCAGTACGACATGTGGACCTTCGAAGACGGTCACAGCGTGCTGATTTTGGCCGAGGGACGTCTGCTGAACCTCGGGTGCGCGACCGGCCACCCGAGCTTCGTCATGAGCGCGAGCTTCACCAACCAGACGATCGCCCAGATCGAGCTGGCGACCAACCGCAGCAAATACCAGAACCAGGTCTACGTGCTGCCCAAGCACCTCGACGAAAAGGTCGCGCGGCTTCACCTCGGCAAACTCGGCGCGAAGCTCAGCGAGCTTCGCAAAGATCAAGCCGATTACATCGGCGTACCCGTCGAAGGCCCTTATAAGTCGGAGCGCTACCGTTATTGATTTCGTGTCAAGCTAATAGTGTGATGGAGGCGAGGTGATGAGAATTTCTCATCACCTCGCTCTCGTTGGTGAGGTCTGGCACGCCGACGCGCTCCATTCTTTAAGTGATAGGGGAGCCATCAACCGGAAACGGCAAGATCAATGCTTCTAGCCAGCAGATGTCGTTCACCGCGGCGGTGATGCTTGGCAGGTACCCGACCCGCGTTGTGGGGTCAGCTTTGAAGCCCCGCGCCGTGCACTCAGTTAATATCAACGCTGCCTTTCCTTGCGTCAAAGCGAACGCTTCTTTATCGTTCCGGCACGCATCGGTTAGGAGGGTTTTGATCCAAGTCACTCGCATTCGACGGGCATGGCTATGACAGGTTGGACCGGCCGGTGGAGCCTCTCGATCGTGCTGCCCGCGGTGCTCGCTCTGGCCGGCGCGGGAACAGTCTTCGGGCAACAGTCGAATGTCTAACGTTTCGAACGCCAGCGTGAACTGATCCGCGCTCGGGAAACGCAGCAGGGACCGAAAGAAGTCCCCGTCTCCGACCGCGTCCTCTTCGAGTACGGCGGATATTTCTCCTTCGACTACCTCAGCGTCGACGACGACAACAACGACAACCACGTCCTGCGCAAGTACGACCCGGTCGTCTACGCGCGTCTCAACCTCGACGGTGTGCAAGACTTTTTCTTCCGCGGACGCGCGACGTATCAGGACTTCAACGCCGACGACAGCTTCGACGGTGAGGGCAGCGGACTCGACGGCCCGACCATCGACCGCCTCTACTACCGCTTCGACCTGGCCGCCAACCAGCTTCGGTACGGATGAGAAGGATACGATCGTCGGTGGTGATGGAGTCGATACCATCGACGGGGGAGCCAGCAACGATTCGCTTGCGGTTAAAGCGGGCAATGATTCGATCGTCGGTGGCGCGGGCAGTGACACCCTGAACGATTCCACCGGCACCGACCGCTTTAGCGGCGGGGCCGATCGTGACGTGCTGCTCGCATACGCCACTCGCACTGTCGCGCTCAACTTCTTCCTCGACAACGTCGACAACGACGGCGCGAGTAGTGAGAACGATCACGTCACGAACGACATCGAAAGCATCTTCGGCGGAACCGGGAACGACACGATCTCCATCCCAGGCACCGACACGCTCGGCCGGTACCTCAACGGCGGCGCGGGTCATGACCTGCTCATCGGCGGAGGTGGGCCTGACTCGCTTTACGGTGCCGACGGTAACGACATCCTCAACAGCAACAGTGGTGACGACCAACTCTTCGGCGGGGCCGGTCGTGACGTGAAGATCGCCGGAGGTGGCACCGACGCGCTTGACGGTGGTACCGGTGAAGACATCCTCATTGGCGGAGGGTACGTCAACGCGGGTAACAACTCGACGCTCAGCGCCATTCGCACCGAATGGACCCGCACCGACCGCACCTACGCCCAGCGCGTCGCGTCCCTCAGCAATGGCACCGGTGAAGTGTCCAAACTCAACGCGACCACCGTCGGCAGCAGCCCCATCCCCCCGACCGTCTCACCGGAGGCGCGGACTCGGACTGGTTCTTCTTCAACCCCAAACGCTCGAACGGCATTGGTGACGTCATCACCGACCTCGTGACCGGCGAAGTCGTGACCAAGGTGTCGTGAGAAACATTTTCGGAAGCTCGGGGCACTTCACGTTTCGCAATTGAAGTCTGCGCGTAGCGGTAGCACCGCAGGTCCACTTTTCCGCTTGACCACCGGGAAAGGTGGACCTGTGGTCCGACCGCTACGCGCAGATATTACCCACGAATTGCGCTGTACTTGGTCAGACGTCAAGCGACTGACGGAGTCGCAAGCGAAGAGATAGGCGGCTCCGAGTCCGCTCGGACCGGCTCGAGGGATTGCACTACCGGAAGTCGACGGACGATGACCATCGTCTGGTCGTCCTCGGGCGTCACCTTCACTTGCCACGCGAGCATCGCAGCCTGCACGGTATCGATGACGTCCTTGCAGCTTCGGCTTCGCAACGACTGAAACAGCGTTTTAAGCCGGTCGGTTTAGTAAAACTCTTCTTGGGGCTGCGTGACTCGAAAAGTCCGTCACTGAAGACGTACAGAACCCCGCCGGGCCCGAGTTGGAGTGGCGGGCCGGGCGGATCGCTCATGCCCGTTTCGTCG
>Ga0163144_10017707_pt1 | contig 14497 bp, 11 predicted proteins | sample OliLak19BULKMAT1_FD_123175 | JGI IMG/M metagenome (GOLD analysis project Ga0163144, IMG submission 123175) | Freshwater microbial mat bacterial communities from Lake Vanda, McMurdo Dry Valleys, Antarctica - Oligotrophic Lake LV.19.BULKMAT1 | ecosystem: Environmental > Aquatic > Freshwater >... | reverse complement strand
CAAATTGCGCAGCGCATCAACGGGGACTGGCAAAGACGCTACGGCCATCCGATTCATTTGCTGGAGACCTTCGTGCAGCAGGACAGATTCCGCGGCACTTGCTACCAGGCGGCCAACTGGACTCTGGCGGGCCAGACCACCGGACGCACACGCCAGAGTAAGCGCCACCGGGACAATGCGGTGCATGCGCCGGTCAAGGACATCTATCACTCGCCACTTTTCACTCATCATTTCACGCCTCAATCGTCACGTTGGAAAGCGGCGGTCGAATGCCTGATGGGATCCGATCCAGACCCAGAGCCAATCGTCTCCTTGTCGCAATGCAACGGCGCGGTAATTCAGGCTCACCCGCACCGACCAGGCACGCGGATCGCTTCGTAGTCGCTCCAGGTGAAGGCTGGGGTGTGCAGGATCTTCACGAAACCTCCGGTAGGCTAGACGCGCCGCTTTTTGGGCTTCAGGTGAAAGCTCGCGGTAAAGCTGCCAGAAATCCGGTGTCCCACGTGAGTTCACGAGGGACGATCAAATTCGGTTTCGGTTGTTGCGCGAAACTTTACTGGATTACTCCGGTAATCGTCCTGGACTTGATCAAGCAGAGCGCTCAATGTCGGCCGCAGACGTTGATCCCGGGTGATGCCCTCCCAAGCAGCGTCTCCATCCAGCTCGGGGAAGAGGTCCGGCAATGCTGCCGCCAGTTGATCTCGTTCTGCGGGCGAAAGCTGTTGGATCGCCGCTTTGATTTCCTGCACTGTGCTCACCCTCCCAGACTAGTTCACCGTAGTGTGCTCAGCAAGCCCGCATCCCAGCCAGATCCTTCCGCATCCAACGGCTCCGCCGAATTAGAGTCCAAAATTTGCCGCAACCTAGGGCTTCGTTGCTTCTCGGTTACAGAGCACTGCCCGGCTATGCTCCCTCGTCGCGCCTCGCCCCAGGCCATTTTCGGCGCAACATAACACCAGCCATTTGCGAGACACATCACTAGGTGCTGGACAATTCCAGCGCCTATGAGTTGCCAAGAAATGAAAACTCGAGCGTCCATCAGATGCAGCCGCCAGAGTTCTTGGCTTCCACGCCTGACAAATCATTCCACCGTCAGCCGACTGGCAGTCGGCGAAACAGCAGACAGGCTGTCTGCGCCACTTTCAAACCGTCTGATTGCAACTGTAGCGCAGGCTGCGGTTACCACTGCGGATTTTTCTCCGCCGTCCGGTTTTGAAATCCTATTTATTTAGCGGACTTGATGGCGAGATGGGGTTGGGCTGCAGTCAGTTCAACCAAGTCGGAAAGGATCTTCTTCGATTCTTCCAGATAGATGTCGTAGGCGATAGATTTCTCATCCAACGCAGATTCGTGGTCCAGGGATAAATCCTCAGGATCAGCTTTTTCGGGGGTCGTGACACCGGCGACTTCGTTGGTTACGGACACAGGAGCCGGCAGTCCGGGCAGATCCGCATTTTTGAGGGTGATTTCGTAAATCTTGGAGCCATCTTCCTTGCGGGCTTTTCGTTCCTTGCGCCGCGCCAGGTTGCGGGAGTCTTTTTCCGTTTTTTCAGCGATGCGGACCCCTTCGTTCAACGAAATTGATTTGTCCGCCAGCAGTTTTTTAAATCGGTCGATGTCTTCGCGGACGTAGTCAAAGTCCTTGTCAGTTTCTACCCGCTTGATGTTGCGTTCGCGCAGTTTTGGAAGCAGAGGTTGGACCCAGTTTAACTTGTCGAAACTGGCGCTGCGGACTTCATCCCAGGGGAGTGGATTGTCGAGCGCCGATTCGCCCACTTCGGCCAGGTTGTTTTCGGAGGGAAGAACGATGTCTGGAATCACCCCTTTGAGCTGGGTCGAAGCGCCGCCCGCCCGGTAAAATTTCCGGACGGTCAACTTTAGTGCGCCGGGCTCCGTGGTGTGACGCATGCGGGCCTGTTCCATGATTGGCTCGAGGCGGATGAGCGATTGAACGGTGCCTTTGCCATGGGTCGATGAATCACCGACAATCAGGGCTCGGCCATAGTCTTGAAGGGCGCCTGCAAGAATCTCGGAGGCGGACGCGCTCGCCCTGCTGGTCAGGACCACCAGAGGTCCGGAATAAAGAATGGTTGGATCGGCGTCGGAATCCACCACCACATCGCCGGATGGATCCTTGGTCTGGACCACGGGGCCTTTTTCAATGAACAAACCGGTCAGGTTGATGGCTTCTTCCAGGGAGCCTCCGCCATTCCTGCGAAGGTCCAGGATCAAGCCGGAGATTTTTTCCTGGTTCAATTTTTTCAAAAGCTTTGCCACGTCGGTCGTGGTGCTTTTCCTGTCCTTCTTCCTTTTTCCATCCAGCTCAAAATCAGCGTAGAACGACGGGAGATCGATGATGCCGAACCGTTCCGGTTTGCCGTTGCTTGTGGGGAATTCGATCAGCCTGGCTTTCGCCTCCGAGTTGAGCATGGAGATTTCGTCCCGCACCAAAACGATGTTCTTGCGAACGGAGGTGTCGGAGCCAACCGGCAATACCACGAGCTTCACCTTGGTCCCTTTCGGACCGCGGATGAGTTCGACAATTTTTGAAATCGGCATGTCCACCACATCGACCGGTTCCTTTTCATCCTGGCCCACGGCCATGATCTTGTCCTTGGGTTTGAGTTTTTTGCTGACCTCGGCCGGTCCGCCAGGCACCAGTTCCTCGATCTGACAAAGTCCGTCCTCGGACCGGAGCAGGGCACCGATGCCGAAGAGCGAAAGTTTCATAGTGATGGCAAAATTTTCCAGCTGCGTCTTGCCGAGATAATCCGAGTGCGGGTCATAGACGTTGGCCAGTGCCGTCAGGTAAATGTTAAAAACTTCGTCGCGTGTCAGTTCCCGCAAGGTTTTTTGCAAGCGGTGGTAGCGTCCGCTCAGGGTCTTGACGATTTCCTCCGGTTTTTTCTTGTTCAACTTTTCCTGGAGGTATTCGTGGCGGAGATGTCGGTTCCAGATTTCTTTCGCTTCGTTCATGTCCTTGGGACGCGGTGCATGCTGGCGGTCGAGCGGATAACGTTCGTTGCTGGTGAAATCAAATTTTTCACTGTGCAACAGGTTGGTGGCATAGGTGACCCGAGCCTGGGAACGCTCGAGAAGGCGGTCAAAAATCAAATGGCCCGGTGTGGTGTCGCCCTCCTTCATGGTCAGTTCGTCCAGTGAATGCCGGTATTTTTCGAATTCCTGCAGGTCGGATTGAAGGAAGTAAAAATGCAGGGGATCAAGCGCCTCAAGGTAACGGTCCATGAACTTTTCGCTGACGGAGTCATCGAAGGGTTTGCGCGAATAGTGGCTTCGTTCAAGCAGTGTGGCCGTGATTTTTGCGATGCTGCTTTCATTGGGGTCGATTTCGCCGCTGGCCTCCCGTTTTACCCCCGATGGCAGGGGTTCCGTCGCGCCCGGCAGGGGGAAACAATAGCCATGGAGAATGATGACCGGCAGGATGAGAAATTTTTTATATGCGCTCACAGGTAGTTTTACCCCAGGGTTGTTCAGGAACCTCTGGGTTGAAACAACCTAACAGTCGGCTTTCGCACGTCAAGGTTCGCGCCTCTCCTTGTAGAGCATGTCCCTAATCTGGGTCGGGCGGGACTTCCCCGTCTATTGCAGTGATTCCACCCATTGCGCCTCCTCCTCCCTCTACTAACTTGATCAAGGAGAAACAAAATATGCGCATTATCCAAGACAAGGCTGAGGGTTCAAAGTTTCGGAACTACGATCCTTCCGACGGCGTGAAACTCTGGCCAGTGGCAAAGTGTGCCAACTCTGGTCTGAACATTTTGTCATGCATCAGGCGCAGGCGGGGCCATTTCGTCTCCATAAAGCTGGTGATGCGCCACCTGCCGGGAGAGTAGAGAATGGGATTCTTTTTTCAGCCATTTGCCCAGGCGAATTACGGTTCGCCCCTGATGGATTTTGGCCCCGAACCAACCGATGATTGCTCTGGTAAATCAAACAGCGGCCTCGTCCCAAAGGGTGGTTCTATCTCTTCCACGGAACGTTGGAAGAAGGCCGGGCGGACTGCACGGCAGTTTCCAGCTCGCACACAATTTGGATGCCGTTTAAACAAACAGGGGAAAGATAATAATTATGGAAACGAGAGTACAAGATTTGGGTAATCAAGCGAAATCCATTGGCAGGGATGCAAAAGAGTTGCTGAAAGAAAAGGCCGAGGAACTAACCAACCGCACCAAGGCTGTCGGCGTCGCAGCATGGGAAAGCGCACAAGCCGCTTGCGGCACCGCTCAGGAAAAGGCCGTCGCCGGGGTCAAAGCCACGGATCAGGCCATCCGTCAAAATCCTTACCAGGCCCTGGGCATCGCCTTCGGCGTTGGCTTGCTCATCGGTTTCATGATCAAACGTCGGTAACCGGTCTTCGCCATGGACAGCTTTAACGAACAACAGCGCACCAAGCGTGCAGTGGCACTGGAAATTGAGCAAAACAGGGAGAAAATTGGTGTCCTCGTTTCCCGGCATCCCCGCTTGATGAGGAAACCTTCAAAACTGGCCCGAGCCGCATCCGCCTCAATGCAGGCGGCTGCGGCCTGTCAGAAAGGGGTTTCAGACGGAATCGCGATTGCCGATCAAAAAGTAAGGAGCAATATTTATCCTGGGATCGGCATCTCGCTGGTGCTGGGGGCGGTCGCCGGTTGTATTCTTCGTTGTTGTATCTCTCAGAAAAAATAGCCGAGGGCGACTTGGGGCACTGAACGTAAGCGAATGGTCGTGAATCAAGTCCCTGAGTTGAAGGTTCGGGGCCTTAAGCCGTAACAATTCAGTTTAACCGCCAATGGACGCCAATAAAGAAGGATTATATCACGGCTTTCTGACACCTGGAAATCAGTCACGAAACGGTGATCATGGTGGCGGCACTCGAATCAGTATTTTGTGGCTTTGTATTCGCGTCCATTGGCGGTTTCCTTCTTTTGCTTCTGCATGGACACGGCTTTGCTGCAAACCCTAACGGGATTTCGTCCCAAAGCCCAGCAACGGTGCGAACGAGCTACCCTCAGTCCGGCCGGCCAACGACAAGAACGGGCCCGGTTGGAAGCCTGTTTGGATCGCCACCACTACCTGGGGTATCGCAGCCGGGTTGGACGAAACCTGCAATACTGGGTGTGCGATGCCGGTGAACGCCCCTTCTTTCAACTTACCCCAGAAACCGTGAGTTGCGCCCCCAACTCTGGTTTTTCCCAAAAGCAACTTGCAACGCTGTTTTATCTCCTCTAGTTTCCATGCATTCGTGAACAGCGGTTCCATCATCACAATGTCCGATTGCAATAACAAAAAATTATTGCAGTTGAGCCAAGTTGGCGTGGGGGTGGCTGTTCGCATCAAACAGTTGTCGGGCGCGCCCGACGTCAATTTGCGCCTCAGGGAACTCGGTTTCTGCGAGGAGCAACGAGTCAAGTTGTTGAGCCGACACACCAATGTCATCTGTCAGGTCTGCAACTCTCGGTTGGGAATCAGCCGCCATATCGCCGACACCATCTGGGTGGAGCCGATGGCCAACGTCGCCTGAGATGTCCTCCGCCGCACAACCGCTCACCTCGCTTGTCGCGGGAACCTCCGCCACCGTTCATTCCATTGAGGTTGCACCAGAAGAAAGAGGGCGTCTGCTCGAAATGGGGCTTTTGGTCGGAACCCCGATCCAGCTTGTTCGGTTTGCTCCGATGGGCGATCCGGTCGAAATCAAAGTCCGTGGATATAATCTGACGTTGCGAAAACAGGAAGCAGAAAAAATCCTGGTGCTTCCGCGAGGGGATTCTTCCCGATAGTCCGCGTTTTGATGGTGATGAACACAGTGGTCGAAAAAGCCGCGTCCCCGCCACAAACCGCCCTGCCTTATGTTGTCCTGACTGGAAACCCGAATTGTGGGAAAACGACGCTTTTTAACGCCCTGACCGGTTTGCGGGCGCGGGTAGGGAATTATGCCGGGGTCACGGTCGAGAGGAAAGAAGGCCGGTTGGTCGGTGCTCCGGCGCAAACTCCGGTGGCGATCCTGGACCTTCCCGGCACTTACAGCCTGAGTCCGCAGTCGCTGGATGAAAAAATCGCCGGGGATGTTTTGTTCGAGCGCCTTTCTGAAGTTCCCAGGCCAAGCCTAGTCATCGTCGTCGTGGATGCTTCGAACCTTCAGCGGAACCTGTATTTTGCCACGCAGGTGATCGAACTGGGATATTCCACAATTCTGGCCCTGAACATGATGGATGTGGCCGAGGTCAACGGGCATCATATCAAATCCGAACAGTTGTCCGCAGCCCTCGGTGTGCCAGTGGTGCCTCTTGTGGCCAGTTCTGGAACTGGAATCCAGCTTCTAAGGGAAAAAATTCTTGCGAGCATCCAGGGTTCCAACAAACGGACATTGCCCAAGAAATTTTGTGAACTTCCAGAAAGTTTCGGACGCGAACTCAACGAGGTGGTGACGGCCTTGCACGGGCTGAAACGAACTTCATCCGCCATCGCCGAGGTTGAGGCGTTGCTTTTGTTATCGGACGACAAATACCTGACGGCGCACCAATCGGACTATCAGGACGTCTTAAAGCGGCAGATTGAGGTTTCGCGCGAGCGCCTGAGTCAAAACGAGGTGGACTGGCGCTCGGTGCCAATCGAAGCCCGGTATGCCAGGATCGCAGCGATCGAGGCGGCGGTAACCGACGTTGAAGAAGTTTTGACCGAAAGTTTCAGCGACAAGCTGGACGGTGTTCTGACCCATAAAATCTGGGGCATGAGCATTTTTATCGGCCTCATGGGGCTGATTTTTTTCTCCATTTTCAGCCTGGCCCAATATCCGATGGATTTTCTTCAGATGGTGGTGGGAAACATCGGTCAGGCGATTGCGAACGCCATGCCACCGGGGGATTTGAACGACCTTTTGGTAATGGGTGTTGTGGAAGGGGTGGGGGCGGTGGTGGTGTTTCTGCCCCAGATATGCCTTTTGTTTCTTTTTATCGGATTCCTGGAGGATACCGGGTACATGTCCCGGGCGGCTTTTCTCATGGACCGTTTGATGAGCAAGGTTGGATTGCATGGCAAGAGTTTCATTCCGATGCTGAGTTCTTTTGCCTGTGCGATTCCCGGAATCATGGCCACCCGCACCATTGAAACTCCGAAAGACAGGTTGGTCACCATATTGGTCGCTCCGTTGATGAGCTGTTCGGCCCGGCTGCCGGTTTACACCCTGTTGATCGCGACCTGTTTTCCAGGCTCCAAACTGGTGGCTACCGCGGTGATGCTCAGCATGTACCTGCTTGGCATCGTGATGGCGCTGCTTATGGCGCTGTTGTTCAAGAAGACATTGCTGAAGGGCAAATCTCCGCTTCTCATCATGGAGCTGCCTCCGTACAAAATGCCGGGCCTCAAGACGGTGCTCCGCCATATGTGGGAGAGGTCGAGGCTGTTTTTGAGGCGTGCCGGAACCGTCATTCTGGGAATCAACATCATCCTTTGGTTTCTGGCCACTTTTCCGAAAAGCGCAAAAGTTGAAAGTGATTTTGCCACGCGCCGCGCGGCGCTGGAACAGACCCGGGCAGCCTCCGACAACTCGGACGACACCGTGGCGGCCGATGGGTTGGGAGGGGTCACGGATCGGATGTTGAAAGAACTGGAAAACCAGGAGGCTGGGGAAAAGCTAAAAAACAGTTTTGCGGGCCGGATGGGCCGCATCATTGAACCGTTGATCGCCCCGCTCGGTTTTGACTGGAAAATCGGGATTGGAATCATTTCATCATTTGCGGCAAGAGAGGTGTTCGTCAGCACCATGTCGATTGTTTATAATGTCGGGGAAGGGGAGGATGAAGAGTCGCAAACCAGAACTCTGGCCGAAACTTTGGGTCAGCAGAAACGGTCGGATGGCACCCTGGTTTACACCCGGTTGACCAGTGTGAGCTTGATGGTTTTTTATGTCCTGGCCCTGCAATGCATCAGCACAGTGGCAGTGGTCCGGCGTGAGACGAATTCTTGGAAATGGCCGGTTTTTCAATGGGTTTATATGGGAGTTCTGGCCTGGGTGCTGGCTTTTATCACTTATCAAGGCGGAAAACTTCTGGGCTTTAGTTAATTTTTATACGGAAACGGGACATCAAGGTGTCCATTTGGAAATGAGGGGAAACGAGCCTGCCAATTTTAACTGGTGTGAACGATTTTATCGGGAGAAATCGGCGGCAATGATTCTCTATGGCCGAGCCCTCGGATTGAGTCATAGTGAGGCCGAGGATGTGATGCAGGAAACCTTCATTTCCATTCTAAAGAAGGAAGTCCGCCCCGAGGATCCGGAACACTATTGCATCCGCGCGTTTCGAAACCGGGCCTTGAATTTTAAGCGGGGACTTTGGCGCCGGGTGAAACGGGAGCTGGAATCGGCGCGGTGGTTTGAAAAAGGGGGCGACGGAACGGATGTGGAAGAAAAGGCGGTTTTGGCCCTGCAAAACCTTCCGGCAGAACAGCGTGAGGTCATCGTGTTAAGGATATGGCACTCTTATACACTGGATGAAATCGGAAACCTCCTGGGAATCTCGCCCAATACCATCGCGGGGCGTTATCGTTACGGGATGCAAAAACTTAAAATCTCTTTAAATGGAGCAGAAAATGAATCAATACAACGAATTGAAACAACAGCTCAAGTGTTTGACTCCAAGGTCGCCTTCTGAGCGGGTCCGCCAGGGGATTTTTGGTCATCCAAAACTAAAAACTGCGGCGCAGGGAATTTTTGGCGGAACGAGGCCCTGGATGCATTGGATGGTTCCGGGATGTGTGGCCTTGTTCACCTTGATGCTCTCCATCCAGCATACTTCCCGGCTATCAAACGGATTCCTCAGCACGAACACCGTGCCTTCGCTGGCCATGGTCTGGTATGGAGATTCGCTGTTTTCCTCCTCCGCCAATTGGTCCCGGGGTGCCCAGCCCTCCAGCGCCCGCGATCTCAACATGGAATGGAATGTCTTTTCCAAGACCACTTTTGAATGGACAAATGCCGCCGGCATACCTTCAAGTATGGGCTCTTTGTCTGTCATCAAAACTAATTTTTAACGGTGAAAGCACGGAATGAATCAACAAAAGCCGACTCCCCCAAAAACTAAGAAACCATCAGGTTCCCCAGGAGATTCTCCCAACACACCGAACGCACCTGAAAAAGTAGCGCCGCTTTTCAGGAGGGTGGACTGGATCTCCTTCGGCATCACGACCCTGCTGGTTTTTATCGGCTATTACCTGACGCTCGCCCCCGACCTGACGCTGGAGGATTCGGGTGAACTGGCCGTCGGCTCCTTTTATGCCGGTGTACCCCATCCTCCGGGATATCCGGTCTGGACGCTTTACACTTGGCTTTTCACCGTTCTTGTTCCGGTATCCAACATCGCCTGGCGCGTGGCGTTGTCCGGCGCTGTGGCGGGAGCATTCTCCTGTGGCTTGATCGCCTTGGTTGTCTCCCGTGGCAGCAGCATGTTCATCGAGAGCATTGAGAGCCTTAAACAGATCGAACGGAAATGGGAAACCGCCCTCTGCCTGGTGGCCGGTTTTGTGGCCGGCATGCTGATGGGTTTTAACGGATACATGTGGAGCCAGTCGGTGATCGTGGAGGTTTACAGCCTGAGCATGCTTTCCTTGATGGCGGTGATCTGTCTGCTGCTCCGCTGGTTGTATGCCCCGTTCCAACGTCGATACCTTTATTTCGCCTTCTTTTTCTTTGGCATCTGCCTCACCAACCACATGTCGCTCCTGGTCGCGGCAATGGGGATTGAAATCCTGATCATGGCGGCGCTGCCACGGCTTGGGCGCGATCTGTTTGTGGGAAACAGCATCGTCTATCTGGTCGCCCTAGTGCTTCATGGCAAGGGTGTCATCACCAATTTTCAAAACAATCTGCCGCTGTTCCTGATCTTCAACCTGATCGGAATCGGGTCCATCATCATTGCGGTCTGGTTGTTTATTAAGACGGAAAAGATTTTCACCGAATGGAAGTCGGTGCTGCTGAGCGGACTGGCCTGGGTGCTCGGTGCATCCTTCTATCTTTACATGCCGCTGGCTTCGATGACCAATCCTCCGATGAACTGGGGTTACGCCCGGACTGCGGATGGGTTTATGCACGCTTTGAAACGGGGCCAGTACGAGTCGGTGAAACCGACCAATGACGCAGGACGGCTGGTTTCGCAGTTGTTTGATTATGGCGTCGGGGCCACCGAGGAATTCGCCCTGGTGTACCTGGCCATCGGTCTGGTTCCATTTCTTTTTTACCGGGCGATGCAAAAACGTGAGCGTGCCTGGCTTGTAGGGTTGACCGGGATTTATTTATGCCTCTCGGTGCTTCTGTTGATGCTTCTCAATCCCGGTTCAGACCGCCAAAGCCTGGAGTTGCACCGGGTGTTTTTCACAGCTTCACACGTGATCATTTCAATCGCAGTGGGTTATGGCCTCGCGCTGATCGGGGCCTACATGTTGACGCACTATGAAAAAAGCCGCCGCTGGGCGCTTTACGGGAGCGGCGCGGCCGTGCTTCTGGCTTTTTGGAGTCTGGGAAGTTTGATTCAGAAGCTTTTTTCCACCCGAACTGAACTCAGCGGGTTGAAGTTTTTCTTTTACGGATTGGGAAAAGCTTTAAAGGAGGGCGAGAATCAATGGCCGGTTTATTCCGCTCTTTTCCTGCTGGGCCTCTGTTTGCTGTTCCTGATTGCAGTCCTGATTTTCAGAAACCGCTTTTCACTCGGGGTCATGCTCGGGTTGTTTGCCCTCATGCCGGTCCACTCGATCCTCTCCCACTGGTTCGACAACGAACAGCGGGGGCATTTGTTCGGATACTGGTTCGGGCACGACATGTTCACTCCTCCCTTTGACGTCTATCCGGAGATGACCAAGAACGCGGTTTTGTTTGGTGGGACTGATCCCGGCCGGTTTTGTCCGACTTACATGATTTTCTGCGAGAGTTTTATTCCCGCCAAGGAGCGTCGTGATCCGAAATTCGACCGGCGGGATGTCTATATCATCACGCAAAACGCGCTGGCGGATGGAACCTACCTCAATTACATCCGGGCTCACTACAACCGCAGCGCGCAGATTGACCCGCCCTTTTTTCAGAAATTTTTCCATCCGAGTCTGGCATTCCTCGACAATATTTTCATGAAACTGGGCGCCAATATCGAGGAGACACGCCGCAAAGAGGGTGTCTATCCGCCCAAGGAAATTCTGACTCCGACGGTGGACGATTCCGCACGGTCCTTCAATGAATACCTCCTCGACGCCGACCGCCGGGCGCAGCTCGGCCAGTTAAAACCGGGAGAAGATTACAAGCGTGATAACGAAGGGCGGGTTTCTGTTTCCGGACAGGTTGCGGTGATGAACATAAACGGCCTTCTGACCAAGGTGATCTTTGATAAAAATCCGGATCACGAGTTTTTTGTGGAGGAAAGCTTCCCGCTCGACTGGATGTATCCCTATCTCTCACCGTTTGGGATCATCATGAAAATCAACCGGGAACCGCTGCCGGAAATGTCCCAGGAGATGGTCGATAAAGATCACCAGTTTTGGAGCCTCTATTCCGACCGTCTTATCGGGAACTGGATCACCTACGAGACTCCTGTCGCTGAGATCTGCGCCTTTGCCGAGAAGATGTATCTGAGACACGATTTTAAGGGTTTTAAAGGTGATCCGAAATTCATCCGGGACGACAACGGGCAGAAGGCGTTTTCCAAACTTCGCAGTTCCATCGCCGGTGTTTACGCCTGGCGGATGGAGCACTCTCGCAATACCGTGGAACAACAAAGGATGATTAAGGAGGCCGATTTCGCCTTCAAACAGGCATTTGCCTATTGCCCGTTCAGTCCGGAAGCCGTTTATCGTTACGTCAACGTGTTGTTGCGTCTCAACCGGGTGGATGATGCGATCCTGGTGGTTCAAACCTGCAAAAAACTCGACCCCGCAAACGGTGCCATCGACAACCTCCTGGCGGAGCTGGAACGAATGAAAAACGGTTCACGAAGCGGCGAAATTCAGACCGGGTTTTCTACGGTGGCCCAGCATGTGGCTGCAAAAAGGACGAACGAGGCCGTGGCGATATTGGACCAGATGTTGAACAGCCCGGTGGCAGACCCCGGCACCATGCTTCAGGTCGCGCGTTATTATGCTGAACTCTTTCAACCGCTCAAACTGGAACAAGCACTTCTCCGGCTGGTCCGGATGCTACCCGACAATCCCGAGGCTTGGTATGACCTGGCCGGGCTTCAAGCCGGGCTTGGGAAATCTCCCGCAGCCATCGATTCATTGAGAAAAGCCGTGGAACTGAGCAACACCCGGCTCAAACAGCAGCCTGCGTCCAAGGATTTGGCCAAGGAAGCGACCACGGATGAGCGTTTTGTCATCCTGCGGGCTGCACCTGAGTTTCAGAAAATCGTCAACACCAGATAATTTCACAGGGTGCCAGCCATGTTTGGCACCCTCGTTGGTGAGAGATATAAGCTTCGGCATGACGTCCGTGCAACAGCACGAACAGCGTCATCACCCTTCAACCCGTGAGTCGGGTTCGTCCACGAAGCTGCCTGCCCGGCCACCGCCCTATTTTTTTGCTTCCAGATCTTTTCTCGGAAAAAGCGGCTGGGGTTCGCCAATCTGGGCTCCGGGTTGCATTCCGCCCCAACATGCGAGCTGCAACCTCGAAGGTTCTTCACTCAAACCAAGCTGAGCATAAATTTTCCGCGCCGTTTGCGGCAAGTAGGGCCAAATCAGGATGGAGATGATCCGGCAAGTTTCGACTAGTGAATAAAGCACTTCATTTAGCCTTCGAGACTGCGTAACATCCTTGGCAAGTTTGAATGGAGCGGTTTGATCGACGTATTGATTTGCACGCGTGATTAGTTTCCAGATTTCTACCAGTCCTTCCTGAAGATTGTGTTCTCCAAATTGTTCTCTGACATTTTTCACGGTTTGATCCGCATCGGTTTCCAGGTCGCGAGAAATCGCGGGAACAATTCCTTGCCGATATTTTTTCAGCATGGAAAGCGAACGGTTGACCAGGTTGCCCAGACCGTTCGCAAGTTCGGCCGAATAGCGCGATTCGAATCCTGCGTCAGTCCAATTGCCATCAGGACCTATGGAAAGTTCCCGCACCACGTAGTAACGAAGGGCATCCAATCCCCAGTCTCGAATAACGATCAATGGGTCGATCACGTGTCCGGTGCTTTTGCTCAGCTTCTGGCCGTCCTTTTGCCACCATCCATGCACCAGCAGCTTTTTCGGCAGCGGAAAACCCATGGCCTTTAGCATGATGGGCCAATAAACGGCGTGGAATTTCAGAATATCTTTTCCAATCACGTGGATGTCCGCAGGCCAAAGGGATTGGGTGGGTTCGGATTTCGCCGAAGTGAATCCGGGAACGCTCACAGCCGGATCACCTTCCGATGCTGGGACGCTGATATAATTAACAAGGGCATCAAACCATACCCAGGTGACGTACTGGGGGTCGAAGGGAAGGGGAATCCCCCAATTAAGTCTCGATGCCGGTCTGCTGATGCAGAGGTCTTCAAGAACATTGTTTTTCAGGAAGCCGAGAACTTCATTGCGACGATGAATGGGCTGGATAAAATCTTTGTTGGCTTCGATGAAAGTGATCAACCACTCCTGATGTTGTTGGAGCTTGAAGTAATAGTTCTCTTCTTGCAATTCAACCACCTTGCCGTAAGCGGGGTCGAATGATCCGTCTGGAAACCGATCCTTTTCAGTCAAAAAGGTTTCCGCACTGGTGGAATAAAAACCTTTGTAGGTGGATTTGTAAAAATGGCCCTTGGAATGGAGATCGGTCAGGATGGCTTGAACATAGGCTTTGTGCCTCTGGTCACTGGTCCGGATGAAATCATTGTTGCTGAGGTTCAGAGCCTGGGCGAATTGCAGCCATGAGCTCGCCAGTTCGTCGCAATAGGCTTGTGGGGTTTTTCCCTCCGCCAGCGCCGCCTGTTGAACTTTTTGTCCGTGTTCATCCAACCCGGTCAAAAAGAAGGGATCGCACCCCATGCTTTTTTGAGCCCGGACAATGACATCAGAGATAATCATTTCATAAGCGCTGCCGACGTGAGGCCGTCCGTTGACGTAATAAATTGCTGTGGTCAGGTAAAACCGTTTGCTCATTGAGCGGAATTCTGGAGGATAGCTTCGGCGTTGGCAACAGTCGGCCTGTTCTCCGGGTGCGACTTTTTCTGTCGGTCAAAAAAAACCGATTTAATTGGTACCTCTCGGGAAGTTTCCTCTAATTAAAGCAGTTCATGAAGCATAAACTGCCTCTTCAAGGTACCAATAAACAACGAAACCTTGTTGGTTTGTTTGAGTACGTCCCCTTGATAATATTCCCGGGGCAAACGCGGCAGGGATTTGGTTCCATCCCTCATATTGTAGGAGACGACGTAAGGAGACTCTGATTCGGTTTTTCCGGTGTTCATCCGGGAAAGAATGTTAGAGTCTGCCAACGAACGGTGGCCTGCATTTGGAGTATAGAGTTCCGGCTTTAGCCGGTGCAGACATT
>Ga0163144_10017705_pt1 | contig 14499 bp, 16 predicted proteins | sample OliLak19BULKMAT1_FD_123175 | JGI IMG/M metagenome (GOLD analysis project Ga0163144, IMG submission 123175) | Freshwater microbial mat bacterial communities from Lake Vanda, McMurdo Dry Valleys, Antarctica - Oligotrophic Lake LV.19.BULKMAT1 | ecosystem: Environmental > Aquatic > Freshwater >... | reverse complement strand
TTGCCGCAACCGGATTTGATCAAAAAAGACGCCGTTTTACTTTTTCATTTGCCTTCCCTAGAAGTCAAAAGAAAGCAGACAACCACCGGTTATTAGGATACAAGTTTATTTAATTGGTTCTTCGCTGTTTTATGTAGGTAAAAAATCAAAATAGATCAATATTTTATTTCTTACTAATCACCCCTGAAATTGCCGAAAAATATCCTGTCCAAATTTTAATTTCTGTAGTGGCAACTCAGGGGAACCCACTTGTTTGGTAGTTGTATAAGAATTAAATCCTATCGTTCCTTAGTTTGACAAAAAATGCGGAAAAAATGTATTAATGTTCGACCTTAACTACAATTACCCATATCAAATGGTAAAGATCCATTTGATTTCTCATCAAAAAAGAGGGTTTCAAATCCTATTAGCTTCGTAGATTTATTATTTATTAAAGTCCGGGAAGATCATTGAGACAATTGGTTTTCCATATTTTTAAGGAGGACTCCTGGTCTATATTTCCACCGGTTAATATTACTAAAGTCCGTTTTTTAGAGGATTGTTTGGCCAGCCATCGGACCGTGGCTTCCATGGTCATGGCGCTGGTGGGCTCCACCTGTACTTTTAATAAATGAGTCAGCCATTGGGTCCAGTATACGATGCGGGATTCTTCAATTTCATACATATCATCCAGCATTTTTAAATATTCAAAAGTGATGTCCCCTACAGCGGGTGTCATCGCCCCATCCGCAAGGGTGTCTGGCATGGACACCAGTTTTTGGATCGAATTCATCCGTAAGGATTGGGCAGCATCATTGGCATTTAAGGGTTCAGCACCAATTACCAGGGCCCGGGGAGACAGGGCGCGTGTCGAAATCAGCGTACCCGAAAGCAGGCCGCCACCTCCACAGGGTGCAAAAACGGCATCTACCTCACCCAATTCAATTATTGATTCATAAGCGGCAGTACCCTGTCCGGAGATCACTTGTTCGTGATTAAACGGAGGTATCCAATATGTTCCTGGTTCTTCAGATGCCTGTTTCACTTTTTCATCGGTAATAGCGCGGGTTTCACATAAAACTACGTTGGCTCCATAGGCTGCACTGGCCTGTGCTTTAATTTTTGAAGAATAGGCCGGCATGTAAATGGTCGATGGAATATTAAACTTACTCGCAGCATAGGCTACTGCCTGGGCATGGTTGCCCGAACTGTTGGCAACAATATGTTTAGGAGTTATTTTATTTTCAAGAAGCCAGGCAATCGTATTACACGCACCCCTTGCTTTGTAAGCTCCGATTTTTTGAAAATTTTCTGCTTTAAAGAAAATTTCATGACCCAACCACCGGTTTAATAATGATGAAGTTAAGATCGGGGTTTTATTTACCAATTTGGATATTCGTTGATTTGCTTTGATGATGTCCTCAATAGTCAGGTAATTCATTTTTACGGGTTCTAAAAAAATCAAATGATTAATAAATTCGTATAGGGGGAAGGGCGAAGGGCGAAGGGGGAAGGGGGAAGGGGGAAGGGCATAGGGCATAGGGCATAGGGCATAGGGCATAGGGCATAGGGTGAAGGGCATAGGGCGAAGGGCGAAGGGCATAGGGTAGCAGGTTATTTATTTAATGCATGGAATGCAGCGCCATTTTATTTCCTTCTGTATCGACGAAATGGGCCATGAAACCATTTGGGCCAAGTGAGGTTTTGGGCAAAAGAATTTTACCGCCGGCAGCCTCCACTTTTGCCAGGGGAATACTCAGATCATCGCCTCCGTTTAAATATATCAAGGAGCCGGTCATCGATGGTTCAAAACCTTCCCCTTCTACAAGCCCGCCGCCGATACCACCATTTTGCATATCGCTGGGTAGCATGCCGTACTTAAATTGCGGATGAGGCATTTCCTGGATGGTTTCGCCGAAAAGTGCTTCATAAAAAGTTTTTGCCTTGCTGAAATTTTTTACCGGAATTTCGAACCAATTGACTGCATTTACCATATATTTTTTGTTGCTTTTAAGGATAAACAGATTTTAAAGGTAAGGAGTCTTTAATATTTTTATCTTGATACCCAGCTTGGAGATAAAATTTTGAAATAAAGAAAATTAAGCCGAAATTAGTGCGACTACAGGCAATATTTTTAATTCGAATCAGGTACAAAGTTTTTAAGCAGGGGGTCCCAGTTGTATTCTTTAAATTGAATGGAATACCCGGACAGGTCTTTGGATAAGTATTTGGACAAAATAGGAAGGATTCCTTTGTTGCCCCCGAAATCAGCTTTAAACCATTGCATTATTTTACTGACCCGGACTCTTTTCTTTTCCTCATCAATCTCCGTTTCGGAAGTAATAAATGACCTTGCGGCAATCTCCAATTGTTCCTCTAAGGAATCGTATTCGTAAAAGGCTATCGGAGGACAACTTTTGGCTCCACAGTTGAGGGCAAAATGTATACGGAAATCAATTTTTGTAACGCTCAATTGTTTAATAACCTTAGACGGAAAAAATTGCGGTAGATAGCCCAGGCTATATTTACTCCTGTATTTGCGCAGAATACCGTGTTCGATATCATCCAAGCTAAATAGCGCAGAGGCAATGGGAATCAACTTACCGGTAAAAAGGTTGGTCTTGCCGCCCTTTTCCCTTAGGGACAGAATTTGAAACCAGGCATTATAAATATTTATCCAAAAAACCTTACGGGCAGTGTCGTTACTTAATCCAAACCTCAGTTCTGAAGGGGTGATCTTAGAAAGGGCAAGCTCCAGACTATCCGTAGGGTCCTCGGATTTAACTTGTAAAAGCAATTGTCCGGACAAGGAAACGAGATGACGGTCATAATTCTCCGAATCTTTTTTCAAGGACATGGCGCTTAAGCCCCAGGTCAAGAGGAAAACCACAACAAGAAGCCCCGCAAATAATAAAACTCTCAAAGTGAACAGCGTTTATAAAGGATAGTTAGTTTCAGCCCGGAGCTGTTTATCATGGGGTAAGATGGTTTCATTGCTTCTGTTTAAGGGATGAAGTAAAAAATGTGGTCATTTTTTTAAATTCTCAATAAACCAGTCCGTAACCTTTCCAACATATTCCACCGGCGGTTCATGTCCTGCATTATATTCAACAAATTCTTTTTTAGGTACAGAAATCAGGTCATATAATTCACGAGCCTCTTTCATGGTATAGTAACCATCTTTATTACCCATAAACATAAGGAAAGAATTGTAACCAATATGTGGGGCAAATACGGATGAGCCAAATTGAACAGGCGCCAATCCAGCTATCGCCGATTTAATCCTTGAATCAAAACTGGTAAGTGAAAAAGTAATTAAGGCCCCCATACTCAATCCAAGCATGCCGATACGGGTGGTATTAATATCCGACCGGGTGGACAAATAATCCATTGCCCGCCGGTATTCGATTGCCGTCTGCATAATCATTTGTCGTGCCGTGTTTGGTAGCTCCCAGGGAGCGGGCACGGGTGCATAATCATTATCTGCCGATCGTTCTCCGTGGTAGACCGCGTCCAAAATCATAATGGCAAAATCACTTTTGAGCAAAGGCGTGGTGACCAGTCCACCTTTTGGCCAACTGGCATCCTCAAACCACCGCTCTTTGGAACCATAAATTCCATCAACGATTAATACGACAGGATGAGTGACCGCTCCGTCTTTTGGAATGACCAAATAAGAAGGAACACGGCTTTGATTAATTTTCGTAAAAACAATTTTTTCTCTATTTCCAGTGGGTAATTCTTGTTTTGCTACCACTTTTGCATCCAAAGGAATGTTTTTATCATATCCATAAAATTGAACTATGGTTTGAAACACTTCATTACTCACCCGCGGCAAAGAGGTTTGAGCAAAACTCGACCTCGGAGTGGAACAACAAAAAATTAGTATCAGAACAGAATAGAATAAGGATTTGATGTTTCCGGACGAAATGATGGAGAAGCGCACATTCATATTAATAATTTAAAATTTTCTAATCAGAGACAAGGTTAAGAATCCGGCTCCCAAAGATCGTCTTATCAAAACCAACCGCTAAATTTATAATAAATAATTCATGGTTGGTTCTGTTGTAAAGTAATAAAGGCGAGTTCACAAGGAAAATTGCAAGCCCAGGAAGGGATTGATTTCGTTTCTCCTTGCGGAAAGGGGACAGGTGGGTGAAATCACTGCAACGGGTGAGCCCCTTCTGTTCGATGCCGGTGGTCAAGCCAAAATCCTCTTTATCAGCGATGAGACGAAGAAAATCAACAAACTTAAAATGGATGCGATGGGATTCAGCTTTGAAGGGGTGAAAGAACAAATTTTTCTGATTAAGGCACGGACGCACGACAGATTGCACTTAGGTTAGGTTCGTGCGACTGTCCCGAGTCAATCCGAACACTCGGATCGGGATTATCCGACTCCTCGGATCGGTCGGGCTTTGGCAATATGTGCAATTTGTCGTGCGCCCTTAAGGCAGCAGGAGAGATTATTAAATAACTATTGCACCCCTTTAATCCGAAGCTCGGAGTATTTACCCATTGAGGGCATCCTCGAGTATAAAAATGACATTTTTGTTGAGGTCATAAAAACCAAACTCATTGGTATTCCATGGTGTTTTGCTCTTTAATTGGTCTGCGGAAATGGTACCTCGTTGTAAAAACTCATTAAAAATCGGTTTAATATTTTTTACATAAATTCTGACTACAGACCCACCGAGCAAGGGGTCTTCTTCCGTATCCGCATGCCATTGTAAGTGAATACAGAGGTTGTCCCGGTATAAAACGGCATACAGATTATCTGAATAATAAATTTCCAGCCCCATTTTTTCCTGATACCAAACTATATCTCGTTTAAGATCAGCAGTAGGTAGAACGGGAATGGTATTTAAAAATTCTGTCTTCATGATTTAATTAAAATTTTAAAATAGTTTAAACCATAAAATTTGTTTTTTAGCTCACGGTTTCCAGGGTCGCTTTGTTAAATAATTCATGAGAATCCTATAGAAAGCCGCAGGCTGGTCTTCCCAGATCATATGCCCGCATTTTTCTATCACCTGCATTTCACTGTTTTTAAGACATTCCTTTTGTAGGAAAAAGGTCGATTCACCCTGATCATCCTGCCGCCCATAAAGGATCAGGGCCGGGACCGTCAGTTTTTTTAAATCAGCGGTAATATCCCATTTCGACTCAATTACTTCCTTGTCGATAAAAGGGATCGGTTGAAAATTAAAAGCAGTAAAAAAGGTATCAAATTCAGCTGAAGGGGGCCGGCGATCATAATACATCGCCCGGGCATGAATAGAGATAAAACGTTTGAAAGCCACTACCTCTTTGGATAAAGGGTCAACCCTCTTCAGAGAATCAAGTTCGTGGTCGGACTTGACAGAAAAAACCTCAGTCAACATTCGCATGGAATCCAGTTCAGCAGGAGAACGACGTACATACTGATTATCAAACAATACATCCCAAACCTTATAGGAAGGCGGAGCAGAACAAATTAAAATCAACGTTGAAACATGACTAGGATAACGTGCGGTATAATTCATGGCCAGTAATCCGCCCCAGGACATACCCAGCAAGGAAATTTTTTTATCCTTTCGTATCCGGCGCAAGAGTTCAATATCCTCGGTATAACTTTTGATATTGATCGTTTGCGAGTTAATAGGGATATTTCTTGACTTCCCCGAACCCCGCTGGTGTAGCAGTATACAGGTGTAAAAGGATTTTAGGCTATCTATAATTTGATGCGAAGGATTTTCGGGAGGGGCACCGGGACCTCCGGTCAAAATGTATAAAGCGGGCCCCTGGCCATATTCTTTATAAAAAAGTTGAATTTCACCGTTGTTAAAACTCTTTACATCCTGAGCATAACAACAATTGGATAGAAGCAGCGAGAAAAAAAAAATCTTTTTCATAGTTGAATGAAATATCTGAGCCAGTCAGCAGTCACTTTTGTTTATTACAAAGTTTTTAATACAAGTCTGCCTGCCGTGACCGAATCTTGAACGAAGATAAAACTTGTAAGGTATCCAACATCCAACTAGAGCAGACATTTTTATTTTTGTTTACCGCTTTTCAATCACCTATGCGGTATCATTTCAATTTTTTCGTTTGTGGTTTAATACACTGTCAGGCATTCAACATAGAACATATAAACAACCTGTGTGCGATCGATCCGGAATTCAGGATCACCCAGCGGATAAATAATATAGCGGCAACACGAAACCCAAAGCCTTATGAAAAAAGGAAACCAAAATGGATTTTAAAATTCAATGTTATGGGTTAACTAAATTATGGCCTCTAATTTCAAAAAGAAATTTACTTCCAAGTGGTTCTCGGTGAAATTTGTGGTTTATATCTCAGGTTATTAAATGAAAATCACTACCAAATATACTTAACCCGTATCCTTTATTTATTGAATATGGTCAAAAGAGCTGTTGCGCCGATCTCTGTCCCAAAAGGAATGGCGCGGAGGTCTACCACGTAATTACCGGCATGATGAAAGAAAGGCGCTTTTTTCCCCTCTTCGATTGCTTTGGCATAGGTTGCCGGATTTACAATTCCAACCTTTAAATAATTGTAAGGAGTATTGTTATTTCTGCGGGTAACTAATTTCTGAAAATCTTCAGAACTCATAGCCGAAAGGTTGGTTGTAATTATTTTTTCGGGCTCGATAATAGATTGTAAAGCGGTATTAATTTTATTGGTTAAAGGGACACTGTTCTCCAGAGGGGTAAAATTACCTTTCATTTTAATACTTGGATATTGTTCTTTTGACAGCCCATTAGCCACCGCTATCCCTTCATTTATTCTGGCTATGCCATCCAGCAAAACGTTCCTGGTTTTTTCATTAAACCATCGAAGATTAATTTTTATAACAGCCGACGAAGGAATCACGTTATTGTCCGTACCTGCCTGGACTGAGCCGACCGTCAGCAAGGAAATGTCCTGCGCACCTATATTCCGGCTGATAATAGTTTGATATTGGATGACGGCATTGCAAGCCATTATTACCGGGGTCTTTGGTAAATTCAGGAGCCGATCCATGACCTCCAACTCCATAAAAGGTTACATCCAACTGGTCACTACCTGCCATCCGCACGCCCGTGCCGTTGTCAACAGTACCTAAAGGAATATTCCAGGTGTGCATACCAAAGCAAGTTGTGCAGCCGCGCCGGCAAAGGGCATATGATCGGCAATCAAAAACAGGCTGCCACCTCCGGATACCCATTGTTTTAAGGCGAGGATTTCTTCTTTGGAAAAAGAGGAACGGGAGGGTAATCTCCAGGGTCCCTTGTCGGCCAGGGCATTGGCTATCACCAATATTTTAACGGTGGATAAATAAGAGGAAGTGAACGGCTCATTGCCCGGTTTCAGAACATAACCATCTTTTTCCAATAGCTGTCCAAACGGGAAGTACCGGCCATTTAAAGTATGAAAATTAAAATGGGTTTCATCCAGGGTAATGACGGTTCCATTGCCCCGGGCATACATCGGGTTTTTGATGTCAAAACTAAAAGCACTATCCGCTATCTGCTGCCCGGATGAAGTGGGAAGGAAGACAAGAGAACAAGTAAGGTAAAGGAATATGGTTTTTAAAAACTTCAGCACGATCAGATTATTTTAGAATATAAAGATAGTCCCCTGGATAAAACGGTATGGCAGAAACTAATGTTTTAAGATTTAAACTGATCAAACTGATAATAAATAGGAATCCCAATAAAAGCCCCAATCAGGCAATACCAAGGAGTGTAAATATTTACTTGGTTTCTTTTGAAATAGCGTAATCAACAATATGATTCGCCCTGCCAATGAAAGAATAATAAACGAGTGGCTGACCGAAACAGGATCGGTAAATAATTTAGAAACTATTTCTGCCTCTACCTGAAATAGGAACTGCTTGTGGTCTATGCCTCACTCTAAATAACCTAAAAACGAGGTAAAAATTAAGAGGAAATTTAAAACGTTGATTTTCAATTTCAACATTTTTGTTTAAATGCCTGCAAGGTTGTGTACTAAAGATATTTTTTTAGGTTGTTTTTAAGTATCAACAGTGGTTGGCAAAAAACGTTTCAAATAAAAAGCACATGCGAACATAAACATAGTGCCTATACTATTTATTTAAAAAAAGATAAATTATAAGAATCCCGTATAAAACAACAAGAATAAAGGTGTCCAGACTCAACAACCACAATTGTTTTTTCTTTGGCTTAAACAATAATCCCAAACCCACTACAGAGGTCATAATGATGGTGATAAATATTGAAAATAAATGAGTGGGGGAAATATCCTTAAACAAAGATCCCTCTTTATAAAAAACATCGTCAATGCCCAATATAAAAATATTAAAAACATTGCTGCCTAATAAATTTCCGACGGCCATATCCAGGGCACCCATCTTTAAAGCGGACAAAGAAACGACCAGTTCCGGCAAAGAGGTAGCAGCAGCAATAAACAAAGTTCCAAAAAAAGAATTACCCAATCCGGTATAGGATGCAATGTGCTCTCCAAAATAAGGAAGGAATAGCGCTGCACCTAACACGATAAATGCATGGAGGGCATATCCGCTGATCACTTTTTTAAAATCCCCGGGTTTTGAAGCGGAATGGATTACCGTGGCTGGAGGACTATCGATCAAAAGGGAATGTTCATATTTGAAAATACCCCAGACAGAAACCATATATACTCCGAATAAAATAAATGAAAAACCGCTTATCCATAATACCGTCGGCATTACATCGGAGAGATGAATGGCTGTGCCGGTCACCATTAATAAAATAATACCCATAAAGACTGCAACAATATGGCCAGATTTAACTATAGAGAAAAGCGGTGTTTTTAATCTGGCATCCAAAACAGACAGAATGAGAAGATTAAAAACACAACTTCCAAAAATATCTCCGGCAGCTAAATCAGGAGCGTGCACAATGGCCACCGAACTAATACCCGTAATAAGTTCTGGTAAAGAAGTAACCGATGCCATAAGTATAAGTCCTACCCATGCTTTGCCCATTCCTGTTAGATCTGCAATTTTATCTCCATAATAAGAAAGTTTGCTGCCGCTAAAAATGATAATACCAGCACAAACTGCAAAGCCTATAATATTTACGTATAAATTTTCCGTCATATTTCATTCATTTCGGTGTCGATGAAAAATTTTTCCACTGTAATATAATCCAAACATATGGCAGGCCAGCTAATTTACCTAAAAGGAAACACTTATTTGGTACTGACAGATTCATCTTGGAAACGGATCATGCCGGTGAGTTGATTTGCTCAAAGAATAAGGGATTGATCGTCGTAATATGCCCAACTCCCCAATAGTTAACTCAGGTTTCCTCGCCAGGAAGACCCACTTTACTCATTTTTCATAACGGTCGAAGGAGTCAGGTACGGATGATTAAACTCTACCAGCTCACTCTTTTGTTTTTCGCGTATAAAAGATAGTCTTGCCGATAACGCCTTATTAGTATATTTCATTGATAGGGCTGCTACATCATAATAAATTCTCTCGATTACATCAAGAGGGGTATCTCCGGGTAAAGGAACGGCATCTAAGCTGGTCCCGGACAACGGAGAAAATCATAATAATTCCTGGACGGTAAATCGATTTTCCATTGCTCGTAAAGGCTGATTTCGTAATGTTCAAATAAATTTTTGAAGATGTTTAAATCCATGCTGGCGTTATGGAAAAATAATTAAGTTGGAACAAAAGTATTTACTAAACACAAAGTCACATAGTTGAATTTATAAATAATTAATGATTACATTTGCAAATCAAAACGTAAAAGGAATAATAGTATAATTAACTATTTAATTATAACACATGAATAAGAGTTTTAAAATTTTCCGTTTTCTTGTATTTTTTACTATTCTCTTTTTAAATAATGCATGCTCGGCAAAGGAACGTAATAATGCAACGAGCTATAATGTCAAAGACCAAATAAATCCGGGCGAAGGTGGCACAAATCAAAATACCATGGAGAAGGAAACCGCCATCTCAGAAATACCTGATGAGTCAAAGGGAAGTCTGCCAGAAATAATTGGAACGAGCTGGAGTCTTCTTTGTATTTATGAGAAAGGAACCCAGCCAAAATTTTTGCGCATCTATCCCGAATACCTTTTCTGTAAGAATGGCCGGTGGGAACTACATTCACTTACTAATTCTCCGGGTCAGATGGGAACATATACTATTAATGGAAATAGCCTGAAAACCGTTCACGATGGATCCGATAATTTAACGGAGAACTATAAGATAACCTGGAATGAGCTAGAAAAATATCTTGAACTGGATAATGGGAAAATGATTTTCAGGTTGCGTTACCGGACAAAAACACAATGCTGAAGTTGATGGAAGATTGCTACTCTTCTCCGTAATGGCGTGATCATCTACCTTCCGGCTTTAGAGCTCAGCTTTTATATTTCCCTCCCCTGTTTAACTTTTATCTCAGATCCTTCAGCTAAAAATACAGATTTGGGTTTTTCAAGAGTCAGAAAACCAAACTCTTGTCCATATAGGTCCCCGAAGTCTACGTCAATAAAAGAATCCCTGATCCGGTAAACCTCCCATTTGGGGTGCTCCACTCCATATTCAAAAGTTCTTCTGTTTGAAGTCGTGGTGTATCCCCAATAGTGTTCGGTGATAAATTCTTCTTCACTGCCATATTCTATCAAACAGGAGGTGCTGTCTGCTATGACCTTAATAAAATTCCATCGGCTTTTTTTCCATTTGTATTCCACGGTAAGGGTATCCGGAGAGGTGATCCAGGAATGACTCATGGGTAAGGTCTCATAGTGCTCTTTGTAGACCGTGTTGGCTATGAAGGCCAAAGCGGGTTTGGGTACAATTTCTTTGATGAAAACAACTCCACGTTTCCATGCTCCATTATCCTTATAACGAACATAAAATCTAAGGTTTACTTCTTCAAAATGCCTATGAAACGGGATCTTCATTCCTAAGACTTTTGTATCAATAAACATAAACCCAACTAAACTCACCCAACAGGTATCATTAAATAAATCAATCTCTGTTTTTCTTGGCAGATACCTTTCCAGTATTTTTTGATCCACGGAGTAATTGGCCATCGCTAACTTTCTCCATTCCGCTTGTAAAAACGTCTTGGTCATTTGTGCTTCTGAGGTTCCCGATAATCCGGATACTGGCGAGTACTTTTTCCGCCAGTTATTATACCATAACGGTTTAATCCGGGATTTCGCATATAAAGCAACCGGGTTTATTTTTTACGCAATTTATTGATCCGGGCCAGGGAGGTTTGCAGGATTTCTTTTGCTACCTCTGGATCTACACCCGCCTCTTGTGCCAGGGCTTCAATATCCGGGTGCTGACCGGCATTGAGGAATGGCAGGGCGAGTGCAAGCAGGTGATTTATCTTTTGTACCATGGCATCGCTTTCAGGATCAGGTTTTTCAATAAATTTTTCACTAAAAGGATTTATCGGTATCTTTTTTTTGAGCAAATCTTCAACCACCTTGAGTAGGCCGATGTGTAGGTGAATTTCGGGATCTTCCGGTAATGCATATCCGTGGACATTCAGTTTTCTGACCATATCCAGGTAACCCCTATCGGTCAGGGCGAATACATGGAGTATTTTTTCTTTTTCAGCATAGTAGGCCTCTGCAAAATGAGGGGGTCCACTCAATGGTTCCTGACTTAATCTGAATATATCGTCTGCGTATTCAACGCGGAAGTCTTTTTTCAGGGCAGGCATATCAAATTTATCCAAAGGACTCTCGCTACTGACTCTTACCATCTCATGGCCATCCATCACCGATATGGGATAGGCAGAGCCGGTCATCAGCATCGAATAGGGAATCGGATTTTTTTCAATATCCTCTATCAGGTCATCTTCGGATTCAATCATTGGATTCAGCTCAATGGCATAGAAAAAAATATCATCCCCATCGAAAGAAACAAAATGAGCCAGTGGGCCAAAAGTCTGCCAGCATAAACCATTAAAGCCGATCAGGTTGAACCAGCACCTGGGATTAGAGGTGATCAGGATCTCGCTGACAGACCTCGAATAGAACAGATAGGTCTCACCACTGAACACATCCAGCATGAAATAAAAGTCTGGTGCAGGCTTTCCTGTAAGGATAGTAAAACTGTATTTCCATGGATTGGCAGCCTGGTTCTTCAGGTAATTTATCTGTCCAGTTTCCAAATCCCTGATGGCCGGATGATTCAGGTATTTATGGATCAACCCTCCCTGTTTAAATATCCGGTGCGCGATGTATTGAGTCTTGAGCAGCCGCTTCCAATGTGGAGCCATACTTTTCTCGGCTTGCCGGAATCGTGCGATCCGGGTTTCGAATTCCTGGTCAAGAGAATCCTGGCCGGCGGCATAATATATCAGGAATTCATCGATTACTTTATCTGTATAATCACTTTTCTGCTGACAATGTACCCGTAAAATATTGTAGTCCTGCATGTAGACCTTTTTTTAGTATAAGGGTAAATTTAAGCTTAAATAAAATAAGCCTGTTTTAGTAATTTCATTCACACATTTCATTCGGGAAGATCGAAGATCCGGCAGTTGAACTGCGTCCCACTCATTGAAATCCCCCATCGTTCCCATCTTCCATCGTTCGGGAGTGACCAAAAAGTCCAATTGCAATGTATAAGTTGCTAAATTAATTCATAAAGGGTCTCTGAGATAATAATCTTTCCAACCTCTTCATTGGATTCCATTCTACTGGCAATATTTACAGTATCTCCAAAGAGATCATAAGCGTATTTCTTTTTACCCACAACCCCGGCTAAAAACGGACCAGAATGAATACCCCCCTGCATTTTCCATTCTATTTCGTTTTTCTTATTCCGCTCTTCTAAATAGTTGAACATTTGTTTAGCTGCTTCAGTACATTAGAACGAATGATCGTTGTTTTTTTTCTGACGATCCGCAAGCTGCAAAATACACATCCCCAATCGTTTTTATTTTTTCAATCCGGAATGTATCCACGATATCGTCAAAGTGACTAAATAGATCATTCAGCTCTTTCACCAGTTTTGTTGGGAAATGGAAGAAGCCAAGGACGTGAAATCCTTAAAATAAGCGATTAGAATGGTAACATTCTTATACCTTTTTGCGGTAGCTTTTCTGCTGCTTTTAAGTTCTTCTGCAACCTGTTTACGTAAAGTGTTCAGCAATAATTCATCCGATTTTTTCTTTTCGGTAATATCCCTGATAATACCGCTATAATATCTTTTGCCATCGTTGTCCCGGCTTCCAAGAGTAAGCGCAATGGGGAATTCTTCCTCGCTTTTTTTGCTTTCAGTTCAAGCACTTTTCCGATTACACGGGGTTTCTTTCTTTGATTCATTCGTTCCATGCCGGTATCATGCTTTGATGTAATTGACTGGGAATGATCAATGTCAATAGTTGACCAATGGCCTCCTCAGCTGAATAACCACTCAGGCCAAAACAAGGTTTTAAAATTTTCCCACCGCACATTTTGCAAAATAATTTTAGCCTTCCCCACATTGGCGCGTTTGGGGTTTGCTTTTTTACACAAGGCGACCCACAAGCAAACCCCAAAAGAGACAATTACACCCCGCGCTATATGATTTTCGTCATTATTTGAAACGTATTCAAAAAAAACTTGCAGGACTGAATATATTTCAACTATCTTTGTGAGCGAATATTCACTAACATTAAAAATGCAATCAAAATGAACGGAAAAAACAACATAGCAATTGGTTTCCTGACAATGGGGCTTTTTATGGCTTACGGCTTTCTATTAATTTATTTGCGTGACTTTGCTCCGGATAAAGAAGAATGGGTGAACTCATACAGTATCGGAAAACATTTTGAAAGCAGACTGGCTCACGTTCACGGGAACTTATTCGCATTTTTAAATATTCTCATTGGTTATCTTTTAATTCATTTCAGAGACAAACTCCAAAATGTAAAAGCAATTTCTTGGTTGGCTTTAACAGGCTTGTTAATGCCAATTGGAATTTTAACTGAAGTATATTTTGGATTACCACCTGTATTAGTATTGATTGGAGCAATTGCAATGACCGCTTCCGTGGTTTGGTTAGGGGTAGCGTTTTTAAAAATGAAATCTATAAATTACTAAAAAACAAACAATGATATCAGCAATTTCTGATAGACAGTTTGAAATTATTGAAGCAGCAGGTAAAATACTTACAGCGTGGGGTGTAAGTGGTTTAACAATTAAGAACCTTGCAAAAGAAATGAAGTTTTCTGAAAGTGCCATTTACAGACATTTTACAAGCAAGGAAGAAATAATTATTGCCTTACTAGAATATCTTGCTACGAGTATGGATGAACGCTATACGAAAGCTATTTCTGTTGAACAAACACCTGAAGAAAAATTCGTAACACTGTTTCAAAACCAATTTTCATTCTTTAAAAAGAACCCTCACTTCGTAGTTGCGGTATTTTCTGACGGACTGATGGAAGAAAGCCAACGCATCAACGAAACAATATTGAAAATAATGGGCGTAAAAATGAAACACTTGATGCCTATTATTTTAGAAGGACAACAAAAGAAAGT
>Ga0163144_10017704_pt1 | contig 14499 bp, 10 predicted proteins | sample OliLak19BULKMAT1_FD_123175 | JGI IMG/M metagenome (GOLD analysis project Ga0163144, IMG submission 123175) | Freshwater microbial mat bacterial communities from Lake Vanda, McMurdo Dry Valleys, Antarctica - Oligotrophic Lake LV.19.BULKMAT1 | ecosystem: Environmental > Aquatic > Freshwater >... | reverse complement strand
GAAATCGGGTCGCAAACAAGCACGTGCAGCATAAACAAGGCGCGAAGAGTGGTAGAACCCGGCGGACGGGTCAATGGCCACAACCGATGAGAAGCGTCGGGCATTGACCTCATCGCGCCACCGAAAACTGGGCTACAAGACCCGAGCGCACCCGGCCAACCGCCGTATGATGCGTGGGAATTTCGCGCATAAAGCGTGAAAATCACGCACCCACTTCAACCTCATTTTCTAAATCGCCCCATAAACCGACACAACAGTCCTCGGGCACAACCAATGCTCAACGAGCTAGTTGGCAGTTTGGGTTTCGGTGCTTCTCCACAGCACGTGCGACTGTCGGCTTACCTGATTTAGAAGCGGTAGTTGGCTGATTGATCTAGCGCCTGCCGGTGCGCGAATCGTTGCCGAGGGCTTGGGAACGGTTTCAAAAGGCGGGCGATTGTCGGGTGATCAGCTGATTGCCGCTTCTTTTTGTCGGCATATCTCATCGCCCACTCCCTAGGAGAAACTCAATCGCCCGGCGTTCCGCGTAAGATTCATCCTTCTCGGCTCCGCCGCCCCAGAACCCAACGTGTCCTCCCCGGTTTGACGCTTCGAGATGGAGGAACTCGTTCGTTCGAGCCACTGCGGTCGGAAAACAGCTCGATGAGAGGAACGGATCATCCATGGCATTAAGCAGCAGCGTTGGCGTCCGAACCCGCTCCAGAACCGGCAGGGAACTGCACTTGGCCCAGTAATCCTCGGCTCCGGCAAATCCATGGATCGGCGCGGTGTAACGTCCGTCAAAGTCCCGGAAGGTCCGAACCCGATGGTAACCGGTGTCGTCGAGAAGCCCGGGAAACTTGGCCTGCTTGGCCCGTAGTTTTCCACGGAGGCTGATCAGAAACCGGCCCATGTAAATTCTGCTCGACCAACCCGCCATGACGGCGGCGGACCCGGCAAGGTCCACGGGAACGGAGATTCCCACCGCACCCGTCAGCCACGCGGGAACTTCCACGCTCAATTCCCCGACAAGTTTCAGGGTGACGTTTCCGCCGAGGCTGAATCCAACCAACCCGATCCGTTCGTAGCCGAGTCCCGCAACGTGTTTGGCCACCCGCAGCAGATCGTCCGAGACGCCGCTGTGATACATGCGAAGCAAACGGTTGGGTTCACCGCTGCAACCCCGCTGGTTCCACGCCACGGCGTCCCAGCCCCGACGGTTGAAGGCGCGGGCCATTCCCCGCACGTAGGCCGCATCCGAGGAACCTTCCAGCCCATGGGAAACAATCACCGCCTGTCGCCGGCTGCCGACGCGCGACCAGTCGAGATCGAGGAAATCTCCGTCGCCCAACTCCAGCCGCTCGCGCTCGTAGCGCACTTCCCGGACGCGCCGAGCCAACGACGTGAATATCGTGTGAGCATGGCCGTTCCCCAGCCACCAAGGCGCAGTATAGGAGGAAGGAATGACCGGCACGCCGCTGGCCTAAACGGGAACCGCCGCCAAGGAAACCACGAACGCACGGCTAAGACCTGCCGCCCGAAGCCGCGAAAGCCAAAAGAAACCCTCGCCGCCAACTCGCCCGAAGCATCGGGCAGTCGTTTTGCAGGCGACACGGCCGTTTCATCCCGACAACCTCCCATCCATGAACCGTTTGGTCGCCCTCGGCTGCGCCACACTCCTCCTGGCCACCAATTCCGCCTTCGCAGCCGCCGCTCCCCTCATCGTTATCCGACCCTCGACGAACCACATCGACGTCGAATTGCCGATCACCGCCATCACCAGCAAAGTCCGCCCAAAGGAACGCAGCGAGGACGGTTCCGGACACCCGATCGCACCGACGAAGACCAAGCTGGGTAAGGGCCACTACCTCGAATGGCAGATCGGCTACGACACCCCCGACAAGGCGACTCCCCAGCTCGCGGACGGGGTCGTTTTCAAACGCAAAGGCGAAACCAAATACGGCTACGAACTCGCAACCCTCCTCCAGCAAGCCCGCCGCCTCGGTTTGGTGAAGGATTCCCAGCTCAAGAACCTACAAACCGCCCTGACCAACCAACCTTCCACCATCGAAGAAGCGGAACGTGTCTTGGTCGAGAAAGTGGCGTCGCCGGAAGGATCCTTGCCACCGGGTTTTCAGCGTGCGGTCGAACGGTCGCCGCAGTTTCTCAAGGAAAGCGTCCACGGCACCGTGCTGATCCAGCTCAAGGAGAAACAACGCGCCGTGGGCGTGCAGGCCATGCTCTACGTCTGCCTGCCAATGGACCAAGTGCTCCGCCTCGACGGCACCCCGCGTCCAGCCGGACCGGCCAAAACCAAGGAACGAGTCCTCTACCGCTTCGACTCCGAAAGCATCGGCCTGCTGCTCGACGTCGTCCGCGCCTTCGGCATGGCGTCGAAGCAGCACAACGAAGACCTCCGCCAGATCCTCGAGCTGATTTTGGAACGATGAAAGCTGCGTAGCGGATCAACCGCCATGCAGGGAGTGACGCTCCCCGTTGCGCCAGCCCTCCGGCGTTTAGGGCCGGATGAAGGCTGTCCGGTTTCCCCCTGTCCCGCCTCAATAGCCCCGAACCGCGGCGCCGCGTGACGGCGGAGTCGGCAGGGTTCGCCAGCTTTTCACCAAGGCGTTGGTGAAGACGATCTCGGCGGAGATGAAGTCGCGGATCTGGTAGTCGCTTTCCAACACCCGCTCCAGCCGGGTCGAGCCGTCGCGTTCGCGGTATTCGCGGAAGGTCCAATAGCGGTAGTCGTCCAGCGTGGAGCCGCTGTAGAGCCATGTTTCCGTCAGCCCGTCGGCGCCTTCGGATTGGAGCTTCTGGGCCGGTTTGCCCCAGGCGATGTAGACCGCGTCATGGTTCATGCCGGCGCGGATCTGGCCTTGGTCCACGAGGGTCCGTTGTTCGGGTGCCAGCGCCTGGTAGGCCGGTTGCCGTTCCACACGGCGCTTCTCGATCGTGCTAGTGGCGCAGCCGGCCAGCACGAGGGCCGAGGCCAATGCCAGAAATGACGAAGGCCTGAACCACAAAGGCCAAAAGAGGCCGGAAAACCCACGGGCGAAACTGGTTTCGGGCTTCGGACTTTTTTCGGGTTTTGGTTTCATGCGTGGTCTTTGGACGAAACGGGCGCATCCAAATTCGGCCTGCGGAGCGTGTTCGACAAACCGTTTGAAGTAAAGTGGGCCAAACCCTACCGTCCGCATGCGTATGAATTCTCCTGCGGCTGCCGCGGCTCCCAATGCCGACAACACCTGGCTCATCTACACGATGCTCACCGTCCTCTCGTGGGGCGTCTACGGCATCCTCCTCCACAAAGGCCAGACCCTCATGCGATCCGGTCCCGGCGACGACCCGACCATCCTCCGCTACAAGGCCTTTCTCTTCGTCGGCATCGCTTACTTCCTCACGGCCGTCCTCGCGCCTCTTTTCATGCTCATGAGCAAAGGCCAGGCATTCTCCGGTTACACCAGCAGCGGAGCCTGGTGGTCGCTCATCGCGGGCATCGCGGGAGCCATCGGCGCGTTCGGTGTGCTGCTGGCCTTCGGCGCGAAGGGCACGCCTCCTGTCGTGATGTCGATCGTCTTCGCCGGTGCACCGCTGATCAACGCGGTCGTAAGTTCCATTCTCCACCCGCCGAAAGACGGCTGGGGCAACGTCAACCCGCTCTTCTTCGCAGGAATCGTCCTCGCTGTGACCGGCGGCTACATGGTGGCCCGCTACAATCCGGCAAACATGGCTCCGCCCAAGAAACCCTCGGCCGAAGCGTCCGCCAAACCGGCGACCGCCAGGCTCTGAAACGGCAGGCAATGCCTCCTCACCGAAGGAACGGATGCCCGAATCCCCGTCCGACGCCGAAATTGAGCAGCGTCAGCTTTCACAGCTGAAGACGCTGCTCGCGGCGATGGAGACGAACCCGTTTTACCACGACCGGGTTCTGGCCTTCGCTCGGAGCCTGGGCCTTGGTTCCGTCACTGAACTGAAAGCGGAAGCCAGCCTTTCTTTGGACCTGTTCAAGAGGCGGTTTCCGTTCACGACCAAGTCCGACCTCGTCGCCGATCAGGCGGCGAATCCTCCCTATGGTTCCGACCTGACCTTTCCGGTCGCAACGTATTCACGTTGCCACGGAACCAGTGGTAGCACGGGCCGGCCGGTGCGCTGGCTCGACACTCCGGAGAGCTGGAACTGGATGCTCGGAAACTGGGCCGAGGTCTACCGCGCCGCAGGCGTGACCTCGCTGGACCGAATCTTCTTCGCATTCTCCTTCGGGCCATTCCTCGGTTTTTGGACGGCCTTTGAAGCGGCGTTGAAACTCGGTTGCCTCGCACTTCCGGGCGGAGGGATGGCCACGTTGGCGCGGTTGCGTTCGATCATCGACCACGGCGCGACGGTGCTCTGCTGCACGCCCACCTACGCGATTCATCTTGGTGAAACGGCTTCTAAAGAAGGCATCGATCTCGCCACGTCCAAGATCCGCGTGGTCTGTGTCGCCGGGGAAGCTGGCGGAAGCGTCCCAGCCGTCCGCGCACGCATCGCCCAGCTCTGGAACGGTGCGCGGGTCATGGACCACCATGGCATGACGGAAGTCGGCCCCGTTACCTACGAATGCCCGGATCACCCCGGCGTTCTCCATGTCATCGAGACTTCCTACCTCGCGGAGATCGTGTCGTCTGAAGGAGGCCAGCCCGTTCTCCGCGGCGACGTCGGCGAGCTCGTGTTGACCACGCTGGGCCGGATCGGATCACCGCTTCTCCGCTACCGCACCGGCGACCTTGTCCGCGCCGCACATCCGCAAGTCTGCGTCTGCGGCCGGAGCGAACTGGCTTTGGAGGGGGGCATTCTCGGACGTGCCGACGACATGGTCGTGGTCCGCGGCGTGAACATTTTCCCGGCTGCCGTGGACGACGTGCTGCGGGCGTTCCCCGAGATCGCGGAATACCAGATGCATGTCTTTCACCGCGATTCATTGCTGGAGCTCGAGGTCACAGTCGAACCCGTCACCGAGTCGGCCGACTTGGCCGCACGCGTGCAAAAAGCCTTCCACGTCGCCTTCAATCTCCGTGTCCCGGTCAAGGCCGCGGTCCCGGGCGCCTTGCCACGCTTCGAGCACAAGGCCAGCCGCTGGGTGCGGGATACCTGACACCTCGACACCCCGAGCCCCAAGGCCGACACTCCGCCAACGATGGACAAGCTGCCCAATCCGCACCTCAACAAACTCAAAGCCATGGCCCAGTTGATGGAGCCGTTGCTGAAGGTGGGCAAAGCCGGCCTGAGCGAGGCATTTCTGGGGGTGGCCGACGAAGCGCTAGAACGCCATGAACTGGTCAAGGTGCGCTTCGACGAGTTCAAGGATCAGAAGAAGGAGCTTTCCAAGCAGTTGGCCGAGTCCACCCGAAGCCGGCTGATCATGGCCGTCGGCCATGTGATCGTCCTCTACCGCGAGCAGCCCGACGCGGCGAAACGTAAGATCAAGTTCTGAGCCCTTCCTGAATCCTGGGAGGACAAGTTGTTGGCTCTTCTTTGAGCCCAAAGCCCGAGGCCGCTTCCCCTCAGTTGCCTTTCATGGCCGTCCGAAGAATCATTGGTTGAAAGCCATGGTGCCACCTCCCTTTCTTGTCGGGGGAGCCATCCTCTTCTGGGGATGGGCGGCGGGCTTTATCTGGGTGGCCGGGCTCATGGCGGCGATCGTCGAGCTTCCCCGGCTTTTCCGCCTGCGCTGGGACTTTTCCGAGGATGATTTCGAGCGGCTCTGGACGTTGTGCTGCGTCATCTTCCTTGGCGTCCTCGCCGTGCGCAGTTTCATGGGCGATGCCCAGGGCCCGGGCTCGCGCGACGTGCTGGGCGGCGCCAATGCGTTATCAGAACCGTCCACCGTTTCCCTCGCATTGACGCGTTGGATCCCGCTCATTTTTTTTCCCGTGGCGGCGGCCCAGGCCTACAGCTCCCGGGAGAGCGTCCGTGTGACCGCGTTTTTCTGGATGTTCCGGAAGCGGATGGAGAAAAGCTGGTTCCAGCCATCGATCAACGTCGGCTTCCCCTACGTCGCCGGCTGCGTGCTGTCGGCGAGCGCGGCCAACGTCAGGTCCCTATGGTTTTTCGCGGGCCTCGCCGCGATCACGGCCGGCGCGATGTGGGTGCTCCGGCCCAAACGCTATTCGGTCCTCCTTTGGCTCCTTGTGATGGCGCTCGCGCTCAAGGCGAGCTTCTGGGCCCACGAAGGCATGCTGGCACTGCATTCGTATCTCGAAGGAAAGACAAACGAACTGCTCGCGCGCTTCTCCGACCGGAACACGAACCCCGTCGAAAGCCGGACCTCCATCGGCCGTATCGGCAAAGTGAAACTCTCCGGAGAAATCGTCATGCGCGTCGAGCCGATGGGAAAGGCCCCGGCCCTGCTGCGGGAGGCGGTCTACAACAAATACAATGGCAGCATCTGGTTCGCCACCCGGCTCGATTTCTTCGAGATCGCACCGGAGGCCGATCCTGAGTCCTGGAAGTTCCAACCGCCGCAGGTCGGCACCGAAGGCGCCTACATTTCGCAGTATCTCACCGGCGGCCGGGGTCTCTTGGCAGTGCCCACCGGAGTCTCGGAGCTCCTTTCGCTGCCCGTGGGAAGCGTCGCCACAAACCAGCTTGGGGCCATCCGGGTCAAGCAGGGCCCGGGCCTGGTCCGCTTTAGGGCCCACTACGCGGATCGTCGGACCTTCGAGGCCGGACCGGTGCCCATCGACCTGTCGGTCCCGGACGGTGCCGAAGAGGCCGCGCTGCAAAAAGTCCTTGATGACCTGGGGCTGAAGGTCGGGACCGATCCCGCGGAGGCCGTCCGTCGGCTGGAACGTTTCTTCTCGAGCAAATTTACCTACAGCACGTGGCTGAAGATCCCCGACTACAAGTCCAAGTTCGACGAGTCGCCCCTGTCGCGTTTCCTGCTGAAGGAGCGCGTTGGACATTGCGAATACTTCGCCACTGCCACTGCCCTGCTGCTACGCCAACTCGGCATCAACACGCGCTACGCGACCGGCTACGCCGTCGACGAGTTGGACAAGGACGCCAAGACCTACATCGTCCGCCAGCGCCATGCCCATGCCTGGGTGCTCGTGTGGATGGATGGCGCGTGGCACAATGTGGACACCACGCCGGGCGGCTGGTTCAGCGACGAGGACAAGCTCAAATCCTTCTGGGAACCTTTCAACGACTGGCTCGCTTCCCTGAAATACGCCTTCGCAAAATTCCGCTGGCTGAAGGAGGAACGCTCTTGGCAGAAGCTCCTGCCCTACATCCTCGTTCCCATGCTGCTCCTTGTCGGCTGGCGTGTAAGCCGCGGGCTGGGCCGCAGCCGCAAGCGCCAACTCGAGGCCGCCGCCGCTCGCCGCCATTGGCCGGGAGCGGACTCGGAATACTTCAAACTCGAAGCCGTCCTCTCGGAGCAGGGCCTCGACCGCGCGGAACACGAATCGATCGTCGAATGGCGCAACCGCCTTCGAACCTCGCTTGGCAACGACACCGAAGCCAACCTCGTCGAACTGCGCCGGCTTCATCTCAGGTTGCGTTTCGATCCTTCGGGACTCCAACCCGCCGAACGTTCCCGATTGAGGGACGAATCAACGCGCTTGGCCGAGGCGATCCGCTCGAAGTTCGCCAAGAAGGCGGCGCCTCTGGCCGCAAGGTAAACCGGGGTTTGCTTCCTCAACCGCGTCCCGTAGGCTCCCGCGCTCGCGGATATGAAGCCATCGAAGCCCCTGCCTCCAATACGCCCCCTCCGGGTCGGCCTGATCTCCCTCGGCTGCGCTAAGAACCTTGTCGACGCCGAGATCATGCTCGGCTCGCTGCTGAAGGGCGGCGTCGAGATCACCAACGACCCGGCGCAGGCCGATGCCGTCATCGTGAACACCTGTTCGTTCATCGACGCCGCGCAGGAGGAGAGTGTCGACACGATCCTCGAATCGAACGAGGTCCGCGAAGCCGGCAATCGCGGCCAGGCCCTCATCGTTTCGGGCTGTCTGCCACAGCGTTTCCGCGATGACCTGCCGGCGCTCATTCCCGAAGTCGACGCCTTCATGGGCATTGATCAGGTCGCGCAAGTCGGCCAGATCGTCGAGCGAGCCATCGCACTCCGCGCACAGAAGATTCTCAACCCGCCCGCGCCCCGGAAAAAGAAGGCTGGCGTGAAGGCCAAGCTCACCGCGCTCGAAGCGAAGTCCGGCCACAAACACGACCAACACGACCACGAGGAAACCCTTCGCGGCACCGACAAGTTCGGGCAGACGAAGAAGGTAATCGCGCTGGCGGTTGAAGCGCCTTCAGGCCCGTTGATGGACGTGCATCTCAGGCCGAACTACATCCCCAACTGGGAGACGCCGCGGTTCCGCCTCACGCCGAAACATTTCGCCTACCTCAAGATCGCCGAGGGCTGCAACCACACCTGCAGCTTCTGCATCATTCCCCGGATGCGCGGCACACATCGCAGCCGGCAGCAGAACGACGTCGTCGAAGAGGCTAGGCGCCTCATCGCCGACGGCGTGAAGGAGATCAACCTCATCTCCCAGGACTCGACCTACTACGGGCTCGACCTGCGCCCGAACCACAGCCGCGCCATCGCCTCGCCGGAGAAGTTTGCCGCCGCCACCAAGGCCCTCGCCGGCGACGCCACCACACTGTGCACTCTCCTGCGCGAGCTGAACGCGCTGAAGGGCGACTTCTGGATCCGCCTGCTCTACACGCACCCAGCTCATTGGACCGACGAACTCATCCGCACGATCGACGAATGCCACAAGGTCGCGCGCTACGTGGACATGCCGCTGCAGCACATCCACGACGACATGCTCGCCCGCATGCGCCGCGAGACCAGCGGTCAATACATCCGCGACCTCATCTCCCGTATCCGCGCGGGCATTCCCGGCATCGCCATCCGCACCACGTTCATCGTCGGGTTTCCAGGAGAGACGGAGACGCACTTCAAAACGCTGGAAGACTTCATCAACGTGACGAAGTTCGAGCGCCTCGGCGTCTTCGCCTACTCGCAGGAAGACGGCACCGTGGCCGGCCGGATGGAGAAGCAGCTTACACCCGCCAAGCGCCAGAAGCGTCGAGAACTTGCCATGGCCGCGCAGCACAAGGTCGCCGTAGCCGTGTCGGAATCGTTCGTCGGCAAGAAGCTCAAAGTCCTCGTCGAAGGCGAGGCCTCCACCAAAGAACTGGCCAAGGCCAACGTCAGCTCGTGGGAACACGGCCTGATCCGGGGCGAGGAAACCGGCTCATCCGCCCTTGGCACCAAGGGCAAGTATCTCATCGCCCGTGGCGAAGCCGATGCGCCCGACATCGACGGCCGCGTCTACATCCGCGGCAAGCTGCCCATCGGCGAATTCGCCCGCGTGAAGATCGTCGGCCACACCGACTACGACCTCATCGCCGAGCCAGCGTGAAGAGGAGGATTCCGCAGGCCGGGCGTCTGCGCATGATAAATCAGGGCTCATCCACGATACTCGGAAAGGAGGCGAACGACCCAGAGCGCCGGGCTTTCGCTTGAACCGAACTCAGATAGCAGACTGACGGCGGGCGTTCAGCCTCCAGTATTTAAGGGTCCAAACGAGGCACCAATCGCCGCAAATGCCGCAGGTGTTCCTTAGCATCCCGTCAAACACCCCCCGGCGCGCAACGGCACGCGCGGCCCAAAAAAGCTCGAGAATCACCTTGGTCTTTTAGGCCTTGGCCCCTGACCGGGTGATCTTTGACGGGGCTGCTGAGGACCCAGTCCGATCTGTCGGGGCACGGATTTGGCAACTGAACAAAAAAGGGCGGCGACCTTGGTCACCGCCCTTCAGCCCACAATTTGCCAGAGGTTAATTGTCTTCGTCGGACTCGGAGTTGAACGTCACGTTTTCGACCTGATAAAGCCCTGAGCTGCCCAACCAAGGAGTAGCCGAGCTGCCGGAACGATACTTTGTGGACCTGGTATAGCCGGTCGGAGGCCACTTGCGTGCGTTGCCCTTTTCGTCGACGACGCGGTTCTTGGTGCCGGGGGGCAACGCCTGAAGCGTCTTCAGGAATTCGATAACGCACGCTTGGTCCTCTGCGGAGAGAGCGAGGAAAGCAGCGCGGCTGGACTGTGCGGCACCGAGGTGAGCGAAGATCGATTCGCGCATGGTCGAGAACTGCCCGTGGTGGTGGTGGTTCGGCCGATTTCCGATGTCCCAGAGTTTGCGGGTCACGAACTTTCCGTTGCCCCCGAAGAAGCCGTCCGAGCCCGGAGCATGTTGCATATTGAGGACTTCGCGGTTGGGGTCGTTGATGCCGCCGGTGATGTCGTGGACGCGGAGATCGGTGAACGCGGGCACATGGACGACATCATTGACGTCCTTCAGCCGAGGACGCGGAAGACTTGCATCGTTCAGATCCACCTGAAGAGCGGGGGCATCTCCGGGTCGCAGATTGCCGACGGGGTTGAACGGATTGGGCTCTGAGAAAACCCATCCTTGGTTTCCAAGTGGCAACGCCGGGATGTGGCATGCCGCGCATCCGACCGCCTGGAACTTGGACTCGCCACGGATCACCGCCCTCTCAATGGCCGCGTCCTTGGAAATCACCCTGCCCGGCACCGCCATCGTGACTTGGAAGACAACCGCCGCAGTCACATCGGCCCGCGTGAGCTCGTTGATAACGCCGTCTCCGTCGGGGTCGGTCCCGACACCGAAACGTTCGGTGGACTGGATTCCGTGGTGATGGTTGAAAGCGTTGTTGGAGAATTCCCGAACTGAAATCACACGCCCGGCCTGATGGAACGGCTTTAGGATGAGGCTTGGCGCAGTCGAGCCGACAGTCGCAAGGCTGCTCTCAGGGATGCCTATAACGGAAATGGTATTCCAACTTCCATCGGCCCTACGCGATAGGGTGCCATAAGAGATTCCCTTGGAAGCCAGCGCGACGCTCTCTCCGGGTGCCAGGGTGTTCCGAAGAGCCTGCATATCGCCAGTTATCTGACGGGCGAGCATCTCTATGTAGCCGGAACCGAACATTCCAAGGGTTGTCCGCGTGTTGGCAATCGACTGGAGCGTCACTGGATTGCCACGCTCATCCAACGCTCCCTTAGTCGGACCAGTCTCATTTCGGTCGAACGTCGCGAAATCAAACCGCTGGCCCAGCACGAAGACATTGGCCACAAAATCACCACTACCGCCCGAGATTCCAAATGGTGCATTATGGCACCCTGCACAGGAGTTGGCGTCAGGACCGGAGATCCGGTTCATGTTCCTCGGAAAAACCAACGGGACCGAGGGGTCAACCAGGGGAGCGCCCGTTCCTTTGGTCAACGGTCGCCCTCCACCTTCTTGGTAGGTCCAGTTGGCCGAAAAGAGCAGTTGGCCATGCTCGATCAGTTGTTTGGTCGAAACCTGATACTCCTGGCCATCCGATAGATGGTTCGGAACCGAAACCTCCCAACCAATCGCGGCACCCGAAGATTGCAAAACCGACCCGCCAAAAACTACCAATGCCAAAATTCGAGGCAAATATGGCCAGTGTTTTGGAGAGCGGCTGTAAATGCGAACACGTGCGTTTTTTGAGCTATTTGATTTCATACGAGTAGCGAATTCCGGAAGACACACGGTCTAAGTCGACCAGTCGGAAATGAACTCAGGTTATTTTTATTCGATCACTACGTAGTCGTTTGGCTTTACTCAGTTCACCATGAACTGCTTGACGCACAAAAAATCCCGCAATGCCGAGAAGTTTCTTTTGGAATGCTTTGATTGAACATATATGGGTCACTTGTGTCCACTTTTTAATTCGTGGTTGAATCGCACCACCACGCCTTATCCGCGTATAGAATGATCGCCGGTCGAGTGGGTAATCGGACTTTTCCGAGATGCCGCCGGAATATTCGGATCCGAAACGGGAGATCTTGAGGGAGGCGTCCAGTCTTAGATCGGCTAAGCTTTTCCAGCGACAGATTTTGCCCCTCATTCGCCTTGAAACCGCAATTCCAGCGCAACCTCAGCCGAAGTGGACACTCTCCTCGATCTCGTTCCGCGCATTCGGCGACACCGTCCGGATCTGGATTCGTAATTCTCGTCTCAATCGGATTCAGAGAACGAGTAGGAGCACGACCAAGACAGAGCTTCCTCGGCGAACCTCTTGACCGCCCAAGCCATCGGCGTATGCGTGGTTGATCCCATTGCAGGAATCTTGGAAAGCGAACCGCCTATGAACACCACACCGCACACCCGTCGGGAATTTTTGGCCGATGTCGGCCGGGGAATGCTGGTCACGACTGTCGGCCTTGAGGTCGCCACCGGCCTTGGCCTGTCGACGGCCTTCGCCGGCGACGTCGCCGAAACACTTTCGTTCGGCCCATTGGAACCGCTCGTCTGCCTGATGCAGGAGACGCCCATCGAACGCCTCATGACCGTGCTCGCGGACAAACTGCGCACGGGCACGGACCTTCGCCAACTTGTGGCCGCCGCCGCGCTGGCCAACGCGCGCACCTTCGGGGGCGAAGACTACGTGGGCTTCCACACCGTGATGGCGCTCGGGCCCGCGTTCCACATGTCGCAGGAGCTGCCAACCGAATTGCGGCCTCTGCCGGTCTTCAAGGTTCTTTACCGGAACACGAATCGCATCCAGGAACACGGCGGCCGCAAGAGCGAAGTCCTCTACGCCGTTGCTCCCGGCAAACTCGCCGAAGACCAGGCAGGCGGTGAACTTTTGCGTGAAGCCGTCCGCAGCAAGGATGTGGACGCCGCCGAAAAGACCTTCGCGGCCCTCGCACACGGCTCGGCCGAAGACGCCTTCAACCATCTTCTCTTCGCCGTGCACGACGACACGGAAGTCCACCGTGTGGTCATGCCGTATCGCGCCTGGGATCTGCTCGGGCTCATCGGCAAGGAACAGGCGCACACGCTCCTCCGCCAATCCGTGCGCTACTGCGTAAAGGCCGAGTCGTGGCCCGCCTCCGCGAAGCACGAGGAACCTCGCTCGCTCCTGCCGAAGCTGCTCGATGAACACAAGCTGCTCGGCCGTTCGCTCGGCGACCGCCTACCCGACGACGCCTGGGTCGAGCAGCTCAGCCAAACCATATTCAAGTCCACGCCTGCTCAGGCCGCCGCCGCCGCCGCCGCGGCCCTGGCCGAAGGCATGTCGCCCGCCGCCATCGGCGAAGCCATCACGCTCGCGGCCAATCAGCTTATTCTCCGCGACGTTGGCCGGACTCCTCAAAGCGAGGTCGCCGGCAAACCGCTCGGCAGCGTGCATGGCGATTCCATCGGGGTTCATGCGAGCGATTCCGCCAACGCGTGGCGCAACATGGCGCGTGTGGGCAACACGCGGAACTGCTGCGCCAGCCTCATCCTCGGCGCATATCAGGTGGCGCTGGACCGCAGCGCACGCGGCGGCGACTTCCTAAACTGGCAGCCCCTGCCCTATGGCTGGCAGCTCGACCAGGCCAACAAGCTGACCGACGCCTCCGTGCTGCTGCGCGAACTCGACGAAGCCGTCCGTGGCAACCTGCAGGTCCGGGCCAGCGCGCTCGTCCATCGTTACGGCCAGCTTGGCCATGCGCCGCGTCCGGTGTTCGACCTGCTGCTGCGCTACGCCGTGAGCGAGGACGGCTCGCTGCACGCGGAGAAGTTCTACCGCACCGCGTCCGAGGAATTCGCCGCGACCCGCCCCACTTTCCGCTGGCGCCATCTCGTGGCCCTCGCCCGTGTGACCGCGAGCGAGTTCGGCCGCCCGGCCCCGGGCATGGCCGAAGCCAAGGCGGTCTTGAAGGTGGCGTGACGAAATCGCGCCCGGGTGAGGTAGGTCCCGCGCAACGAAGACCGCGACGGATGCTCTTGCTAAAATTGTTCCGCGCCTCCGGCACGGGGATATCGCAGCGTGATGTTTCCATGGTTCGTGTCGTTCACTCGTCACGCAAAAAATCCTACATCTCATCTTGCTCGCGGCGCTCTTCATTGCCGCCCCGCTTGGGAGTCGTGCGCAGTCAAACGCATACACCGTGCGTGCCATCGGCACTATTTGGGAGTTGCCGCCCGGAGAGCGTGCGCCGTTCATTGCTGACCATAGCGGTTCGTTCCAAGGCGTTGATTACATGCACAGCAAGGCGTTCGGATGGACAATCAAGGCCGGCAGGATGAGCTATACGCTCCCACGAAGTTCGCACATTCCGCCGAGCGTGCTGGTTGCAGTCTCTTACCTCGTCGTCACCGGCGCGATGTTCTTCTTTTGGCGGCAATCCACGAGACGACAGACATGACTACGCCACCAATCCCTGCACTGCAGTCGCCCCAGCCAGCCAGTCCGAGTGGCTACTGGACGCCCCTGTGGGCCGGGTCGCCGGCTTGGGTAGTTTGATACAAGAACATATCCATATCCTTGTCTCTGTCGGAAAAGTCAGTTGGCCGCGAAGAGCGGTTCTGGAGGCCGGCGTTCCCCTCGGCGCGGAAGCGGGCCAGCCACTTCCGGGCGGAACGGACGGAGATCCCGAACCCGGCGGCGACCTCGGCGGCGGGCCGGTGGAGTTGGACGACACGG
>Ga0163144_10017703_pt1 | contig 14500 bp, 15 predicted proteins | sample OliLak19BULKMAT1_FD_123175 | JGI IMG/M metagenome (GOLD analysis project Ga0163144, IMG submission 123175) | Freshwater microbial mat bacterial communities from Lake Vanda, McMurdo Dry Valleys, Antarctica - Oligotrophic Lake LV.19.BULKMAT1 | ecosystem: Environmental > Aquatic > Freshwater >... | reverse complement strand
CTCGTCGAGGTCTTCGTGGTCTTCGTGCGCTTCGTCTTCGTGCGCTTCGTCTTCGTGTGCTGTACCTTCGTCATGTCTGGTCTCCAATCTTTGCGGGTTGTGATCGACACTGCGCGCGAGACCCCTTGCCGGGTCTCGCGCGTTTCTACTTCGTCGTCTTCGACTTCGTCGTCCTCGGCCTCTCGAGACCGAGGTCGCGCGCCTCGCGCATGATGAGCATGCGCACCATGCTCGAGACGTTGAGCCCGTGGTGCGCAGCCACCGCGGCCGCTCGCTCGTTCTCCTCCGCGTCCGCGCGGATCGTGATCAGGTGCTCTTTCGCATCCGTCGGCATCGTTGCTCCTTTCGAGAAACCAAACCTGATGTCTAGACAGACACCTGTCGAGGCACTTTTTTTGACGCACGCCTGTTGACGCGCGTCATGTCGTTGTGTTCGAACGACTTTTTGTCGTGAACTATTTTCGGGCGCGCTCCGACGCGAAGCTGGAGGAGGAGCGCACGTGGAAATAAGGGTTATCGCGCATAGCGCGAAAACCTCCGGGCGTCAGGACGACGACGTCACCGCGGGCATGAGGAGCGAGGCGGCAGAGACCGCGGACGTGCCGGCCGTGACCGCCGCTGCCCCCGTCGTGACCGCTGCGGCGCCTACCACCACCGCCGCCGTTCCGACGGCGGCGGCCGTGGCGTGAGCCACAGCGACCGGTCCAGTGATCCCTGCGACGGATACCAGTGCGCCGGCGACGGCGTCGATCTCCGTCTGCAGCGCCGCGATCTGCACTTGCTGCGCCGCGATCTGCGCCTGGAGCGCGATGAGCGCCGCCTGCGTAGGCACCGCCTGCGCTACGGGCTGCTGAGCGGTCACGCCGAACGACGCGGCCGAGCACTTGCCGATAATCGCTCCTGCGGTGACGCTGAGGTAGCTCGAGATGACGTCGAGCGGCGGAGGGATCCCGAGGATGCCGCCGAGCTCCAGGCTCGCCCCAGATTTGTGCGTCACGCGGAACCCCGCGCTGTCGAACTTCAGCGTGCCCCACGGCGCCACGAACGACAGACCGTCAGGGAGTCCGTTCGCGTCGGTGCCGGTTCCGATGCGGAGGTAGATGCTCTTTCCGTCGCGCGTGTTCGTATCGGTCGTGAAGAGGTTGAGCGAACCATCGGTCTTGATGATCGCGCGACCCTGCGACAGACCGAGCTCACCGGCGCCGTAGAGGCAGGTCTCGCCAGGCTTGAGGTTTCCGTAGAGCTCGAGGCCGCGCAGGTCCTGCGAGCCGATGCAGACGTCGCGATCGCCGCCTTGCATCGAGACGACCTGACAGGATGCCTTGCCGGGGCTCACCTTCGAGGGGAGCGAGGCGAGGCCGACGCTCTGCACCCACTCGGCGTTATCGGTGTCGGCCGCGCCGCGATCGTCGCCGAGCTGCACGAGAATCTTGCTCGTCTTCTCGTCGAGTCGCGTGGACAGGACGCACATGCCGAACTGAAGAACGTTTTCCATGCGATCGCTACCTCTTCAGGTTCGGGTGGGTCAGGTTGCGGATCGCCGACATGTCGACGACTCGGTCACCGGGATTCCGGATGAACACGTTTTTCGCGAGCGAGCCGTTGCCCGGTGCGGCACCACTCAAGCCCCGCGACGCGTGCAAGTTTCGGATGAACTCATCGTCCGAGAGAGGCCGCGTCGTCGCGTTGCCACCCGGTTTCGCCGCCGCTGACTCTGGCTCCGGATCACCGAACTGCAGGCTGTAGAGACGAACGAGCTCGACGCGTGTAGTCGTTCCGCTGCCACGCGACTTGCTGTAGTCCACGCCCTGAACCCACATGCGCTCGGACACGCCAGCGAGCTCGTCCTGCACGTCGACGACGGTGTCGACCATCCACGGCACGAACGCGCCGTCTACGACCTGGCCGTGCCCCTCGACCGTGTAGGACGCCGTCATGCTCTTGCGCATGAAGAGGCTCATCTCGCGACGGAGAAAATTGTTGAGCTGGTGCTGCGTCTTCGACTCTTCGTCGTGCAGAAAAACGATCCTCGGCGGTACGTTGAGCGTCCGGCGCTCGAACGGTTGTGTCGTGATGACGACCTGCTGCGCCAGCGGGTGCTTCTGCAGCACCGCCGTCACCTCATTGAGGATGTTGCCCTGTTGGTCCGTCCCGAAATACGGGTTGACGCAGAATGCCTTGATGCGCCCGCGACCGAACTCACCTCCGCCGGAGAAGCCGTCCGCGATGATGCACGCGGGCTGCTGCGCGAAGTCGAACTTGACGGTGCCGTCGATGACGTTCGTGCTCCCGTCTCGCCCGCGTCGGATCTGGAATGAGTCTGGCTGCTCGAAGTTCGGCGTGTCGATGATGAGGCGCTCGCCGTCCTCGGAGCAGCGAATGGTGAGCCCGTGACGTTCCGCCATGCGCTTGGCAAACTCGTGCACGCCCTCACGGTTGTTCGGCTTCGTCTGGTGAAGCACGAAGCTCTTGAGCGGCCGCGGGCCCTTCTTCTTGCCGCCCTTCGTGGTCGGCGTGCCGCGTAGCCCCTGCGTGACGTTGCGACTGGCCGCGTTGTCGATGCTGAACTGGTCGTCGTCGAGCCAGCCGAACGGCGCGTAGATCAGCTTCAGCGCCTCCGCGAGCGAAAGGGACTCCTTGATGTGGAGCGTCGGATCGGCGATGGCGTCCACCGCCAGACCGAGGCGCGAGCGACCGGCGATCTTCCATGTCGTTCCCGAAGATCGATTGGTCCCGACTTCGATGGAGTCGATATGGCCATCGCAGATGGCGGCGCCGTTGATGGTGAGCCGCACGCGAGCTCCGCACTTGAGCGCCTCGCGCTCCTCGGAGGGCAGGTCCCCATCGGCCACCACGAAGTGGAACCCCGAAGCGGGGGTCATGTAGTCGCTCGAGAAGTCGTATCCGGTCCAGCGCGTCAGCGTCACGTGCTCATCCATGATCCGCAGCTGCACGACGTCCTGATCGGCGGCGCTGGCGGGGAAAGGGATCGGCACGGGTTAGGCGATGGCGGAGGCGTAGTAACGAACGGTCGAACCCGCAGGGACGATCGGTTCGCGCACGAGCTGCACGTTCAGTCGAATGAGCTCGGTCATGCTCGTCGCGGGGCCGCCGACGATCACGTAGATGCCGGCCAAGGTCGTGTCGGAGACCGTCGTGTAGATGACGATGTCTCGTCCCGCCCTCGCGAGCGCCTTGCGGAGCTCGTCGGCGTTCGCCTTGATCACCTCCACGGCGTGGGTGATCGGCCACGTGAGGGCGGACTTCGTGCGCGTGGCGGCCTCCCCGAGCGACTTCGCGCGGTAGACGACCTGATCGATGCGCCCGCCGAAAAGCTTCGATTTGATCCCGACCTGGTCGACACCGCCGATGATCTTGTTCATCGCCGACTCGAACGACTCTTTGTATTTGGGAGCCTTCGGCACAAGCGAGCGAATGTCGGCGCCGGACACGTCGAGGCTCCGCGCCGCATCTCCCATCGCCGAAGCCGGCGACTTGAGCACATCGCGGATCGCGCTGTCGTCGTTCGTCTCGACCCAGGACGCTTCGACGTCGGCACCGCCGCGCTTCGACGCGTCCCAGTCGATGTCGAGCCGCTCCGCCTTGCACGCGATATTGCCGAATTCGGGATGCTGTAGGAGGCCGTTGTCGCGCCGCGAGAACGCGACGATGAGCGGACGCAGAACGTTCGTGTAAAGGTCGGACTTCCACTGCTCCGCGCCACCTGCGGCGAGCCCGTTGATCATCGGGATCGTCGCCGTGAAGCGCATCGGCGCGAGTCCCGTGTCTTCGACGCGCGCGCCGTCGACACCCCAGTACTTGTGCTCGACCAGGTCGTGCGCCAGGCTCGCGCGCATACGCGAGATGGGGATCTCGATCTCGCGCCACCGGAACGGCAGGAGCTTCGAGAGAACGTCGTCAGCCATCAGAGCCGCGGGACGAAGAGCATGTTGTTGCTCTGGTTGGGCGTGTTCGCTGGCGTGCCGCCGCCGACCGCGGCCGGCGCGGCCGGCTTGGCGGCGCTGTTCACCTGCGTTGCGCTGGTGTTCTCTCGCAGTGCGGTGACGAGTGCCTTGAGCTCTGCGTTGTCGATGATCTCGCGTGCCTGAGAGCCGCGCTGTAGCGCCTCTGCAGCGATGTTCTTGCCGCCGGTGAGCTCGTTCAGCAGGCCACCTGGGAGCTGACCCGCGTGGAGAACCATTTTCGCGGCCCCCTTCGCGCCACCGTATTCGTTTTGCGCCTTTTCGAACTCCGCAGCGGCCGCCTCCTTTTGCGCCGCCGAACCGTTCTTCATGTCCGACAGCATCTCGCCGACATGCGTCTGCCCGCGAACTTGGCCGGTGAGGACCGCGTCCACTCCCGGCTTGTACGCGAGGTACGTCGCGGCGCCCGCCAAGGCACCTGCGCCCAGCGCTCCCGGAACACCGCCACCACCAGCCCCACCACCTCCGGGTACCGGAACGCCGCCACCACCGCCCGTGAGGAGCTTCTTGATCGTCTCGCCGATGGCGGCCATGGCGATCTCTTTCGCGATCGACGCCGTGATGATCGCAGCCATGCCAGCGAAGGGGTGCTCGGTCGCCCATTTTGCGACCTCGATGAGGCCAGCGAGGAACTGCTGGATCGTCGGCACGAGCTTCTGCAGGATCGGCACGAGCTTCACGAACTCGGGAAGAAGCTTCTCCCCAACCTCGGTCTTGAAGCTGCGCACCGCACCCTCGAATAGCTCGGCGCTCGTCTTCATCACGTTCGCGAAGTCGCGCTGCATATCGCCTTCGTCGTACTTGGTCGCGGTGATGTCCTGTTGCTCTCTGAGCACCGCCGCCTTGCCCGCGGCGCGGCCCTCCTTAGTGCCTACGCCGACCTTCGCCTCCGCGTCGTTGAAGGTTCCGGAGGCCGACTGGAAGGTCTTGATCGCCTGTTTGCCAAATCCGAGATCGGCGATCTTTGCGAGGTTGCCGCCGGTCTTCTCCATCACGTCGGCGATGAACTCGCCGGGGCCTTTCGCGACTTGGCCCTTTGCGTTTAGAAAATCTTTGCCGAGCAGAGCGCCGACTTTGTCGCGGTGCTTCAGCGCATCCGAGGAGACGTTGGCGAGGCTCGTCGCGGACTCGGAGACATCGTTTCCCGAGGCCTTCATCCCGATCTGCGCGAGACCGAGGAGCTTGCGCTGGTTCTCGCCTTGGTCGCCCGCGTAGGAGACGGCGGTGCGGGTGATTTTGCCGCCGGCGCGCGCCATGTCCTCGAACTCGACGGAGCCTTGGCGGGCTTGCATGACGGTCGACAGCGTCAGGCTCTTGATCTGCTCGGCGGAGAGATCCTTATTTTGGACCTTGAGCGTGCCGGCCGTCCGCATGATGTCCTTCATGCTCGCGCCGGTGCTTTTGGAGGTCTTGCCGAAAAAGTCGAGGTTCTCCGCGCCGCTCTTGTAGTCGCCTGTCTTCGCGGTAAACGCGTTCAATCCCTCGAGGACGTCGGAGGCGTCCTGTCCGGTGGCGATGCTGGACGCCTTCACGCGCGAGACGATGTCCTTCGTTGAGACGCGCTCGGTCTTGCCAGGGATGTACGCCGCGTTCGAGAGCAGCGCCGCTTGGCGCTCGAGGTTCGCCTCGCCGCTCACAGCGTCAGCGACCGAGAACCCTCCCCCGATCTGTCCGACCATGCCGGCCGCCGCGGCGCCCACCCTGTATGTCGCCCGAGCGGCGTTATGCACGCCACGGCCAGCAGCTCCGACCACCGCGTTCGCGTAGTGCTCGCGTGTGTTCCGTTCGCGGTTTGCGAGGCGGTTCGCCTGACCTTGCTCCTGCCGAGCGGTCGTCGCGGCATGCTGGCCGGCCATGGTCGCGGAGCGCTCGCGGAGACGCGATCGGAAACTCGCGCGCCGCTTCTCCTCCTGCTCGGCGGAGCGGGTGACGCGCTTCTGCTCGGCGATCTCTGCGGTCGCCGCGCGCTTCGCGTGCTGCCCGGCCATCGTCGCCGAGCGATCGCGGATTGCGTTGCGAGCTCGCACGCTCTGCTCGAGCGACCTGGCCTCATCCTTCACCGCCTTCTCGGCGTCGGTGACGATCTTGCGGTGCCATCGCTTCGCCTCACTCGCGAGCTTCGCGTACTCGCGCTCCTTCGATCGCGTGCTCGTCGCGAGCGTCCGCACCTGCTCGCGCTCGGAGGCAACGGCAAACGAGGCGACGGAGCGAAACGCCTTCGAAATGTCCGGCGTCCCGCGGGCGATGAAATCGACGTAGACGGGGGCGGGCATGAGCGTGCTTGTTTAGGTTGCAGCCGGAGCGTCAACGTCGCCGTCCGGCGTCTGCGGCAGCGGCTCGTCTGGCGGCGAGCCAGCAGAGGGTGTGGCCGTCCAGAAGCTGTGCAGCCGGGATGCCATAAAACTCAGCAGCCGTTGCTGACATTCCGCACTGAGCAAAGCAAAAGGGTACTGGGCGCCGCCCTCCGCCAGCGCAACGACCCACGCTTCCATCTCCTCGTCGCTCATCCGGGTGACGAGCGGGCCCACCTCCGCGGCGACGCTGCAGTACAGCGCGAACAGTCCGCCGATCTCATCGGCGGTGATCTTCTCTCGCATGTCGCTCGGCGTAGGAAACGCGGCCTGCTTGTAGTTCTGCACGTCCCGACATGCCCGGTAGAGGACCTGGACGGCGACCTCGTTCGAGTAGATCGAGTCGTAGCCCAACGTGGCTTCGTCCTTTTTCTGCGACTCGCGCAGGAGCTTCTTCGCGAAGCGATCCGCCTCGGCGTTCGACGCCATCTGCTCGTTCTGCGTGAGCGGCCACATGATGATCTGGCCAACCTGCACCTCGCTATCCGGCATGCTGCGCGGATAGTCGACGGTCTTCATCGGACGAGGAAGCTCCGACAGGAGGCGCCAGAGCTCGCTCGGCTGAACGTTCGTCGGAGGTCCCGACATCACTCGAACTCGGCCAGAGGTCCGATGAGCGAGATGCTCAGCGATGTCGGGCGGCCAACGCCGACCGCGTAGTTCGCGCCGGTGATGAACATCTTCACCGCCATCTGGCGCCCAGCCAGCACGAAGCCCATCTCGATCTCTTTTCCGGTCTTCATGAACGGCTCGGGGTTGACCTCGAAGTCGGCCGACGGCACCGCCGTCTCGATCGTCACCTCGCAGACGCCGGCGCCGATGTTGATGCCCGCGAACCCGCGCACGAGCGTCAGGACGGGGTTGATGTTGGGATTCTTGTTGATCGAGAACTCGCCGACCTCCGTGAGGAGGAGGTTGTCGAACGTGCAGAACCCGCTGGAGTAAATCTTCGAGTCGTTCATCACGCCACCTGGTCGACGATGACCGCCGCCTGTCGGAAGTTGTCAGCCGTCTGGAGCGGCACGCGGATGCCGAGCCTGCTCGTCGGATTCGCCTCGCGCTGCACGACGCTGCCCGCCTTGATCTCAGCGACCCGCTGGATCTTGGCGTTCGCCTCGAACTCGTTCAGCGTCTGGTAGAGGATGATCTTCCCCTGTCGCGGCGTGAACAGGCCGGCGACAGGCAGCTGGCCTTCGGGCGGATCGTCACCGAGCGTCTTCCCATCGCCGGCAGCGAGGAGCCGAGCGTTGAGCGCGTCGACAAAGCGATCGGTGATCGTCACCTTGTGCGCCTCGCGGATGCGCGGGTCGGGCTGCGCTCCGTTGAGGCTGCGCGTCGTGAATCGGTCGACGAGGTACGTGCTCCCGACGGAGTTGACCGCGATCGGACTGACGCCGTTCTGCAGGAGGCTCCGCTGCGTCGCCGGGGTCGGCCATGCTGATGCCACGCGCGAGGCGGGCACCTTCCAGAGCGGTTGTGTTTTCGCCGTGTTGCCGTAGCCGATGAAGTTCGTTCTGAAGCCGAGCTCGGCGGCCTCCTCCATCGCGACGACGATGGCGTGGTTGGCGGCGAGCTCGCCAGGCGTGAAGGGGCTCTTCTCGGAGTGCACCATCTCTGCCCGAGCCGCGTTGCGCGCGACCGCGATCGAGATGGCGTTCCCTGCCGTGTCCACCGATCCGAAGATCACGCGTTGCCTGATGCCGTTCAGCGCGAGCGCCTGCGTGTTCACCTGACTTACGAGCGCGCCCGTCTGCGTCGTGTCCTCTGCGGCGGAGACGATCTGGTAGAACCAGCGCGCGGCGATCGTGGTGAGAGCCGTCGCGTTCGAGTCCGCCGTCGTGCCGTCGGTGAGGAAGCCGTCGGTGGTCGCCGTCGTCGTCGTCGCGATCGACACGTTCGAGATGATCGTGGCCTGGAATCGAATCCAGTTGCCGCGAAGACCGTTTTGCTTCGCGGTCAGCGTGACGACGCCGGCAACGTTCGCAGCCGTGACCGGCCAGTGCGTTTTGGCGTTCACGTTCACGACGATGGCCGCGGCGATCGCCGTCACGGTGTCACCGCTGGTGATTCCGGTGTCGACGAACTCGTCTCCGACCCACAGGCGATGCGTGGCGTTGCCGCTAGCGGTCGTTGCGATCGTGACCGTTCCGGCCGCCTTCGCTCCGACGCTCTCGGTGACGAACAGCCAGTAGACCGGGGGACCGTTCGTGCCGCCCGTGATCGCGGCGATGCGCCGGAACAGGCGGTGACCCTCGGAGCCGGGCCCGCCGAGCGCAATCATCTGCGCGTCGGTCTGCAGCTGGTTCGTCGTGTCCGGGCCGTAGATCTCGGTGTCCGGCGTCGCTGTGCCTGCCGCCGTTTTGTTGCAGAGAACGAGAATGGATCGCGTGAGGCCGCTGCCCATGGCAGGTCCCTGCGCGAAGTTCGTCTCGATGTAGATGCCGGGGAGGACCTCGCCAGAGGTCAGCCCGACCGGTGCAATCGCGGGAGCAGGCATCAGCGGTCACCCTTTTCGGTGTCGACGGCGAAGTCGGTGGATGAGATGTCGAACGAGCGAGGCGGAGGCAGATCATCGTGCTCCGCGGAGAGCTTCACGCCGGCCGCGTCCGCGGTCGCCCTGTCGGCGGCGTCGAGCTCGCCGTTGCGGAGGGCCAGCACGTACTCGGCGCGATACGGCACCTCGACAACCTTGTCGGTCGGGACGAATGCCATTTGCCCAGGCTGTTCGGGGTGCTCCCGGAACTCGCGACCGAGGAACGCGTTGGTCCCGCGCTCGAGGCGCTCGTGATCTTGGACGAGCGCGTCCCCTCGCGCGCGAACGCGCAGCGTCTTCGGTGTCATTGGTGGTGTGCTCCGTGCGTCTCGGTCGGACGCAAAAAGAAAAAGCCGCGACCTCCCTCGGGTTGAGGGAGGCGGCGGCCCCTTCGGTGACAGATGTGTCGAGGGTTAGGGCGTCGTGAACGAGAACGCGGCCGGCATACGCGCAGTCTGACCGTCGCCATTCGTGAACAACACGTCGGCCATGAACGTCGGATACGCTTCATGCGGCGGGGTCACTGCCGTCGCCGATGTCGAGCTCACGACGGTCGCGATCACCTCGACGCCGCCGATCGTGAGCTTCGCAGGCGCGAAGAATCCTGTCCCGGCCACGGTGACCGACGTGCCGCCGGCCTTCGTTCCGCTGTTCGGGGTGATGCTGGTGAGCGTCGGCGCAACACGCGCCGTGAATTCGCTCGAGACGAGCACCTTCGTGCCGTCGGCGGCCTGCTCGTCGGTGATGACGTTGGTACCTGTGAAGGCGGGGAAGGCGCCCACGACCGCCTCGTCGCGCTCGACGACTTCGATGCTCCCCAGCACCGCCCTATAAAACTGGTCGTTCCCGCCCGGCGCTCCGGTAGTGAGCCTCTCGTATCGCTCGTAGCGCACCGGCCCGAGGCGCGAGGACATGATCCCCGCGTCCTTGAGTACCTTCGCGCCGCCGAGATAGAGAGGATGCCACCCCACGCGCAGTGCGGTGCGCAGCGTCCCAACGACTGCGTGGAGAATCGGAGCGAGGCGCTGCTGAGCCACCGGCATCAGCGCGGGAAGGACGTACGCGAACTCCCACTCTGCGACGCTCTTGTCGCGCCCGATTGTGTGTCCCGTCGTGAGTTCGCCCTTCCGGTAGAGGGCGAAAAACGGAAACCGGGTCTTGTCTGCGTAGAGGGCCGGCACGGGTTCGACGTTCGCCGTCGACAACACGGCCGCGGAAATGCTGATGCGCTCGCGGAGCGCGTAGGCGCGGAGCGCAGCACCGATTTGCAGGTCTAGGACCGCCGGCAGGAACGCCAGCGCCGCGGCCAGCGCCGGGTCCGCGAGCGTGAGAAGAGAGACGCTGTCGACACCGGTAGCGTCGAGCGGCAGGCGCAGCCCGCCGTGCCCCCACTCGCCATACTCGCCGAGCGTCACGGGAACCTCACGGCACGTTCGGCGCCCTCATTCAGGATGACGCTCATCGCTTGCGAGCCTGCGGCAGCCGCGTTGGCGTCGAACGGGCGCTTCGAGATGCCGCGCACCCATTTTGCGAAAATGACGCGGCCGCCGATGACGAACCGGAGGAACGGAGCCGTCTTCGGCCCGTGCGCCTTCGTGCCCTCGGTGAGGTAGCGAGCGTGCTTCGCGCGCCAGATGAGGCGCTTGGAATACGCGCCGCGGTCGACGATGTCGATCGTCCCGCGGAGCTCGCCCGTCTGGTCCTTGAAAAGCGTCGTGTCCTTCGCGTTCCGGTACGCGACCTTGACGACGTCGCTCATCCCGACGCGAGCGGAGTCCAGTACGCGGCGCTCGATCGTCGCCATGCTCCGCAGGAACTCGGACGCGTCGATACGCATCAGTCGCCGCTCGCGTAGAACGAGTCCGTCGTGCCGCCGATCTCTCCGCGTCTCTCGTCGGAGAACACGTCGGGCACGCCTGCGTCGTTCGTGAGCGACGTCGTCGAGAGCGTCTGGAGACCGTCGAGGTAGCGCTTCATCTGCTCCACCGCGGAGTCTCGGTAGTCCGTCCACGACTTGCTTCCGAGCGTCGTCGCGAGCTCTGGTCGGCGCCGCATCGTGTAGGCGATCGCGAACTCCAGAGCGATGAACCTCACCTCGTCAGGGACGGTGACGAGCGGCAGAACGATCTCCTCTTGCAGCGACCGAAAGAACGTGTCGACCGCCGAGGACGCCCATGCACAGCAGGCAATCACGGCCCCCTCCTGGGGCGAGCCGTCCTGGTCGTCGTCGTAGATGGATCGCACAAGCTCGGCGCCGAGGGCGTTTTCCAGGTCTTCGCGAGATACGTACGGCATCGTCGTCGCTCCTGGTCACGCCCTCGGGTCCGGGCCCGCGATCACTTCTTCGGCTTGGGGCCGTCGTCGCCCTTGGGAGGCGTCGGCGGCTGCGCGGGCTGGAGCGGCGCGGCCGGTCCACCCTCGGCGGAGATCGTCGGAGCGCCCGCGTTGGGAGCGCCAGACGCGCCCCCGGCGTTCCTGCCCTGGATGGCGGTGAGGAACTCGGCGCGCGTCGCCGTCGGCGGCGCGCCGAGGAGCTGTGCGAGCTCGGTGAGGAGCTCGGAGTCCGTATGGTCGAGCCGGTCGATCTCTCGCCGCGCTTCGCTGAGATCGCGCTCGAGCTCCGCGATGCGGTCGCTGCTGGCTGCGCCCTCGAGCGAGCTCGCCGCCTGGGACACCGACGCGTCGCCTTCGCGGCGCGCCTTCTGCCCCGTGCGGGGTCCGCTGACGTACTCGCCGTCGACGCGGATCTCGATGTGCGGATCGCTCGCGAGGAGATTCATCCGCGCGTCGTCCTTGAGGAGCTCCGGGCTCGCCTCGGTGAACGCGCTGTTCCAGCGCTCGCCGGCGCGGTTGTACGGCCCGGCGGTGCGCGCCCGGATCTCGACCCGCGGTCCCTTGCGCGCCGCCATCAGGTGGCGGCCTTGTACGCGCGGAACCAGGCCGCGACACCGACGCCCCAGCGTCCGTCGACGCCGAACTGGATCTTGTTGTTCTCGAACATCATCCGGTCGTTCGGCCGGTTGAGGAGCACGAACCTCGGCGCCCTGCGCCGGACGATGACGAAAGGCTTGAGCGCCGAGCGCAGATCGACCGCGTACCAGGTGGTCGGTTGGTCGTTGAGCTGGTCGAAGACGTAGATCTTCGCCTTGCCCTTGTTCACGTTCGTTTCGACCGCGGTGCCCGCCGTGTTCGGCACCATCTCGGCGTCGAAGATGCGGCGCGCCGTGTTCTCGAGCTGCCGCGGCACGATGATCGCCGTGGGGACGGAGCCGAGGATCTGGCCTGCGCCAGGACCTGCGCGCCAGCCGGCCATCGTCTGTGTGACGAACTCCCAGTTCGCCGCGGTGAGCGCGCGACCCGAGGCCGAGAGATTCGACTGCGCCGTGCCGCTGCCGTTCTTGGCGTCGGTGGGGTGGTCGGTGTCGAAGAAATTCTGGCCGTCGAATCCGAGGGTCGACGTCGCACCCTTGAGGAGGGCGGCGAGGAGGATGTCCGGGTGCTCCTGGGCGCGCTCGCCGAGGCCGGTGCCCGAAACGAAGTATCCGCCGAGCTCGTCGTCGTCGACGTCGTCGGCGTCGACCTCCATCGAGAGCTCGTAGTGCTTGTTCTCGATGAGCTGCGAGTGCAGGCCGGGGTTGTGGAAGACGCGGTCTCCCAGCCACTCGCGCATCTGCGGGAGCATGTCCGCGATGGCGAGGAGGACGTTCTTCTTCGTGCCGGGGATCTCGGTGACGAGATCGCGATGGATCGCGGTGTCTCGCGGCGTCATGTACGCGTCGAGGAAGCGCGTCTCGAGGCCGGTCTGGAGTGCGGCGAGCGCAGAGGTGCGAACGATGGTGCCCATGAATGTGGTCCTTCGGATTGAGGCGCCGGTCAGGCGCGATGGCTTGCGTCCGAGCGGCCGAGGGAGGACCCCGGCGCCCCATCGCTACCGATGGGCAGCGACGCGAAACGAGTGAGAGACTGAGCGAGCGCGGAGAGCGCGTACGCCGCACCGTGGCCGAGGCCGGACGGCGGCCGCGCAGTGCCTTAGTTGATCAGGATGGCCGCGAAGAGGCCGGCCGCGTCGACGTCGGTGCCGCCGGCCGTGTCGAGGATGCGGAAGAGGACTTGGCCGACGCCGGAGCCACCGACGACGTTGTTCGCGAGCATGTGTGCCATCGTCCCGACGTTGGCCGAGCCGGTCACGACCGCCGACATGCACGGGAAGCCCTTGGTCGCCGCGGTGACGGCCTGGCCGGCGCCCACCGTGATGGTGCAGAGGCCCGCCACGAAGGTGCCGGTCACGATCTGGAGCTTCGTGATGCCTGGGAACTTCGCGAAGATCTCAGCGAGTGCGCCCTCGGTTTCCGTCGCCGTGATGAGCGCGGCCGTGTCGAGGATGCCGACGAGAGCAGCGCCGCCCGTACCCGCAAGGTCCGCGTAGGAGGGGACCTCCAGGAACACGAGAGCCGTCGTGCCGACAGTGATCGGTGCGTTGCTCGTGAGGAAGAACCACGAATCGATGCCGACCGTGCCGGCCGAGACGTGGACCATCAGGCCGGGGACGACCTCATCCTCGCCGTCGGCGTCGAGCGCACGAGTCAGCGGGGCCACGCCCCCGGTGACGGTACCGACGACGTAGATACCGTTCTGCGACGTGGTCGTCTGGTTCTTGAGCAGGATGCGCTCGCCAGCGACGTACGTGAGACCGTCCACGGCTGCGACGGTGAAGGCCGCAAGGTCGGCGATGTCCGCCGTGCTCGCGCCGCGGACACCGCGACCGGAGAACGCCGCGGAGGGGCCGGCCTCGGCGCCACCACCGAGCGCCATGCCGATGAAGACCCAGACCGTGCCGCTGTCGACGCGGACGACACGCCCAGCTCGCGGTCGATTCCCGGCGTTGGTTCGCGCGACCGTCTGGTCGTCGGCGACGTAGCAGTCCTTGCCCGCGTCCGCCTGCGTGATGGCGTCCGGGGCGGCGGAGTTGAGGAACGGGAAGACGCCCTGTTCGGCGACGACCTCGATCGCGCCGTTGGCGCCCGCGGTGTTGTCGTACGTGTTCGTCGACACGCCGAAAACGACACCGCCCGCGGTGGCGGCAGCCACCCTGGCGTAGCCCGCGACGAGCATGACCATGCTGCCCTTCCAGATCTTGAAGGTGCCACCGATGGGCTCGTAGATCTGGTTGGGGTAGCCGCCGGCGCCGTAGCGCGAGAAAGATCGTTCCTGAGCGAGTGCAGTCATGGGGACCTCTGAATCGGGTTGGTGAGAAGGGAGAGGCCCGAGACGCAGCTCGGCCCTCAACGCGATCCCGAGGACCGCGAGGTGGCTGGTGTTGGTGAAGGCGCGCGCTACGGCGCGGCGGAGACGGTGACGACGGCGCTACCTACTGGCCGCGCCGTCAGAGATCACTCGTGTGCTTCCTTGATCGACTCGAGGTCGGCGCGGCGCGTCGCGATGAACCTGTCGCGGTTGAGGCCGTACTCCTTGATCATCTTCTCGTCGTCGGCGGTCAGCTTGACCTCGATCTCGCCGTTCGGCGCGCTGCCGGTCGGCGCCGCCGTGTTGCCGCTGGGCGCGGGCTGCTTCGGCGCGGCGTTCACGAGCGCGGCGTTCGGGACGAGCGCGTCGAGGTGGGCCCTAAGGCCGGT
>Ga0163144_10017702_pt1 | contig 14500 bp, 15 predicted proteins | sample OliLak19BULKMAT1_FD_123175 | JGI IMG/M metagenome (GOLD analysis project Ga0163144, IMG submission 123175) | Freshwater microbial mat bacterial communities from Lake Vanda, McMurdo Dry Valleys, Antarctica - Oligotrophic Lake LV.19.BULKMAT1 | ecosystem: Environmental > Aquatic > Freshwater >... | reverse complement strand
TTAAGCATGTCGCTATGAAAATTATTGCTTCCTATACTGAAGATCAAATTATCACTTCTGATCCTTCTCAAATTCTCGCTATAAAGCAAGCGAGACTGGATCTCAAGCGTGCCGACGATACTGCAGAGAAAATAAAATGAAAGATGGGGATGAAAAAAAATCATTTTTGTTGATTCAGCTTGAACAAGCAATTGCTGCTGCTGGTAAAAAACTGGCTCAAAAACTTAACAAAGAGATAGATAAAGGAAATGATACCTTTTCTTTTACAATTGCTATCACACTTGCATGTCTTAAAGATTTCCTTGATATTGTTCTTTCTTTTTTACTTATCGGATTGATACCAGGAGTCAATATGCTTGTTGGTCTTTTTTTAACAACATTTCTTTATGTCTTCATGTTACGAAAAGGTTGGTTTCTCAAAACGCGAATTAGGATAATGTACTGGGTTTTAGGTGTTTTTGTAGATGGACTTCCTGGGGTGTCAGCACTTCCAATGAATGTCCTGCTTGTACTTTACGCTTGGAGACTGGCGATAATGAGGAAACGAAAGGCTCAAGAACACCTAAAAGTAATCCACAGAAAAACTCTAGAAGAAATAGTAGCACTTGAAAAAGATATGAGCTTGCTGGAGAAAAACACGATATCAAGTTTATTTACTAAATCTAGACCTCTCAATAATGCAGTTGTTCCTGGACCTAAAACTGTAAAAAAGATCGACAAAGTGTCTAGGGATGATCTTTCTAGGGTTACTTCGAAGGTAACAGAAGAAAATATCAATCTGGAGCCACTCAAAAGTGCTAAAGCAGAACTAGATTTGCGAGACGCAAAATATAATAAGCAGAAAACAGAACAAAATACACTTGATTTACAAAACAAAAGGCAAGAAGCTGCAGATACGGGTACCAATCTACCAAGCAGGGGAGAATCGCCTCTTCCAAGGCAAGTAAAAAATGCTACAATGGGAGATGAAAATGAAGAACAACTTGCAGCATAAGGCCTATCTATCTGTTTTTTTTGTAGCGGTTTTTACTTTGCTGATAGCCGCTGCGCCCACTGCCACAGCAGCTCCCACAAATCCCAACGATATAACAACTCTGATTTTATCAATCGACCCAGAATTTCCAAAAGCTGATGAAGATGTGACAGTAACAGTTGTCAGTTATGCGATCGACCTTAATAGGTCTATCCTTAATTGGTATGTTAATGACGAAAAAGTATTGCAGGGTGCGGCTGAAAAAAAACTAACCGTTAAATCTGGTAGCTACGGTACAAAAAAAACCGTTAGGGTCCAGGCAATTAGTAGTGATGGAAGAGTTTCAGAAAACAGTATTTATATAGCACCCACCCAAATCAATATTCTATGGCAGGCAGATACATACACACCCCCTTTTTATAAAGGAAGAAGGCTCTATTCAAATAATTCTGATGTGTTTTTAACGGCAATTCCCAATAGCACGTTTGCGCCAAATGAACTTATCTATACATGGAAACGAGACGGGGATGTAATACCTGATACAGGTGGGCTCGGAAAAAACACCATAACTCTCAAAGGAAGTATTATTATGCGTGAAAGAATACTATCAGTCGATGCTGTGTCACTAGATGGAAGTTATTTTGCTCACACATTCATACGACTCAATCAAATATATCCAAAAGTACTTATGTACGAAGACAATCCTCTTTATGGTGTCAGGTTTGAGCAAGCACTTGGTAAACAATCAACACTTGCAGGAGATGAAATTAAAATAAACGCATATCCACTCTTCTATTCAACCAAAAGTAGACTCCTTAATAATGTGAGTTATACATGGAGCGTTGGATCGAACAAGGTAAATCAAGCAAAAGACAACAGTTCGGTTATTCTTAAGAGAGACCCTACTGCAAAAACAGTAAATGTTATTCTAGAAACAAAAAGCAAGGATACTAACAAACTTTTTCAGCTTGCAAAAACAACAGCTACCATTAATTTTTCACCAAAATGAAATTTGTACTATTGAAAAAATATCTCTATGTGACACTACTGTTGATAGTTTTACTGTTACCATTCATCTCTCATGCAGAAGGCATTAACACAACATACACACCCCTCGTAGAGATACCCGGACTCACCACAGGAAATACAACAAATGCAGATATTGGGCCCTATATATCTGGTATGTATAAGTGGGCAATCTCACTCTCAATTGCTTTGGCGGTTATAATGTTCACCTTCCATGCATTTGGATATCTTCTTTCTGAATCAACAGTCACGAGTAAATCAAAAGCTAAAGAGGGCATGCAAAATGTCATTATAGGCCTCATACTTATTTTTAGTGCGTACTTAATACTAAAAACAATTAACCCAAAGTTGGTTGAATTGGGTTTTTCGGTCGAGCTTCCTGCTGACAATAATATTACAGGTAGTCAAACTCCAAGTACTTCCGGACCATGTGGAGGTTCGGCTGTACCAATACCCACAGCACCGGGTATATATATTCAAACCTCACCAGCTTGCATGGGCTCAAACAATATTGTTGGTAAAACAGTCGCATATATTCCTTACACGAAAACAGCAAGCATGGAACAATGCAAACTTGCAGCAGCAGCTCTTCCAGCCAAAAGTCAAAAAGCTTCATGTTTAAAAATATCAAATCTTTATGTCGTAAGTGCAAACTTTGTTTTACTTAGAAATCTAACTCTGCCAAAGGGGGAGCAAAAAAGAAAATTTTGGCCTGATAATGCTAATGCGGGATATGAAACAATGGAACTTTGTAATATAGCAAAAAATGGTACAGGATTTACTAGCTGGGCAAATGCTCAGTGTTCTATTTTCATGAATATAACCAGACCCAAGAGAGGAGGAGGATTAGAAAAAGAATATCTAGAGTGTAGGGTTGAACGAACAAGTGGTACATTTTGTGCTGGTAGTGGAGGCACAAGGTCTGAAAAATAATTATGAAAAAAATAGCATTATTAATGTTGGTTCTCTTGGTACTCATAGTAGGTGTGGGTGTCTATTTTATGTTTTTCAACACAACAGCAGTACCACAGCTTCAGGTTATACGAAATTTCCTACCTTTTGGACAAAACACCATTCCTTCTGGACAAACAGGGAGTAATGGTGACATTATTTCAACCTCGACCGATTCAAGTAATCAGCCTGTCGACTTTGTTCCTAATCAAGATACGCCTGTGCCAGTGTTTAGAAAAATTACTGAAGGACCAGTTGGAGGATACACGCTTTTTGATCGAAAGTTCACGATAGTCGAAAATGGCAAAAAGGTAGTAAAAACAGAAACTCCTATCAGATATATCAACCGCGGAACAGGGAACGTATTTGAGACCAGAACTGACTCACTTCAAGACGAAAGACTTACCAACACAACCTACCCTCGCATACAAGAAGCGTTCTTTACTCGTGATGGAGCTGGATTAATTATCAGAACACTCGATGATATAGATCAGATAAAAACATATGTTGCTGATATCAACACTACCAGTTCCACCAGTTCTGATGCTGTGGGTACTCTAACCGGATACAATCTCGATGATAATATTTCATTTGTAGAAATATCTCCTGATACGTCAAAAATGCTTCTTATTAAACAAGATTCAAGTGGTACACAAATACAGTCAGCTGATACAAAAGGTAATGGTAAGAAAGACATATATACAAGCCCACTCACAGAGTGGCTTGCTCAATGGTATGGAGTAAATTCTGTAGCACTTACTTCAAAACCTACCAATGGCGCCGATGGGGTAATAACATCTTTAGACTTAAAGACAAATAAAACAAATATACTATTGTCTAATATTGCTGGAGTAACAGGGTTAGTAAATACTACTGGTGATAAAATTCTTTATTCTGAATCAAAACTAACTATTTTAAATCTCGCCATATATAGTGTAAAAACAGGAGGTATATCAAATATCACAAGTAAGACGATGCCAGAAAAGTGTGTGTGGTCACTTAAAGAGAAGGGGGTGTTGTATTGCCTTATTCCAAACACTGTCCCTTATGGAATCTACCCCGATGATTGGTATCAGGGCGTGGTGTCATTTTCTGATAATATATTTAAAATAGACATCATTTCAGGTCTCACAACCCAATTATATTCACCAACCAATTCTAACAAGCTCGATCTAGACGGTATACGTCCAATGCTTTCTTCAGATGAAAAGTATTTCTTGTTTATGGACAAGAAAACAGGATCACTGTGGTCTTTGCAGCTCCCTTAATTAGAAACACCTGGAACAGTAAACTTCTTTCTGTGTGAACGTAACGCTAGTTCTTGAAAAACCATAAAAATGTTACTTGTAATAAAGTAAAGAGAAATAACTGATGGCAATGTGAAGGTAATAAAGAATATAACAACTGGAAATACATATTTCATCTGCACACTCATGCTACGAGCAAGGTCATTTTGAAAAGATTTTTCTTTGCTGTCACTAGTAAAAAACATGGGTTGAAAATGGGCCTGCACAAACTGTGACGCTGCTGCAATAAACGCAACTAATACATTTTTTTGTGTTACGTCAAAAAGACCAAGAAACGTCGTGACAATAACCTCTTTTGGATGTACAAAGCTGTAAAGTATGCTGTTGTCTATTTGGGAAAGGGCGCCACTTGAGAAAATATGATAAAGCGAAATAAGTATAGGAAGCTGAATCAAGAGAATAAAAAAGCTTGATAGGGGATTTATCTTTTTCTCCTTGTACAGCTTCATAATCGCCTGTCCCTGTTCTTTTATATCTTTTATTTCTGCTTTTATTTTCTTTAGTGCTGGCTCTACTTCCTTCATTCTTATTTGGGTCAACAGGGCTTTCTTTTGAAGTGGAAAAAGTGCCACCTTAATAATAAGAGTGAAAATTACCACCGCAACACCAGCATCGATTCCCGGCAACGCCAGGAGCAATACAAATGCATTGTAGAGGGGTATATACGAAATAGTCTTTATAAATGTAAACATTGTTAGATTTTAGCTTTTTTAAACAGAAAGTCTATTTCTTTCTTAAGATCGGCATACATAATATCTTTTATGGGTTTTTTAGTAGATACAATATATATCCCTGATCCTGATATTTCTTTATAAAAATTACGGATAATTGCATATATCCTCCTGCGAGCACTATTTCTCAAAACTGCCTTTTTTTCTATTTTTTTTGAGACTACTACAGAAAATATATTATAATTCTCTTTTGAATCTGCTACCTTGAGAACAAGGTTATCACTAAAATAGCGCTTGCCAGCTTGAGCAAGTCTTTTATGACCTTCCGCATCTAAGCGATGGCTCTTTGGAAGCATAGAAGGAGACTAAACAGCAATACGAGCGCGTCCTTTTCGGCGACGTCGAGCAATGGTGTTTTTACCGTATTTTGTTTTCTGCCTTGTCAGGAATCCGTGGACCTTCTTTCGGCGGTTTTTCTTAGGTTGGTACGTTTGGGACATAGATAAATATGTATTTAAAAAGTTATCCACATATTATAAACATAGAAATCAAACTTTAACAAGTATTATATTAATTCCACAGGTATATAATTTGATTCATCATGAATGAACACACAGACCTTTGGAGCACCACTCTTCGAGAAATAGAACCTATCATTTCAAAAAATAATCAGGCACTATTCAAAAAAACAGCTATTATGAAGCTCGAAGATGGTACCGCTCACATTGCTGTTCCTAGTTTATTCGTAAAAGAAGTTCTTGCTACCAAATTCAGTAAAACGATACTACGGGTCCTTCGCCAGCAGTCAGATAGCATAAGAAACGTCTCATATATCATTACAGAGATCAATCTTCAGGAAGATAAAAAGAAAGAAATTCCAGTCATTAAACAAAAACAAGAGAACAATAACACTCAGCTTCCTCTTCAGGATTACTATGTAAACAAAGACGACAACCTAAACCCTCGTTATACCTTCGATTCATTCATTATTGGCCCATTCAACCAACTAGCCCATGCAGCATCGCAGGCGGTCATACAGAAGCCTGGAACCGCATATAATCCACTCTTTATATATGGAGATACAGGACGAGGTAAAACCCACCTTATACAAGCAATAGGCAACGAAATGAAGCGCCTTTATCCAAGCAAGAAGATCTACTACATGACATCTGAAAAATTCGCCAATGAATACTTTAATTCTCTCCAAAACGGTAAAATAAACCAATTTAAACAGAAGCACAGAGTATACGATGTATTTATCATGGACGATATACAGTTTTTCTCAAATAAAGAAAAAAGCCAGGAAGAGCTTTTTCACGTCTTCAACGAACTCTACGACAATAACAAACAAATTATTTTTTCCTCTGATAAACACCCACATTACATTCAAAACCTCGAGGACAGGCTAAAATCTCGTTTTGGAGCAGGAATGATTGTTGATATACCAGCTCCGGACCACGAATCTCGTGTTGCTATCCTTAAAGCAAAAGCATTTCAAAATAATATTGAACTTGGGGTTGAAATTATTGATTTTATTGCATCAAGTATCGATGCAAACATTCGGGAACTGGAAGGTGTTATTAATTCGATCATTATGAGAAGTAAGATTGATGCAAAGCCTCTTTCTATAAACGACATAAAATCAATTATTAAGGGACCAATAAAACCAAAAAAGAACTTCTCTGTAAAAGAAATCATTAAAACAATTTCTCAATTTTATGACATTGATGAAAAGAGTATATACGAAAAAACACGAAAAAAAGAAGTGGTTAAGCCACGCCAAGTAATCATGTATATTCTAAGGGAAGATTATGATGTATCGTACCCGTCGATTGGAGAGAAGCTTGGTGGAAGAGATCACACTACAGTTATACATTCATGTGACAAAGTAAAACAGGACCTTAAAAATAATCCTACGTTTGTAGGTGAAATAGAAAGGATTAGATCGATTATTGCATGTTGATAACTCTGTGGAAAACACTTGTATAATACCTTAATAACATGTTAGAAAGACAAAGAAAAAATGTTTTTAAAATAATTCTTAGGGATATCAACGTGTTTTCCACATAAAGCGACTTTATAATTTCGTTAGTATATGTTTATAAATAAAGGATTAATAAAGTTCTCAACATATACACAGGACTAATAGTAATAAAAAGAAAAAAAATTAATAATTAATACTATGAAAATAGAATGCTCAAGAGATAGTTTACTCGACACATTAAGTAAAGCAGAACGTATTGCGGGTAAAAATATAACAATGCCTATACTAGGCTCTATTCTTCTCGATGCTACAACAGATAAACTCCTCATTAGAGCAACTAATCTTGAATTAGCACTACAGATAGTTATTCCTGCAAAAATACACCACAAAGGAATTGTAGCGATACCAGCACATATACTTACTTCTTACATCACTACACTAGATAAGGACAAAAATATCCTTCTTGAATTAGTAGAACAGAATCTAAAAATATCATCAGCATCAAATACTACTCTCATAAAAGCACTCAATCATGAGGATTTTCCTACTATTCCTAATGTAGAAAATCCGGTTTCTTTTTCTATTAAGCCAGGTATTTTTTCAGATGGTTGTAAGGCTGTTTCGTATGCGAGTGCACAAACAAGTATGAAACCTGAACTATCAAGTGTGTATATTTATACCGAAGATGGTTTTATAGTATTTGCTGCAACAGATTCCTTTAGGTTAGCTGAAAAGAAAATAAAAATTAAAACTGATGATTGGAGTACTCTTATTCCTGTAAAAAACATTCCTGATATTGTAAAAATTCTTGATACACTTTCTGAAGATATAGAAGTGATGGTTACTAAACACCAAATTGTTTTTAGAACAAAAAATATATACCTTACTTCAAGGGTAATAGAAGGAACATTTCCTGATTATCGACAGATAATACCTAAAGAATCAAAAACCGAAGCAACAGTTCTTAAACAAGACGTCTTAAAAGCTTTTAAAATAGCAACTATTTTTTCTGACAAGTTCAATAAGTTAAATATACGAGCAATACCATCAAATAATAGAATAGAAGTTAAAACAAGTAATAGTGATGTTGGAGAAACACTTACAAATATAGAAGGTACTATTACGGGGGAGGAAGTAGATATAAATTTTAACTATAAATATATATCAGACTGTATGCAATCAATAGGTACTTCTAGTATGACTTTTTATTTTAACGGAGTAAGTAAACTAGTTATTAAAGGTGTAGGAGATACCTCTTTTATGTATCTGGTTATGCCTATGAATCGATAATATGCAGCAAATAAACGACTATTTAAAAAAATTTGGTACGTTTATAAATAGTAAAAATCACGCACATAAAATAGTGAGTGCGGAGATTGAAAAAATGCTTGGTATCGAAATAAAGAAACAAGCTATTGAAATTAAGAATACTATTTTAAGTATTAAGGAAAGCCCTATTATAAGAAATACTATTTTTTATAATAAAAAAAAACTTTTAGAAAATTTCAAAAAACTAGGACTAAAAATTAGCGATATTAATTAGATTGGAATAAACTGTGGTAAACGCTGACCTGTTTGAGTGTCAAATAGTGGTTGAGTACTCGTGCTTGTTATGTTGGTTAATGCCCATATACGTACAGGGTATTCCCATAATTCATATTGCGCATCTATCTGAGGATTACTTGTTCTTAATACTAAAGGCTGATCCTTGTCTATATAATAAAGTATTTCGTGTGGATATTGTGTATTTATTTCTCCACGTATGATGGGTGGATATGAGGTAGTATCTGCGGGAACTGGCTTTCTAAAGTTTTCTTGAGGGACAACCTTTAGTGCCCCCTGCATAAACTCATTCCACATAGGTGCGATCACAAATCCAGCTACTTTTTTGTCGATAGGAGTGTTGTTATTGTTTCCTGCCCAAGCTCCCACTGCAATAGTGGGGCTGTAACCCACTATCCAGGTGTCTCTATAATCGTTGGTAGTACCTGTTTTAACTGCTACATCATAGTTTGGTACATATAAGGCAGAATTGGCTCCAAATGCAGGTATACGGGCATTGTTGTCGGAAAGTATATCATTAACCATCATTGCTACGTTTTCATCGAGAACGCGGGTAGAGTTTTGTTTATACTCCTCAATTATTTTTCCACTGCGATCCATCATTTTTAAAATGCCCGTGGGTTTGTTTTTAACCCCTTCCGTTGCAAATACGCCATACGCCCCAGTTATTTCAAGAGGAGAGACTTCTCCACCCCCGAGAACAAGAGTTAAACCGTAGTCATTGGTCGATCCAAGACTAGTTATACCCATGTCTTTAGCTAGGCGTAAAGAATCTCGCATTCCAGCCAAATATAAAACCTTGATGGCTGGTACGTTTCTTGATTGTGCCAAGGCATTACGCAGACTTATTGGCCCAACATATAAACCATCATAGTTTTCAGGTTTATAACAGCTTGCATCAAGGGTTTTTGGTGTTCCATCGGGATTACACAACGTAGAAAACTCAGTGGGAAGATCAAACACCGTTGTATCAGGCAGATATCCTCTATTAAAAGCTGCTGCGTAAACAAATGGCTTAAAGGCTGAGCCTGGTTGTCGACGTGCGGTTGTTACATTGTAATTACCATCTATTTTTTTATCGAAATAATCTCGCGAACCTACCATGGTGAGGATTTGTCCTGTTTTAGGGTCTATAGCGATAAGTGCAGCATTTTCTGCATTAAATTTTTTTTCGTTTGAAAGAGCATTTTTCTTTACAATTTCCTCGGCTTTTTTTTGAAGCTCATAATCAAGTGTTGTTGTGATTGTATACCCTTGTTGTATCAAATTTTCAGCACCGTATTTTTCTTCAAGTTGTTCTTTTATATACATTACGAAATGTGGAGCCTTGATAGATATATTTTCTTGAGCAATAAATGTTATTTTTTCTGCTTTTGCGGTATCGTACTGCTCTTTGGTAATTAAATTATGCTCGAGCATCTTACTTAAAGTAAGATTTTTTCTGTTAAATAGTGCATTTTTACGGTTTCCATAGGGAGAAAAATAGGTGGGTGCTTGGGGAAGTGATGCTAAAACCGCAGCTTCAGCGAGAGTTACATCTTTTGATTTTTTACCAAAAAACGCCCGACTTGCTTCCTCTACTCCGTAAATATTACCACCATAAGGGCTTTCATTGAGATAAATATTAAGAATCTCATCTTTAGACATGATCCGTTCAAGGTTCATTGCTAATACCCATTCTTTTATTTTTCTACTTATAAACTTATCTGAAGTAAGTAAAGAATTTTTTACTACCTGTTGAGTAATTGTGGATCCACCCTGTGAAAGATGAAGTGACGCAATATTTACAAGGATTGCTCTAATAATAGAAGAAATTTCAATGCCATTGTGCGTATAAAAACCAGCATCTTCTATGGCCACGCTAGCTTTTTTAATATAATCAGAAATCTCTGTATTTGCGACAACTGTTCTTCGTGTATTTTGGTTTAGGTCGTAAAGTAGAACCTTCCCTGTTTTATCGTATATTTTTGTTGATACTCCGACTCGGCGCTGTTCGAAAGACTCCACGTTAGGTAGTTGAAGTGTCGACGTCCACACGAAAAAAATTCCTATCAAAATTGCAAAAAGAGATATTAGGGCAAGTATAGTATTTCTAAGCAAGTGTGAGTGAAATGCTTTTGCAATCAATTTTTTGAGAGAAAGCTTCGAACGATGCATCAAGTGAAAATAGCATAAAAAACCATATTTCTCAATGCTTTTTTATATGATAAAGTGTGTTTATGATAGAAGTTGATAAAAATCACGCAATCGAGGAAATTCTCACAAGAGGAGTTGAAGATATTTTTCTTAAGGAAAGCCTTAAAACAAAGCTTCTTTCAGGCAAAAAAATGCGTATAAAGCTTGGTTTTGACCCTACTTCGAACAATGTCCACATAGGAAGGGCAATTACACTTTGGAAACTTAGGGCATTTCAAGATTTAGGACACCAAGTTGTTTTTATTATTGGAGATTTCACCGCACTCATTGGCGATCCCTCCGACAAACTTTCAAAGCGACCGATGCTTACAGAGAAAGATGTGAAACAAAACCTTAAGACGTACAAAGCACAAATAGGTAAAATCATTGATCTTAAAAAAGCAGAATTCCACTACAATTCAAAATGGCTTAAGAAACTTAACTTTGCAGAAATAGCACATCTTGCTGAGAGCTTTACAGTGAGTCAAATGCTTGAGCGTCGCAATTTTAAAGAGCGCTATGAAAAAGGTGACCAGATTTCAGTACGAGAGTTTTTGTACCCACTGCTTCAAGGGTACGATTCGGTTATGGTAAAAGCAGACGTAGAGCTCGGTGGTTTTGATCAGTTGTTTAATGTGAAAGCGGGTAGAGTGATCCAAAAATACTACGGTCAACCGGAACAAGATGTTATGGTCAGCCAAATGCTTGAGGGTACGGATGGGCGCAAAATGTCTTCCAGTTGGGGCAACGTAATAGCAATTACAAGTGAACCTGTCAAAATGTATGGCCAAATTATGTCAATGCGCGATGAGCTTATTGAACGTTATTTTACGCTGTGCACCAGACTTTCTAATGATGAAATAGAAGATATTCTTTCCGGTCTTAAGTCAGGAATAAATCCAAGAGATATAAAAATGCGTCTTGCTCGTGAAATTGTTGCTTTATACCACGGAGCAATAGCAGCACAAAAAGCCGAAACAGCCTTTATCGATACATTTAAAAATAAAAAGATCCCTGAAGATATTATAGAAATATCTCTTATTTTAGACGAGCCACTTGTCGACGTACTTATAAAACAAAACATAGTCACCTCAAAGACGGAGTGGCGTCGCCTTATCGATGAAAAAGCTGTTTCTATTGTTGAAACCGAAGAAAAAATTATTAATTATATGTTTAGACCAGTTGCGGGTACTGTATTACGTATAGGTAAAAAAAGATTTGTGAAAATTACATAAAAACATCTTTTAATCAAGAGACGTTTTTTGTCTAGAATCTACCGTCGCTGTTTTCGTAATCTTCCATTGGATTGTAGTTCTCCTCTTCGTCCTCATCGTCATCCACGTCACCATCTTCGTCTTCGTCGATGCGTGCGGTGCCTTCTGGTGGAGGAAGTACTATTTCCTCTTCCTCAACACCATCTTCTTTAGCTATTTTTTTAATAGGTATCTCAGTACCCTTTTCCTCTTCTTCTTCTTCTTCTTCTTCATCCTTATCATCTTTATTGGAAGTGCTTCTTCGTGCCATTTCTATTGTCGAATTATTTAATAATTGTTTTTATCGCTCTAGTTGTATCAAAAACTATTTTTTTTGCAATAGGCGCAGGGTGTGTGGATAACTTACTTCGCCTGCAACCGCTATGGCAATAGCATCATACTCGTCATCCTTCATGTTTTCTTTAGTAATTTTTAATATTTTTCGTACCATAGAAGTGACTTGTTTTTTATCACTTTTTCCATACCCCGTTACCGCAACTTTGACTTGCAGGGGAGAGAGTTCGTGTATAAAAAGACCATTTTTTCTTGCTTCATACACAACAACACCTCGTGCCTCAGCTACTTTCATTACCGTTTTTTGATTGTTAGTAAAAAAAAGAGTTTCGATGGAGAGTAGTTCTGGCCCATATGTAGCAATAATTTCAGTTATCTTTTTACCAATTGAAACGACACGGTTATAATGCGAATCGTCACGCGACGTTATGAAGCATTCGGAATGTAAGAGTTTACCGTTTTCAACGATTGCGATGCCGACGCGATCGTATCCTGGGTCTATTCCAAGGGTGCGTATCATTTATTCTGCATTAGTGAAAACTTCCTGCACCTCGTCGTTTTCTTCAAGTTCGTTTATGATTGTTTCAAGAACAGTGCTGTCTTTTTCTGATATAGCAACGGTAGTATTCGGAATCCATTCGTTTTGTGCTTTGGTAAATGCCCATGACGCAGCGCCTGGACCCGCAAGAGCAAAACCGTTTTTTGAAAGAATATGCTTAATTTCTTGCGCAGCTTTGTTTCTATTGTCCGTCAAAGCTTCAATAATAAGCGCAGAGCCGCCGGGACCGTATGATTCGTAGATAATGTTCTCCATAACACTGGCATCGGTCGTGGCCTTTTTAATCGCTCTCTCGATAGTGTCGTTTGGCATATTTGCTTCTCGTGCCTTTTCGATGGCCGCCTTAAGAGAAGGGGATGTCATGTTTCCGCTAGCTTTTTTTGCTTCTACTGCAATGTATCTTCCAAGCTTACTAAACATTTTACTCTTTTGAGCATCAGTACCTGCTTTTTGACGCTTAATTTTTGACCACTTATTGTGTCCTGACATGGGGGTAGTATATAGGATTTAGGAAATAGGATCTAGGAAGGTATTTTGGTGTTTTTAGAAACGTGATCGTGTGCTTTTGGTGTTGCAATACGTCCTCGAGGAGTACGTTCTAACATGCCTGTTTGTATAAGATAGGGTTCATTGAAGTCCTCAATGGTATTTTCTTCTTCTGACATAGCAGCAGCAAGGGTGTTAAGACCTACCGGGCCACCGTTGAATTTGTCTATAAGTATCGTCAGAAGCTCTCTATCTGAAGGGTTAAGACCAAGCTCATCTATACCTAGAAGTGTAAGAGCTTCGAGTATTGTTTTTTCATCGAGAGCACGCTTCTTGACCTGGCCAAAGTCACGACTGCGCTTGAGCATGTAGTTGGCGGTGCGTGGGGTAAAACGACTGCGCTCCGCTATTCTTTGCGCAGCCTTCAAATCAACAGAAACGCCGAGCAGTTTTGCCGAGCGCATAATAATTTCCATCATTTCTTCAATAGTATAAAACTCCATTCGAAACACTCCTCCGGCGAAACGACTGCGAAGGGGAGAAGAAAGCATAGAAATTCGCGTTGTCGCCGCAATGAGTGTAAATGGTTGTAACTCGAGCTGTATGGTGCGTGCCGAAGGCCCTTTACCTAAAATAATATCAAGTGAACGTGATTCCATGGCGGGGTAGAGGATCTCCTCAATAGTTTTATTTAAGCGATGTATCTCGTCGATAAACAAAACATCGCCAGCCTGAAGATTTGTGAGGATAGATGCAAGATCACCGACTTTTTCAATTGACGGACCAGAGGTAACCTTTATACTTGAGCCGATTTCTTTTGCAATGAGGTAGGCAAGAGTCGTCTTTCCTAATCCTGGCGGACCATAAAACAGAACGTGTTCGGGTGGATGTTTTCTTTCGCGCGCTGCTTTAATAAGAATATCCAGGTTTTCCTTAATATTTTTCTGACCAACATAATCTTCAAATCGTGCAGGACGAAGGGTGGTGTCGAGGGATATCACCTCATCGGCAGGGATATTTTCAAGAGGAGTACTTGACATAAAATTTAATATATGCTACGATATGCTTCACGTTCTTGATCAACCAAATAAATCTCTAAGCAATGGCTTCACGATCACTCGCGAGGTATAAAGATGCTTTTACGAGGGTACCCTGGTGTTGTGCCTTGCAGCACTCCGTGCTGGGGTATACCTTAGAAAAGAATCTGGCTTTTAGTGCTTTATATTAAAAGTATTGCTTAGAGATTTATGTGGTTGAT
>Ga0163144_10017700_pt1 | contig 14501 bp, 15 predicted proteins | sample OliLak19BULKMAT1_FD_123175 | JGI IMG/M metagenome (GOLD analysis project Ga0163144, IMG submission 123175) | Freshwater microbial mat bacterial communities from Lake Vanda, McMurdo Dry Valleys, Antarctica - Oligotrophic Lake LV.19.BULKMAT1 | ecosystem: Environmental > Aquatic > Freshwater >... | reverse complement strand
TGACGGGTTACAGGCCGTCGTCTTCCGGGGGGAGGAAGACACGGAACCGGTTCTTGTCGATGGCCTTCATGTAGGCTTCGTGCGGAGTAACAATGCCCTGCTGCATGACCTTCCAGATGGCATCGTCCATGAACTGCATGCCCTGACCCTGCCCACCGACGATGACGTCCTGCAGTTTTTGCGTGGCACCTTCGCGGATGATCGCGGAGGCGGCGCTGTTCACGACGAGAATCTCATTCACCGCAATCCGCCCACCACCAGCCTCGGCGGATTTTTTCAAAAGTAACTGGGCGACCACACCGCGCAGCGAACTGGCCAGCATGGTGCGCACCTGGGCCTGCTGGTCGCTGGGGAAGACATCAATCATGCGGTCCACGGTCTTGCGCGCGTTGTTCGTGTGCAGGGTGCCAAAGACGAGCAGGCCGGTCTCGGCGGCGGTGAGCGCGAGCTGGATGGTTTCGAGATCGCGCATTTCGCCGACGAGCACGATGTCGGCATCCTCGCGCAGGGCGGCTTTGAGACCCTGCGGAAAGCTCACGGTGTTTTCCGGGACCTCGCGCTGGGTAATGATCGAGCGCTTGTTGTTATGCACGAATTCGATGGGTTCCTCGACCGTGATGATGTGCCGCGTGAAGTTCTCGTTGATGTAGTCGATAAGCGCCGCAAGGGTCGTGGACTTGCCGGAGCCGGTCGGGCCGGTGACGAGGACGAGGCCGCCGCGCAGATGCCCGAAGTCCTTGACCACGGACGGGATGCCGAGCTGGTCGAGGCTCATGATTTTCGTCGGGATAAGCCGGAAGACGCAGCCGTAACCGTGGGTCTGCTTGAGGAAGTTGCAGCGGAAGCGCGAGTGCTCATCCATCTCATAGGCGAAATCCAGATCGCCGCCCGCGAGATACCTTTCCCAGCGTTCCATGCCGCTGATTTCACTCATCATGAACGCCATCTCGTCATGCGAAAGCACCTCCTCGCGGATAGGCACGACTTCGCCATGCCGGCGGATCTTCGGCGGCTGCCCCTGCCCGAGGTGAAGGTCGGAGGCACCCGAACTGACGAGAACTTCAAAGAATTGGTCGATGTAGGCCATGGCAGGAAACGAATGAAAAATGAACTACGCTGGATGAAGTAAGATGCCGGTGCGCCGCGGGTGCCGCTGCATCCCGATCAGTGCGCGAAGTGGTGGCGCATAAGGGCTTTTTGCTCGGCGCGAGCATAAGCCTCCTCTTGGGTAATCAGGCCGGCGTCGTAGAGTTCCATGAGGCTGTCGTCCATGAGCTTCATGCCCTGTTTCTTGCCGGTCTGCATGACGCCGGGGAGCATGTAGGTCTTGGCTTCGCGGATGAGGTTGCCGACGGCCGGGGTGTTCGTCAGGACTTCCAATGCCAGGGCGCGACCCTGGCCGTCTTTGCGCGGAACAAGCTGCTGGGAAATGATGCCACGGAGCGATTCGCTGACCATGACGCGGATCTGCTCACGCTGGTCGATGGGGAAGACATCGAGCACGCGGTCCAGGGTGCGCGCGGCACTGCCGGTGTGCAGCGTGCCCATGACCAGGTGACCGGTTTCCGACGCAGTGATGGCGAGGCCGATCGTCTCAAGGTCGCGCATTTCCCCGACCATGATGACGTCCGGGTCTTCGCGCAGCGCGCCGCGCAGGGCGGCGCCAAAGGACTTGGTGTGGGTGTGGACTTCGCGCTGGGTGACATGGCAGCCCTTGGACTCGATGACGTATTCGATGGGGTCTTCGAGGGTGATGATGTGGTCGTGGCGGGTCTTGTTCACCTCGTCCACGAGCGCGGCGAGCGTGGTGGATTTTCCTGAGCCGACCGAGCCCGTCACGAGGACGAGCCCGTTGTGGTATTGGGTGAGCATCTTCAGCGACTCCGGCAGGCCGAGGTCGTCCATTGAGCGCAAGGTCGTGTTGACGATGCGGAACACGATGTCGATCCCGAGCCGCTGCCGCACCACGCTCGCACGGAAACGTCCGAACCCGGTGGCGTAGGCAAAATCGATGTCGCCGCGTTCTGCGAGCATCTGCTTCTGCAGGTCGTTGAGAAAGCCCATGGCCAGCCGTTCAGTGTTTTCGAGCGTGAGTTTGTCCGCCGGGCTCCAGATTGGGCCTAGAATGCCGTTGCGCCGCCAGATGGGCACGGCGTTGACGCCGAGGTGAACATCGGACGCGTCGGACTCCTGACCGATGCGCAAATACTCATCCACGTGCTCCAGAACGTGAACGGGCTCGGCCACGACTTCCACGACCGCCAGCGGCTGAGCCTCAATGACCGGCATTTCGGCGGGTGCTCCCGACACTGCGGGCATGGCGCGGGGAACCGCAACCGGCCCGGCGACGGCCGGGCGGACGCCCGGACGCGGAGCAGCAGGAACGCGGGAGATTTGCGGGGGATTGGGATCAGCCATGGCGCTTTTCGTGACAGCTATCGGCGGGCGGATGAAATGCCAAGGAAACTTTGCGCGTCGCCGCGACAAGCTGATGCCTGCAAGGTTCGCGGGCCGTTTAGGCAGGCGGACGCCGCCCTGATTTCGCGCCGTCCATGTAATCCGCGACACGCTGACCGGCCCATTTCGCGAGCGCGGGCCGCGCGAGGTCGAACGCAATTTTCAGCGAACCCAGGACCAGCCCGGTCCGGCCGGCGGCGGCGAATTTCGCCGACTTCCCGTCCGCGGTGCCGAAGATCTTTTTTCTCCGCGCCGGCAGTTTGGAAAGCAGCATGCCGAAGAGCGTGGCCCCGCCGATCCACGCGGCGGGATGTTTCATGACGGTGCCTTTCACCCGTCCGGGGAAATCCAGCTCGCGCCGCAGCGCGCCGCAGTTTGCGGTCAGGCGGGCGCGGGCTTGGGCGAGTTCCGCCGTCAGTTCGGCTTTGCGTTGGTCTTCAGCCATTCCTGGTCGTGTTTGAGTTCATGCAGCGAAGCGGAAAACATCGGCGTGCCCAGCCGCGATTTGGCGATGATCAGCAGCACCGCCGCGCCGAGAAAATGCAGCACCGCCGCGCCCAGCGTCACCCAGATCCACGCGGTCTCCCCGCCGATCAGATGCGCGACGAGAAAGACGAGCGCGATGACGAAAAAGAAGTAGCCGAAGATGACCGCGATGAGCCCGCCGATCGCCAACCCGAGGATGACGCCGTAATGCAGCGCCGCCTCCCGACCCTCCAGCCCCGCGAGTTCCAGCCGCGCGCGCAGATACGCGAGCTTCGCGGAAACGAGCGCGGTGAGGTGGCCGAAGATTCCGGCTGCCTCCGTCGCGCGGAAATCTTCGGGCGCAGGGTCGGGCATCGCGCCGGGCCTAGCGGCGGAAAATCAGCCCGAGCACAAAGCCCGCGGCCACGGCGGTCAGCACCGCCTTCGTCGGGTTCGCGCGGACGTAAGCCTCGCCATCGTCCTGTAGCGTGCGCACGCGTTCGCGCGTCTCGCCGTAGGTCTGCTCGGCGCGTCCGCGGAATTCCGCGGTGCGCGCCGACGCCGTCTCGCGCAGCTCGCGTGCCTTGGCCTCGGCCGCCGCGCGGAGATCTTCGGCGGCGTGTTTGAGGTGCTCCTTGGTGTCGCCCACCGCTTCCTTGAGGTGGGCTTTGGTGGACTCCACGGCGTCTTTTGCGTGAGTCTTGGCGTTTTCGAGATTGCTCGCCGCGGGTTTCGGATGCGTTTCGTCGGACATGGTGCGTGATGGGTTGGGCTGGTTTTTTGTTGGTGAAAAAGAGATCGGTCGGCGGAGCAGCGGCGCGCTTACTTCTCGCGGAAAATGATCCGCGCTTTCGTCAAGTCGTAGGGCGACAGCTCGACCTCGACTTTGTCACCCGGCACGATGCGGATGTAGTGCTTGCGCATTTTCCCGGAAATGTGGGCGAGGACCAGCGTGTCGTTCGGCAGCTTCACGCGGAACATCGTTCCGGGCAGAACTTCCTGGACGACGCCTTCTGTCTTGATCGCGTCTTCTTTCGACATGCGGGAAAACTGCGCGGCACCCGCGCGCAATGCAACCTTCTACTCGCACAAGCCTTCCGCGCCGATCCAGCGGACGAGCGGTGCCAGCGCGGGCGCGCCATCTTGCAGCCAGGTCCACGGCGGCGATTGCATCTGCCCGAGCGGGCAAAGGCGCGAGACGCCCAGCGGCGCGAGCCGCCGCGCGTGAGCCAGTGTGGCCGGCCAGAGCCCGGCGCAGCTCAGGTGCGGGCGCACGGCGCGGAGTTCCGCCGCGAAGTCCGCCGGCAGCGGCTTGACGAAGACGAAGCGGTGCAGCGGCGAGCGCGGAAAGCCGGGAGCGGCGTCGTAGGCCACCGTCCACGCGGTCGAATCGGCGCTGGCCCACAGCGCCACCGGTTCGCCCTGCGCGGCGCGAAAGGCCAGCTCCTCGCGACGCGTGCGAATGGCATTCGCCGCGGCCAGCGGCACGCGGGCGCGCGGCTCCCGTGCTTGAAAGGCGGCCATCGCCTCCGCCAGCCGCGCCGCATAAGCGCGGGCGTCGCCGGCCACATAAAAGACGTGCGGCGAGAGACAGCCCTGCTGATCGAAGAGCGACGCATCGCGCGCCGCGAGCGGTGCGGAGGTGCCGGATGGGTCATCGAAGACCACGCCGAAACTCAGCCGATGTCCGTGCGCGATGAAGCGCTGCCCGGGCCGCGCCAGCGTGCGGAAATGCGCGATCGTGGCGTCGTGGCCAAAGACGATCACCGCCCCGGCCCGCGCCAGCCAGGCGTCCGGCAACTCGCCCGCGAGCTCCACGCGCGCCGCCAGCTCCGGCGACAGCGCCGCGCAAAACTCCGCCAGCTCCGGCAGCCCGGCCGACGGCACTTTGCAAAGATTGTGCGCCCCGAGCAGCAGCCCGCGAATCACGCTCTGCAGCCCGGCCGCGGGCGTGTTGCCGCTGACCACGTGGAGGATCGTTTCCACCGCCACGGCGCGCGCCCTGTGGCCCGCATACGGGACGAAATCATCCAGCGCCTCCGCGTGCCCCAGCTCCGCGCGCACCAGCGCGAGCAGGTCGTCCGCCGTGGTGCGGCCGAGAAACGGGAAGCGCGCGGCCGCCGCGGCGAGGTGCTGCGCGCGCGTGGCGGTCGTCACGTGCGCATCCTTTCATCCGCCGCGCGCGAACAGCCGCGCGGGAGCGCCGCCGGGTCGCGCCCGAGCAGCTCGAAACCGCGCTCCCGCCGCACCGCGAGATCCTGCGTTTCCACCGCCAGCACCGAGCCAAGATTCGCCAGATCGAAAATCCGCAGCACCCCCATTTCCCCCACCGCCACCTCGCCGCCCGTCTCGGGATCGAAGACCACCGCGCGCAACCACGGCGGCCCGGCGTGCGCGCCTCCCAGCCCGCGCGTGTAGCACTGCGAGCTGAGTTCCGTCATGCCGTATTCGTTGAAAATGTCCCCCGGCGGCAGCCCGAACATCGCCGTCATCCGCGCGTAGAGTTCCGCCTTCGGCACGTCGCGTCCGCTGCCTTTGTAGCCGCCGGTTTCGAGCGCGAAACTCCCCGGACGCACCGCCAGATGCGCTGCGCCGAGTTGCTCGCCAAGCTGCAAAAAAGCCAGCGCCGTCCCGAGCAACGCCACGGACTGATGCTGGGAAAATGCCTCCGCCAGCGCTGCGCGCACGCGTTCCGCAGCGAGCCGCCCGTCCGCGTCCACCGCCGCGCACGCCGTCCCGCCCAACCGCTCGCGCGCCAGCACGCCCAACATGTGCGCGAGCGAGGAATGCGGCGCGTCGGTGTCCCGCGGCGCGAGCAGGATCGTGGCGTCCGCGCGCCGCGCCGTCAGCAAATCCCAGCCGCGCAGCAGCGCCGCGTCATACAACTGCGTGTCGATGAAATGATGCGCGCCCCGCGTTTCGCCCGTGGTCCCGCTCGTGCGAAACGTCCGCGCCACCAGCTCCGGCGGCGCGACTGCGAGCCGCGCGCTTTTGAAAACGCTCTGCGGCACCGCGGGAATCTCCTGCCAGTGTGCCGCCGCCGGGCGCGTCGCGCAAAAATTCGCGTAGGGCGTGTTCCAGCGCTTTTGAAAAGAGTGCGCCTCCAACGCCAACGCGTCGAATTCCTCCGCGCGCAAATCCGCGCGCAACGCCGCGAGGATGCGCGCCTCCAGTTGGCGATATGCGGCAATGACGTTCACGCCGCACTTTTCGCCCGCCCCCCGCCGCCTGTCACTCCCCGAGAAGCGGTGGACTCACGCCGCCAGCGCCAGCGGCACCGGCGCTTCGGCGGCGGCGAGGATGGCGTCGCGGCGGGCGCGGGCTTCGGCGAGCGATTTGGTGCCGAGGGTGCGGCGGATGCGCTCTTTCGTGAAGGGCGTGGGATGGACGACGTAATGGATGAACCAGGTGCCGTTGTTGTTCCAGAGATGATGGTTGGGATTCGCCGGGTTCACCCGGAGCGAGAATTGAAACATGATGCAGGTTGCGGTTGGGCAAGGGCAGCGCGGGAGATTTGGTTCGCTCCCGGCAGAGGGCCGGTGCGCACATCGCGGGCGACTCACTCGGTCGCTCGGTTCCACCTTGGTTTCTCCAACCAGGTTGGCAGCCCCGGCGGAAATCGCCCGGGCACTCGTGATGCAGTTGCGTGTTGTGAAAAGAACTGGCGCGGAAATTAGCGAGGCCGCGCGCCCCGGCAAGGGCCGATTCGGGTTATGACACACGCCCGCGCCGGCTACGCGCGCGGCTTGACGTAGATGCCGATGAGCGGACGCGGCGAGGGCTTGAGCGACACGAAATCGCTGACGAAGCCGAGCTGAGTGCGGAACTCGACATGGCCCGCGCCTTTGCCGCCATAGACCAGCACCGAGCCGACGGGCGCCTTGTAGGGGTTGGTCTCCTTGATTTTGCGAAAGCCGTAGTTCGTCGTGAGTTCCGCGGCGGCTTCCTTGGCGTAGCCGGTGGTCGGCCGGGTCTCGACGATCTTGGCCGCGAGCAGCGCGTCTTTGACGTAACGCCAGCAGCGGCTGGTGGATTGCGCCCGCGCGCGGGCCGAGGCGATCTCGGCTGCGTGGATCATGCGGGCGTCGTATTTGAATTTCGAGGCTTGGGGGCCGAAGGACGAGAGTTTGTTGAGGTCCAGCTTCTGCGCGGTCTTCGGCTGATAGAGCGATTTCTCGGCAGCGAAGGCTCCCGGCGCACTGAGGACGAATGCGACGGCGATGAGACAGATACGAATTTTGTTTGTCATACGGGCTGTTTGGGAGGCGGCGAGGCTAGCTTCGCACCTCCGCTGGTCAACGGGTTTTCCGCATGGGCAGCGTCCTCCGGTAGCAGGAAGCCGGCCCGTCCGGCGGAGATTTTCTTTGCCAGCGCGCCGCGCTCCCCGGCTAAGTTGCGCGCGTGAATCTCGACACGCTGCTGAACGCGCTGGAATGGCTTCCGCCGCCGCGGCTCCGGCAGCTCGAACGCTTCGGGCTCGGCACGGTCGGGGCGTTGCTCACGCATTTCCCGAAGCGCTACGAGGATCGCAACCAGTTCGACCGCTTCCCGAGCGGCGATACCGCGGAGCCGGTGTGCGTCTGCGGCATCGTGAAAAAGACCAGCGTCCGGCGCATCCGCGGCTCCCAGAAAATGTTCGACGTGGTGCTCGAAGAGGAGGCCGCGCATGCGCTGAGCCCGCCGCTGCTCTGCCGGTGGTTCAACGCGCACTGGGTCGAGAAGATGATCATCCACGGCCAGCGACTGGTCGTTTACGGCAAGCCGAAGCCGAGCGGTTCCGGCGTGGTCATCGCGCATCCGGAGTTCGAGGTGGTGGAGGATGACGCGGAGGTTTCCATCCATCTGAAACGGATCGTGCCGATTCATCCCGCGACCGAAGGCCTGTCGCCGCGCATGCTGCGCGCGCTGATCTGGGAGGTGCTGGAGCGGCTGTGCGATGACGAAGTGGAGCCGCTCATCCCGGCGACGCTCGACGCCATGCCGCGCGCGTGGGCGCTGCGGCAGATTCATTTTCCCGACTCGTGGGCGCGGCGCGACGAAGCGCGGCGGCATCTCGTGCTGGGCGAGTTTTTTGCCATGCAGGTGAGCATCGCCGCGAAGCGCGCCGAGCAGGCCGCGCAGCCTGGCGCGGTGCATGCCGCTGGCGATGCGCTGATGCGCCGGTTGCACGCCGCGCTTCCGTTTCCGCTGACCGGCGCGCAGCTCCGCTCGATCGCGGAGATCCGCGCCGACCTCGCCTCGCCGCGCCCGATGAACCGGCTGCTGCACGGCGATGTCGGCAGCGGGAAAACGCTCGTCGCGTTGAGCGCCATGCTCCTCGCCGTCGAGGCCGGCTACCAGGCCGCGCTGATGGCACCCACGCAGATCCTCGCCGAGCAGCATTACCTCACGCTGCGCCACCTTTGCGAACCGCTCGGGCTGCGCGTCGCGCTCCGCACTGCCGCGCGCACCGAGCAAAGCGCGCCGCTGCCGCTCTTCGAAAACGCGGCGATGCCGACTCCGGGTGGAGCACGCGACCCGCGTGCTGCGGTCGGCGACCCGCCGACCGCACCGGGAGCGCGCTACTCCCGCGGTCGGCTCCCGCACTTCGAGCACCCCTGGGCGATCTACGCCATCGCCTTCAACACCACCGACCCGCGCCGCCTCACCGCCGCCGCACGCGATATTGTGCTCGATGCCATTCTCCACTGGAAGGACCGCCGCTATGAACTCTTCGCGGCGTGCGTCATGCCCGATCATGTGCATCTGCTCATCCAGCCGCTCATCAAAGAGAACGCGGCAGATGGCAGTGCGGTTTTCTTTTCACTCACGGAGATCATGCACAGCATCAAGTCGTGGACCGCGCATGAGATCAACAAGGCGACCGGGGAAAGCGGGACGCTCTGGCAGAAAGAATGGTTCGATCGGTTCACCCGGTCGGATCGGGACTTGGAGGAAAAGTATCGCTACATTCTGGCGAATCCGTGGACTTCGGGGGTGGTGAAAGAGGATGAGGATTATCGGTGGTGCTGGTTTCCGGGATGCGGGGAGGTTTCGGTAGCGGCGCGCACACCGGCGTTCGCGGCGGGTCGCCGCGAACCGCACTCGGGTCGAGTGCTCCACCCGGACCCCGCCGCGGCTGCGCCGCTCGGGGAAGCCGAGCCGCACATCCTCGTCGGCACTCATGCGCTGCTTTACGAGGGCGCGGGGTTTTCGCGGCTGGGGCTGGCGGTGATTGATGAACAGCACAAATTCGGCGTGATGCAGCGGGCGCGATTGCGCGATCAGGGCGTCGCGCCGGATGTGCTGGTGATGACGGCGACGCCGATCCCGCGCACGCTGACCATGACGCTCTACGGCGATCTCGATGTGAGCACACTCGACGAGCTGCCGAAGAACCGCGGCAAGATCGTCACCGCCGCGCGCGATGCGGCGAAGCTGCCGGAGGCGGTGAAATTTCTGCGCGGGCATCTCGAAGCCGGGCGGCAGGCCTACATCGTTTATCCGCTCATCGACGAGTCGGAAAAGCTGGAGGCGAAAGCCGCGGCGGGCGAATTCAAGAAATGGCAGGAGCTGCTCGCGCCGATGAAATGCGAGCTGCTGCACGGACGCATCGCGCCGGAGGAAAAGGACGCGATCATGGAGCGTTTCCGGCGCGGCGAGTCGCAGGCGCTCATCGCCACAACGGTCATCGAGGTGGGCATCGACGTACCGAACGCCAACATCATGCTCGTCGAAAACGCCGAGCGTTTCGGCCTCGCGCAGCTCCATCAGCTCCGCGGGCGCGTCGGACGTGGCGCGCACAAGAGCTACTGCATCCTGCTGCGCTCGGCGAAGGCGGAGGGCGAGGCTTTGGAAAAGCTGCGCATCCTTGAGGAAACGTCCGACGGTTTCAAAATCGCCGAGGCCGATCTGCAAATGCGCGGCCCCGGCGACATCCTCGGCACGGCGCAAAGCGGCCTGCCGCCGCTCCAGCTCGGCGACCCGCTCGCCGACCACGAACTCATGCGGCTCGCGCGCAACGCGGCCTTTCTTCTTTTCGAGCGCGACCCGCAGCTCGCCGCACCGGAAAACGCCCGCTACCGCCGCGTGCTGGCCGACGGGCGCAGGCTCACACTTTCCCAAGTCAGCTAGGATGACGCCTCCGCGAAAATCACGCACGGCCACGCGCGGCGGCACCGGTTTCGGTTGCCCCGCGCGGGCGCTTTCGTGTTCTTCGTGACCCGATTCATCGCCATGCGCCGCTCGCTTTTCCTCGTCCTCCTCACCGCCCTCGTGGCGTTTGGTTTTTTCCGCTGGCAGCGGTTGAACTCGCCGCTCCGCCCCGCCGCCACCGGGGCGAAACAATACACGCCCGCCGAGGGGCCGCGCATCGCCGCGAAGGATGTGCAGGTGCTGACCGCGATGGATGCCGAATACACGCGGCTCGTCGCGGCGGTGGTGCCGTCGGTCGTGAGCATCACCAGCTCGCGCACGGCACCGGTGCAGGATCCGCTCGCGTTGCTCTTCGGCCAGGGGCGGCCTCAGGAGCAGCAGTCCATGGGCTCCGGCGTCATTGTTTCGAAAGAGGGGCACATCCTCACCAATCACCACGTCGTCACGGGCATGGAGAAAATCGCGGTGCAACTGACCGACGGGCGCAACCTGGCGGCGCACGTCATCGGCACGGACCCGGCCACGGACATCGCGGTGCTGAAGATCAACGCGCCGAACATCGTGCCGCTGCCGCTCGGCGACAGCAACGCGGTGCGCGTGGGCCAGATGGTCATCGCGGTGGGCAATCCCTTTGGCCTGCAGGAAACGGTGACGCGCGGCATCGTGAGCGCCAAGGGCCGGCGGGCCATCGCGGACAGCGGCGTGGAGTTTCTTCAGACGGACGCGGCGGTAAACCAGGGGAATTCCGGCGGGCCGCTGCTCAACCTGCGGGGCGAAATCATCGGCATCAACAGTGCGATTTTTTCCACCTCGCGCGAAGGCGGCTGGCTGGGCATCAGCTTCGCCATCCCGGCCAACGTGGCGCGCCGGGCGCTGGAGAGCGTGTTGAAAACCGGGCGCATCGTCCGCGGCTATCTCGGGCTGCAAATGCTCAGTCTTACGCCGGAGATCGTCCGCGAACTCCGGCTGCCGGATACGCAAGGGTCGCTCATCATCGCAGTGCTTCCCGGCTCCCCCGCCGAGCGCTCCGGGCTCCGCGAGCGCGACGTGATCCGGCGGTTCAATGGCCAGCCGATCTCCGACATCTACGCGCTCCGCGAGCGCGTGGCCGAGGCCGAGCTGAACACGAAAATCGAACTCGGCATCCTGCGCGACGGGCGCGAGCTGACGGTCGTGACGGAAATCGCCGAGGCCCCGGCTCTGCCAAAGTAGTTAGGGAAAACCCGGCTACTTCCCGATTTTCACCGACGCCAGATGCGTCGGCGGGACCAGCCCCTTGATGAAATCCTCGATCATCGCGGCGGTCTCCGCCTCGGAACGGCCATTCGGTTTCAAGCCCTGCGTGATCGTCGCCCCCACGGTGAAGTAAGCCCAGCGCTGGTTGTAGCCGCGAAAAAGGCGGTCGCCTTTGTCAATAAGCCAGCGGTCGAAATGCGAGGCCGTAGTGCCGCTGTGCCCGGTGAACCAATAGTAGTTCAGGTTCGTGAGGGGAATCTGCCGGCCATCGTCAGCCTTCACCATCTTGACGACTTTCAGGGCCTTCGTGGCGAGTTGGCCGCGCCCTGGCACCTCGACCCATACGGTCGGCGAGTTGGTCAGCGACCAGCCTTGGGCGACGAGGCAGCGCTCGGGACGGTGGATGCTGGTGTTCATGTCATGCCCGGAGAGCACGATGGTCACGAGCAACTGGTCTCCGAGTCCGTTGGTGTAGATTTTGCGCGCGAATTCGGTTCCCTCGCCCAAAATTTCGATCTCTTCTCTCGTAATCTCGCCATCCGTGCCACTCCATGCGCTGAGCGTCTCGGGCAGCTTGAGTTCGATGCCGATCTGCTGAAAAAAGAACTTCGGCAGGAAAAACACCGCGCCCATCACGAGCAGCGCGGCAAAGAGGACGAGAATCCGTTTAGTAGTCATACGAAATCGGGCCGCCCGTTTTTCTGCCGACCGCCGGACGCTCGGGCTTGACGGCTTCCGCCGCGACGGCGCGCCAGTTGGTATTGAGCAGCTTGGCAAAGCCGAGCATCGCACCGACGGCGACGGGAAAGAAAACGAAGCCCGAATAGTCGTGGTAAAGACCGCCGGCCAGCTTCTCGTCAATGAACCGGGCGACCAAGACCACGCTGAAAACCCGGCCGACATTGCCGATCAGCGCGAACACCACCGACCCGCCAAAGATGACCCACTGCTTCCACGTCTCGCGCTGGGTGAAATGCACGTAAAGCGCGCTCAACGTAATCATCGCCATGAGCGAGCGAATACCGCTGCAGCCTTCGGCGATGTCGAAATTGAAACTGCCGTCCGAGGCCCGGAGCGAAGTGCCGATGGTTTCGACACCCACGCCAATCATCGAAGAGAGAAACTTCACCGCCTCCGAGACCAGCAACTGCAAGCTGACCGTGCCCTGCACGAAGCCTCCGACCGGCACCATGAAGAGGAGGAAAAGGCACGGGAAAACGAACACGCGCGCGACTTCCCGCCCCCAAAGAAAGAGCGCCCAGCCATAGATGATGATCGGAAACGAAATGACTGCGGTGCGGGCGTCAATCATGCGGACGCCGGCGACAAAAGTGGCGACGCCGAGCAGCAGCCAGATGAGGCCGAGATTGGACGGCTCCTTGCGCGCCTGTCGGATTTTTTCGCGGTGGTACCAGAGGAGGACGATGGCGATGGGGAGGACGAACCAGGAGTGCTCCTGATTGTTCTCCGAATTCCACGCCCGCGAGGCCCAGAGCGCGGCGCTCTCGTCGCCGTTGCGAAACGCATAGTAGTAACCGTAGAAATAGACGAGCAGGCCGAGGGAGCTGGCGAGGAGAGCGGCGGCCGCGACATGGGCGCGGCACCATTTGAGGAAGAGCGAGCACATGTCCCCGAATTCGAGCGGGGGCACAGGTTCGGGCTTCGGAGCGGGTGGGTCAGTGGGCATCGCGGCGGGAATGTAGTGAGGGTTTCGCCGGTTGCAATCCGCCGCTCCGGCGTCCGCATCTTGTCACACGACGCCCGCGCCTCTACCTTCCGCGCCCACCGCCGCCCCATCCATGACGATTCAACGCTTCAATGTCCTCGGTGTCGCCGTGAGCGCGATGAATCTCCGCATCGCCACGGACGCCGTGCTGGCCGCACTCCGCGAACGCCGCAAGGGCTACGTCTGCGTAACCGGCGTGCATGGCATCACCGAGGCGCAGGGCGACGCGGAGTTCCGGCGCATCCTGAACGGCGCTTTCCTCAACACCACCGACGGCATGCCGCTCGTCTGGTTGGGCAAACGCGCCGCCGGCAGCTTCGTGGATCGCGTTTACGGCCCGGACCTGATGCTGGAAATCTTTGCGGCCACGCAGACCACGCCGTTCCGGCATTTTTTCTACGGCGGCGCGCCGGGCGTGGCCGAGGAGTTGCGCGAGAAGCTCAAGGCGCGCTTTCCCGGCGTGACGATCTGCGGCACCTACTGCCCGCCCTTTCGCCCGCTCACTACCGAAGAGGATGCCGAGTTCACAGCTCTCGTCCGGGAGAAAAAGCCGGACATCATCTGGGTCGGCCTGAGCACCCCGAAGCAGGAGCGTTTCATGGCCGCGTATCTGGCGCGGCTCGACACCACGCTGATGTTCGGCGTCGGGGCGGCGTTCGACTTCCACGCGGGCCGCGTCCGCCAGGCGCCGCGCTGGATTCAGCGCAGCGGCTTCGAGTGGTTCTACCGCATGTGCTGCGAACCACGGCGGCTCGCCCGGCGCTATTTGGTCAACAATCCGCTCTTCGTCTGGCGCATCGCGGGCCAGTTGCTCGGCGTGCGCAAATATCCGCTTGAAGTGCCATCCGTCCCGGAGAATGTCTCCGCCCTCTAACTCCAAAATCCCACCCTTCCTTCTACTCACATGAAAAAAATCCTCGTTTGCGGCGCCGGCGGTTTCATCGGCGGTCACCTGATCAAAGACCTGCGCCGCCAAGGCCACACGAATCTCCGGGCCGTTGACAAAAAGCCCTTCGGCGAGTGGTACCAGAAATTCGACGACGTGGAAAATTTCGAGCTGAACCTCGAACATCTCGACGCCTGTGAAAAAGCCGTCGAAGGCTGCGACGAAGTTTATAACCTCGCCGCCGACATGGGCGGCATGGGCTTCATCGAGCTGAACAAGGCGCTCTGCATGCTCAGCGTGCTGATCAATACGCACCTCCTGCTGGCCGCGAAAAAATTCGGGGCCACGCGCTTCTTTTTCTCCTCCAGCGCCTGCGTCTATAACGCCGACAAACAGCGCGACCCGAACGTCACCGCGCTCAAGGAAGAGGATGCCTACCCGGCCTTGCCCGAGGACGGCTACGGCTGGGAGAAACTTTTCAGCGAGCGCATGTGCCGGCATTTCCGCGAGGATTTTGGCATCCAGTGCCGCGTCGGGCGCTACCACAACGTCTATGGCCCGAACGGCACTTACGACGGAGGCCGCGAAAAAGCGCCC
>Ga0163144_10017699_pt1 | contig 14501 bp, 9 predicted proteins | sample OliLak19BULKMAT1_FD_123175 | JGI IMG/M metagenome (GOLD analysis project Ga0163144, IMG submission 123175) | Freshwater microbial mat bacterial communities from Lake Vanda, McMurdo Dry Valleys, Antarctica - Oligotrophic Lake LV.19.BULKMAT1 | ecosystem: Environmental > Aquatic > Freshwater > Lake... | reverse complement strand
ATGCAGGATGAGGCAGAAAGCGATCAACGCGGCCGTCGCCGCGCAGCGGGCAACGACCAACGCATGGTTGATCGTGACCAGCTCGTCCGTCGGTGCCACCGAGACGGCGGTGTTCAGGCGAGCGAGGAACGACCGTAGGTGGCGGATGACCACGGCCGGGAGCTCGTGCAAGCGCCATGCCGACTGCGCGGTCGACGGAGCCAACGCCAATACGGAACGGCGCGATCTCGTGCAGCGTCCAGTCGTACAGACAGTGCGTCGGCGACGATTTTGTGACGCGGGGAGGGTGCGTCAGCGGATGAGCGCGAAGATCGGGCGGGCGCCGGTCAGACCTTTGAGCTCGTGGGCGCCGCGGGATTCGAACGAGAGGCCGGCGCCGTCGAGCGAGTCGTGCGTGGTGCCCGACACCAGGACCTCGCCCGGTCCTGCGAGGGCTGCCACCCGTGCTGCCGCGTGCACCGCGACCCCGCGGGCTTGTCCGCCGACGATCGTCAGCTCGCCGGTGTGGATGCCGGTCCGCACCTGAAGATGGAGGTCGGCGACGGCCGGGCTCATCGCCGCCGCCGCCATGACGGCCTTCGCGGCACCGTCGAAGAGCGCGAGGAAGCCGTCACCCAGCGTGGCGATCTCGCGGCCGCGAAAACGGTCGATCACCGTCCGGATGCGCTCGTTGTGCTCGCGGACGACGCGCGCCCACTCGGTGTCGCCGATGCGCTCGAGCATCGCCGTCGAGTCGCAGATGTCGGAGAAGACGATCGTCGAGAGGATGCGCTCGCCGAGATCCTCGGGCGAGCGGGCGAACGCGTGCCCGCTCGTGAACTCGACGGACTCCCACGGGACGTCGCCCTCGACCCAGGCGAGATGTCCGGCGGGTATCTCGTACGCGTCGCCGGGGCCGATGCTGAGCGCCGTGCCGTCGGACGTGCGGACGGCGAGCCGGCCGGCGATCGTGTAGCCGACGTGACGATGCTGACACTGGTCGGTGCCCGCGATCGGTCCGACGTCCGTCGCCCAGCTCCATCCCGGCTGGAACACAAAATGGCTGACCGCGATCTCGTCGAGCATCACGATCTCGAGCATGCCATTGGGAAAGCGCCGCACCTCGTCGGGCCCGCTGAATCCCTTCCGTTGCAGTCGCGGCACGGGCGGCCTTTTAGCGTGCCGGCGTCAGGAAGTGCCAGCGTCGGGGCGCGGCGCCTCGACGAGAATCAACGTCGTCGCGTTCTGCCATTCCGGGTCGTCGCGAATCGCGGCGAGGTCGCGCGCCTGCGGCGCCGGTCGGCCTTTGGCGGCCAGACCTTCGAGGTGGCGCGCCAGCGCTTCGGCGGCGACTCGTCGCGCATCCTGCATGTTCCGACCGGCGGTGACGCAGCCAGGGAGGTCGGGAAAGTGGACACCAAAGTCGCTCGGCGACGCCTTCCGGACGACCGCGACATACCGCGTCGCGAGCGTCACGAGTCGCCTCGCGAATGGATCACATCACAGGGTAGGGGGTTCATCGTTCAGAAAGTACCTCGGCGCGCTTCCGGTGGCCAACGGTATCGAAGCTCGTACCGCTCGGATTCGAAAGGGTGCGGGCGCCGAGCATGACACCCGAGGTACGCGAGGAGCGATCTACTCGCGAATCAGCCAGGAGTGCCGGAGGTCGGACTTGAACCGACACGAGGTTGCCCCCACGAGATTTTGAGTCTCGCGCGTCTGCCATTTCGCCACTCCGGCGCGGGGTGGAAGCGAGGTGATTAGCGTGCGGCGGCGAGCCGCACAAGATCGGGGGCCAGCGCGACGACGACGTGTGACGAGCGACTAGCGCCGTGCCGTCGGCGGCTTGTCGGGGTCGTCGAGCGTCGGGATCTGCACGGCGACCGTCGACGGCGAGAGCCGGCGATTGATCTTGGCGACGGCCTCGCCCGCGAGACGCTGCATGTGCGGATCGCTGGCGGTGTCGGTCTGGATCGCTTGCAGCTTCGGCACCGAAGCGGAATCGCCGATCTCGCCGAGGGCGAAGATGGCGGTGCCCTTGGTGGCGGGATCGACGCCGCGGGCGAGGTACTCGCCGATCGGCGCCGCGGCGCGGACGTCACCCATGCGACCGAGCGACACGAGGATGCGTTGTTGTACGGCAACCGGAACGTCGCGCATGAAGAGCTTCTGCACGAGGATCGTGGTGGCGGCGGTGGCGCGGAGCTTCCCCAGGTAATCGATCGCCTTGATCATGACCGAATCGTCGGAGTCGCCGGTCGCCTGGATGAGGTATTCGATGGCCTCTTCCTTGCCGGACTCACCGAGAGATTTCACGGCCTCGAGGCGCGTCGCGGGATCGGGATCGTTCAGGCGCTTGGTGTAGTCGTCGATGCTCTTGCCTGAGCTGGCTTCTTTGTAGCGCTGCTGCACGCGAAACGGATTCACCTGAGCAACGACAGGCGTCACGAACGCGACGACGAGCAGCGCCGCGATGAAACCAGCGAAATTCCGAAGCGCCACGCGGGGCTTCCTCCTCGCGCCGTCATGCCGGATGGTACCCGCGTTTGCAACTGAGGACGCAGACGCTGATTCCGCTGCCCACGCGTCGGTCGGTGCGTTCGTGACGTTCAGATGCCAAGGCGTTCGGATGAGCACGATTTGTCACCCTTGACCCCGCGTTGCCGAATCGCGGCCATCGTTCGATGGCTCCTGGCATGCAGGTTGCTGAGTTGTCCTCGCGAACACGCAACTCAGGCGACCGAAAAATGATTCCCAAAAGACAACCGACTCGTCCTACGACGACCCGCAGCGCGCCGCCGGCCGCTTCCGAAACGGAAGCACGGCCGACCAATGGTCCGCGTCCCGCCACCTACGAGCTGATCGAGCGCGTCACGAGCTTGCAGCTGAAGATGGCCCCGCTGGAAGTGCTGGCGGATAGCGTGATCGGTCCGCTGCTCGACGCCTTCACGGCGCCGGCCGGCGGTCTGATGCTCTACCACAGCGAGGACAGCTCGCTTCGTCTGACGGCGTCGCGCGGGCTCTCGACGGTCGGACGCGAGCATCTCGCACTGCTCCGTGGCGGCGCCGCGGGTGGGTGGGAAATTCCGCTCCACGGTCTGCTGAACCGGAAGGCGTACATCATCGAGCGCCCGCATGAGCACCCGTTCGTGCCGGAGCTCGTGGAGCGTGACGAGGCCAAGTCGCCGGTGAATCTGGCGTGCATACCGCTGTATCGCGGGCAGCTTCCCGTCGGCGTGTTGCTCATCATCGCGGACCGTCGGCCGGTCACGAACACCGAGGTCATGACGCACGTGCTCGTGTACGACGTGCTGGCGTTGGCACTCGACGCGGGTCTGCGGGCGCGTGGCGAGCCGCCGATGCCGCTGCCGGAGCGCGACGTCGCGGCGCTCGAATGTGAAGAGTGGACGGATCCCCGCGACGCCGCCCGCACGCTCGAGCAAGAGCTCGCGCTCATTGCCGACGAGCGGTTCGAGCTCGCCGAACGCGTCGGCGTGCTGGAAGCGGCGCATGCCGAGGCGCGCGGGCTGCTGACCGCGCAGAAGACGTTGCATCGCGAGCTGGTCGAATCGGAGCGCGCCGAAGCGACCCGCAAGATCGCCGAGCTCGAGCAATCGATGGCCGACGAGGTGGCGCGGGCGCGGCGGATCGCCGAGCAGGCCCGCGCCAACGAGCGGGCGAGCCTCGACGAGCAGCTCGCGCTCGAACGGAACGCCGCGGCGACCACGATTCGCGCGCTCGAATCGACGCTCGCCGATCGCGAAGCCGCGTTCGGGGGCGCGCTGCAGAAGCTGCAGACCGCGTTGCAGGAGCGCGAGGCGGCACTCGCGGAGCGCGACGCCCGCTTGAGCGATCTCGGTGGCGAGCGTGATCGCGTGCGTCAGGCCGCGAGCGAGGCCGGCGACGTCGTGCGCGGGCTGCACGACGAGATCGAAAGCATCAAGGCGGCCCAGGCGGCCGCGGAGTCCGAGCACACGCGCGCGTTCGCCGAGGCGCAGACGGCCTTCGAGCGCCAGCTCGCCGAGCTGACGATCGAGCATCGCCGCGCGCTCGAACGGGTGGAGACGTCGCACGGCGGGGCCGTCGGCGAGCTCCGGACGGCGGAACAGCGCGGCAGCGAGCTCGCGGCCGAGCTGGCGGCCGTCCGTGAAGAGGCCCAGGGCCTCCGCGCCGAACGGTCGCAGGTGTTGGCGGCGCTCGACGCGCCCGGCGTCGAGCCGGCGACGGCGGTGCGCGCGCTGCATCATCAGGTGGCGGCGTCCAAGCGCGAGATTCACGAGCGGACGACGGCGCTCGGCGAGCTCGAGCGCCGTCTCATGTCCGAGATGGAGGCGGCCGAGCAGCGGCTGAGCACGCAGCGCCGCGAGTTCCACGAAGTGCACGCGAGCCACGAGCGCGAGCTCGACGAGCTCGGCGCGACCCATCGCAATGCGCTCGAAGAAGTGCGGGCCGCGGCGCGCCGCGAGGCCGAGCACGCCGAAGCCGCGCAGCGCGCACAGATCGCCGAGATTCAGGCCGACGCCCAACACAAGGTCGAGCTCGAACGCTTCGATGCTCAGCAACGGTTGGACGCGCTGCGGTTGGAGTCGCGGGAGGCACTCGATGGCGCGCGCGGCGCGCACGCCGAGTCGGCCGCGCGCGCCGCCGCGGCGGAAGCGCGTGTCGAGGTGTTGCTCGAGGAGCTCACGACCGTGCGCGCGGAGGCGGCCCGGCTCACCGAAGAACGCGCGCACGTGCTCGCGGCGGTCGACGATCCGAGCGCGGAGCCTGCCACGGTCATTCGCGCGCTCCGCGATCAGGTCGCCGGGCTCGAAGGGCAGGTGGCGCTCGTCGCCGCGGAGCGGAGCGCGATCGAACGTCAGCTCGCTGCCGAAGCGCAGGCGGCCGAGACGCGTGTCGGGGAGATGGCGGCGGCGACGGAAGCACGCGTCACCGAGCTCCGGTCGGTGGCGCAGACCAGCCTCGAGGACGCCCGCCGCGCGGCCGAAACGACGCTCGCGGAGCTCCGGGCGGCGCTCGGCGAACGCGACGCGCAGCTCGCGAGTCACGAGCAGACGTTGAGTGCGCTCGCCGACGATCGCGATCAGACGCGCCGCATGGCCGTGGACGCGAGCGATGCGCTCCGCCGCAGTCAGGCGGAGGCCGAGCGCGTCCGGGTCGAGCTCGGCAACAGCGAGGACGCCGTCCGCGAGGCGCGCGCGCAAGCGGCGGCGCACGCGGCGCGCTTGGACGAGCTCGAGCGCGAGCATCGCGTCGTCCGTGACGAGCTCGGACGTCTCCATGAGGAACGTGCCCGTGTGCTCGCGGCCGTCGACGGCGAGGGTACCGATACCGCCGGGGCCGAGCCCGTGGCGGTGATCCGTGCGCTGCGCGAGCAGACCGTGACGCTGGAAGCGCAGGTTGGCGCGCTCACCGAGGATCGGGACGCCGCGATGGAGCGCATCGGGGCCGAGCGTGGCACCCTCGAAGCCAAGCTGGCGGCCGTCGAGCGCGAGCGGGCCACGGCGGAAGCCCAGCGTGGCGAGCAGACCGGGCGGATCGCGGCCCTCGAGCGCGACCTCATTCGGAGCGAGGAGATGTTGGCGTCGGCACGTCGGCAGCTCGAAGCGGCCTCCGAGCGTGCTCGCGCCTACACCGCGACCGAACGGGTGGCGAGTACGCCCGCTCCGTCCACGTCGTCGCCGGCCGCCGCGCCGGTCGAGCCTAGCCTGGCGCGGGCCCCCCTCGCCGTCGTGACGCCGATCGCAGAGGCGCTCGCGCCGCCGCTGGCGCCGATGTCCGTCGGCGTTGCGCCCGCCGTCCCGAGCATCGAGGTGCTTTCGCCGCCACCGGCGCCGGTCGTCGATGCCGGGAAGCATCAGATTCTCGAAGCCGATCCGCTCGTCCGGGAGCGCGTCGCCACGGCGCTCGCAGCAGAGCTGCCGGCCGACACGACGAGCAACCTCTTCGTCGCGAACCTCTTGAGCGCGCTTCCCGATGGTCTCTCCGAGGTGGCTGCGGCCGTGGAGAGCGGGAGCACGCTCGTGACGTACGTCGCCGCGAACGGACGGAGCCGCATTCTCGGCTCCGTCCGCTGCTTCACGAGCGGCCTCGAGCCCGAGGCCATCGTCGCGGCCGTCGCCAAGCTCGGCGCTCAACGGCGCTTGATCTCGCTCTCCGAGGACGTCGACGGATTGATTCCGCTGAAGACGGCGCTCAGCAAGGGCGGTCACTCGATCTCGATGGCGTGCGATCCGAAGCAGGCGCTGGATCTCCTCGGCATGTTGACGCCGGACGCGGTGCTGGTCGACATTCGGAGCGCGGCTGGGAACGCGGCGCAGTTCCTCGAAGCGCTCGCGCTCGAGAACGGTCGCACGCCCGTCTATCTGGTCTGCGGTGATGCCCCGGAGGCGACGCTGCGGAGCGCGCTCGAGCCGCTCTTGCGCCCGGCGCCGCTCGACGCGAGCCAGCTCGCCAAGGTGTGCCAGACGATCCTGACGCCGCCGACCCCGGAAGCGACACCCCGCAACGCCCAATCGCGCGTGGTGCGACCGATCGACCGTAAAACGCCTCCTGTCGCGGCTACACGGAAACCAGTGCCTCGTCGGGTGCTGACGAAGCGTCGGTAGTTCGCTGCCTATGCGAGCGTAGCGGGCTGCTCGGTCTCGCTTGCGGAGTCGCCTCTTCGGACGCACCTCGCGCTTTCCTGACGTGGTGCGGAACCGTCCCCCCGTACTCGCAACGGGCTAGCCGAAACGCTCGGCTACGTCCGCTGCCGGCGACCTCGCAAGCTCACCGCCCACCGTCCGTACTGAACATAGAACCGAAGAGGCGCTCGGCGTATCGCTGCGCGAGTGCCTCCCACGCGCGTAAAGGCGTGCCGAGCGAAGCGAACGGCCTCCAGTCGTTTCTTTGCTGTGAGTGGCGAGGCCGGGGGGTGGCGGGGTGCCGGTAGCGCGCGTTTGCTTCGCGTTTCGGCTAGCCCGCTGTGAGTACGGGGGGACGGTTCCGCACCACGTCAGTGTAAGCGCGAAGTGCGCGCGCTACCGGCACCCCGCCACCCCCGGACCATCGACCACTCGAGTCACCAAACGATCTTGGTGTGGAGAACGACTCAGTCGAGGTACCCGAGCGCGCGCATTTTTTCGATGAGCTCCGGGTCCGCGCGGTGGTTCGTTGGGGCGTTCTCGATTGGGACCGATGCTTGGCGGTGCAGCTGGATCAGCTCCTGGAGCTCGGGGCAGCTGGTGGTCGCGCTCATTTCGACCCGATCACTCGCGGCGTAGCAGCGCGTCGTGTTGGTCGTGAGGTCGGTGATGGCGGCTTCGTGATTTCGCCGCACCGAGACCTGCTTCACCTGGGTGCGATCCATGCGGTCGACCTCGCCGAAGATCGGCCGCGCCATCTCGTCGGGACTCGGCGCGGTGCCGGAAGCCGCCGCACGGGTGCGGGATACCACGCTCACGCCGCGATGGCCGCGGATCGGCTCGAGCCCGAGCAGATCGAGCACCGTCGGTGCGACGTCGAGCAGGCTGACGGGCGCGGTGACTTCGGCGGGCGCCAACAATCCCGGGGCGGCGATGACGAGCGGGACGCGGAGAACCTCTTGGTAGAGGTTGCGGCCGTGGCCCATGCCGCCGTGTTCGCCGAACTCCTCGCCGTGATCGGCCGTGATGATCACGATCGTCCGGTCGCTCAGGCCGAGCTGCGCGAGCTTGCCGAGGAACGGACCGATATGGTCGTCGGCGTAGCGCGCTTCCTGGTCGTAGGCGAGGGCTGCTTCACGCGGTGCTGGCGGCTCCTGACCCGGCACGTCCTTGAAGAGGTCGCGGTAGCTTTCGGGTGGCGAGTAGGGGGCGTGCACCTGATACGTGTGCAGGAAGAGGAAGAACGTGCGGTCGGCGTGGCTTTCGACCCAGCGGGTGCCGTCGGCGAAGACGGCGTCGACCTCGCCGCGGTAGACGAAGTCGGCACTGCGGCGCTCGGCGTAGGCGGAGAACCCGCGCGCAAATCCGGCGTGGGCCCATACGCCGCCGTCTTCGGTGTAGGCGCGGGTCAGATAGCCTTCGCGCCGCAAGCGCTCGGCCAGGAGCTCGATGCCGGCCGACGGTGCCGTGATGAAGCTGGTCACTCCGTGCTCGCTCGGAAAACGCGAGCTGAAGATCGACATGTGGGATCCGCTCGTCTCCGGCCAGACCGACCACGCGTCGGTGAACATGGCGGCGTCGCGCGCGTAGGCATCGATCTGCGGCATCGGGCGCCGATAGGACCCGTTGGCGGCGAGTCGGTCGGCCCGAAGCGTGTCGATGGAGATGAGGATGACGTTGCGGCGCGTCGCGGGCCGCTCGGCCGGCGCGACGATCGTGGGATCGGCCCAGAGCGGCAGCAACACCGCGCGGCCGTCGCCGACGGCCCGCGCGCGGAAGACGAAGCGCGCGCGTTTGCCGCCGAGCGTCGTCAGGGGAATGTTCGCTTCGTTCCAGCGCGGGGCGTCGGCACGCTCGCCTGGGATCGTGATGCTCCAGAGCGCTTCTTCGGCGCCGCCTTCCGCCTGCGCCGCCACCTCGAACGTGACGGGTGCGGCTCCGGGGATCCCCGCGGCCGGGCTCAAGCCGAAAGCGACTTCGAGCCGGGCGTGGGCCGGCACGGCGACGTTCTCGACGGTCGTCTCGACGACGGGGGTCGTCGGCGGCGTCGTCAGCATCAGCGTGAGCGTCGACGCCGGACCGTCGCCGAGCGCCACGGTCGGGAGCGTGAACGTCGCGCGCGGCGAGCCGTCGGCATCCCGGGTCCGCGTCAGGAGCTGCGGCGCTAGCGCATGATGGTGCTTCGCGCGTTGCAGGCTGCCGGTCGCGATCACGTCGCCGACGATGTCTGGCGGGAGCGTGAAGCCGTACGCCGCGTCGTTGCCGGGCAGCACGGGCAAATCGAGACGGCGTTCGGGTGGCAGCGCCAACACGGGACGAGTTTCGTCGGCGAGCGTATAGGTCGGGGCGAGCACACCGGGCGGCGGAACGATCAGCCGCACGGCTTCGGCGGGCGGCGCCTCGGTGCGCGCGCAGCCGGCGACGAGTGTGGCCAGCACTGCGAGGGCCGCCACGAGGGCGGGACGGATACGAGCCGAGCTCAATGCACCCACGACGGCGCTCCCTCCGTGGCGATTCCGAAGACCGGCAGACCGATCATCCAGAAGGCGGCGGTGATCACGATGATGCCCAAAATGTCGATGCCGATCCCCGCGCGCACCATCTGAGGCACGGTGACGCGTCCGCTCGCGAAGACCATCGCGTTCGGGGCGGTGCCTCCCGGCATCATGAAGCCGAACGAGGCGCCGAGCGCCGCGGGGATCATCAAGAGGCGCGGATCGACGCGGAGACCGACGGCCGTCGCGGCGAGCACCGGCATCATGAGCGCCGTGATCGCGGAGTTGACGGTGAACTCGGTCAGCAGCACCAGCAGCGTCGTGATCGCGAGCACCAGCATGAGCGGCGGCATCGCGTCGAGCTGGCCGAGCCGCGCCGCGATCCATGCCGCGAGCCCCGACGACTCGACGGCCGCCGCGAGCGCGAACCCGCTGCCGAGCAGTACGAGGACGCCCCACGGTACGCGCTTGGTCCAGTCGTCGCCGAGCAAGCGGGTGGCGCCGTCGCCGGACGGCAGCAGGAAGAGCAGCGTCGCCATGCCGACGGCGATCACGGTGTCGTCGACGGCCCGGGGGTTCGGGAGGAGGCTCGTCCAGTCGGGGATGGTCGCGATGCCGACGTCGAGATCGGCGCGGAACACCCAGAGCAGCGCCGTCGCCACGAACGCCAGCAAGACGCGCCGCTCGGGAATCGACATCGGCCCGAGCTCGGCGAGCGTGCGTCGCAGCACGGTTTCGTCGTTCCCCATCGCGGTCGCGGGCACGCGGAAGGCGATACGGGTGAGGAAGAGCCAGGCCAGCGGCGTCATCACGATCGCGATCGGGACGCCGAGCAGCATCCACGCCGCGAATCCGACCGGCGGCGCTTCGGGAAAGAGCCTCGTCAACGCGCCCGCGAAAATGACGTTCGGCGGCGTGCCGACGAGCGTCCCGACGCCGCCGATCGACGCCGCGTACGCGACCGAGATCATCAATGCCGGCGCGAACCCGGCCGCCGTGTCCAGCGCCTTCGCCTCGAAGTGGTCGATCACGGCGATCGCGATCGGCATCATCATCATCGTGGTGGCGGCGTTCGACGACCACATCGAGATCAGCGCGGTGGCGGTCATGAAGCCGAGGACGAGTCGACGCGGCGACCCACCGAGTCGGCTCATGACGTGCAGCGCCAGGCGGCGCTGCAGACCCCAGCGCTCGACCGCCGCCGCGATCATGAGCCCGCCGAGGAAGAAGAGGTTGGTCGGGTCGGCGTAGGGGGCGCACGCTTCGCGGGTCGAGCTGATGCCGAGGAGGGGAAACGCGAAGATCGGGACGAGGGCGGTCGCGGCGATCGGAATGGCCTCGCTGATCCACCAGACGGCCATGAGCGCCGTGACCGCCGCCGTCCGTCGGCCCGACTCGCTCATGCCGTCGGGAAGCGGGAGCAGCGCGATCGCGAGGGCCATCAGGACGCCCATCACGAGGCCGACACGGAGTCGGGAGAACGTCGTCGAGAAGCCCAAGGCTCGGCGACGTAGCATGCCGCTCCCGACGTGGCCACGGGAGCACCGACCCCCGTGGCGTCGTCACGGCCCCGTGCTATGGCGTCGCTGGGTGACGAACGATGCTCACGGTAGCGCTCTCCTGGAGAGCGCCGGTGCGAACCCGGGTCAGGTGGTCAATTGCGCGGAGTACGCCGACGGGCGGCGCGTCGGCGACGTCAACCTGCCGGACGTCAGCGAAGTCCTCGGTCGCCGCGACCCCAGCCACTTCGTCTGGATCGGTTTGTACGAGCCGGGCGAAGAGTTGCTGCGCGAGGTGCAGGACGAGTTCCGTCTGCACGATCTCGCGGTCGAGGACGCCCACCGCGCGCATCAACGTCCGAAGCTCGAGGAGTACGGCGACGCCATCTTCATCGTGCTGCGCACGGCGTCGCGCTCGTCGGACGGCACGATCGCGTTCGGTGAGACGCACCTGTTCGTCGGGCCCGGGTACGTCGTGTCGGTGCGCCATGGCGCGTCGGTCCCGTACGTCGAGGTGCGGCAACGCTGCGAGAGCGCGCCGCACCTCCTCCGGAAGGGGCCGGGCTTCGTGCTCTACGCCCTCATGGACTTCGTCGTCGATCGGTACTTTCCGATCGTCGACGAGCTCGAAGAGGCGCTCGAGAAGCTCGAGGAGAACATCTTCGGCGGCAGCTACCGGCGCGAGACCACCGAGCGCATCTACGATCTGAAGCGTGACCTCCTCGGCCTGAAGCGCGCCGTGTCGCCGCTGATCGACATCTGCAATCGCCTCGCGCGCTTCGACTCGCAGCTGATCGACGCCGAGAGCCGTCCGTACTTCCGCGACATCTACGACCACGTGATCCGGATCAACGAGACCATCGACAACCTGCGCGAGCTCTTGAACGGTGCGCTCGAAGCCAATCTCTCGCTGATCTCGATCCAGCAGAACGAGGTCACCAAGAAGCTGGCGAGCTGGGCCGCGATTCTGGCGGTGCCGACGGCCGTCGCGGGCGTCTACGGGATGAACTTCGACGTGATGCCCGAGCTCAGGTGGACGTTCGGCTACCCGACGGTGATGGGCGTCATCGTCGTGGCGTGTCTCACGTTGTTTTGGCGCTTCAAAAAATCCGGCTGGCTCTAATCGACGCTCGGCTGCGCCGGTGGCGGGATCAGCAGGCCAAGGCATAGGCCTGCGGCCAGGCCGCCGAGGTGCGCCATCGTGTCGACGCCCGGTTCGGCTCCGACGGCGACCGCTAAATAGGCGAGGAGGGCGGCGATGACTTGCCAGCCGCGGTAGCGGGCGCTGGCGGCGAAGCGGAGGCGTTGGCCGCCGAGAGCGCCGAGGACGCCGAGGATGGCGCCCGATGCGCCAGCGCTCACGACGTCGGGGGGCGTCACTTGGTAGCTGAGCGCGTTGCCGGCGATGCCCGCGAGTAGATAGACGACGAGAAAGCGCCAGGGGCCGAGCGCGGCGACGAGCGCGGGACCCAGCACGAGCAGCGCCGCCATGTTGCCGAGGAGGTGGCGCGGGCCGATGTGGACGAAGAGCGCCGTCGCAAAGCGCCACCACTCGCCGGTTCGAACGTGGGCGGGGCGCGACGCACCGAAGCGCAGCAGCACCTCCCGCACCTCCGAGCCGCCGGCGCGCTCCTCGGCGAGGAAGACGCCGACGCAGACGGCCGTCAGCGCGAACAGCACCCACGACCCCGGCCCGAACCATTGATCCGTGTCGGGGGTCGCGAGCCGGGCGCGGGCAGCAGCTTGGTCCGCGGCCCGCGCCCGCGCCGCTGCCGCGACGCCGGCTGGATACTCTTCGGCGAGGATCGCCTGGGCGCGGTGCGCGTCGGCGTCGTCGATCATGACGAGCGTACCACCGTCGACGGGGGCCAGCGCCGCCGCAATGCCCTCGGCCGCGAGCACGAGCAGGATCTCGTCGGCGACGTGGGTCGGGTAGGGGCCGGCGGACGCCTGCGACATGCCCCGATCCTGACTGCGTTGCGCCGCCGTGGGAAGCGGGGAACGGTCCGGATGCGCGGCGCACGGCCGCACGTCCTGCGGACTCAGTGTTGGATCAGGGTTTCCGCAGTGACCGGCGCTGGGATCTTCAACCCCAATAGCTCCAGCAGCGTCGGCCCGATGTCGGCGAGCACGCCGTGTGGACGGAGCTTGGTGTCGCGCCGTGCGTCGCTCACCAGCACGCACTCGACGTCGTTGGTCGTGTGCGCGGTCTGCACCGCCCCGGTGTGTAGGTCGAGCATCTGTTCGGCGTTGCCGTGGTCGGAGGTGACAATGACGGTGCCGCCGACGGCGCGCGCGGCTTCGATCACGCGGCCGATGCACTCGTCGGTGACGGCGACGGCTTTCACGGCGGCGTCGAGCACACCGGTGTGACCGACCATGTCGCAGTTGGCGAAGTTGAGAACGATCAGGTCGTACGTGTCGGCGCCGCGCTCAGCCGGGAGCGGCCGGCTCGACTCGATCTCGACCTCGCACCCGGGCGTCGCGGCCGTCCGCGCTCGCACGGCGGCGATGCCGTCGCGAATGGCAGTCACCGCGAGCTCCGTCACCTCGTACGCGCTCATCTCCGGCTTCTGATCCTCGGTGACGGTGACGCTCGGGACGAGCACGCGGTCCTCACCGGGGTACGGCTTCACTTGCTTGCCGTTGAAGAAGCTCGTGACGTGCCGGTACTTCTGGTACTCGGCGATGCGGAGCTGCCAGAGCCCGGCCTTGCTCACGATTTCGCCGACCAGGTCGTCCATGTTCATGGGGGGCAGCACCGCGTACGGAAACTCGTCGTAGTAGCGCGTCAGCCCGCGGTAGCAGACGTCGGGCCGCGGGCCGCGCGCGAAGTCGTCGAAATCGTCGATGACGAAGGCGCGCGTGAGCTGGATGGCGCGGTCCTGGCGGTAGTTGAAGTGGACGACGCCGTCGCCGGCCTGGATCGTCGCGAGCGGCTGGCCGTCGGCGCCGGTGATGAGGGTCGGCTGCACGAACTCGTCGGTTTCGATCAGCGTGTCCTTCGATGCCGTCCCGGCGGCGCGGGCGGCGACGGTCGCGTCGGCGCGCAGGTACGCTTCGTCGATCGCGGCCTTGGCCGAGATGGCGCGGAGGCCTTTGCCATGCACGAGGCAATCGTACGCGCGCTGAATGCGATCCCAGTTGAGCGCGCGATCCATGGCGTAATACCGGCCTGTCACCGACGCGATCGTCCCGACCCCGAGCGTCGCCATCTTTTGTTCGAGCCGGTCGATGAAGGTGAGCGCGCTCCGCGGCGGCGTGTCGCGACCGTCGGAGAAGACGTGCACGAAGACGCGCGTCAGCTCCTCGCGGCGCGCGAGCTCGAGGAGCGCGTAGAGATGCTCCTCGGTCGCGTGCACGCCCTGATCCTGGAGCAGCCCCATGAAGTGCAGCGCCGAGCCGTGCTTCTTGCAGTGCTCGACGACCGAGAGCAGGGCGGGATGACGGAAGAGCTCGCCGTTCTCGATCAGCTTGTCGACGCGGACGATCTCCTGCTCGACGACGCGGCCGGCCCCCATGTTGAGGTGGCCGACTTCCGACGAGCCCTGATAGCCGGGACGCAAGCCGACGGCACGGCCGGCGGCGCCGAGCACCGTATACGGATAGGTGGCGAGGAGGTGAGCGAGGACGTGGGGACGGGCGAGGGCGACCGCGTTGCCGGGGTACTCGTGCCCGATGCCCCACCCGTCGCGGATGATCAGGACGACCGGGGAGCGCATGGGAGGGAACGTTTATCGGTCACCGCGCGGGCTGTCCACGTGTGAAATGAATCGGTCGGTGTCGCCGGCGGGTGGGTCCGGGAGTGCTCCTACGGTCGCCGGTTCGCTGCCACCCAGCGCATACTACTTGCCGCTGCCACCATGGTCTGCGCACACGCGAGCTGCGGCTCCCCGGACACT
>Ga0163144_10017696_pt1 | contig 14502 bp, 10 predicted proteins | sample OliLak19BULKMAT1_FD_123175 | JGI IMG/M metagenome (GOLD analysis project Ga0163144, IMG submission 123175) | Freshwater microbial mat bacterial communities from Lake Vanda, McMurdo Dry Valleys, Antarctica - Oligotrophic Lake LV.19.BULKMAT1 | ecosystem: Environmental > Aquatic > Freshwater >... | reverse complement strand
CTGTAATTAATCCTATTCCTGAAACTGCTGCTTCACAAACTCGGACATTTACCCTTTCTTCTATGAACGTGAGCGGAATGGGAATGGGCGGGCACGGAGGAATGGGTATGAATGGTATGATGCACACTATAAATGAAAAAACATATGACCCGGATAGAATTGACGAAACCGTACAGGCGGGCGCAACCGAAATATGGGTGTTTGACAATTCAACTGGTGAGGAACCTCACCCAATGCACATTCATGGAATACAGTTTCAGGTTCTTGACCGAACGGGCGAAAGAAATACTCTTATTTCAACCGAATCAGGATGGAAAGACACAGTGATGTTGATGCCAAAGGAAAAGGTCAGGGTAATCATGCAATTCCATCAGAATAAAGGAAAATATGTATTGCATTGCCACAATCTTGAGCACGAAGACAATGGAATGATGCTTCAATTTGAAGTGGTTTAACAATTAAAACAAAATAATATGAAAAAAATATTTCTCATTTCAGTAATTCTGTCGGCTTCAATTATAGTAAATGCCCAGAAAGAATTTTATTTCGGACCATCCTACACATTGGGCGCATCCACCATTCTGAAATCCAACGGCAGTATGGGCAATATGAATGGTAGCATGATGGAAGGAAGCGAAATGAATTCAGACTTAACCTTCACTCCCGCTTACGGAACCGGTATTCGTCTAGAATATTTTCCTACATGGAGATGGGGTTTCTTTTTTCAATGCGGCTATCAGCAGCGCGGGGCCAAATTTAAAAACTACATGGATAATTATGACCCGCGATACAAATTCAACCAATGCGATTTTAACCTTGGAGGCCAGTTCCGCACAAAGGGTCTGATCAAAAATCATCAATTGCTTGTCCAGTTGGGGCTCACACAGCATTATTTATCATCTGCCAGCCGGATTTACGATACAGGGAGAGATAACATAACGGATGACACAAGGAATTATGACATTGGAATATACTTTGGCTTAGGCGTAAACATTTCGATAATGCAAAAAGATTTGATCCAGATTATCGTTTTTACCCACCAAGGCTTCACGGAAATTTTCATGGGAAATATGGCAGCGAATAGCATGAATGGAAGAAACCTGCTTCTTGGCGTGCAGTTCAGTTATCTTATCGGAAAAAATTTTAATACAGGTAAAAAAGAAAATTAATATTTAATGCAAATAAATGATACGGGATCCCCAAACAGAAATGATGGAAGAGGGTAGAATATTACAAATGAACCCAATTTTCTGCCTTCAGATTGAGTAATAATAACAACAAAATAATCGAATAATGAAAAATGATCCGAATAAACTGACCAAAAAATTCAGCGAGATAACATTAGCTGATCTAAAATCAGTAGGTGGTAAAAATTCATCGCTGGGCGAAATGTTCAGCCAACTATCTCCTAAAGGAATAAAAGTTCCTGATGGATTTGCCACAACCTCCAATGCGTATTGGAAATATTTGGATGATAATCATATCCGAGAACCACTTACTAAACTTCTTTCCGCACTCGACATAAAGAGTTTTTCTAACCTGAAAGAAATTGGATTACAGTGCAGGCAATTAGTATTAAACGGAAAGATTCCCGATGAGATTACTGAAAATATTATTTCAGCTTACCACGAACTTTGTGGAAATAGCCAACGTGCGGAAATGGCTGTAAGAAGTAGTGCTACTGCTGAAGATCTGCCTTCCGCCAGTTTTGCAGGACAACACGATTCATTTTTGAATATTTCAGGAGAGAAAGAAATAATTAATGCGGCTCAAAAATGCATGGCTTCTCTTTTTACAGACAGAGCTATTAAATACAAGCAGGACAATGCATTCGATCACATGAGTGTAGCACTTTCAGTTGGAGTGCAAAAAATGATTCGTTCAGATAAAGCTTGTGCAGGAGTTGCTTTCACACTTGAGCCCGAATCAGGGTTTCAGGACATTATTCTTTTGACCGGTGTTTGGGGGCTTGGTGAAAACATTGTGCAGGGAGCCGTTACACCGGATGAATTTTTAATATTCAAACCATCACTAAAATCGGGAAAGAAAGCAATTGTATCAAAAAAAATAGGTGACAAAACAAAGACAATGATTTATGCAGATAAAAATAATGGACAAACAGGCTTCACATTAAATATAGATACTCCTTTAGAAAAGCGTGAACAATTTGTTTTAGATGAGGACGAAATAACAACACTTGCAAAATGGGCATTTGCCATAGAAGAACATTATAAAAAACCAATGGACATTGAATGGGCGAAAGATGGAATTACCGGAGAGTTATTTATTGTTCAGGCTAGACCGGAAACTGTCCAAAGCAGAAAAAGCCCCTATGTTTTAAAAGATTACAAATTGATCAGCAAAGGAAATGTGTTGGCAAAAGGAGAAGCCATTGGCAATAAAATTACCTCTGGTATAGCAAGAATACTACAATCACCTTCCGAATCAGACAAACTTTTGCAAGGAGAAATTTTAGTAACCGAAATTACGAGCCCTGATTGGGATCCCATTCTTAAAAAAGCAGCAGCTATTATCACGAATAAAGGCGGAAGAACAAGTCACGCATCTATTGTAGCAAGAGAATTGGGAGTTGCTGCCGTTGTGGGAACAGGTGATGCAACCCAAAAAATAAAAAATGGACAGTCCATTACAGTTTCTTGCGCTGACGGGAATGCCGGTCATGTATATGATGGTATATTGAAATGGACGGAAAAGGAAATTGATTTCAGAAACATCTCTATGCCTAAAACTTCACCGATGTTAATAATAGGTGATCCTGAAAAGGCTTTTCAATTATCCTTCTATCCCAACAAAGGCGTTGGATTGATGCGTTTGGAATTTATCATCAGTAATGCGATAAAAATTCATCCGATGGCATTGGTCAAGTTTGGAGAACTGAAAGATGAAAAAGTGAAAAAAGAAATCGAAACAATCACGCATCATTATCCTGACAAGGAAAAATATTTCGTGGATAAACTTTCTCAGGCGGTGGCAATAATTGCCTGTGCCTTTTATCCTAAAGATGTAATTGTAAGGATGAGTGATTTTAAGACGAATGAATACGCGAACTTAATTGGAGGGAAAGATTTTGAACCCGAAGAAGAAAATCCAATGTTGGGTTTCAGAGGTGCATCAAGATATTACAATGAAAGATATAAAGAAGGTTTTCGGCTGGAGTGTGAAGCGATGAAAGTTGTGCGCGATGAAATGGGCTTGACAAATGTAAAACTGATGATTCCTTTTTGCAGAACTGTGGACGAAGGAAAAAAGGTTGTAGCACTAATGAGTGAATACGGCCTCAAGAGTGGCAAAAACAAATTGGAGATTTATGTAATGGCTGAGATACCCAGCAATGTAATACTGGCCGAGGAATTTGCAAAAGTATTCGATGGATTCTCTATTGGCTCTAATGATTTGACACAACTCACACTCGGCATAGACAGGGATTCCTCTATCATAAACGATTTATTTGATGAACAAAACGAAGCATCAAAAAAGATGATAGCTATAGTAATACAAAAAGCAAAAAAGTGTAACAAAAAAATAGGGTTGTGCGGACAAGCTCCCAGCGATCATCCTGCTTTTGCAGAATTTCTTGTTGAACATGGCATTGATAGCATTTCATTTAATCCTGATGCACTAATTCAGGGAATTGAGAATATCAATAAAGCGGAAGAAAAAACAGGGAGAGCTTTTAAGAATGAGTCATCCACAATGAAAGCAATTCTCTGATTATCAAAAAATATGACTCCCAAAGAAATCATCATTACCAAAGCATCTGGCGAAAAAGCCACTTTCTCTTCTAAAAAACTTCGCTATTCACTTGAACGATCCGGAGCCAATGAGGAAACAATCAACGCAATAATAAATGATGTTGAATCCAAACTATACGAAGGTATCACTACAAAACAAATTTACCAAGCAGCTTTTGATTCCCTAAAAAAGGACAACAAACCATTTGCCGCAAAGTATAAACTGAAAGAAGCAATAATGGAATTAGGGCCACCAGGCTATCCGTTTGAAAAATTTATATCAGAAATTTTGAAACATCAGGGGTTTCAAACGAAAGTTGGTGAAATTGTAAAAGGTCATTGTGTAAATCACGAAATAGACGTAATAGCCGAAAAGGACAATAAACACTTTATGGTGGAATGCAAATATCACAACGCGAACGGGACGATCTCTAATGTAAAAGTTCCATTATACATACAAGCTAGATTTAAAGATACTGAGGCACAGTGGTTAAAATTGCCGGGCCATGAAACTAAATTTCATCAGGGATGGGTGGTTACTAATACAAAATTCTCCTCCGATGCAATACAATACGGAAACTGTGCAGGCCTTAATCTTTTGGGATGGGATTATCCTATGAAGGATGGCCTAAAAGACCTTATTGATAAACTCGGACTTTACCCGCTCACTTGCCTCGCCACATTGACTAAGTCCGAAAAACAAAATTTATTGGGTCGGAAGGTAGTGCTTTGCAAAGAGATACGGGATAATGAACAGTATTTAGAACAGGCTGGAGTAAATCCTTCAAGAATTAAAGGTGTGTTAGAGAAAAGTAGGCAGTTGTGCAAACAATTAATTCACAATGGAAAACAGTAAGAAACATACAGCTTATCATTCTGTAAATGAAGAGGAGATAGCTAAGCTCCTGCAGAGCGATTTTGCAAAGGGACTTTCTGGTGAAGAAGCTGAACTGCGATTGAAGAAATATGGCTTGAATAAAATTGCCGAATCGAAAAAACGAAACCTTTTTCTGATTTTTCTTTCTCAATTCAAAAGCCCGATTGTTTACCTACTTCTGTTTGCCGCAGGACTTTCATTTTATTTCCAGGAATGGCTGAACGGCATTGCAATACTTATTGTAATTCTTATTAACTCGGTTATTGGCTTTTACATGGAGTTTCAGGCAGAGCGCTCCATGGAAGCCTTAAAGAAATTAGCAGCAATTCCGGCTAAGATACTTCGTAATGGCAAACTTTCGGAATATGATTCAGTTCAGGTGGTTCCGGGCGATATTATTTATGCCGAAGCGGGTGATATGATTTCTGCGGATGCAAGAATTTTTCGTGAAACACAGCTTCAGGCGGATGAATCTTCGCTCACAGGCGAATCTGTACCTGTTGAAAAGAAAAAAGGAATTGTTCCGGAACAAACTGTGCTTGCTGAACAAACGAACATGATCTTCAAGGGCACTCATATTACCAAAGGAAATGTTTGGGCCATTGTAATCGGTACGGGAATGGAAACCGAATTAGGAAAAGTTGCCAGCCTTGTGCAATCAGCTGAGCAGTCGGCTACTCCATTGGAGATAAAGCTCGAAGACTTCAGTAAGAAACTGATTAAAATAACAATAGCACTTGTTGTGATTATTTTCATTGCAGGTTTATTGAACGGACAGGATTTATTGGAGATGCTGGAAACTTCAATTGCCCTTGCGGTTGCAGCCATTCCCGAAGGCTTGCCCATAGTGGCCACACTTGCATTGGCACAAGGAATGTTAAAGCTGGCAAGGTATAAAGTGATTGTCAAAAAATTATCCGCAGTAGAAACACTTGGAGGTACAAATGTGATCTGCACGGACAAGACCGGAACCCTCACAGAAAACAAGATCACCGTTTCGCAGGTTATTACTGATGGGTCAATATGGAAGGAAGGGGCTGATGCGCCTTCATCATTGTCACTTGATACAATGAAGATGATTGCAATTCTTTGTAATACAGCCGAGCTAAAACATACAGGCACAAAAGCAAGTGAGATTGGTGATCCTCTGGAAACCGGTTTATTAAAATTTGCAAAAGGATTAGGGGAAAATATTGATGTTGTACGCAAGGAATTTCCGAAAATAAAAGAGGAAGCATTTTCGTCTGAAACAAAAATCATGGCTACCATGCATTCATCAGGTGAAAAATTCTTTGTCTATTGTAAAGGAGCGGCAGAAGAGCTTATAAAAAAAAGCACCAATGTGTTGGTTGATAATGCCGAAAAACTATTCGATGATCAGCTAAAAAAACGTTGGCATGACGAAGCGGAGAAACTTGCATCATCTGGTTTGAGAATTATTGGCGGAGCATACAAAGAGAGCCATTCTAAGGAAGAAAAGGAGTTAAGCTCAAATCTCACGTTCGTTGGATTATTTGGGATGATGGATCCTCCGAGGAAAGAAGTTTACGGTGCTTTGGAAGAATGCCGCAGTGCAGGAATTAAGGTAATTATGATTACAGGCGATCATCCTTCAACGGCAAAAAACATAGGAAATACATTAGGAATTTCAGGAAAGGATTCAGAGGTAATCGTTGGTTCAGAAATGAAAGAATATGAATCGCTTTCACAGGATGATAAATCAAAATGGGCGAATGCTACAGTTTTTGCAAGAGTAAGTCCAAAACAAAAACTTGATATTGTTAAGCTGTTACAGAAAAAAGGAAATGTTGTAGCCATGACAGGAGATGGTGTTAATGACGCTCCGGCTATAAAGAAGTCCGATATTGGTATAGCAATGGGCTTACGTGGAACACAGGTGGCGCAAGAGGCTTCCGACATGGTGCTGCAAGACGATTCCTTTACTTCTATTGTAACTGCTATTAAGCAGGGGCGAATCATATTTGAGAATATAAGAAAGTTCGTCATTTTTCTCCTCTCTTGTAATCTGAGTGAGTTAATGGTGATTGCTACTGCGTCTGTATTCAGTCTTCATTTTCAACTGTTCCCGTTACAAATACTTTTCATTAACCTGATAACCGATGTTTTACCCGCACTCGCACTCGGAGTATCCGAAGGCGCTAGGGATATCATGCAGCGGCCACCACGAAATGCGATTGAGCCCATCATTGATAGAAAAAAGTGGATAAGCATATTCTTTTACGCTGTCGTAATTGGTGCACTGAGTGTTGGGGCAGTTTTTTTTAGCCATTATACCATACATAAAACAGCATTATGGGATCCGAAACTTTGCAATAATATTCTTTTTTTTACACTTATTTTTTCTCAGCTTCTTCATGCGCTCAATATGGGAAGTAGCAACACATCATTTTTCAATTCAGAAGTATTCAAAAATAAATACGTGTGGAGCGCCATCGCGCTCTCTGTTTTGATTTTAATAAGCATGTATGCAATAGTGCCTGTAAGAAAAGTGCTATCTCTATATGAAATGTCTGCAAGCGATTGGACCATTTCAGTTAGTGCAAGTATTATTTCGCTAATAATAATTCAGGTAGTAAAGAAATTAAAAATTATAAAGTAATGAGTAAAATCAATAAAAGCATATTCGTATTTGGTTTATACTCCATTGCTATGGGGTTTGTCCTTCTTTTTTTACCTAAGCTTGTTTTGCCCTTGGTTGGTATACCATTTTCCAATGAACCCTGGTTATTTCTACTTGGCTTCGTGCTGATGTGTTCATCCTATTATTATCTAAGGTCTGCTTGCAAGGGAAACCATGACTTCGCACGCTATACTATTCACACACGGTTTGCTGCACCTGTAGTAGTTGTTGTTTTAATCTGTACCGGAAAAACAGATTGGCATTTTTTATCATTCGGTATAATAGATGGTCTAGGTGGGTTATGGCCATGGATTGAATTTAAACGAGATAAATATTTAATTAAATGAATAGCCATCCACATACATTAAAAATAAAAGACTTAGGAATAGATACCTACCGTGAAAATATAATTTTTATGCGGGCAGATTGCCATGTGTGCGTATCAGAAGGCTTTACCGCACTTACAAGAGTAATTGTTCATACAAATGATCATAGGATAATTGCTACACTTAATGTTGTTAATTCAGATATAATCACGAGAGGTGAGGCTGGATTATCAATTGAGGGAATGAAAAGTTTAGATGTAAAGGATGGAGACATGGTTTCTATTTCTCACTTACATCCAATTGAATCCTTAAGTAAAGTGAGGGCAAAGATATATGGAAAAGAACTTGACGAGGCTTCCTATAATGAGATCATAAAAGATGTTGTGGCGGGCCATTACTCTAACATCGAGATAGCAGCCTTTGTTTCTGCTTGTGCGGGGGCCAATCTCTCTGTAAAGGAGATGATATCGCTTACGAAAGCAATGATTGCAGCCGGTCATAAAATACGATGGAAAAAAAACATGATCCTTGATAAGCACTGCGTAGGCGGACTGCCAGGAAATCGGACTACTCCGATAGTTGTTAGCATAGTTGCAGCCGCAGGTTTCACTATTCCTAAAACATCTTCGAGAGCTATAACATCACCTGCCGGAACAGCCGATGCAATGGAAACAATGACTCCTGTAAATCTTTCGATTGAACAAATACAAAACATAGTTGAAAAAGAGGGAGGATGTATTGCCTGGGGTGGTGCAGTTAAGTTAAGCCCTGCCGATGACCTGCTCATTGCAGTGGAAAAAGCCCTGGATATCGACAGTGCCGGACAACTGGTTGCTTCGGTGCTTTCAAAAAAAGCTGCTGCCGGATCAACTCATGTTGTTATTGATATTCCGGTTGGATCAACAGCTAAAGTTCGTTCACACGAAGAAGCCTTAAAACTTCAATACTATTTTAACGCTGTGGGCGAAGCGATCGGTATTCATACGGAGATTTTAATTACCGATGGAACGCAACCTGTGGGAAAAGGAATTGGGCCTTCATTGGAGGCCCTGGATGTTTTGGCAGTACTTCAAAATAAGGCAGACGCTCCTCTCGATTTAAAAGAACGGGCGATCACGCTTGCGGCCGCTTTGTTTAAACTATCCGGTCAATATTCATCAGATACAGAATCATCTGTTGCAAGAACAATTATTGAGAATGGAGAGGCTTATAAGAAATTTATAGCAATATGCGAAGCCCAGGGTGGATTCAGAGAACCTATTTTGGCAAAGTACAGATATGATGTAGTAGCAGAAACGGAAGGAATAATAAAATCCGTTGATAATAGAAAGTTGGCCCGTATAGCTAAACTTGCAGGTGCACCGAAAGTTTCTTCAGCGGGAATTCTATACTATGCTGCACTCGAGCAAAAAATAAGCAAGGGCGAAGTGCTTTTTAGCATTTATGCTGAATCGAATGGCGAGTTGGAATATGCGAAGGAATATTTCAACAGCCTCAAATCAATAATTGAAATAAAATAATGAAACCTATCGTATTCGCATTGTCCGGAAATGAAGCATTGGCCAAAAATATTGCTAAGGCTATAAATGCTGATCTAGGCAAAGTTGTTATACGAAATTTTCCGGACGGTGAAACATACGTGCGTGTGTTGAGCGAAGTGCGTAAAAGGAAAACAATTATAGTATGTACACTTGCCTATCCTGATGAAAAATTATTGCCGCTGTACTTTTTGTCTAAAACATTGAAATCTTTAGGCGCAGATTGCACCTGCCTTATTGCGCCTTACCTCGCTTACATGCGTCAGGATAAAGTTTTTAATCAGGGAGAAGGTGTAACCTCCGAATACTTTGCTTCACTAATCTCCGGTTTTGCGGATAGCCTCATCACTATTGATCCGCATTTGCACCGCAGAAATTCCATGAGCGATATTTATTCAATACCATGTACTGTCATTCATGCATCTGAACTCATTTCAAAATGGATAAAAGAAAATGTCATTCTTCCTTTATTAATTGGACCTGACAGTGAAAGCGAACAGTGGGTTTCGGAAGTGGCAAAAAATGCAGGAGCGCCATTCATTGTTTTGGAAAAGATCAGGCATGGCGATAAGGACGTAGAGGTATCCGTTCCTAACGTTGAAAAATACAAGGAGCATACACCCGTTTTGGTGGATGATATTATTTCCACTGCTCGCACAATGATTGAAACTGTTCAGCATTTGAAAGGTGCGGGAATGAAACCTCCTGTTTGCATAGGCGTTCACGGTGTATTTTCAGATGGCGCTTTCGTTGACTTGAAAAATTCAGGAGCGAGTAGAGTGGTGACCTGTAATACCGTTTTGCATGAGTCAAATGGAATTGATATTGACACGATTTTATCAAATGCCATTTCTAAATAATCAACAGACGGCAAATGATCATTTGGAATGCCGTCTCCGATCATGAAACAAAAAGCACTCTGCTATATATTCATCAATTAAATGTTAATACGTTATAAAAAATGGAAAACAAGATAAGTATCCAGTTCCTGGGTGCAGCCGGAACCGTTACCGGTTCAAAACATTTGCTTAAAACACCTGATGCAAATATTTTAATTGATTGTGGTTTGTTTCAGGGATTAAAGTCATTGAGATTAAAGAACAGGGAGCCGCTTCCTATCACGGTTAGCGATATACATACTGTAATTTTAACTCATGCCCACTTGGATCACTGCGGGTATCTGCCCCTCCTGATAAAATCAGGATACAAAGGAAAGATTCTGATGACTCCTCCTACCCGAGACCTGGCTGAGATCATTTTACGGGATAGTGCAAAAATTCAAGAGGAAGATGCAGACCGGGAAAACAGAGAAGGGTTGTCTAAACACAAACCTTCACTTCCGCTATATACGGTGAAAGATGTGGAGACTGCCTTGAAGCATTTTTATGTTTACAGCGACAATGAATGGATCAATCTCTCTCCGAATATTGAATTCAGGTTCATTAAGAACGGTCATATCCTCGGCTCTTGCTTCGTAGAGATAAATTGCTTTGGGAAAAGGATTGTTTTTTCAGGAGATATCGGCAGAACCCACGATGAGATACTCAATCCTCCATCGGTAATAGAAGGAGCAGATTTTCTGGTAATGGAGAGCACTTACGGTGATCGCCTGCATGGAACGATTCCTGTTAGGGATGAACTTGCAAAGATCATTAATGATACTATTCACGAAAAAGGGAATTTGCTCATACCCAGTTTTGCGGTGGGGCGCGCCCAACAACTCATGCATATTGTTAATCAGCTAAAAAAGGAAATACATATCCCAAATGTCCCTGTATTCATGGATAGCCCCATGGGCGCTAGTGCAACAAAAGTCTTGCATAAATATCCTGCCTGGCACAAACTGTCTGAAGAAGAGTGCCATGCCGTATGTCACGACATTAATATTATTACCGATTTCCGGGATACGCAAAGTGTGATCAAATTGAAAGGAAGTAAAATAGTGATAGCAGCAAGTGGAATGTTAACAGGAGGAAGAGTGCTTGAATATCTGATACACTTCATTGGTGATCGTAAAAACACGATTCTTTTGGTTGGGTATCAGGCAGAAGGTACTCGTGGAAGAGCCTTGCACAACAGAGCCTATGAGATAAAAATTTATAGAAAATATTACAGGGTAACTGCACAAGTAAAGGAGATATCCTCACTCTCAGCACATGCTGATCAGCAGGAAATGATGGATTGGATGAAACAATTCAAGAAAAAACCTCAGAAAATATTTCTAGTACATGGTGAGCCGCAGGCTCAAGAAGCCTTCCGGATAAAGATAAGCGATGTCCTCGAAATTCAATCTGTATTGCCTAAACAAAACGAGGAGCATATTTTGTTTTCTGTACCAACCTGAATCATTCATTTTTAAAACCAGATGTCTATGAACATATTTAGTATTAAAGAAAGAAACTGTTCCTACTTGCAATGATACTATCCATTGATAAAATCAATCAGGCGATCAATACCCATATCGTCCAATGTAAGGACATAGGGTTCTTTAGTATTCTTTTGCGCCTGATTTAATTCTTTATCTATATCAAAAAAAGAAAGTCCTTTTTCCTCACACGCTTCTTCAAATGTTTGCTTACCATTTTGGTAATAATTAAAGTCATACTTCTCAAATAAATGAATGGAAGCAGGAAATATGTGTTGCTAATTCGGCTAATGTTAGTGGCATTTGTTTTACACGGTTTTAATTTTTAATGGCCTGCCTAATTCTTTCAACCTCCTTATATGCGAAGCAAACGCATTAAAAAATGTTGGTTTCAGGTTATACACTAAACCAAATTCGTGAGCTGTTTGCTCTACAATTGGTGAAATTTTACGATAATGGATATGACAGATGTTGGGAAACAGGTGATGCTCAATTTGAAAGTTAAGCCCACCTATATACCAGTTCAAAAAAAGATTATTTCTTGCAAAATCTGATGTAGTCTTTAGTTGGTGAATAGCCCAATCATTTTCAATAACACCATTTTCATTGGGCATAGGTTGTTCTGCTCCTTCCACTACATGCGCCATTTGAAAGATGGTACTTAAAATACATCCCGTAGTCCAGTGCATAATAAAGAACCCGATCAAAATCTGCCACCATTTGAAATCAGCAAGCAACATTGGCAGACCAATAATGACAAATACATAAATCAATTTATTCACCACCATTTTTGCAAATTCAAAAGTGGGATTAACGCCATACTTACGTGTAATTCCAGACTTGTTATATTTTGCCAGTTGAATAAAATCTTTTGTTAGCTTGGAAAATGTCATTAAACCATAAAATAGAAAAGCATGAATGTATTGATAACGATGAATTTTCCTAAGCCGTGCATGTTCTGATAAACGGAGCGGCCCTCTTGATTCAATATCTTCATCCACACCGTTAATATTGGTATGCGTATGGTGCAAAATATTATGCTGCATTTTCCAATTAAAAACATTGTTTCCGAGTAAATACATGGTTCCTCCTAACAGGTTATTAATCCATTGCTTGCGGGAATAGGAGCCATGCACAGCATCGTGCATTATACCCATCCCGATTCCGGCAACACCAATTCCCATCAGTATCACCAATAATAATCCTATCCATGCTGGCATGGGAATGGTGAGCAGTATTATAAAAGGAACAATATAAAATGATAACATGACCGCTGTTTTTAGCACCATGCTTGCATTTCCTTTTGTTGAAACCCGATTTTCTTTAAAATATTCATTGACATTTTTTCTAACAGTAGCGGCAAATTGCTTTTGTTTATCGTTAGCTATAAATTTTATTGCTTCATTTTTCATAACATGTAAATTTTTTAAAGTTGTTTAGGTCCATCCTCCTAATGTTAAAGGCTTGCCCTTTTATAAAATCTATATATTAATCAACGTATCTGATTTCAGGTCGTTCATAAATGAATCAATCGTTCCTCTGGTGATATGAGGCATCATTACAATTTTCCACCATTTCGGTTCTCTGCCCTGTGCATCAGCCACGAGGATATATTTTTCAGCAATGAATCTGCTGATATTTTTTGCTTTGATTGCAATAATGTTTAAAGAGCTGTTCCTGTAATATTCAATTCCTAATGTATCGAGCTTATGACATAGTTCGGTTGTGCGATCAAGTAGTGATTGCATCTTTATTTTCCATCCTTCTGAACCATGATTATGAAGGATCATCCAGACAGCAATTGCATTCGCACCTGAACGGCTACCGCAAAGTGTATGATCTTTTCCCGTAACATATTGTGCTTCCTGTGTACATACATATTGCATGAATCCTTTTCGGATAAGGAAGATCCCGGTTCCGTAAGGTGTCTGCATCATCTTATGTGCATCAATGGTAAAGGAAGTTATGTATTGATTTTGAAAAGTAAACGAACTATTCGGATGTGTGAAAGGATAAATGAAACCTCCGAAAGCTGCATCTACGTGAAGTTTGAACAGGATACTATTTTCAGTCAAATAATTTGTTACTGCATCAATATCGTCTACCGAGCCAAACATGGTTGTAGATAAATTCATGTTCACAATAAAATAGTTAATCCCTTTGGCTTTTGCCTCCCTGATCTTTTTATCCAAGTCGGAAAGCAAAAGCCCCCTTGTTTCCTCATCTACTTTTATGATTATAGAGAAAAGATTGAGCAGGTTTGTTCCTTTTGAAAAAGAATAATGACTGTCTTCCGAATAGACAACTGCTATTTCATTTATTTTGGCTTTATACTTTGCTATAAAGTAATTACGATAAATCCACATTGCTTGTATATTTGCTTCTGTTCCTCCTGAAGCCACATAGCCGTCATGTTCACCCGGAGCGCCTTCGAAAACTTGTTCCGCACAAAGTTCAATGAGTTCTTTTTCCAGCTCTTGTGTTCCTTTAAATACTTTTTCTGCTTCACCGGTAGTATGGCAACCGATATGATTTGGATTTGCAATGAGCGTAGAAAGAAAAGGAGCATTATCTAAAAAAGGTGCATCGTCATAAAATACTTCTGCATCCAGGGATGTGCCGGGGATGCCAAGTATAGGTGCTTTACGGTAGTTAATGTTTTTATTTAAAGCATCAAATACTTTTGTTTTTATTCTGTCTGAAGTGAGTTTTGGCCAATACATAGTTATCCCGATTATGGTGAAAGTCTTTCTATTTTCCAATTTCCGTTTTCTGGCAATACATAAGCTATGCGGTCGTGCATCCGGCTGGGTCTTCCCTGCCAAAACTCAAAAGAGTAGGGTTTTAAGTTGTATCCTCCCCAAAAAGCAGGTCTTGGAATTGGCAGATCCTTAAATTTATTTTTCATATTGTGGAATGTTTCTTCCAAGCTTGCCCTGCTATCTATCACGGCACTTTGCACGGATGACCATGCACCAAGTTTACTTCCATCCGGGCGCTGAG
>Ga0163144_10017695_pt1 | contig 14502 bp, 10 predicted proteins | sample OliLak19BULKMAT1_FD_123175 | JGI IMG/M metagenome (GOLD analysis project Ga0163144, IMG submission 123175) | Freshwater microbial mat bacterial communities from Lake Vanda, McMurdo Dry Valleys, Antarctica - Oligotrophic Lake LV.19.BULKMAT1 | ecosystem: Environmental > Aquatic > Freshwater >... | reverse complement strand
TGGGGCGGGGGTGGGTCCTGGGGCGGGATTTCAATCCCACCGGTGGCCGCGAATACGTAGATGTCTCCGGGCACGCCAGCGCCGTTTGCATTGCCACGAAGATCCGCAGCATAGAGGTAGGTGCCGTCGAAGGCCAATCCCTCCCAACGCACAGCAGTCGGATCACCATCGGGGTCGAAGCCCACAAGGTTTCCCGCGAGGTCGAATTTGAAGATGGTGCGTTCGTGACCACCAAAATTTCCCACGGCGACCGCAAAGACTGAGTCACCCACACGTTCGACACCGGAGTAACCGCTTGCCCCGTTCATGCCGCTCGCGAAAAGGACGCCGTTTTTGTATATCCTACCTGCGTCCGGGGAAAACCAGACATCGCCACTGTCCACATCCAAACCGTCGGCAAAGCCGCTGTGGTTGGGGAAGGGTTTGTAGTTCGAATCCAGGTTTAGTCCAGTGAACGGATCAAAGGATTTCAAGGGGCCGCCAGAGTTGGCGACCAACTGGCCTGTGGCCGCATCATAGGCCAGTTCGGAAAAATGCACCCCGCTGCCGGATCCACCAGAGCCAGCGACCGATGTCGTGCCGGCTACATCCAGTAACCCGGTTGCCGGGGTAATCTGGCGTAGGCCCCCGAGCAGGGGCATCGCGGCGATTTCGCCAGCCGTGTAACTTTTGTAGGGTTTGAAGGAATGCGCGGCATTGTCGCCTGAATCGCCTTGGCTGAACCACATCAGGTTGTTCCTGATATCGTAGGCTAATCCGAACGCACTATGAGTGTCGGTGTAGATCGCAACAGGAGTGATCTGTCCCGGAACCGGCGCCGCAGCCATTGACGAAATGGCTGAAGCCGTGAGAACACCTGCCAAGGAGGCAAGTTTTAGTGAAGGTCTCTTCATTTTGTTGGTGGGGGTTGATTTTGAAACTACCGTCGCCCGGAAACGACAAGGAGATTTCCTTTTCCAGACACTCCCTTGTCGATCTAACGAGACACCACTGTCAACTTCTAATACGAAACTCAAGACACGATTGCCTCAACAAAAGCTGTCATCGACGTGACAAGATCGGCGAGGAAGCCAACCCGGGTAGGCGAACCACCGGGAAAAGGAAACGAATCCAGTCAGCAAGCCAGCCCCAGAAGCCAAATGCTCCCGCGTCACCCAACAGGCCGAAAAGCCCTACTTCACCGTGTTGACCAAGGGCGCGAGGCCTTGGATCCGGACTTCCAACCGGTCGCCCGATTCGATGGGGCCAACGCCGCTGGGAGTGCCGGTGAGGATGATGTCGCCGGGCAGCAGGGTCATGTTCGTCGAGACGAAGCTGACGATGTCGAAGCAGTTGAAGATGAGCTGTGACGTATTGGAGTTCTGCCGAAGCTGGCCGTTCTGGAAGAGCTGGATGGTGAGATCATGCGGGTCGATCTTCGTTTCCACGAAGGGTCCGACCGGCGTGAAGGTGTCGAAGGACTTGCAACGGGCCCACTGACTTTCGGCCGCCTGGATGGTGCGGTCGCTGATGTCCTGGGCGGCTGTGTAGCCGAAGATGTAGCGGGCGGCGGCGGCAGAGGTCACGTTGCGGCACTTGCGGCCGATGACGATGGTCAGTTCGGCCTCGAAGTCGGTCCGGTGCTTGGCGAAGGGAATCTCGATCTTGGCCCCGTCGGGAATGAGGGACGTGGTGGCCTTGAGCCAGAAAAGCGGCTCCTTGGGCAGGGGTTTGCCGGATTCACGCGCGTGATCGGCGTAATTCAGCCCCACCGCGATGATTTTCGAGGGTTCGACTGGGACGAGTGTCTTGACGCCCTTGGCGGGTGTCGGCTTCTTTTCGAACGACGGCGAGCCGAAGACATCGCCGATCAATCTGAATAGCTCGCCGTCCACAGCCTTGGCGTAGAAGATCTCGTCACCCTTTTGAAACCGGCCGATCGCTGCCATAGTGTATGGTGGCTCTTAACAGGAAGTTACAGTGCGTCGCAAGTTGAAACTCCCCAACACCGCGGAAAGCACCCTTTCAAGAGCGTTATTGCTGCTCGGATGCATCTGGATCGCCATGGCCACGCTGTCGTCGGCGCAGGCCCAGTTCATTGATCCGATCGGGCTGAGACTTCTTCGGGCAGTCAGCCCAGGACTCGACGGCTCGGGAATCAGGATGGCCCAGCCTGAAGGGGACGGACCGGGGTGGCAGGTCAATCCGGCGGTCGGTCGACCGGGACTGGTCTTCCGATTCGAGAGCTCGAACGGCGTGGCGACGGTGTTCCCGAACCAGGTCGGAGCCGAGTCGCAGCACGCCAACGGCGTCGGCGACGCGATTTTCGGTCCGGTGAACGGAGTCGCCCCGGGTATCGCGGCGCTGGACAGCTACGACGCCGATTTCTTCATCAACGCGCTCGTATTCGAGCGAGCGCCGTTTCCTGCGAGGATTGTAAACCAGAGCTTCATCATTCCCGTAAACAGCCTGCAGGAGCAGACCGCCATCGACCGGGAATTCGACGACTACAGCGACCGCTTCAATGTCCTCTTCGTAAGCGGCGCGGGCAACGGGGGCGGAGTATTCACGCCGGCCTCCCAGTATAACGGCCTCGGAGTCGGGGCATTCGGAGGAGCCACCAGCGTCGGCCCGACGGGCGACGGCAATCGCTCGAAGCCGGACATCGTCGCCCCGTCGCCGTTTACCAGCGGCTCCACCCCGCAGGTCGCCGGCGCCGCGGCCCTGCTGCTGCAGGCGGCGCTGCGCGGCGACGCCGGCACCAACGACATCGCCGAGGCCGGTGACATCCGTGTCGTCAAAGCTCTCCTGCTGAACGGCGCCACCAAACCTCCCAACTGGGCGCCCCCGGCGTCGCAACCGTTGGACCCGCTCCATGGTGCGGGCATGTTGCACGTGTTCAATTCGTGGAACCAACTGCGATCGGGTCGGCAAATCGCGGGCGAGACCACCATCGTTCCGACGACTACCACCCATCCGCCCGGCGCATCCACGAACCGGCTCACGGCCCTGCGCGGTTGGGCGTTCTCCACAATCACCAACCAACTGCCAACCGAGGACGCGGTGCAACACTTCTACCTGGATCTACCGGCGGGCCCTTCATCCTACGTCGTCACCCTGACCCTCACCTGGCATCGACGGAACGGCTTCAGCCAGGCCAATGATCTGGACCTGCACTTCATCAACCGCGAGACAGGGGCCAGCATCGGCAAGAGCGACACCTTCGCCAACAACGTCGAGCATATCCACATGGTCGCCGCTCCGCCGGGCCCCTACGATATACAAGTCCTGAAGAACGGAGCGCCAGGCCGCGTCCCTCCGGACGAACTCTACGCCCTCGCCTACGACGCGAGCGCGGCCGCATTGAAGCTCACGGCCAACGGCCAGCCGACAAGACTCGAGCTCCGGTGGCCGTTCACACCGCCAAGCCTCCAATTGGAGTCTAGCTTCCAGCTTGGGAGCAACGCCCTCTGGAGCGTCGTCACGAATGTGCCGACGGTTGCGGGTAACGAGTTCGTGACCTCCGTTGTCTCGACAAACACGGCGCAGTTTTTCCGTTTGCGCCGTCCGTGAACGAAGCGACCCTGATCCCGCCATGAAAAAACTGCTACCAACGCTGTTCTGCCTGCTCTGGGCGTTGGTCTGGCAGAGTCGAGCCGCTCCACCGGCGGCCCCGTCGGTGCTGGACTGGGACCTTCAAAAGAACTTGGTCACGGCCGACGTGGACGGGATCGCCCTCACGAATTTCCTTGGCCGCCTTGCAACCGTGACCGCTTGGGAGATCGCCTATGATCCCGGGATTTCCTACAAGGTTTCCGCGAAATTCCGCGAGCAAGGTCATGAGAAGGCGCTTCGCATGCTGCTTGGACAGCTGAACTATTCGGTGACTCCAATCACCAACAACCGCCCTTTGCTGACGGTCTACCGGACGGACATCAAAGACGCCACCGTTCGCATTGCCCCAGAACCCAAGCCCGTCGCGAAAAGTTCGAGCCGCATCCCCAACGAACTCGTCGTTACCCTGAAACCCGGCGAGAAAATCGACGATATCGCCCGGCTCCTCGGTGCCAAGATCATCGGCCGCGCTGAAGGTCTCGATGCCTACAGGCTTCAGTTTGCCGATGAAACCGCCACGACTGCGGCCAAAGCGGCGCTGGAGCAGAACCCTGCCGTCGCATCCATCGACGCCAATTACTTCGTCACACGGCCCACGGAAGTGCAGCAGCTCGCCATGGGCAATGCGCCGGGCCTCAACCTCAAGATCAAGCCGCCGGGCGATTCAGGCCGGATGATCGTCGGACTGGTCGATACGGCCATCCAGACATTCGGTGATTCGCGGGATCAATTTCTCCTTCCGGCAGTCCACGCGGTGAACGGAGTTGACGCCTCCCAGAATTCACCGACACACAGCACGGCGATGGCGGACAGCATTCTCAGGGGAACGAGCATTGCGACCGACGGCGGTGCGACGGGAATCCAGATTCTTCCTGTCGATATCTTCGGCGGTGCTGAAGGCACGAGCACGTTCGACGTAGCCTACGGGATCTATCTCGCCGCGCAGGGCGGAGCGAAAGTGATCAATCTGAGCCTCGGCAGCGAAGGCAACAGCACCGTTCTCGAGAGGGTTGTGAAGGATGCGACCAGCCAAGGAATCCTCCTCGTCGCCGCCGCCGGCAACACCCCGACCACCACGCCGACCTATCCGGCAGCGTATCCGGAAGTGGTCGCGGTCACGGCCGGCAACAATCGAGGCACTGTCGCAAACTACGCCAACCGGGGAGATTTCGTCGACGTGGTCGCTCCCGGAACCAGCGTCGTGAGCTACAACGGAAAGACCTATTACGTCTCGGGAACTTCCCCGGCGTCGGCCTACATTTCCGGACTCGCGGCCGGCTTGGCCGACAAGACGGGTAAATCATTAAAAGACGTTTCCAGCGGCATCCAGTCGACCCTCGCACCTGCGGCGACACCGAAGCCCTGACGAATCGGAAGTCAGTCCGTGCGCACAATCCCGAGGTCTTCGTAGATGGCGGTGTTCAGCTCTAGGCCCCGCTTGTGATGGATCCGAACACCGGGCAAGCCATTGAAGACCCAGGCAACGACCAGGCCGTTTTCAGGGTCGGCAAAAGCGCAAGAAGTCTGCTGCCCGCCGTGGCCGAAAGCCTCCTCTCCGGCATGGCGCCCGAAACCGTAGGGGACGGTTTCAACCCCGTAGCGACGGCTGTTGATGATGAATCCCAGGCCGAAGTCGACGACGTGCTTGAACGTGTCGTCGAACTTCCGCTCGCGATGTCGCCGTGTCATGATTTCGATGGTTTCGCGACGCAGGAGCGGACTTGGGGCACGCAGGAGAGCCTGGTAAAAGCGGCCGAGATCCCGGATCGGTCCGCGAAGAAATGCGCCTGGGCGGAGGATCGCGGCGCACTCCGGTGTGTTCCAAAAAAGGTCCGGGTCCGTCTGACCACGATCGGTCATGTGCATCTTCGAGAGCCGATCCTCTATTCCAAGAAACTCGGCAAGCGAAAGCTGGACATACGAATCGCCCATGCCCGCCGGGCCGAAAACGCTTTGCCGGATCCGCTCTTCAAATGGTTGCCCGGAAACCCGTTGGATCACCTCCGCCAACAAAGTCCAACTGGAGTGAGTGTGGTAGGCCGCTGTCTCGCCGGAAACGGCGTTTGGTTCCAAAGGCGCCTCACAGATCTGTGAAAGTGTTTCCGGCCAGGGAGTCGGCTCGGGGACGGCATCCGCGACTCGAAAGCCTCCCGTGTGAGTGAGGACGTGCCTCAATGTGACCGAATCCTTCCCGTGAGCGGCAAACTCCGGGATCCATCGAGCAACAGGATCGTCCCAACCAAGCCGGCCAGCTTCGACAAGCTGAGCGACCGCCACGGCCGTGATAGGCTTACCCGAAGAAAACCAAAGCCCAATCGAACCTCGGTCCATTGGCCGGCCAATAGAGGCGTTACCGATCCCCAAATCGAGAAGGGTTTCTTCGTTTCGGGCCACAAAGAGCTGAACGCCAGGGTGCCATCCCTGGACAATCCCTTCGGTGACTTTCCTGATGGTCTTCTCAAACTGCATGCCTGATACCAGGACATTCACAATAATGTCAGGGCTATTAAATAGTCATTGCCATCAATAGTGTCCTGTAGTAATACATTTCACGTCGCCAGCAAATCAGGCGATCGCGACAAAAACCTAATTTCAAAACAGCTAAACCCTTCCATCCAATTCCTTAAACGCTGTGAACACCTTCAAAAACAAACCAGAAACACAGACAAAAACCTATGGGCCGCTTCCGGTCTCCATCCGGGTCCAATCCGAGTCGCCCAGCGACGTCGTATTGGGGCAAGTGAGAACGGGAGCAATCTATCTGGCATCGCTGCTGGCGTTCCTATGGTGGCTGCTCGGCCAGCATTGAGAAGCGGCTTTGTCCAGACGCTCGAAGCCCCCGGGGTAACCCGGGGGCTTCTTTTTTACGATTGAATGAACCCCGCGAACAATCTCACTTGCCGGCTTTGAGCGCAGCGTCGATGGCTCCGGCCAATTCGGCCGACTCGGGTTCGGTTCCACTGGCAAATCGAGCCGCGAGTTTGCCGTCCTTGCCGATGACAAACTTGCTGAAGTTCCACTTCACATCGCCCGGAAAGGGAGACTCTTTGCCGGTCAGGGCGGCGAAAAGCGGATGCTTGTCGGCTCCAAGGACCGCCGACTTGGCCATCAGAGGAAACGACACGCCGAAGTTCTTCTGACAAAACTCCACGATTTCAGTCGCGGTTCCGGGCTCTTGGCCGCCGAAATCATTCGAGGGCACTCCCACCACCACCACACCCTTGGCTTTATATTTCTGATAGAGGGCCTCAAGCCCTTTGTATTGGCGGGTGTAACCGCACTTGGAAGCCACGTTGACGAGCAGCACCACCTTGCCTTCGAAAGCCTTGAGCGAGGTGTCTTTGCCTTCGATGGTTTTCAGCGGGATGTCATGGAGAGACTTCATGGATTGGGCGAGCACGGGAAGCGTTGCCACGATGGCAAACAGGAATAACGGGCGTTTCATGCAGCGCGAAACTAGGAGCCGAGGGCAGATTGTCAAACGAACCCAATCAACAACAAACTGGCTCCATGCGCCCTAACCCTCGCTCTCCCAGGCTCAGATTGGGGAGGACCTGTCACTATCCAGGCAGAGATTGATACCTGTTCACGCGATGGCCAGTTTCACAGCGATCGTTCACCGGCAAGGTGCTAGTTCCACTTCACTGAATAGCTCGGCGCTTGCGCCAAGCGGCACCGGCGAGAACTCCGAAACCACCGAGCGCGAGGTTAAGCGTTCCCGGTTCAGGCACAGCCGTGACCGCCAAATAGGCGAAATCATACGAGCCCGAAGCGGACGTTGTATCGTCTCCGACGAACAAGAAGTTCTGCTGGGTGTAGGGGAAGAACCCAAACGCCGAGTAGTCCCGCACAGCCCCGGTCAACACCGCTGAAGCCCCCTGCATCAGAGTGTAGGAGTTGCCGGAAATGGTCAGATCATAACGGAGGAGGGCCGACGTCGGATCGAACGTCGCTCCTTCAGCGTGGGTAAAGATCGCTGAATCAGCCTGCGCCCAGATCTCATTGGCCCAAAAGCCTAGTTCGATTCCTTTTTTGTCGCTGCCCAAGGCGATCACGCTCAGACCTGCACGGTTCGCATTCCCGTGCGCTTCGGAGACCAACCTAAGATCGAAGGTGACCGTGAATCCGATGGATCGGTCCATGACGGGCACGACCGGATTGACGCCGAAGATACCGAAGTATCCGGCCATGTCCGAAGTCGCAGCCGTCGTGTCGAGGCGAACGCCATTCCCGAGCTGCGTCTGCGCCGCGGAGCCAGGCGAGGGATTCAACTGGTAGGCCAAAGATTGGTCCGAAGGCAAATTACCAACGCTTCCATCATACAGCGTCGCAGCCGACGTCAGACAGGGAACCGCGAAGACTGACGCTCCGGCAATCAAACACATCGCAGATCGATTCATAAGTCCGCATCGGATCAAACGTGCTGAGCTCTGTCCAAGCTTCTCTCCACACGACAGGATTCCTAAGCTCCCGACGTGAACAAACCCGAGACAAAAAACCTCTGGATCACAGGAGCGGGCGGGCTGATCGGCAGCTACCTCTCCCGCCAAGCCGGGTGCCATTCGAGCAAGTGGACCACCCACGCCTGGACCCGCGCGAATATGGATCTGACCGATCACCACGAGATCCAGGCAGCCTTCAAACGGACCAAGCCATCACTGATCATCCACAGCGCCGCCATATCGAAAAGCGCTTCCTGCGATGCCAATCCCTCCCTGGCCCAGCAGGTCAACGTCGAGTCCACCCGCATCCTGTGCGAAATTGCCGGTGAGACTCCGGTCTGGTTTCTTTCCACCGACCTGGTCTTCGACGGAAAGGCCGGGGCCTACGCCGAAACCGCCGAAGTGAATCCGCTGACAGTCTACGGCCGCACCAAAGTGGACGCCGAACGGCACGTGCTCTCCCGTCCGCAAAACGCGGTCTTCCGCCTTTCGTTGAACGGCGGCCGTTCACCCACCGGCGATCGAGGGTTCAATGAGGAGTTCCGTCGCTCGATCGAAAACGGCGCCCAAATGAAACTGTTCGTCGACGAGTTCCGCTGCCCCTCAGCCGCCGCCGTGACAGCCGGAGTGTTTTGGAAGCTGGCTGATCTCGTTGAACTTCCGCGGGGGACCTTCCACCTGTGCGGCAGCGAACGGCTTTCCCGTTTCCAAATCGGAAAGCTCCTGATGGACCATTGGGGGAAAGATGCATCGCTTCTCCAACCCGTCTCGCTGCGCGACTACCAAGGGCCCCCGCGGTCACCGGATACTTCCATGATCTGTGGCCGGATAGAAGCACTGCTGGGAATGCCTGTTCCGGGACTCCAATCTTGGCTGGAAGTTAATCCCGACGCTCCATTCTGACATGCCGCCGGCGCCCAATCATCCCTACGTCGGACGCATCGCTCCATCGCCAACCGGGTATCTCCACCTCGGCCACGCTCAGACATTCCAAATAGCACACGAGCGCGCCCGAGCCGCCGCCGGCAAGCTCATCTTCCGCATGGAAGATCTGGACCGGCCACGCTGCCGACCGCAATTCGCCGCCGCAGCCATCGAGGATCTGAAATGGTTCGGGCTGGATTGGGACGAGGGGCCGGACATCGGAGGGCCCCATGCGCCCTACCTCCAAAGCGGCCGGATCAGATTCTATCGCGAATTCCTCGATCAACTCATCCAGGCCGAAATGGTCTATCCCTGCACCTGCTCGCGGAAGGAGATTCAGGCCTCAGTGTCCGCCCCGAACGAAGGAGACGAGGAGGCCATATACTCCGGCCATTGCCGTAACCGCTCGGCCAAGGATGTTCCGACGACTGGTCGATTCAACTGGCGATTCCGCGTCCGAGACAGCGAGACCACCACTTTCGTGGACGGGCATTTCGGGCCACAGTCATTTACCGCCGGCAATCATTTCGGCGACTTCGTCGTGTGGCGCCACGACGGAATCCCTGCCTACCAACTCGCAGTGGTGACGGACGACATTCTGATGGGTATCACCGAGGTCGTGCGCGGAGGCGATCTTCTCGTTTCAACAGCTAGACAAATTCTCCTCTACCAGGCGCTCGGATCGCCACCGCCCCTGTTCCACCACTGCGAGCTGGTTCGCGATTCCCAAGGGTTCCGGCTCGCCAAACGCCACGAGTCCCTCTCTCTCAGGCTCCTGCGAACACACGGTGCGGACCCAGGGCGGCAGATGAAATTAACGCGAGAGCCAAATTCTAATTGATGTTGGGCACCCGGCGACGCTATGAACCGTCCGTCCCTCTTGTTGAACACCCCAAATGCATCCGCCTATGCGAAAAGGAACCACCCACTCAAGCGTCCAGAGCCGTCGCTCAAGCCTGATCCGGATCTCCACCTCCGTGATTGCCACTGCGCTGGTATTTCCGTCGTTCGCCGCCGATTTCACATGGGATGGAGCAGGCGGGTCCGGCAGCCGAAATTGGAGCAACGCGCTGAACTGGGTTTCCGATACCGCCCTTAACAACGACGGGACGGACGACCTTTTCTTCGCCGGTTCAGTTAAGCTCAATCCGCGCGCCAACGGCGGATGGGACATCAACTCGATGAATTTTTCGGTCGGAGCCGGGGCCTTCGTCTTCAGCGGCCTCACCTCGGACGAGATCCTCCTCGAAGGCGGCGTAGGTCGCGGCGGGGTGGGAGTCTTGAATTCCAGTGCGAATCTCCAGACGATCAACCAACAGATCAGCCTCGGTGCCAGCCAGACGTTTTCGGCCGTCGGAGCCGGACTGCTCTTCGGCGGGAACGTCAATCTGGGATCCTTCCAACTCACGCTGTCGTCATCCGGTGCCAACAACATCACTTTGGGTAACGCCGTTTCCGGACCCGGGTCCTTGATCAAGACGGGAACCGGTAGCCTGATTCTGTCGGGGGCCAACAGCTTCAGCGCTGGCACCATTCTCAGTGCGGGCACTCTGACGCTGGCCGGTGACACGGCCGGAGGCTCCGGATCGATCGCTCTTAACGGCGGAACCCTGCAATCATCGGGAACGCGAACGGTCGCGAACAACGTCGTCCTAGGTGGCGGCGCGATTGGTGGCACCGACAATCTTACCTTGGCCGGTGTCGTTTCCGGATCCTCTGCCCTGACCAAGAACGGCTCCGGCACACTTCGCCTCGGGAGCGCCAATTCGGCATCGGGATCTGTGGCGATCAACGCCGGCACACTAGCCCTGGGAGCCAACGGAGCCTTGGGGAGCGTCTCTAGCGTGACGATCGCCTCCGGCGCGGCACTCACCCTCGATTCAGGCGGCGGCAACCTGGTCAACAATTCGGCTGGAATCACCTTCAGCGGAGGAACCCTGAACGCCAACAATCGCAGCGAGACATTCGGGACACTCAATCTGACGGGCTCAAGCTTCCTGAACCTTCTCGATGACGCCACAGATGCCGACCTGACATTCGCCAGTTTCGGATCCCTAATCGGTGGCAGCATCCTCACTGTTAACGGATGGAACGGCGGGAGCTTTCTCAGCCCGAGCCCAGGTGGCACGGGAGACAGGCTGTTCATCGGGGGGCTACTCTCGCAGCAGCAGCTAGACGCCATATTCTTTGCTGGCGGACCGACCGTCTCCGGCAGGGCCTATCAGCTGCCTTCCGGCGAAATCATCCCCGTCCCCGAGCCGTCGACATGGGCTCTTCTCGGAGTTTCGCTCGCAGCGATTCCATTCATGCGCCGCAAGCGCGTTTAAGACCAAACGTTTCGAATCTTCGACTACGAAAGGCGGCCCGCTCGGGTCGCCTTTCCTTTTGGTAACAGCGGCAGCCGACTGATCGTCTCCATACACTGTCCGCCTGCATTGCCTCCCGCTTCCCACTCAATTCGATACAGCGCCAAAGCACGGCCACCTCGAAGCGCCGCCCCGGACGGGTTTCGCACGACTTAGAAACGATCTCCGCCACCATAAAGTTCCCTTTGCCTCAGGCCACCGTTCACGCATATTCCGCGCTTTCCAAAAACGAAACCGACGGTGCAATGAAACATCTTTTGAGTCTGGCGGCCATGTCCGGGGCGGAAATGGACCACGTGTTGAAGACCGCGGCCGCGTTCAAATCGAATCGTGGTCACGATGCCAAACCGCTCGCCGGCCAGACCTGGGCTCTCATCTTCTCCAAGTCCTCCACCCGCACCCGCGTCAGCTTCGAAGTAGGAATCCATGAACTCGGAGGCCGGCCGCTGTTCCTCAACGCCGGAGACATCCAGCTTGGCCGGGGCGAGCCGATCAAGGACACCGCCCGAGTCCTCGGCCGGATGGTCCACGGAGCGGTCATCCGCACTTTCGCGCAGCAGGATGTGGAAGACTTCGCCCGCTACTCCGGCATCCCAACGATCAACGCCCTCACCGACGACGAACACCCCTGCCAGATACTCACGGACATCTTCACCTTCCAGGAGAAGCGCGGTTCCATCCGCGGGAAAGTAGTCACGTTCGTCGGCGATGGAGCATGCAACGTCCCGGTCTCATGGGTTTGGGCCGCGTCGAAACTCGGCTTTGAACTGCGCATTGCGGCTCCCAAGGCCTATCAGCCTTCGAGTGATCTATTGGCCCGCGCCGGCGGAAACATCGTCTGCACGGAGGATGTGAACGCGGCGGCCAGCGGTGCGGATCTTCTCTACACGGACGTCTTCGTCTCGATGGGCAAGGAAGCCGAATCCGCCGACCGCCTCAAAGATCTCGCCCCTTACCAGATCAACGCCGACCTGGTGAAGCGGGCGAAACCGGACGCCTTGGTCATGCATTGCCTGCCGGCCTATCGCGGAAAAGAAATCAGCGACGAGACGCTGGAAGCCCACGCCGACACCATCTTCACGGAAGCTGAGAATCGTCTCCATACGCAGAAGGCGATCCTCGCATGGCTGGTGGAATGATGTCCGACTTCCTGCGACGACGCGCCGTCGAGACTCCAACTATCAGCGGATAGGTCCCACCGACTCCCGTCCGACTCCGAGCCGCGCGAGCTCTGTTTCCAACCGATCCAACCGCCAAAGTTCGACGCCGTTGACCACGGTAAACACGAACAACGTCCGGCCACCGTCGGCGAACCGGTAATCCACCACCGCGGTCCCCTTGGGTGACACCAGCGTCTGCTGTTCATCGAAAGTCCGGCCGTCAAGGACTTGGACTCTGTCCGCGCCTTGGGCGACGGCAAGGCGTTGTCCGTCGGCGCTGAACACCGGCTTGGCAAGGGGGTGGATGCCCTGCACCGCCGGCCATTCGTTCAGGACCTTCCCGCTGGCAATGTCGTGGACCGAATACTGTCGGGATTCCCGGATCACGATGGAGTTTCCGTCCCTAGAGAATTCCTTGGCCAAAACCTCGCGCGGTCCAAACACCGTGGATGAATTGGAAGGCCCGACGGACCACAATCGCAGCTCCGCCGGCGGGATGAGCGCGCTGGCGGCGGTCTTTCCGTCCGGGCTCAGCGAAAACGTCGTCAGCGTTTCGCCGCTTACCAGCACCCCGGCTTGGGCAGGATCGCCGTCCGGCCACAGCTCGACGCGGTTGATGTAGAGACCGGCCCGCGACGCGGCCACGATCCAGTCCGGGCCGGTGGCCGCGAAACCCATGATCGTCACGTCGGTTCCTGGACCAACGGACTTGGGCGGTCCGACCTTGACCGAACCGTCCGCGTTCGCCTTGAACTCGCGGCGTTTGATTCCGAAGGTCCGCGCGCTGTAGAGAAACGATTTTCCGTCCGGATGAAACGCCACATAGTTCCACGGGAGGGCTATCGCGGTCGCCGACCAGACACGTTTGCCGGCGGCGACGCTCCAGAGGTGCACCGCGTCCATTGAGCCGGACACCACCCATTGCCCGTCCCGACTGACATCGAAGCTGCACCCGCCTGCCCCGTTCGCCCCGGTCAGTTCTGTGAAGACCCGTCGTTCTTTCGGAACCGATTCATCCGGCCATGCAAGAACGGCGGCGGCATCGCGCCGCAGCTGTGCTGTCGATTGGACGGCGGCGGATTCCGCCACAGCCGCGAGGATGTTGCTGCGCTCGGAAAAGTCTTTGGCACGGCGAAGCGTCTGGACCTTGTCCCGGAGCACGGCGCCCAGGTTTTCGCGGGCCGTTCGTTCGGCGGCCGTCGTCCGTTCCAGTGCCCGGGCCAGATGGAGGTTGGCGCGGATCAGGAACGTCGTTCCCACAACAAGAGTCAGCAGCAGCGCCGCCGACAGGCCGGCCATCGCCGGCTTGCGACGAGCCCAGGCCGCCACTTTTTCGATTCCGCCAACGGGCCGGGCGAGAATGGGCCGGCCCTCCAGCCATCGTCGAAGGTCTTCGCCCAGCTCGTGCGCGGTCGCGTAGCGTTTGTGCGGTTCCTTTTCGAGGCAACGCAGGCAGATGATTTCCAGATCGCGGGGAAGTCCTGCGGCGAGCTTGGCCGGTGAGGGTGCCGGCGTGTCCGTGATCTGCCGCATCAGGGCCGGCAGGCTCTTCGCGAGGAACGGGGGACGGCCGGCGATCAGCTGGAACAGAAGTGCGCCCAGCGCGTAGATGTCGCTCGCCGTCGTCGCCCGGCGCACGCCGCCTTCCGCGACTTCCGGCGAGACGAAATTCGGCGTGCCGAAGATCGAGACCGAACGGGTCAACTGCTGTTCTTCGCCCGCGATCTTGGCCAATCCGAAGTCGCTGATGTAGGCACGGCCCTCCTCATCGAAGAGTATGTTCTCCGGCTTGAGATCGCGGTGCAGCACGCCACGTTCGTGGGCGAACTGGACCGCGTCGGCCAACGTGGCCAGCAACGCGGCAATATCGCGCCACTTGCCCTTCAACTCCGGCTGCTTCCGCGCGAGCGTTCCAGCCGCCGCGAGCTTCATGCTGAACCACGGCAGGCCGTCGTGTTCACCGACCTGGTAAATCGGAAGAATGTTCGGGTGCTCAAGGGCCGCGACCGCCTTCGC
>Ga0163144_10017692_pt1 | contig 14503 bp, 19 predicted proteins | sample OliLak19BULKMAT1_FD_123175 | JGI IMG/M metagenome (GOLD analysis project Ga0163144, IMG submission 123175) | Freshwater microbial mat bacterial communities from Lake Vanda, McMurdo Dry Valleys, Antarctica - Oligotrophic Lake LV.19.BULKMAT1 | ecosystem: Environmental > Aquatic > Freshwater >... | reverse complement strand
TACGCTCGCATGGGCTTCGCCGCTGCGAGACACCGTGATCGAGAACCTCATATTCCGGCTCTGGCTGCTCGACGCTCGCCGCAAGCTGCGTCACCTGCGGCCACACCTTGGTGTCGGAGAGTCCATCCTCGACATCGGCTGCGGCGTCGGCAGCGTGACGACGCTGCTGCGGGCTGAAGGGCATGCAGTCACGCCGCTGGACGTACGCGCACAATCGCTCACTGCGGCGGTTGCGCCGGTCATATTCGATGGCCGGCACCTCCCGTTTGACGCGGGGCACTTCGACCTCGCGCTGCTGCTCACGGTGCTGCACCATGCCGAGGACCCTGAGGCGCTGCTGATCGAAGCCGCGCGTGTGGCGCGGCGAATCGTCGTCATCGAAGATACCTACGACAATCGAGCGCAACGTGCATTGACGCTCGCGACCGACAGCATCGTGAATATCGAGTTCCGCGGGCATCCGCACAACAACCAGTCTGGCCCCGAATGGCGCGCCACGTTCGAGCGCCTGAAACTGAGGACGCTTCACGCGACGACGTGGCCGATCGCGGTGCTGTTCCAGCAAAGCCTCTACCTGCTCGAGCCCGCTCGCCCCTGACCGGAACGGGGAGTGCCCAAACGGCGACCCGTCAGCCTCAGCGGTGAGCGACCGCGGCGACGGCTACTTTGACGGCACGGGTTCAGTGCCGGGCGCGCCGCACTTGGCGAACCTCTTGGTCTTGACGTCCCGGCACCTTTGGAGGGGTTCCGTCGTACACAGCTTGGCATCGACGAACCTGCCGTTGTCGCGGCATTCGCCCGCCGAATCCAGGGCCGGCTTTGCGGACGCGGATCCGCCAGAAAGCAGGGCGACTACCGACATCAGCACGAGGAAGCGTGACATGGTGACCTCTTGAGTCAGGCCAATGGTGCCCTGTCGTCAGGGACCAGAGAAACCTGCATGACGCTGCGTGTCCGGTCGGGCGAAGGGTCAAGCGCCGCTCTCATCGGCCAGAGCCTGCAGTTTTAGAACGGGGGCAGCTCGGCGAAGGTCAACAGCTTATCGCCGACGAGGTAGCCGATTGCGGCGTCAGGCGTCATGGGGTTCAGCAGTTCTGTACGAAGGTCTGATCGGCGTTCGGGCCGACGTGCGCAAAGCTCTGGCCGTCGAGCATGATCGCGATGTCGCAACCGGAGCCGGTGCGGATACGGACCCGAATGCGCGGGCTGGTGCCCTCCTTCAGGTTGACGACGAAGTCGATGGCGTTGCAATCGGCGAGTTCAATCTCGAGGTCGTTCACCGTGATCCAGGTGATCGGAGTCGAGGACGGTGCCGGCATTTCGACGCTGATCACCCGTCCGGCGTCGAACGTCAGTTGGATCTTGTCATTGCGGGCTTGGATTGGAGCCGTGGCGCGGACATTGAGCTTCACGAAGGGACCTCTGGTTGGAGTCCCATTCTCGCAGAGTATCGCGAATTCGCTGTTGGAAGACGCATAGAAGCCGTGCGCTCCGCGCTGCGATCGTCATCGCTCCCGTCCAGATCGGCAGTGAAACGCCGCTTCTTGGCCGTCGCGCCACGAGGCTTTCCCAAAATTCAGTTGTCGGACGAGGATGACTCGAACTTGGGGCGACACCGCACGCCGCGGGTGACGCCCCACCCTTAGGATTTCGAGCACCCTGTTGCGCCGAAAGGAGGCGTCGTGGCGATCTACCTGTATGTCAATGCCGTGTTGTATGCGCTGTTCGCCGGGCTCTGCACGCTGAATGCCCGGGGCACTGCGACCTCGCTCGGCTACCTGACACTATCGAGCGGGGGCAGATCCGAGTATCTCGTGATCTACGGGGGCCTGCAGTTCGGCCTTACAATCTTCTTCGCGCTTCTCGCCTCGCGTCCCTCGATGCATGCGGTGGGATTGACGTTCGCGCTGAGCCTCTATCTGCCCATCGTGATCTATCGCCTGGTCACGGTAGTCGCGTTCCGCCCGGTGCCGCTGCTGACCCTGGTCGTGGCCGCACTCGAATGTGTACTGCTGGTGATCGGCGCGGTGTTATGGATGCGGACTCGAGGCTGAGCCAGGGCGGCTGCGGCGTGCTTCGCAGCCAGGTAAGTCGAATCCTACGACCCGTTGGGCTTGGGGCCCGTTAACGCACCGCGCCGTCATCCTTCACGATCATCACGCCGTCAATGTCGAGCGGCAAGGAGGTCCCATAGCCAAGCGCAAGCCACCTGCCCGTCGCAAGGACGCGGGTCCATCGTCAGCACTTGCGCTGCCACCGGGCCTCGAGCGGCGGAATCCGCAGGCTGCGGCTCACGCCACGGCCGGCCAGTTCGCGGCTGAGCAACGTCCAATTAACGCGGACAAGCCGTTCGAGTACAACCCGACACTCGGCGGGCTCGACCGCGAAGGCGAGCACCTTGCGCTCGACGCGCCGTCGACGGCGGGCAGTCTCTCCGAGCGGAACGATAGTCTCAAGACAAATGCCTCCGTCGACCGTGACCAGCCGGCGCCGGCGCCCGGCGGACTCGGGCGCGACCGCGAGTCTTCGGGCACGCACGCGCTGACGACCAACCAGGGCGTGACGCTCGCGGACAACCAGTCCTCCCTCAAGGCCGGCCTGCGTGGCCCGACGGTACTGGCGGATTTCATCCTCCGCGAGAAGATCACCCACTTCGATCACGAGCGGATTCCCGAGCGCGTCGTACATGCACGTGGATCCGGCGCGCACGGCTACTTCGAATGCACCGAACGGCTCACCGACGTCACGCGCGCGGCGCCATTCCAGAAAACGGGCAAGCGCACGCCCGTCCTCGTGCGTTTCTCGACCGTCGCGGGTGAGCGCGGCTTCGCCGTCAAGTTCTACACGGACGAGGGCAACTGGGACCTAGTGGGCAACAACATGCCGGTGCTCTTCATCCAGGATGCGATGAAGTTACCCGACCTCGTCCATGCGGTCCGGCCCGAGCCCCACAACGGGATCCAGCAGGCCGCTTCCGCCCACGACACGTTCTGGGACTTCGCGTCGCTTATGCCCGAATCCACGCACATGCTGTGCTGGATCACGAGCGATCGTGCCATTCCGCGATCGCCGCGCATGATGCAGGGCTTCGGCGTGCATACCTTCCGCTTCATCGACGCCGAAGGCGCGAGCACGTTCGTGAAGTCTCACTGGACGCGTACGGCGGGTGTCAAGTCGCTCGTCCGGGATGAGGCGGTCAAGATTTCCGGTGCCGATCCGGATTTCCATCGCCGCGACCTCTGGGAAGCCAACGAAGCCGGCGCGTATCCCGAATGGACGCTCGGCGTGCAGCTGTTCACGGAGGAACAGGCGGCGCAGTGGAGTTTCGACGTGCTCGACGCGACGAAGATCGTGCCGGAGGAACTGGTGCCGGTGCGCACCGTTGGCCGCCTGGTGCTCGACCGCAATCCCGATACTTTTTTTTTGCGGAAACGGAGCAGGTCGCCTTCTGCACGGCGCACGTCGTTCCCGGCATCGACTTCAGCAACGATCCATTGCTGGCCGGCCGACATCACTCCTATCTCGACACGCAACTGTCGCGACTCGGCGGGCCGAACTTCCACGAGCTGCCGATCAACGCACCGCTCGCCCGTGTCGCCAACAACCAGCGCGACGGCATTCATCGCATGGCCGTGCACCGTGGCAAGGTGGCGTACGAGCCGAACTCGCTCGGCGGCGGCTGTCCGTTCCAGGCGGGCGGCTCGGGCTACGTGCCGTTTCCCGCCGTCACCGACGACGCCACGCTGATGCGCGGCAAGCCTGAGAAGTTCGCCGAGCACTATGCGCCGGCACAACTGTTCTACAACAGTCTGAGCGTAGCCGAGCAGTCTCACATGGAGGCCGCCTTCCGGTTCGAGCTGAGCAAGCTGACTGTGCCGGCGATCCGGCAGCGAATGATCGGGAACCTGCGGCATGTCGATGACGACATGGCCATGCGGCTCGCGTCCGATCTCGCGGTTCCCTTGCCGGCGCCGGCGCCTCTTGTCTGGAACGACTTTGCTGAGCCGGAAGTGGCGCTTTCCTCGGCCTTGTCGCAGGACGCGTATCCCGGCGACGGGTCCATTGCGACCCGTCGCATCGCGATCCTGCTGAACGACGGCGTAACCGGCGAAGGCCTGGCTTCTCTCGCCGAAGCGCTGGCGCGGGCGGGCGCCGTACCGTGCTTCGTAGCTCCCCGGTTGCATGCCGTGGATGCGGCAGGCCAGGCCCTGGCGGTGGACGCCACGTATGAGAACTCCGCCAGTGCGCTGTTCGACGCAGTCGTGATGCCGGGTGACGACGCCTCCAGTTCGGCCTTGGCGACGGTCGCCGCCGTTCGCGATTTCCTGCGCGATCAGTACCGCCACGGCAAGGCCATCGGGGTCCTGAACGGCAGGCTGGACGAGCTCGAGGACTATGGCCTGCCGATCGGTGGCAAGGACGACGGGGCGACCGCGGGCGTCGTTGCGTTCTCGACCGCGAAGCCCTGCCCGTTCATCGCCGCCGTCGCCGCGCATCGTCATCCTGCGCGCGAGACCGATCCGCCGAGGGTCTGAGTCGGCGCCAGGGAGTTCCGGATGGGCATCACGTGCAAGCGAAAGCTTCGTGCCGGCCGCACGGTGTGGCAGGACGCGTCGCCGCCTCGCGTGCGCGCGGGCCGCATGCGGCGAGGACTGCATGCGGAGGTTCTCGTGGTCGGAGCCGGCGTTTCCGGTGCGATGATCGCCGAAGCTTTGGCATCCGCCGGCCTCGACGTGGTGATCGTCGATCGGCGTGGGCCGCTCGCGGGATCGACGCCGGCGTCCACCGCGCTGCTGCAGTATGAGATCGATACACCGCTGCACGTGCTCGCGAGGCGGATCGGCCGCGGCCGCGCCGAGCGGATCTGGCGCCGCTCCCGCCTGGCGCTCGATGCGCTGCGGGAACGCTCGCGGCACCTCGGCATCGAGGCCGGGCTGGTGAACCGCGATTCGCTGTTCCTCGAGGGCAACGAGCTGGATGCTGCCGGGCTGCACCGCGAAGCCGGGGCGCGTCGCCGCGCCGGCTTCGAGGTCAACGAGATCGGGCCTGCGGAAGTGCGGCGACGATTCGGCATCAAGGGCCGCGCGGCGCTGATGAGCTACGACAACCTCGCGGCCAATCCGCTGCAGTTGGCGGCGGGTTTCCTGCGCGCCAGCATCAATCGCGGCGCGCGGCTGCTGGCGCCGGTCGAGATCGCCAATCTACGCTTCACGGCGCGCGGCGTCACGGCCGTAACGGCGGACCGGCGGACGCTACGCGCCGAACACGTGGTGTTCGCCACCGGCTACGAGATGCTCAAGGGCATACCGCTCAAGGGTCATACGATCGCCTCGACCTGGGCGATTGCAACACGCCCCCAGCCCAAGGCGCTCTGGAGCGGCGCGTGCTTCATCTGGGAAGCCTCGGATCCCTATCTCTACCTTCGCGCGACCCCCGACGGACGCATCATCTGCGGCGGAGAGGACGAAGAGTTTTCCGACGCGGCGCAGCGTGACGCCTTGCTTCCCACGAAGACGGCGCGTCTCGAGCTCAAGCTGAGTCGCCTGATGCCGGGCATCGACGCGCGGGCGGACTACGCCTGATGCGGCTCGTTCGGTGCGTCTCGTACCGGCACTCCGACGATTGGACCCGTGCCCGGCATGCCGCAGTGCTACGCGGCGATGGGCTACGGCGGCAACGGCATCACGTTCTCGATGATGGCGGCACAGATGCTGCGGGGAATGATCACCGGCGAAGGCGATCCGGACGCGGATCTCGTGTCTTTCGGGCGCGCGTTCTGAGCCGCAGCCCGTTCACTGTGTGAAATTCGCCGACCGAGGTGCTGTCTCGCCGATCAATTCCAGCACCCGATCCGGCTCCACCGGCTTGACCAGGTGGTGATCAAAGCCGGCCGCCTCCGAGCGGGCGTGATCGTCCGCTTGGCCGTAGCCGGTGATCGCGATCAGGCGGCAGGCGCTCAACTGCGACACGGCGCGCAGACGCCGCGCCACCTCATAGCCGTCGATTCCAGGCAGGCCGATGTCGAGCAGAACCGCATCCGGCGCGAAGGCTCCGGCAGCGTCGACCACGTGTTCACAGCTATGCACGACCCGAACGTCGCGGCCCTCGAGTTCCAGCAACAAACACAACGATTGCGCGGCGTCCGGATGCGTCAGCGGCAGCGACACCGTGAAGCGGCTGCCTGAACCGAGCCCCGCGCTCTCGGCGTCGACGCGGCCCCCGTGCAATTCGACCAGGCTCTTCACCAGCGACAGTCCGATGCCGAGACCCCCCCGGGCGCGATCCAGCGAGCGCTCTGCCTGCACGAGCAGCTCGAACACCTGGAGCAGTACGTCCGAAGCAATTCCCAGGCCGTTGTCGGACACCTCCAGCGTCGCTTCGCCACTCGCGCCCGTCAGCTTGACCTCGATCCGGCCACCCGGATCGGTGTACTTCGCGGCGTTGGTGAGCCGGTTGCCGACCACTTGCGCGAGGCGAGTCGGGTCCCCATGGCTCCAGACGGTGCCGCGCGGGGGAAGCAGCAGGGCCAGCTCGTGATTCCGCTGGTCGATCAGCGGCCCGCAGAGTTCCACACCCGCCTGCACGGCGTCGACCCAGTCGACGCATGACCTCAGGAGCGTGATCTTGCCTTGCGCGACGCGCGAAACGTCCAGCAGGTCGTCGACGAGCCGCGCCATGTGGGTCACTTGTCGGTCGATGACTTCGCGGGCGTCGTTGAGCTGCGAGGCTGCAGCGCCCGGCGCGCGCAATGCGCGAACAGCGTAGCGTATGGGGGCCGGCGGATTGCAGCTGTTCGATGGCCTGCTGCAAGCGCTCCCGCGTCGTGCGCCGTTCGGTGATGTCGCTGATGATGCCGACGTTGCGAATGGCAACACGCTGCCCGTCGACCACCTCGAACAGCGTCTGCCGGCGTTTGTGGAACCAGCGCGTCGCGCCGGAATCAGGCGGCAAGGATGGCTGCGTCGATCCGTGCGCGATCCTCGAGTTGCACGAGGTCGACAACCGTGTCGATCGAAACAGACTCGTTTGGGTCGACGCCAGCCAGTGAATAAAGCTCGGGTGTCCAGAGGGATCGTCGGTGCGTCACGTCGTGGTCGTGGACGCCGAACATTGCGGCACCTGCCGCCAGGCGCAGGCGCTCTTCGCTTTGCCGCAGCGCTTCCTCGACGCGCCGACGGTCGGTGATGTCGTCGAAAACGGCATAGACCTCGGCTGGCCCCGATTCGCCCTCCATCGCAAGGGGCATGGCGTCGATGCTGATCCATCGATACTCACCCCGCTGTGCGTGGCGGACGCCCATGATCACCTGCCTCACCGGGAAGCCCGAGCGGAGGGCCAGCATCGACGGGTTTTCGGACGCTGGAAAGGGCGTGCCATCCTCACGAATGGTGTCGTGCTCTTCCTGTTGCGAACTGCTGCCGGGAAACTGTTCGCGTGTCTTGCCGAGTATCCGTTCCGCAGCAGGGTTCATCGCGATGATGGTGCCGTCTGCAGACTGGTGGACGACGCCGTGGAGCATCGTTTCCGCCAGCAGGCGATGGCGAGCCTCGCTCGCGGCGAGACTGAGTTCGGCCCGCTTGCGCTCGTCGATCGAGTAGGTGAAGCCGACGATGCGGCGCGGTGACGGATGCGGTACTCGGAATGCGGCCGGTTCTCACCCGCGGCCACGGCCGACTCGATTTCTGCCTTCTGCCGAACCGGGTCGTCGGGATGCATGCGCTGCTCCCATTCCTCGATCGCCGGTTCGAGCTCGTCCCGCTGGAATCCCAAGGAGTTCCGCGATGCCAGCCGAGCGCCACACTTTGCCCGTCACCCGGTCCCAGTCGAAACGATGGCCGCGCACCGAACTGAGCGCGAGCTGGAATCGCTATTCTTCCAGTACGTCTGGCAACTCCTCCGTCCGGTGTTGAGGTGCGTTTCGGCTCATGGCAAAGGAGTTCTGGTTGGCCCGTGTTGCCAGCCCCGTTGATGACGGGCACTCCGAAATCAAACCGGCTCCCAGTGCGGTCAGAGCGGCCATGAGGCCGTGCCAGTGCGGGTGCGTCAATCACCTGAAGGTGATCGTCGAGAATCACCGTACCACACAACGGAAGGGCGACCCGGTAGTCAGGGACGATCCTCAACGTGAAGCGGATGCGCAACGAGCCACGTCCCGCATCTCTTTCATGGGCGAGCGCCACCCTGCGCTTCAGTTTGTAGGAGAAAACCGACAGCAAGGCGATACCGCTGCGCACAGACGAGCAGGCTCGAGATGGCGACGATCTGTCCCTCGCAGATGGGACCAGCCCGGGGTACCGATGCGGTGAAAGCAAGGCCCAGGAGTTCCTGGAGCAGAAACAGTTCGGGGCGACCCGATGAATCTGCAGCACTATTCGGGAAGCGTCGCCGCAGCCGCCCGTTCTGCCGTGATCCTAAGGCGGGACGCCTGATCACGGCACCCATCCAGAAAAGAGGCAGGACCTGGACACCATGAACGCGAACTCGATCGATGCATCTCCCCCCGGACGAGGCAACGACGCCCGAGCGACAGCCTTGCCGCCCGCACTGCGAGGCGAGCGTGTGCAGTTCGGGGAGCTCAGCTACTACGTCGCTGGAAAAGGCCCACCGCTGCTGCTGATACACAGCATGAACGCGTCGCCGTCGGCGGCGGAAGTGCGCCCGCTCTTCGAGCGTTATGCTGCGGCCCGGACCGTGTTCGCTCTGGACCTCCCTGGCTGCGGCTTCAGTTCGCGCGCGGACCGCCGCTACGATCCGCGCCTGATGACCGACGCGCTGCATCTGATCGCCGGGCCGATCCGCGAACGCTGCGGTGACGTGGCCATCGACGCACTCGCGGTGTCAGTCGGCTGCGAGTTCCTGGCACGGGCCCCCAGGCGGCACGCGCGCGATCCCGGGGTTGTATGCGCTGGTCAGCGCCCGGCCCTGGGCCCAGTCTCTTTATCGCGCGCTGACGCGGCCGGCAGTGATTCGCTATTTCTTGCAGCGCACCTGGGGCAGCCAGAAGATTGACGAGACGCTCTGGGCCTACGACGTCCTCAATGCGCGCGAGGCCGGTGCGCGTTACGCGGCGCTGTCCTTCGTTTCCGGCGAACTGTTCAGCAACGACATACACACGGTTTACGAAGCCGTCGCAAAGTCCGTGTGGTTGAGCCATGGCGTGCGCGGCGACTTCACCGATTTCCGTGGCCGGGCGCTGCTGTGCGAGCGCGGCAACTGGCGGGTCTCGTCATTCCAGACCGGTGCGCTGCCGTACTTCGAAGTGATGCCGGAGTTCGCGCGTGCGATGGATGTGTTCTTCGATGTCGGCGTGCGCAAGCGGCAGTGGGATTCGGTCCACGCTGACGAATCGTATGCCAGCAGGAACGCATTTCGGGAACGCGACGCGGTTCGCGGGCGCTGAGAGGGTTGGCAGGCGCAAGGTAATCGCTGGCGTCGACGCGCGTTGCACCAGGACGGTGGAGTGGGATTCCATTCGGTCCCTGGTAAGTCGCTCCGGAACGACATCACACTGAGTCTATCTGCTGTATGTCTGCGCCTACACGTCATTCCGCGTCGCGCCGACACACCACCAAGAGGCCGCGTCACAAAATTCTCGCGCCCTCCCACCCACGGCTCGTGCCATCGAAAACCTTCGGAGTACCACTCATGAGCAGTTCCACCATGAAGCTTTCGACTACCCAAACGCTTCCGAAGGGACAGCAGTCCCGACCTGCAATGACGAAGGAGGCCATGCCGCCCAACGGCAAGGCGAAGGACGCCATTGCCCTTCTCAGGGCGGATCACAAGGAAGTGGACCATCTTCTAGGGAAGTACGAAGAGGCCGACGATTCCGACAAGGAAGCCATTGCCCAACAGATCTGCACGGCACTCCGCGTGCACGCGCAGATCGAGGAAGAGATCCTCTATCCGGCCGCACGGGAAGTGCTGGACGAAGAGGATGACGAACTGGTCAATGAAGCCGACGTCGAGCATGCCAGCATCAAGCAGCTGGTAGCGGAAGTTCAGGAGTCGTCGCCCGACGACGAGCACTACGATGCCAAGGTCAAGGTCATCGGCGAATACGTCAAGCACCACGTCAAGGAAGAAGAGAAAGAGCTTTTTCCGAAGCTTGAAAGGTCCGACCTGGACACCAAGGTGCTGGGCGAGCAGCTGGCCGAACGCAAAGCGGAGCTTCTGGCCGCCGAGGGAGCTTGATCCTTCCATTCGAGATCCCTGGAATACGAAGTAAAGGAGCTCGACATGGAACGACAAACGAATTCGCGCGATCGAATCGGCGCGGAGAAGGATCACGACGACTCGGTTGTCGGAGTTCCAACCCATCCGGTGGCCGCTACCGTGGGTGCTCTGGCAGCGGGAGGGGCCACTGGCGCAGTCATCGGAACGGCGGCGGGCCCGGTGGGCACTCCCATTGGCGCGAGACGCACGGCAGCCGACCGTACGTCATTCCGGGAAGTTCGTACGAAGATTACGCGGGTGCGTACGCATTGGGCGAAGGAGCGCGCAGCCGCTATCCCGTGGAGGATTTCGACTCCCTGGACGAAGAACTAGCCGCGGAATGGGTCACGATTCGCCGCACCACCCGTCTGGACTGGAGCCAGGCGCGGCCCGCGGCGCGAGAGGCCTGGGAGCGAACCTCAAGATGAGTTGAAGTCTCTGCTCGCGTCGCGTGGGATCGAACCCCGCCTGCGTGGCGCGAGCAGTTGCCGACTCGTGGTCAAGTCGCGGCGTGCATTCAGACCGCTTTGCGACAGCTCAGTCGACAAAGGACGGAGTTGACCCATCGCACTACGCAGCTCGCCCTCGCCGACGCCTGCCATAGATTGCCATCAGCGGGGTCACGGAAATGCCGTGAAGCACGATCGATGCCACGATCACGGCCAGGGTTGCGGCGATCAGTTTGCTCGCCAGTTCCCGCGGGACGCCGTGGTTGATCGCATACATCAGGTAGAACATCGAGCCGACGCCCCGGATCCCGAACCAGCCGATCAAGGTGCGTTGCAGCGGCGGAAGTGGTGTCGCAATCAATCCCAGAGCCACCGACGCCGGGCGGATCGCAAACAGAGTGAGCGCGACCAGCACCCAGGAAACCGCTTGCCAGTCCACGGCCCAGACGAGCAGACCGATGGCCAGGACGGCGGCCATCTCACCGAAGCGGTCAAGTTGCTCGTTGAAGCTGAGCACCGCATGAGCCATGTAGGCTGAGGCGAGCGTCGGGTCGGTGGCGAGTTCGCGTTTGCCTTCGATATCGGGTGTTCCATGCATCGTCACGGCTACGACGTTCCCGCCCGTGGCGAGTGCGACGCCTCGGTCTCTGGTCGCAACACTTTGCTGCTCGAGCCGCCGTAACGCCGCACCTGCGGCAAACACAGCGAGGAAGCCGTACGTATGCGTGAGCAGGGACGCGCCGTAGGCAAGGCCGATCAGCCCGAGCGCGAGGAAGCTTTCATTGCCGATGGCCTGGCGATGGACGCGCCGCAGGTAGACCACGAGATGGCCCACCGCTGTGCCGAGCAGGGCGCCGAGCGCAATGCCTCCACTGGTCGCCCAGAGCACGTCCACGGCGAACCAGCGCCACGCCGCATGGCCGATCTCGTGAAGTCCGAGCAGGCCCAATCCGAGCATGACCACCGGAAACGCGGTGCCGTCGTTCAGGCCGCCTTCCGCGGTCAATGCGAAGCGCAACTGGTCACGATCGGAGGGTTCGCCGAGCTGCACCTCGGACGCGAGCACCGGATCGGTCGGCGCCAGTATGCCGCCCAGCAGGATGGCCGCGCCGAGCGGCAAGTCGAGCAGCCAATGCGCAGCGGCGGCGATCATGGCCACCGTCAGCAGCATCGATCCGACGGCCAGCCTCAAGGGCGCGATCCAGCGGCGGTCCTGCAAGCCACCTCCCAGCTTCAATCCCGACGTGAACAGTGAGATCAACACGACCACTTCCGCGAGCCGCTCAAGATCGTGCGAGTGCGAGAGCGGGTCGATTTGCGAAAACGCGATCCCGCCCGGGCCGAGCGCCACGCCGACCAGCAAATAGAGCATCGCGCTGCTGAATGGCAGCCGTTCCAGCCAGGAACCACCTAGCGTCATCGTGACCAGAAGCGCACCGCCGATGGCGAACCAGATCGCAGCTTCCATTTGACTCCACGCCCCCCGCGCGACGCTGGACAATATGGTCACCGCACTTTACATCCTCACCCGATCTCGCGCTGCCAGCCGGTAGGATCACGCCGCGCGTCGACGTCAGGACATGCCGCCTTTCCAGGGGAATGACGGTTAAGGTGCTGGCGATCCGTCCCAAGGCACGTAAACTCCGCCGCCACTGGAGGTCGCCGACATGGAAGGGTGGGAGTCGCTGGCAGGATGGCTGGGACCGATCGCGACGATGATCGCGGCAGTGATGACCGCAGCCAACCTCGGGTCGCGGATCACGGGCTGGGGCTTCGTGGTGTTCGTCATCGCTTCGCTGTCCTGGTGCGTCGTCGGATTCGCATCAGGGCAGACGAATCTCGTAGCCACGAACGCGTTCCTCGCGGTTGTCAACGTGATCGGTGTGTGGCGATGGCTCGGTCGCCAGGCGCGCTTCGACGATGGCGGAAGAGCAGCATCACGTCACAGCAAGCGGGCGCCCGTCCCGACCCTGTTTTCCGCAGCCTCACTGATCGGATCGCCGGTGCGGGGACGCGAAGGCATCAGTTTGGGAACGGTGGTCGACGCGATGCTGGAATGCGGCGATAAGGAGATTGCCTACATCGTCATCGCCGAGGGCGGCGTGGGCGGTGTCGGCGAGCGCCTGCACGCGTTGGATCCACGACCGCTGCGAATCGACGACGCCTCGATCCAGTGTGACCTGACCGCCGATGAGCTTGCCAAGCTGCCGGTTCTGACACCCGACGATTGGCCGACACATTTGCCGACAAACCAGCCATGAACGTCCACGCTGGCAGCACACCCCAGTTGCCTGAGTAGGACTGTTCCTATTGGCACATCTGGCCTGCAGGCGTGGCGTCGTCGCGCAGCACTCCGACAATGGGCGTGCACCGAACCAGTGGCGGTGGCTTTCCAGTCAGCCGGCGACCCACTCGCGCGATCGACTGCCCACCGGCAGTATGCGCTCCGACGGTCTCTGAGCTGCTCTCTCAGCATCGCGCGGCGAGAAGCGCAATCTGGACAAGTACGATGAAGCGATAGCCGAGACCGCCGCAGATCCGGAAATGCAGGGGAGGCTCCGGAAGCACCGGGAGTCGCTGCAGAGATGGATCGACACGCTTCGCGATCGGCGCCGAACGCAGCGCGTCGCGGGCCGAGACCCGGCAGCCTGGCAGGACCGACGCCCGGGCTGAGCGAGGTCCGGCATCGCGTTCGTCGCGATTCGGCGATTGTCGTGCGCGTGGGCGCGCCACTGCGGAGGCAAAAACGACGACAGTTTCCCGGACCACCTGCCCGGCGTTCTCGGTGGCCCTATCGTCCTCTTCGGAACTGCAGAGCAAGCAGGTGAGCAACATCAATCCGGCGCTCTCGCCCCGACACGACGACGCGCGCCGGCTATACAAAGCGAAGCGCAACTTTGCGCGCGCGCCTGAGCCGGCAGGGGTCGTCGAGTTGACCAGCGAGCGGCCGGCCTTCGTCATTCAATCGAGTTGAATTGCAGCCCGCGCAAGGAGTTCCTCATCGGAGGCTACACCGAGCCCCAGGGCGAGCGACCCGGATTCGGCTCCTTGCTCCTGAGCGTGCATGATGCCGGGGGAGTTCTGCAGTACGTCGGAAACGTCGGTACCGGTTTCGGCGAGAAGTCCCTTACCGCGATCACCAAAGCGCTCAATGCGCGAGCGTGAGCCACGAGCCCTTTTGCGGCAGGCACCCAGGTCGAAGGTCAACCTCGATGGGTCGCCCCTGCGCTGGTGGCCGAGGTCTCGTTCGCGGAGTGGACGCGCAGCGGGCGCATTCGTCACGCTGTCTTCCGGGGGCTGCGGAATGACAAGCCTGCCGCCGAAATCATCCTTGAACGGGCAGTTCGCGTGGCCCGCGCGAAGCCCTCTTCTGTCAGCGCCGAGCGCGGGCCGCAAGCCCTATCCAGGCGTGTTCACGTCACGAATCCGGATCGCGTGATCGACACCCGCACCGGCACGAACAAGATCGAACTCGCTAGGTATTACGAGCTGGTGGGCGATTTGATGATGAAGCACCTGAAGGGGCGCCCCGTGTCACTCCTGCGCGCCCCTACGGGTGTCGATGGCCAGCTCTTTTTCCAGAAGCGCGTGGAGACGGAGAAGTTGCCGGGCCTGCGGCAACTCGACCCGGCGCTTTCCATTGGCGATCCCGCGATGATCGAGGTGGCGAACGCACGAGGCCTGCTGTCGGCCGCGCAGTGGAACGTGGTCGAGTTCCAAACGCAGAACACCGGCACGGCATCGTTCGAGCACCCTGATCGCATGGTGTTCGACCTGGACCCTGGCACAGGCGTGCCGTGGGCACAGGTACAAGAGGCTGCCCGTCGTCGTGCCGCTGC
>Ga0163144_10017691_pt1 | contig 14503 bp, 14 predicted proteins | sample OliLak19BULKMAT1_FD_123175 | JGI IMG/M metagenome (GOLD analysis project Ga0163144, IMG submission 123175) | Freshwater microbial mat bacterial communities from Lake Vanda, McMurdo Dry Valleys, Antarctica - Oligotrophic Lake LV.19.BULKMAT1 | ecosystem: Environmental > Aquatic > Freshwater >... | reverse complement strand
ATTATAAAATTCTGATTATCAAAGCTTTACTGCCAAGATAACTCATCACTCAGCATTTATAACTCAACATTTATAACTCATTACTTAAATTAATTACTCAATAAAATACTGAGATGTTTATATCGGCTTGAGTTATTAAGTATAATATTAATACTTGCCGTGAGTGGTACAGAAAGAACCATTCCTACAAAACCCCAAATTGTTCCCCACACGAATAAGCAAAGCAATACTACTAAAATATTTAGATTGAGGCGATCACCCATTAGCTTAGGTTCTATGATATTGCCTGACAAAAACTGAATCATTCCAATGACAATAGAAATAAAAACTGCCCAAACGATATTATCATTAAACTGAAAAATAGCCAGTAATATAGGAGGGCCAGAAGCAATAAGTGGGCCTATTGAGGGTATAAAGTTTAATATAAAAGCTAGAAAACCCCAGATAATGGCGAAATCTAAACCCATTGCCAATGAAGCTGCCCAAACTATGATGCCCGTACCCATACTGATGAGTGTCTTTAGCCAAAGATAATCTTGAATCTGTTGCCCTATAGAAGAGATGATTTTATGGCTTTTATCTGTATCTAAATCCTGAGTTTCTAAAAACGAATAGATAGTTTTGGTTAGTCTTTTTCTGCTCAGCAACATAAACATCAAGAAAAGAAGCATTGTGAGCAAATAAGAAAAGAAATTGAGAAAATTACCTAAACTCCCAGCAAAAGTAGTTAATAAGGATTCAACAGATAAAAAAGAAAATGAGTTGTTATCCCCTCCTTGCCAGATTTCTTCTTCTATATCATAATTAAATTTTTGCTTGATAAACTGTATCCACTCTGTCGTCAGTTCATTAAATTGGAGTGTATATTTATCGGAGTTTTCTACTACAGCTCTGACTGAACCATAAAGTAATAAACCCATGACAGTCATCAAACTAAAAATCAAAAGAAAAATCACCAAACTACCCAATAACTCAGGGATACCTTTTTTGGCAAAATAAACTTGAATAGGAGCGAATAGGATTGCCAATAAAATCGCAATCACAAAGGGAATCATAAATGACTGCATAAAATACAAAATAAAACCTACACCAATTAGTGCTGGAATTACCAGATAAATGCCTATAGAATGACTAGAAGTATCGGAATCAGACATAAAAATGTAAATAAGGTTTTTAATAGAAAGTATGTGTTTTTCAAAAAAAATTAATTCTGCCCTAATATATTCATTATTAGGAAAATATACAAACATAGAAATGCTAAATCAATATGTATCTCAATAAGCTCTAAGCCCTATAGTAGCCCCGAATCTTCCAGTCTTAATCCCGTCTCGTCTTGCAGAAAAACACAAATCAGGGTTTTGAAATGTACAAAAAGGCATCACTTCTATTTGTTCATCAGGTACACCTGCCTCCCATAGCATCTGCCAATTAGCATATATTAAATCAAAATGTTTACGCCCAGTAGTAGGGTTTTCCATCAAATACCCCTCCTCAGTACCAAAGGCTTTTTTAACTTCTCGTACTACTTCATCCCCTACTTCAAAGACTTCTGCTTTGATACAAGGGCCAATCCCTATCCAAACTTCTGAGGGTTGAGTTCCATAATGTGTTTGCATGGCCTTAAGCGTAAGAAGTAATATTTTTTTGACAGTACCACGCCAACCAGAATGTATGGCTCCTGCAGCCTTGTTTATAGGGTCATATATCAAAATAGGGACACAATCAGCCGCCATCACTACAGGGTATATATCTGGGAGGTTACTAATCATGGCATCACAGCTAGAGATTGCACTAGAGGTATCTTGTCTGCCAGATCCTCGATCTTGGAGCGATAGCTTCACCACTCTATTTCCGTGTACTTGTTGGGCAAAACAAAGACTAGATAAAGGAATTTGAGATGATTTGGCTAATAACTGACGATTGAGCAATACATTTTCTTGTGCATCATCTGTGCTAAGTCCTATATTGAGGCTTTGATAAGGGCTTTGACTCACTCCCCCTAATCTAGTAGAAACGAAATGGTTTATTTCGGGAAATTGTTTGAAATTTTCGAAAGTAAGATACCTAACCGATGTTTGTATGGGTTTGAGCATACACTTAATTTTGGAATGATAGATTATTTAAAATGTAGATATCTTCTCAATAAATATTCTTTCTTGATTCAATCGCTAAAATATATATATATTTTGAAGTTTCATTTCTTTTAAGGGATAGATATTGTAAAAACATACTATTTTTATAGATAAATCCTATTATTAATCAAAATAGAGATGGATAGGTTTCCCAAGGATGGGGTGAGTGTGATAATTGGTATAATTCTTATATTGTAAAATGTCTGATAACTGTCAAATACTAAGGAATCAAATAAATTATTCGAAAATAAAGTTACTTTCAAAACCTAAGCATAAGCTCTGAAAAAATAGTTTTTTTTAGAAAAAACACAGTTTATTATAACATTGTGGTGTGTTTCGTGGTTATAATTTTTTTAATCTACACCATTCTCTAAATTACTTAAAAACATGAAAAAATTATTGTTATTTTCCACACTATTTTTAATGGGTTTGCTATTAGCAAGCTGCGCTGGTGAATCTGGCGGAGAAGGTGATACTGATAGCACAGCAACAGACTCTACTGAAGCGTCAACTGAAATAGACGACACTGAAACAATGGAGCCTGAAGGTAAAACTATTGTAGCTTTAGCTCAAGAAACTGCAGACTTATCAACATTGGTAACAGCTCTACAAGCTGCTGGGCTAGTAGATGCACTAAATGGAGAGGGTCCCTTCACAGTATTTGCACCTACTAATGAGGCTTTCAAAGCATTAGGCACTACGCTAGATGATTTGCTAAAACCTGAAAATAAGGAGAAACTGGCTGCAATCTTGAAGTACCATGTTGTCTCTGGAAAAGTGATGGCTGCTGATATTACTGATGGTCAGAAAGCTGCAACACTTAATGGTGCAGAAATCACTATTACTACTACTGGTGGTGTAAAATTAAATGGTAAAGCTACTGTAACTACTGCTGATGTAGCAGCAAGTAATGGTGTAGTACATATCATTGATGCGGTAATATTACCACCAGACGCAAAATAGTCGGCTTCTATTAGATCTCACAAAGGATTTTCTACCAATGTAGAAAGTCCTTTTTTGTTTTTAAAGGTTAAAATCAAAAACTCATTTATCTTAAAATAAGTAGATGGTTAAAATTGGTTTACACTTTAATCTTGTTATAAAAAACTGATTATCAAAACCTTATTAAGATAACTTATCGCTCATTACTTAACTAGATTTAAAAGTCATCATCATAAATTTCCTTACTTATTTTATGATTCTTCATTCTCCAGCTCCACCTATTCTTATTCTTCAAAATTAAATCTTTCTAAAATTTAGATTATTCTCTTGATAATAATATCTTATTTTAAGGCTTGTAACACAGCTCTTACGCTACCATGTTTTTCAAGTAAATCTTGTGCTACTTCATATTCTAGCTTGAGTTCGTCCATAATCATGCGAGTGCCTCTATCTACCAGCTTTTGGTTACTGAGTTGCATATCTACCATTTTGTTGCCTTTGACTCGCCCAAGCTGAATCATTACTGTGGTAGAAATCATATTTAGCACTAATTTTTGTGCAGTACCTGATTTGAGACGAGTGCTTCCCGTTACAAACTCAGGACCTACCACTACTTCTATAGGGTAATCTACCGCCTCAGAAAGCTCGCTATTGGGATTGCAAGTAATACAAGCAGTCAATAATCCTCTTGATTTGGCTTGAGTAACTCCTCCAAGAACGTAGGGGGTTCGTCCAGACGCTGCGATACCGACTACAGTATCATTTTCTTGAATTTGATAGGCTTCTAGATCTTTCCAAGCTTGCTCTTCATCATCTTCTGCAAACTCTACAGCTTTTCGAATAGCAATATCTCCTCCAGCAATAATACCTATGACCCAATCATCAGGCACTCCAAAAGTAGGAGGACATTCGGAAGCATCCAAAATGCCTAGTCTTCCACTGGTGCCAGAGCCAATATAAAACAAGCGTCCACCTAGACGCATACGCTCGACAATCTCTGGAACGAGTTTTTCTATTTGTGGGATAGTTTTTGCCACAGCCTGTGGCACAGTAAAATCCTCTTGGTTCATGTGAGTAAGCAATTCGCCTACGGACATTGTTTCCAAATGAGAATATCGGGAAGTAGATTCGGTAACAGACATCATTTCAAATAATCAATCAATCAATTAACTAAGCAAACATACAAAATTACGATTTTTCTCTCAATCTACAGCACATTTAAGAGGGTTTGGCATTTCATTTCGGTTTCTTTCCATTCCTTTTCAGGTTGAGAGTCTTCCGTAATGCCTGCTCCTGCATATAGAGTGAGTAGGTGAGTGTCTATTTGCATACAACGCAAGTTTACGAATAAATGTGTTTCTTGGTCTAAATTAATAGGGCCTATAAAGCCACTGTAAAAAGCTCTTTGATAGCCTTCATTTGCCAATACAAAGTCTTGGGAGGGTTTTTTGGGCATACCACAGACTGCAGAAGTAGGGTGTAGAAGTTCTAACATTACCTTGCCTAGTTCTGCAAAGTTGGTTGCTTTCATATCTACTTTAAAGGTAGTCTTGAGATGCATCAGATTACCAGCTACTACAGTTCTAGGCCCTTCTTCTTGAAAATCTCTTAGCCTAATTTTTTTAAAACAATTAATGATATACCTGCTCACAAGTGCTTGTTCTTCTATTTCTTTTTGTCGCCAAGCTACTTCCGAAAGTTTTTGTCCCTCTTCATAGACTTGTGTTCCTGCCAATGCCACAGTTGTAAATTGATGGTTTTTATCTAAACTCATCAGTATTTCGGGGGTAGCTCCCATCCAAGTACCTATCTCAGGAAGATGACAGAGATAGACAAAAGCTGTCTGATAGCTAGTATTTAATTTTTGAAAAACAGAAACTGCCTCAAAATTATCGGGCAATGCAACCTGCTTAGGGCGAGAAAGCACTACTTTTTGAAATTCTCCTGCCTTGATGGCTTCTATACTTTTAGAAACGATATTTCTATAATGTGCCTCCGAGACTTCTTGAATCTTTAACTGAGAAGATTTAAAGGAAGTTTTTTTTGACTTGGGAGAGCCATTTTTTAAAATATCCTGTACCTTTTGTCTAAATTCTTTGGGAATACGAGGATTCTCAAAAAAATCAGAAACTCTATTTTCAGAGGTCAAATGCACGTCTGCTTTTAAGCGATAGGTTTGCTTAAGGTCAGGATTGAGAAAAGGACTCATCACAAAACCCAAAGAAGTATCTTCCCAGTCTATCTGATGGGGTGATAACACTTCTCCAAAATCTAAGATTAAGTGTTGCTCAGCAGCTTGTGGCAAACGCCAAAATGCAAAAGGTACACTTTCAGAAACAGCTACTTCTCTGATAGCTTTCCAGAGTGGTAAATAATCAGTAGGAAGAAAAGAATCTAGCTGTAATATATTATTTTTTGAATGTAACATATAAAAGTTCAATCATAGTTAAATGAGTGGTTCGTGAAGACACGAACCACAGAATAATAGAGACACGAACCACAGAATAATAGAGACACGAACCACAGAATAGGTAATCCATTCTTAGATTTTATCAATTGGTACTACTGCCATCGTGATACGGCTTACATTGACTAATTTTTCTTCTTCATTATGAATCATAATTTGCCACACTTGAGTAGATTTTCCGATGTGCAAAGGAGTTGCTTTTCCATAGACATATCCTTCTTTGACAGGGCGAATATGATTCGAGTTAATATCTAAGCCTACACAGCGGTATTTTTTCATATCTACCGAAAAAGCTGCTCCCACACTGCCCAATGTTTCGGCAAGCACCACAGATGCTCCTCCATGTAAAATGCCATAAGGCTGACGTGTACGATGATCTACGGGCATCTTGGCACAAATATAATCATCGCCTACTTCTGTAAATTCTATGCCTAAATGCTCATTCATAGAGCCTTTGTCATTGTTATTGAGCATTTCGGGAGTCAATTCTTTAAGGGTCATACTAAGAAGTTAAATTTTTAAAATGGATATAATCTGCTTATTAAACCAAATTGGTATAAAAAAAGATTTGAGAAGGGGGATAAAAAAATAAGAGGTTTAGCTTTGTATGCTTCTTCTTCGCCATTGCCATTGTTTTAAAAGATAGTTTATGAAAAGATTCCGAACCATTATTATACCTCACCAACCGAAAATTCCTGAATGATTATCGAGATACAAACTACGGAAAACCTAATTTAGCTATCTGTGTAGATATATATCAGAGAGTAAAGAAGATTCTTAACCTGAACTAAGGATTAGAGTTGTTACGTACAGACTATCAACACTTTAGCTTGTTTACAACCACATAGACACATAGAAAACATAGGAAATTGCTTACGAAAAGCTTTTGTATTAGCTTATCATTCCAATATTCCCAAATGAAAAATTGATGTAAATCATTGAAAATCAAGAAGTAACAACTCTATTAAATAAACTATCAGAGATTTACCATTGACAAGGTGAAAAAAATCTTCTAAGACAAAAACCCAAATCTCACAAAAAGCACATTGTCTTCTAAAATGTGTGATTCTAAAAGTTTATTCTTAACGAGACATTAAGAGTAGTGTAAAGAACTACTTTTACATCACCTTTCACTCAAAGTCTTTATACATTAGGCTAGGTTGTACGCCTTGATTGTGCTGATATTTTCCACTTTTATAGGTATCAAAATCGCCTAAAATACTATGAAAATAAAGCTGGCAAATCTCTACATCTGCATAGATGCGAATGGGTTGGACACAAAATATCTCCAATGTCCAGAAGCCACTAAAACCCACATCTCCGAAACCAGCCGTTATGTGGATAAATAACCCAAGGCGACCAACAGAGGAACGCCCCTCAAGCATAGGCACAAGGTTTTGAGTTTCGGTATATTCTAGTGTTCTGCCTAGATAGAGTTTATTGGTTTCTAAGACCAGCCCTTCTTCGGGAATGCTAATAGCTTGTGTAGGATTTGGCTTTTTCATATCTAGCACAGGAGTATCATAGATGAGCAAATCAGGGTGAAGGCGTAGGTTATAGCTATTGGGGTTAAGTTGTCGCTCATTAAATGGGTCTATTTTAATATCACCTCCTATGCGTTTTGCAATCTCTTTACCAGATAAAATCATTGTGTTATAGTGTATTTTGAATCCTAACTTTATTTAAGACACAAATTTAATGATTTTACTTTTGAATAGACTACTATTCCTTTTTCGAGAAATTTCTTTTCAAGTAGCAACGAGTTTTTGAATGTTTAAAACGACTTTAATTTGGCAGATGTTGATTTTCTTTTTTCTAAAAATACGACTTTTGTTAGATTAAAAGAAATTTCACCGTATTATAAGTTTTTAATTTCAGGTTTTATCAAGATATCCATATATGGAATGCACTACATCTATCTCTCAAAATATTAAGAATAAGCCATCACTTAAATAACTGTAATATGTCATTATTTCAATTTATCAGAGTTCTTCAAAACACATATTCAAACTACAATGTTTATTTTTATCAAATAGTAAAGCAAAATAGCTGAGACTATACCTGTTTCCAGAATAATGATGAAAATTAAAGTGTTATACATATTATTATTCTTCACTTTCACCCACCCGTTTTCTTGGCTTTATAGCCGTCTTCTAGTAGGAGAGCGAGGATTTTATCTCTAAAATCACCTTGAATGATGATTTCATTATCTTTGGCAGAACCCCCTACACCACATTTGGTTTTGAGTTTTTTTGCTAACTCTTTGAGGTCATCTTCAGTGCCTACAAAGCCTGTAATGAGGGTTACAGCTTTGCCTTTTCTTTGTTTTTTATCTAGCCCTATTCGCAGGTTTTGTTGCTTTGGTTCAGGAGTTTCAGATTCTTCTTCCTGTTCTTTTTTATAGTCAAAATCAGGGTTAGTAGAATAGACTACTCCCAAGCGTTCTTTCCAGTCTTTCGCCATGTCTATGATAGATTTTGGTGAATATGTTAAAAATTTTAAAGTAAAGTGTTTCTTTATAAGCTATGAGTTATAAATGATGAGTGATGAGTTATTCTATTAAAATACTGGTAATCAGTTTTTTATAGTAATATCAAAATACAAACTAATTTTGACCATCTACTTATTTAGTAAATAACTCACTATCAGTTTTTTACAAACTGATAATCAATAAACTTATAACTAATAGAGATTATTATGATGTTTTTATATTTCATAATACCATTCGAGCGTCTTCACTTGAACGAGATAAATAACTTGTGCAAGCCTCTTGGCTTACGCCTCCACAAATAAAATCATAATAATGTTTAATCTCTTACTTAGGAACAATAATTAAATAAAGTGGTGAGTTATTTTAGGTAAAGTACTCATTATCAAATTATTACAAACTCATCACTCATCTCTCGATCATGGTTTCATAATCGGTACTTTTACACGAGTCTGATCCCACTCAAAGATTAAATCTAAGTGGCTAGGTGCAGGCTCAAATCGAATGGTAAACTGCTCTACTGCTTTGCCTGAAATTTGCTCTACAGGCACTTCCACTCTCAGTTTATCTAGTTCCTTTTTGTAATTGAATGCACCCCATTGCTCTAGCTCAGTATTTAAAATCACCGTCCAGTTATCTGGATTAGGGATGACAAATAAGGTATAAATACCCGCTTTTACAAGCTCACCACCAAATTTGACATCTGATTTGAAAGTAATCTCAGTAGCTTCATTCGCACCTGTACGCCATACTTCTTCATAAGGCACTAATTTTCCAAAGATTTCTCTATCTTTTTTGAAAGGTTTGCAATAGATGAGAGAGCCTTCTACACCTGCATCATTAAAAGCCAATTTATTAGAAGGGCTAAAAGATTTGGTATAAGTTCTGATTCCAAATAGAGCTCCTAGGATGATTAATAAGATGACTCCGATGATTAAAAATACTTTTTTCATAAAAGGATTTATTTAAAGCTAAGGTAGGAAATTTTTATGTTTTTTATGTTTTTTGATACTATTCGTTTAAAATTTAACAAAGACTTAACGCCTTGTAATGAAATGAAAAGACTTAAAAATTGAAACTTTCAATAGTTTTATTCAAATTTGCATGATTGATTGTATGTATATCTAAAAAGCCAAAAGTGCAAAAATCTACTTTAGAATCATTTGAAGAAATAGTAAAGCATTGCAAAACGCTTTTTGAAAAAAAACACCAAGACTATGGTTCTGCTTGGCGTATTTTAAGATTATCTTCTATCACTGATCAGGTATATATTAAAGCCAAAAGAATTCGTTCTATTCAAGAAAAAGGGGAGCAAAAAATCCCTGAAAATATTGAAGGGGAATTTATTGGGATTATTAATTACTGCTTGATGGCTTTGATTCAGACAGACCTTGCTGAAAATGCACCCCTAGAGCTAGATTGGGATACTTTGGGCAAGTTATATGATGAAAAAGTAGAGAAAAATAGCCAACTACTCAGCAATAAAAACCATGACTATGGAGAGGCTTGGCGAGATATGCGTATTAGCTCTATGACCGATATAATCTTGATGAAACTGCTGCGTATCAAGCAGATAGAAGACAATGCAGGAAAAACACTGGTTTCGGAAGGAGTAGAGTCTATTTATCAAGATATGATTAATTATTCTGTTTTTTGTTTAATTAAAATGCAGGCTAAACAATAAAAGTAACATGAAAATACTAAATCACATTATTAGGTTTTTTGTAGGAGTTTTATTTATATTTTCGGGCTTGATAAAGCTTAATGACCCCATGGGAACAGAAATAAAACTAGAAGAATATTTTGAAGTATTTGCTTCTGATACCTCCTTAGGTTTGGCGGCATTTAGTGGCTTTTGGGAATTTTTGATGCCCTACAGTCTTTCTTTGGCTATCTTTTTAAGTGTGCTAGAGGTAGTCTTAGGAGCTAATTTATTGATATTGCATAGGGTGAAGTTTACGATTTGGTCATTGTTTTTTACCATCATCTTTTTTACTTTTCTTACCTTTTATTCAGCCTATTTTAATAAAGTTACAGATTGTGGCTGTTTTGGAGATGCCATTAAGCTCACGCCGTGGCAGTCATTTACCAAAGATGTGATTTTAGTGGTGCTAATTTCTACCTTACTCTTCCAGCGAAACCCACTAGGCTCACCTCAGCCAAGCTGGCTGAAATTTGGAGTATCGCTCACAGCCACGATTGCTTCTTTTGGGCTTGCAGTATATGCTGTGAATCATTTACCTCCAATAGATTTTAGAGCATATCACATCGGGGCTAGTATTCCTAACAATATGGAAAACTCTGCCGAACTTAAATATGGAAAGGATAAATACACTTATACGGACCTCAAAACAAGTGAAGATGTATCTTTTGAAACTTGGGATAATAAATATAGTGACACAACCAAATATAAATACAAGTCTTTTGAAAGACCACTTTTAAATCCTGAAGTATTGGCAAAAATCACTGATTTCAATGTAAGCAACAAAGATGGGGAAGACATCACGGCACAGACATTTGAAGGTGAAAAATTACTCGTCATTATTCCTGATGCCCAGCGAACCAATGTGGCTTTTATATCTGAAATAGAGCAACTTGGGAGAGCCTTAGAAGCAACTAAGGTGAAACCTTGGGTACTTACTGCCACTGATTATCAGACTTATGAAGCATTTAGGACACAAGAGCAATTCTCTTTGCCTTATTATTTTGTGGATAAAACAGTGCTAAAAACGATGATTCGCTCCAATCCAGGGGTGATGTATCTTAAAAATGGAGTAGTAATGAATAAATGGCATTACAATGATTTGCCAGATGCTAATTATTTTAAGTAATAAATCAAGCAGGATATGCAAGGTTTTTGCAATACAATTCTTATTTTTGAGAAATGAGTAAATTTGAATGATTACTCATAAAAAGTTTAAACAGGATAGATAAAATATGATTTATTTTATACTTAAAAGGCTTAGTTACGGTTTTCTGGTTATTTTCGGAGTAATCGTAGTCATCTTCACTCTTTTTTATGTGCTTCCAGGTGATCCTGTAGCTGCTATTTTAGGGCCAAGAGGTGATGCTGAAACACGTAAAAACCTTACCGAAGAACTAGGGCTAGACCAGCCTACTATCTATCAGTTTGGCTATTATCTCAATGATTTATTTCCTATAAGTATTCATTCCAATACACCAAAATCACAAGAAAAATATGGATACAATCCTTTATTTGAGTTTGGAAATAAAGTTGTAGTTTCTAAAACTCCTTATTTAAGACGCTCCTATCAGACTAATAAAAGAGTAGATGAGATTTTGCTTGAAGACATACAAGGTACGCTTGTTTTAGCAATTGTAGCGATGTTTTTTGCGACTATTATTGGGATGTTTTTTGGTGTAATTGCAGCACTTCGGCAAAATACTTGGGTAGATTATACCCTTGTAACAGTCTCAGTATTAGGGATTTCTGTCCCTTCTTTTGTAGCTGCTATTTTAATTTCTACTATCTTTGGTTTTTATCTTTCAGATTATACTGGGCTAAAGCTCACAGGTTCTCTTTGGGAACTTAATCAGTTTACGGGGCAAAGAGAGTTACAACTCCGCAATTTGATTTTGCCTACCATTACCCTTGCATTGCGTCCTCTTTCTATCATTGTGCAGCTTACCCGTAGTTCTATGCTTGAGGTACTTTCACAAGATTACATCCGTACTGCCAAAGCCAAAGGCTTGCTTTTTCATCAAGTAATCTTCAAACACGCACTTAAAAATGCACTTAACCCCGTGATTACAGCAGTCTCAGGATGGTTAGCTTCACTAATGGCTGGTGCTTTCTTTATAGAGTATGTCTTTAATTGGAAAGGACTCGGACGTACTACGATTAGAGCTGTAGAAACACTTGACCTTCCTATAGTAATGGGAGCTACTATCATTATTGCCTTTATCTTTGTGATTATCAATATTTTAGTAGATATTCTCTATGCTACGATTGACCCCAAAGTACGTCTTAGCTAGTATCTTTTTGAAGATTATCTCTTAAATATGGAATAATTTAGGTTTTTCTTACTTTTGTGTGATTATCCTTTTTACTTTTTATTAATTTCTAAAAAGGTTTAATTAAGGCGATGGTAGGCTTTTTTGAAGAATAAATAATAGTATTACTTTTTTATCATTGGGATGATTTTTTGGCATATTTTTTATTATATTACTTAGTAAGTAAAAATAAACTTTATAACGCCACCAAACTAAACCATAACCCTATGATAAGCGAACCAGATTTTGAAAGAATGGTAGATGAAATATTCTACTCTCTCCAAAACACAGAAATTGCAAAAAAAGAAGCCTATAATTACCTTAAAAAAGTATATGGGGAAAAGTTTCTAAATTACCTCCAAAAAAGACCTTCACATTTACAGAGTATATAAGAAATAAAAAAAGCCTTAAAATTAGATTTTAAGGCTTTTTTTATGAAATTATATATATATTCTTGTATTCTAATCTAAAATTCATAAAGCCTCTGTGAGAGATTCCATCTAAAGTGAAGGCTTGTGAAGAGGGTAGTATTGTTACGAGCCTCAATGGAGCTATCTATTTTACGGTAAAGTTGTTTCAGATCAATGAATACATTGTGAAAAAGCTGCCATGTTGCTGTAAAATCCATAAATAATAGCTTGGTTTCTACTCCTTGTCCTATCTCGTTGCCATACTCCTGTTCAAAATCAGAATTATTCAAAAATATATTTTGTCCCCAATTAGAGCCACCTTCATCTGTACCATACTTAGCATAAATGGCTTTACCTGCAAGCTGAAGACGAGGGGTAGGCTGATAACGCAAGATACCGATGTATTCATGAAAATTAGCTCCCAAGGGATGAGCCAATGGCTGATTATAATTACTGTATTCAGAGTATAGAAAGTTGTGAGAATAGGTATAAGGTCTCGCCAGATTCATTTCTATTTGCATATCTAGATTATCTATGCCTGCTACATCTATGTATTTTAAGCCAAGCTGGAGAGCGTGTTTATTGCCACGCCAGCCGTCACTTCGGCGTACCTCAGCAATCACCAGTTCATCAATCAGAAACTGTCCGTAGAGAGAAAACCTTTTGAGAAAATTCCAGCGAAAATCTATCCCTAAATTTACATTATCAGGGCTACCTGCCTGTTGCTCAATGGCACGATAAAAAATCATAGGATTGAGGTAACGCAAATCAAAAGTACCATTTTGATTGCTGAGCGTATCTCCACGATTAAAAACAATGTTCTCAAATAAACCCACATTGAGATTTTTGGTAATATCAATGCTTAAATGATGCATTGCAAAATACTTCACAGGATAAAGACCATCTGCAAGTGGATTATCTGCGACTAACTGAGCAAAAATGTTTTGATAATTGAGTTTCCATACATTGGTATTGAGCTTTAAGAAAAGATAATTACTTGAGAAATCAGATAGAATCATAGAACGGTAGCCGTTGCCCACAAAGTTTTTATCATAGCCAAATTGCACATTCATAATATCTTTTAAAGCATCAAAAGAAAGATAGCCTCTTGCAGTCAAAAAATCTACTCCTGTGCCATTTTGCTTATAAAATCCCTCATTAGGAACAGCATCTAAGGCATTAATTTGATTAAGAACATAATTAGGAAAGTCAGCCTGATTATCTGTTACAAAGCTATAAAAGCCAATCTTGTCAGCCAATACACCTCTGATTTCAAGCCCTCTTGTATTCATATAAAGGGTATTATCATTATCTCTTTCTTTACCCACGAAACCAGACAATACGGGATTGATTTGGAGAATCAAATCCTTGGTTTTGACATGATAAAGGCTTGCTTTTTTTCGATAAAAATGCTTAAAAACAGGCTTTTCACTATCTCCCGAATCAGTTTTAGACCATTCCCAGTTATCATATTTAAAATAATCAAGATTAAACTTATCTGATTTGGAGAGTTCGGGAATATCAGCCCAAAGACTATCCGCATGTTCAGCAATGATTTTTCGAGGAAAAGGCTTTAGTTGAGAAGCCCATCCATTGATAGATTGCCCTGATTTAATCTCATAACGCTCTATCAAATGATGATAATCTGAATTAAGAGGGATAAATACACTTTGAGCTAAGCCAGTACTAACAAATAGTAGAAGCCAAAAAGAAGTAAAAAGAAGTTTAAAAAAAATAGACATAGTTTTTTTATTAAAGGTGTTTCAAAATGAGAGTATTAAGATTTTAAATATTTAAAAAGAGACTATAACTAATTTTAGAATACAAGTACTTTACAATATCAAATAAATCAACAAAGTTAAGTCCTAAAATTATTGAAAATATAAGTACTTTAAAATTCAATTTTAGTGAAAATTATCTAGAAAATAATGATTTTGACTATGAGAAATGATATAAAAAGTACTTGGACAAGTATGATTTTCATTGTCTTGATAGAAATAGTAAAATAAGATAATTTTATTGTAATGTACTAACAAACCATAAATCTTAT
>Ga0163144_10017689_pt1 | contig 14506 bp, 11 predicted proteins | sample OliLak19BULKMAT1_FD_123175 | JGI IMG/M metagenome (GOLD analysis project Ga0163144, IMG submission 123175) | Freshwater microbial mat bacterial communities from Lake Vanda, McMurdo Dry Valleys, Antarctica - Oligotrophic Lake LV.19.BULKMAT1 | ecosystem: Environmental > Aquatic > Freshwater >... | reverse complement strand
CCGCAGGTCGATGCTGTAGGCGGCTCCCATGACCCGCCAAGCTCACCACATCGCGCGACGCGTGCAAGTTGGCATACCTTCGGCAAAGGTACCTCAAACCCGAGCGCGAACCGCTCTAGAACGATCCGCTCGTTCTCTCGCCCTCTCGACGGCTCCTGACGCAGGACGGTTTTTGTTGCCATGGAGTCTGCTGTCGCGGTGACCTGGGATTTTGGTCAGACGCTGGCCGATCTCGATCCCGACTTTCTCGCGAGCAAGCTCGCCGAGAGGGCCTGTTCGGTTCCCGCCGAGGCGCTCGACGCGGCCGTGCCCGCCGCGTGGGGCGCGTACAACCGCGCCGTGCGCGGCGGGGCCGGCGGTCACCCGTGGAAGCTCTTCATGCGCGCGGTGCTCACGGGCGCCGGCGTCTCCGGCCCTTCGCTCGAAGAGCTGGTGGACTTCCTCTGGGTCGATCAGCCGCAGCGCAACCTGTGGCGCCGTCCGGTGCCCGGCATGATGGAGCTCGTGTACGCCCTCGATCGCGCGGGCGTGCCGCAAGGCATCGTGTCGAACTCGGAAGGTCGCCTGGCCGAGCTCGTGGGGGAGCTCGGCTGGTCGTCGCCGTTCCGCGCGATCGCCGACTCCGGCAAGCTCGGTGTCGAGAAGCCGTCACGGCGGATCTTCGAGTGGTGCGCCGAGCGCCTCGGAGCGCCGCTGTCGCGCATCGTGCACGTCGGGGACGCCCACGCGGTCGACGTCGACGGCGCGGTGGTCGCCGGCATGCGCGCGATCTGGTTTCGCGGCGCGCCGGGCGTGGATGCGCGCCCCGAGGTCGCGACGTGCGAGACGGCGGGCGAGGTGCGCGCGGCGCTCGCGGCATGGGGCATCGTCGCGGGCTCGTGACGACGTGGCTCGGACGGCGGTCGACGGCGGTCGCAGCGACGCGCCCGGGGCGTCGTCCGGGGCGTCGTCCGGGGCGTCGTCCGGGGCGTCGTCCGGGGCGTCGTCCGGGGCGTCGATCGAGATGTCGCGCGCGACGAGAGCGATGAGAGCGATGAATCGAGACGCGATGACGCGATGACGCGACGTCGTGACGACGTGACGACGTGACGTCGCGCCGAATTTTTTTCGCCGGGGATCGGGCGCTCGTGAGCTAACCTGACCCCGGCTTTTCAGCCCTGAGAGGACCCCGATGGCTTTCATCATCACGGAGAACTGCACCGGTTGCACCGCCTGCGTGAAGCGCTGCCCGACCGATGCAATCACCGGCGAACGCAAGCTCCTCCACGTGATCGATCCGGAGCTGTGCATCGACTGCGGCGCCTGCGGCGTGGTCTGCCCCGACGAAGCGATCTACGACGATCAGGGCAACCTCTGCGACATGCTCAAGCCCGCGGCGCGGCCCCGCGCGTACGTCGATCTGCAGTCGTGCGTGGGCTGCGAGTGGTGCGTGTGGGCCTGCCCGTTCGACGCCCTCGTCATGGTGAACCTCAAGAACAGCCATCATTTCCCGGTGTCCGAGGTGCTCACCAAGAAGTGCGTCGGCTGCACGCTGTGCGAGCTCGACTGCCCTTACGACGCCATCCACATCTTCCGCGGCGACTCGCTCGAAGCCTCGATGCAGAACGAGCGCAACGCCCGCTTCGAAGAAGAGATCGGCGCCCGCGCTCCCGCCGCCGCCGCGGCCGACGAAGAAGAGAAGGCGGCCTGACCGCCCCGGTCTTGCCCGCGATGCCTCGCACCACCGACACGTCAGCCCCCGCCGCCAAGGCGACGTCTCCCAAGGCGCCCGCGTCCACCACGCCGCCGCCTCGAACCGTTCCCTCGTTCGCAAAAAATTTCCCCGCCGATCCACGGCTCGAGCGCATCGTCGCGCTGTTCGAGGCAGGCAACTACGCGCAGGTTCGCACGGACGCGCGCGCGCTGCTCACGAGCACCGAGGACACGGCCCTTCGTTCCGCCGCCAGGGAGCTGCTGAAGCGCCTCGAGCCCGACCCCCTCGCGCTCTACCTGCTGGCGATCTCGACGGGGCTCCTGATCGTCCTGGCGGGCTGGTACTGGTCGCACCCGCACGACGCGCCGCCTGCGCTGCCGAACCTCCCCGCGCCGTCGTCCTCGTGAACGACAACGTGCTCGCTCTGGCTCCCGCTCTCGTCCGCGCTCTGGCTCCCGCTCTCGCCCGCGCTCTGGCTCCCGCTCTCGCCCGCGCTCTCGCCGCCGCGCTCGCCCTCCCGCTCGCGGGCCTCACGGCGTGCTCCGCCAGCCCGGGCGCCGCCGCCGACGGCTCCAAGTTCTTCGCTGCCCCGACGGGCGTCGCCGACGTCTCCTCCAACACCGACGTCGAGCGCTATTTCCCGCTGATCGACGGCACGATCTTCAACTACGCCACCGAGAACGAGGCGGGCGATCGCGGCATCCTCATCGCCCGCGTCCACCGCACCGACGCGACCCACGGCGAGCTCGTCTTTCCCACCGGCAAGAAGCGCTTCGTCTACTCGCGCGAGGGCGTCCGCATCGAGCCCACCGGCGACTTCGTCCTCGCCGCGCCGCTCACCCAGGGCGCGACGTTTCGCGGCCAGAACGGCGGGCGCGCGCGCCTCGAGGACACCGCCCTCGTGATCGACGTGCGGGCCGGCAGCTATCAAAACTGCGTGCGTGTCGCCGAAGAGCGCGGCGGCGATCGGCCCGCGCGCTTCACCACCACGTTCTGCCCGAACGTCGGCATCGTCGTGATCGAGGCGCAGGCCGGCGGCAGCTACGAGCGCGCGGAGCTGGTGAGCGCGGGCCCGCCGGTGAATCTCGAGCGCGACGGCGTCTCGGTCGAGCGCGGCGCCCCACCACCGTGATGCGATCCCGAGGTGACCCACAAGTCACCCGGACGTCGGTGCTCCGCCGAGAAAGTTGCTCCCTTTTTGAAGCGCGCGGGAAGTAGACTCCCGCCGCCCCGGCGCCAGGTGTCTCGGCGCCGGGTCCACCCGTCGTCTGCGAGCGCCGTTTCGCCATGAATTACTGGGATTACATCCGCGTCGAGGACCTCCTGAAATTGCAGGGCGGAGAGGACGCGGATGAGTCGAAGCTGACCAACCACGAGGTCGTGTTCATCACGGTCCATCAGGTCTACGAGCTGTGGTTCAAGCTCGCGCTGCGCGAGATCGTCACCGCGCGCGATCTGTTCCGCCAGAACCCGGTGCCCGACGCCACGCTCGCCTCCGCCGTGCGCTCGTTCAAGCGCATCACCACGATCTTCGAGCAGGCGGCCGGGCACTTCAAGGTCGTCGAGACGCTCACCACGCGCGACTACCTCGATTTCCGCGACAAGCTGCTCTCGGCGAGCGGCTTCCAGTCGGCGCAGGTCCGCGAGATCGAGGTGCTGCTCGGCCTCGAAGATCTGCACCGCGTCCCGCTCGGCAAGCAGAAGAGCTTCATGGAGGCGCTGCGCAGCGAGGACGGCTCGCCGTCTCCCGCCCTGCGCCGCGTCGAGGCTCGCCTCGTCGATCGGCCCACCATGAAAGAGGCACTCTACGACTGGCTCGCTCGCACCCCGATCTACGGCGGCGAAAAGAGCGAGGAGGGCACGCAGCACTTCCTCGAGAGCTTCCTCGACGCCTACCGCAACGACGCCACCGTCCGCATGGCCAAGGCCGAGAGCGTGGCGGCGACGCCGGTCGAGGCGGCCGAGATCCGCGGGCGCTACGAGCGCGAGATCAAGAACGCCGAGGTCTTCCTGCGGGCCGAGGACGACGCCGCGGCCGACGCCGCCACCCGGCAACAGCGCCGCGACGTGCGCGCAGCGGCGGTGTTCCTGGAGAGCTACCGCGAGCTGCCGCGCCTGGCCTGGGCGCGCGAGATCGTCGACAGCGTCATCGAGATGGAACAGGCGATCATCCTCTGGCGCCAGCGCCACGCCCGGATGGTCGAGCGGGTGATTGGCCGCAGGGTGGGCACGGGCGGCTCCGCCGGGGTCGACTACCTCGATCAGACCGCGCTCAAATACCGTATCTTCGTCGACCTCTGGGGGGTGCGGGCGTTGCTGCTGCGGGAGGCGATTCTCCCGCCGGTGGAGCACGAGGACACCTATCGCTTTCGGGTCGAGGACAGATCGTCGTGAGCATCGCGGAACGGCTTCGAAACACTTATCTTCGCCTCGACGCCCGCTCTCTGGGCCTCTTCCGCGTCGCCATGGCCATCGCGCTCATCGGCGACTGGTGGATGCGCTGGTCCAACGTGCGCGCCTTCTACTCGAACGAGGGCGTGCTGCAGAACCACGCTCACCTGTTCAACATCCTGAAACAGAACCCACCCGAGCGCGTCTGGAGCGTCTTTCACGCGTTCTCCACGCCGGGCGAGAACAGGGTCGCTCTCCTCCTGACGCTGCTCGTCTACGTCTTCTTCCTGATCGGCTTTCAGACCCGCGTCTTCCACCTTATCGCGCTCGCCCTCCTGGTCAGCTTCACGGGCCGCAACCTGTTCCTCGAAGGGCCCGCCAACTACGTCGCCATTGCCGTCCTCGCGGCGACGGCGTTCTTGCCCACCGGCAGCCGCTTCTCCATCGACGCGCTGCGCGACTCCTTCCGGCGCTACCACGAGAAGGACGCGGTCGCGCTGAACGCTCGTAGCCAGGTCATTGGCCGCCCCGAAGAACAGACACTCTCGGCCGAGCGCTCTCCGGGGTGGAGCCCGACCTCGCTCGCGGCGCTCGCCGTGCTGCTGCAAATCGCGGTGATCCATTACGCCACGGCGCGCCAGCAGAGCGGCGAGGCCTGGAAGGACGGCACCGCCCTTCATTACGCGCTCTGGGTCGAGCGCTGGGTGAGCAACCTCGGCGCGCAGGTTCGTCTCGCGCCGCCCGGGCTGCTCAAGGGCTGGACGCAGCTCCTGAGACTGACACCCTTTGCCGTTCCCATTCTGCTGTTCGTGCCGTTCCCGCGCATCACCCGCCCGATCGCCTTCGGGCTCATGGTCTTTTACGGACTGTCGTACGGCCTGCTGTTCTCGTTCGGGCTCTGGGGCTTCACGTTCGTCGCGGCGGCGTTCCTGGTCATCTCCACCGAGACCTGGGAAGCGTGGCTGTTGCGCTTCGGCAAGGGGCGCGCCCTCACGGTGATCTACGACGCCGACTGCGGCATCTGCCTGTGGCTCACCCGCCTGCTCAAGCGGCTCGACGTGCGCGGGCGAATCACCTTCCAGGGCAACGACTCGCTCACCCTGCCACCGGGACAGAAGCACCCCTACCGCGGGCCGGACGGGGAAGAGCTGCCGCGTATCCTCTACCGCCGCCTGAAGCCCGGGACAGCGGTCGAGAGCGTGCCTCTCCCCGCCGAGATCACCGAAGAGCTGGTGATCAATACCGTGGTCGCCGTCGACGAGGCGGGCCGCGTCCACACCGAGGCGCGCGCCGTCGGGGCCATGGTCCGGGCGCTGCCGTTTGGTTGGCTGCTGTCGTTGCCGCTGCGCATTCCCGGCCTCGTGAAGCTGTGGGATGCCCTCTACCGCCTCGTCCCGCCGCGGCGATATGCCCTCTCCGAGATGTTCGGGATGGATGCCTGTGGCATCCCCGTCGCGGCTCCGCCCGTCGATCCCGCCGCGCCGCCGGCCGGCTCCGTGCCTGTCGTGGCCCCCTCCGTCCGCACCCGTCGCGCGCTCACCGGCTTCGTGCGCGAGGCGGGCGCCGTGCTGCTGTTCGCCGCCGCGCTGGCCCAGACCGCGAAGAGCAACCCCTGGCCCGCCGCCCTGACGGTGCCGCAGAACAGGCTGTTTGCCGCGCTCACCGGCTGGACCCGCATGCAGGCCCGCTACGACGTCCTCGCGCCCGAGCCGCCGAAAGAAGACGGGGTGTTCGTCGTCGACGGGCAGACCCGCGCCGGCCGCTCGATCGATCCGCTCACGGGGCAGGAGCCGAGCTTCGAGGTCCCACGCTTCCGGCTGGGGTACCTGTGGAGCGACTACACCTCTCGGATGCGCAAGAAGGAGAGCCCGGAGGTCGAGAAGTCGTTCCGCGACTACCTGGTGAAGGGCGGGCCGGCCTGGACGCCGGAGCCGTCGGACAACCAGATCACCGGGTATGACGCTTACTGGTTGGTCTACACCAGCCCGCCCCCCGGCGAGCGCACCAGGACGGTCACCGGCCGCGAGAAGCTCTTCACGCACTCGCGGGGCGGTCGCGTCAACCAGTCGCTCCCCCTCATCAAGCCCTCGCACCTCCGCTGACTCCCGCCATGGACGAGCCGGCCGTCAGAGTAGAAGAGAGAGCAGAAGAGCGGGAGTCGGGGCCACCGTGGCCGGGCCTGTTCGGGCCCTTCGGCCCGATCTTGCCGTTCGTCCTCGGGTGCGCCGTCCCCGTCGCGATCGTCACCTTCGTGGCGATGTACCACGCCGGCAAGGACCCGCTCGACGCGCTGAAGTTCACCGCCGCCACCGCGGTCTCCAGCCTGATTGCCACCGTCGCCGTCGCCGGCCTCGGGGCCACCATCGGGGCGCTCGCCGATCCGCGCCGCCACTGGCTGACAAAGATCCTTTTGGTCTTCGCCTGGCGACTGCCGCTCATCGCCATTGGCGTGGTGTGGTACTGGGTCGCCTTCAAGCGCGAGTGGTTCGGCACCTTCTCGCTCGCCCTGCCGACCGTCGACGGAGCGCCCACCGCGCTGCTCACGCTGTCGGACCTGGCCGCCGGCTTCGCCGCCGTCCCGCTGGCCTTTGGCATCTATCACCGGCGCTGGATCCACGAGCACTACTGCAACATCGATCCGCGCTCGCTGGGCGCGCTGCGCATCGTGCTCGGGACGCTGCTCACGCTCGACGGCATCCGGCACTGGAAAGAGGCCCGCTACTTCTATTCGAACACCGGGATGATCACCAATCACTTCCTGCTGTTCAAGCCCTTCAGCGGCCACAACTTCTCGCTCTGGAACGGGTTCTCGACGCTGGTCGAGGTCCACGTCATCTTCGCGCTCTCGGTCATTTGCTACTTCCTGTTGCTCATCGGCTATCGGACACGCCTCTTCGCCGTCCTGTCGTTCATCCTGGTGACGAGCCAGGACAACCGCCTTGTCCTGGCCGAGAACGGCGGCTACGTGGTGGTCAATCTGCTGGCCGGCTGGGCCACCCTCATGCCGCTCGGGCGGCGCTTCTCGGTCGACGCGTGGCTGCGCTCGTACCGCGAGCACAAGGAGCAGAGCTGGGAGGACCTCAATCGCCGCTTCCGCCCCGCCGACAAGGTCGATCTGGACGTCAGCAGCATCTACCTGCTCGCCATCCTCAACCTGGCGATTGTCTATTTCTTCAACGTCGTCAACAAGAGCGGCCATATCTGGAAGAGCGGCCTCACCGTCCACTACGTGCTCCACCTGGACCGCATGGTGACCGGAATCGCGGTGTTCTTCCGCGACGTCATGCCGCTGTGGGCGCTGCGCGTCATCTCGTGGAGCGTGCTCTCGGCCGAGGCGCTCATCTGCATCTGGATCCTCTCGCCGTACGGGCGCCGCTACACGCGGCCGCTCGCCATGACGTTCATGCACGTCCTGCACGGCCTCTTCGGCATCATGTTCCGGCTCGGCCCGTTCTCGTGGTTCCTGATCGGCTGGTCGTACATGCTGCCGCGCCCCGAGACCTGGGCCGATCTGGCGACGTGGTACCGCAAAAAGGCGCGCCCCCGCACGGTGGTCCTCGATCGGACCTCGCCGCTGGCGTTCGCGGTGGGCAGGGCCCTCGCCCGGCTCGACGGGCTGGATCTGCTGACCTTCGAGCCCTCGGCCGAGGGGGAGGCTCATGCGCCGCTGGTCGCCGCGCGGGCCGAGGATGGCCGCGTCTTCACCGGCGGCGAGGCCTTCCGCGAGGTGGTCCAGGCGCTGCCCGGCGGCCGCTTCGTCAGGGTGGCGCTGCTCGCCGGGAGCTTCGGGACACTGGGCCTGATCCTGCGCTTCTTTTCGAGTCGGAGGGTGGGAGTGGCGCGGTTCTTCGGGCTTGGTCTCCGGGCGAAGGGGGCGCCCGAGGTGCCGGCGGTGTCGCCGCTCGGCGCGAAGCTGGGGCGCGTCCGGGTGACGGCGCGGGAGACCCTGATTGCCTATCTGGGGGTCTGCGCGTTCTTCCAGATGATGAGCGAGAACAAGTGTTTTCCGCCGCAGCTCAAGCCCAAGATGCCCAACTACATGGCGGCGACCGTGGGCTATCCGCGGATGTTCCAGGGCTGGGGCATGTTCGCGGCCAACCCGATCACCGACGACGGCTCGGTCTCGGTCGACGCGATCACGGTCACCGGGCGGCACGTCGATCCGTTCACCGGCGAGGCGCCCGATCTGGACCTGACCGACGCGCGCGGCCTGGGCCTGAATCAGCTCTGGCAGGACTACTTCAATCGCATCCGCCTGGAGCGCAACAAGGTCTATCGACCGGGGATGAAAGACTACCTCTTGCGCTGGCACGAGGAGACCGGCAATCCCGACGACGAGCTGGTGGCCTTCGACGTCTACTGGCTGCGCGATCAATGCCCGAAGCCAGGCGAAAGCAAGCCGTTCAAGCACGAGAAAATCGCCCTGCTGACCTACCGCAAGCCCAACTACCGTCCTCGCCCTGGCCTCCCCCCGCTGCCCCCCGAGCCCAAGCTGGGCAACGCCGAGACTGCCACTCCCGAGCCCAAGCCCGCCGCCGACAAGGGCGATCCGGGCGACGCCCCCGCCCAGCCCGAGAAACGCGGCAGCGGCGACGCCGGGAAGTGACGCCGCGACGCCGGGAAGGGAGAGCGACGCCGGTCGCGGCGCCGAGCCCTCGCAGCCACGTGGGCTTGCCGGTTTTGGAGCCCATCCGGTTCGTTCTTGGCACCCTCAGGGCCCAAAAATTCTCCGTGCCCTTCGTGTCTGCCCTCCGTGCCTTCGTGTAAAAAAGTGGGACCTGCCAGGTCGTCGCGTGGCGCCCCGCTGTGCCAACCCCAGCCCGCACCTGCTCCAACTGGAACGTGGTCCGCGACGCGTGAGCCCGATGGCAGGACGCTGCGGCCGGGGATGAGGGGGGATGGCGGGTGATCGTGGCGGCGAAGTCCCCCAATGCTTGGGCTTCGTTGGTTGGGCGCGTTGACAGGAGAGGCCGGCCGATCTAGAGGCCCCACCTCTCCTCCGGCAAGGTGGAGAGAGAAGGATGGTCTTCGAAAACTAATATGACAGAAATGATGGATATGGCGGGCGGAGGCGACAGCTTCGCCGCGTTGTTCGAAAAGAGCGTCGAAAACGGCGACTTCGCGCGCGAAGGCGAGATCATCTCCGGCACGGTGGTCAGCGTTGGACGCGACTCCGTGGTCGTCGACATCGGCGGCAAGAGCGAGGGCGTGATCCCCTTGCGCGAGTTCGCGGACGCGGGTGGCGCAGCGGCGGTCAAGCCCGGCGACCACGTGGACGTGTACATCGAGAGCCGAGAAAATGACGACGGCCTCGTCACCTTGTCGAAGGAAAAAGCCGACAAGATGAAGGTGTGGGATGAGATCTCGAACGCCTGCGAGGCCGACGAGCTCATCGAAGGAACCATCAGCCAGCGCGTCAAGGGCGGCCTGTCCGTCACGATCCGCGGCGGCGTGAAGGCGTTCCTCCCCGGCTCGCAGGTCGACCTGCGACCGATCCGCAACTTGGACAAGTTGATCGGCCAGACCTACAAATTCAAGGTCATCAAGTTCAACAAGAAGCGCGGAAACATCGTGCTTTCGCGGCGCGTGCTGCTCGAGCGCGAGCGCGACGAGATGAAGCAGAAGACCCTCGAGGTGCTGACCGAGGGGATGATCGTGAAGGGCACGATCAAGAACATCACCGAGTACGGCGCCTTCGTCGATCTCGGCGGCATCGACGGCTTGCTCCACATCACCGACATGAGCTGGGGCCGGGTCAACCACCCGTCCGAGGTCTTCCAGGTCGGCGACGAGGTCACCGTCAAGGTCCTCAAGTACAACCCCGAGACCGAGAGGGTCTCGCTCGGCCTCAAGCAGACCCAGGACGATCCGTGGAACCTCGCCGAAGAGGCGTATCCCGCGGGCAAGAAGGTCCGCGGCAAGGTCATGTCGATCACCGACTACGGCGCCTTCGTGGAGCTGATGCCGGGCGTCGAGGGCCTCATCCACGTGAGCGAGATGAGCTGGACCAAGAAGGTCAAGCACCCGTCCAAGCTCCTCGAGGTCGGTCAAGAGATCGAGTGTCAGGTGCTCGAAGTCGACGCCCGCGCGAAGCGCATCAGCCTCGGCCTCAAGCAGCTCGAGCCCGATCCCTGGATGCTCTTCACGGACAAGTACCACCCGGGCGACAAGATCTCCGGGAAGGTCCGCTCGCTCACCGATTACGGCGTGTTCGTCGGCATCGAAGAGGGCGTGGACGGGATGGTCCACAAGAGCGACCTGTCGTGGTCGGTGCGGGTCAACAACCCGTCGGACCTCTACCACAAGGGCGACGACGTCGAGGCCATCATCCTCTCGATCAATCACGACGAGAAGAAGGTGTCTCTCGGCATCAAGCAGCTCTGGGACGACCCGTGGCCGAGCATGCTCACGGAGTTCCCGATGGGCCGTGTGTTCGAGGACGCCAAGGTCCTCAGCGTGGTCGAATACGGCGTGTTCGTGAAGCTCCGCGAAGGCGTCGAGGGCATGATCTCGACTTCGGACGTGCAAGAGCCCGAAGGCGGCAAGATCAAGCCGGGCGACAAGATCAAGAGCGAGGTGTCCAGCATCGATACGATCGATCGGCGCCTGTTCCTGAGCATGAAGAACGTCGGCGCAGAGAAGATCTCGGCCTCCGACACCTCGGGCAAGAAGAAGAAGGGCGGCGGCGGCGCGGCCTCCGGCAAGGACGAGGACGATCGTCCGGCACCCGGCACCATCGGCGACCTCATCCGCGAGAAGCTCGGCGGCAAGCTCGACCTCAAGTAGTCGTCGCAGTCACCGCAGTCGCAGCCCGCGACTCCCCCCCGCTCCCGTCCGGGAGCGTCTCCCTCCACCCTCCCAGCACCGAAGCTCCCACCCCGTTCCGCCGATGACCTCGGCGGAGCGCGGGGAGGGGACCGCGGACCCCGCTTCGTGAAGCGCGGCCCGGCTCGTGAAGCGCGGCCCGGCTCGTGAAGCGCGGCCCGGCTCGTGAAGCGTGACCCCCAGGCCGCGCTCGCGAAGCCCGGCGCGCGACCGCGGCAGAGGCATACGCTTTCTCGGGAATGGACCTTTGCGTTTTGCTCGCACTTGCTGGACGCTGTGGGCATGTCGTTGCGCGCCTCGCTGGCCGCCGCCTGTCTTGGGACCGTCGTGCTCGGCAGCTCTCTCGCGCAGGCCCAGAGCGCTCCGGATCCGGACCCGTGGTGGGGCACGGACAAGGCCCTTCACTTCGCTGTCGCGGCGGGCATCACCGGGGGCTCGTACGCGATTGCCACTCAGGTGACCCGGGACATCCCGGGGCGCGCCGCCCTGGCCGCGGTCATGGGCATTGGCGCCGGGCTGGGCAAAGAGGTGATCGACTCGCTCGGGTTCGGCTCGGCCTCGTGGAAGGACCTGCTGTGGGACGTGATCGGCACGGGCGTCGCCCTGAGCGTCTCGATCAGCATCGACTTCGGGGTGAGATCGGCTAAGGGAAGGTGACATGTCGTTCTTGATCGAGACCCAGAGGCGCTTCGCAGAGAGCATGTTGCAACTGCCGCCCGCGGTCCTCCGCAAGGTGGCCGGCGAAGAGATCCGCTCCCCCGAGGGCTACGTGCTCGACCCGCAGATCCAGGTCATCCTGCGCCTGGCCGAGGTTTTGGGGCACAGCGAGTGGTCGCACCAGGGCGTGCACAAGGCCCGCCGCTCCATGGAGTTCAGCAGCCAGATCTTGACGGCCCGGCCCAGGGGCAGCGTCGCGATCCACGACGAGATGCTCCGGGTCAGCGGCGGTATCGTCCGCGTCCGCATCTACAAGCCCGAGTCGGCGACAGGCCCTCTCCCGGTGATCGTCTATTACCACGGCGGCGGCTTCGTCCTCGGCTCGCTGCTCTCGCACAACGGCGAGTGCATGGCCATGGCGCTCGGGGCCAATGCCCTGGTCGTCGCCGTCGACTACCGCCTTGCCCCCGAGTTCCCGTTCCCCACCGCCGCCGACGACGCGGTCGCCGCGTACCTCTGGATCGCCGACAGGGCCGCTTCGCTCGGCGGCGATCCGAAGCGCATGGCCGTGGCCGGCGACAGCGCCGGCGGCAACCTCGCCGCCGTCGTCTCGCGCGATCTGCGCGAGCACGCGCAGCGGCCGGTCTTCCAGCTCCTGATCTACCCCGCCGTCGACTTCACCCGGTCCATGCCGTCGCACCAGTATTTCAAGTCGGGCTTCTTCCTGACCAAGGCGACCATGGACTGGTTCCTCAACAACTACATGGGTCGGAGCACCGACTGGACCCATCCCCGCGCCTCTCCGCTGCTCGCGAACGATCACCGGGGCCTGCCGCCCGCGCTGGTCCTGACAGGCGGCTTCGATCCGCTGCGCGACGAGGGCCGGGCCTACGCCGAGGCGCTCGACGGAGCCGGCGTGAAGGTCGAGCACCGCTGTTACGAGGGCATGGTGCACGGCTTCTTCAGCATGACGTCCGGCGTCCACGTCGCCCACCAGGCGCTCCAGGACTCCATCGTGGCTTTGCGTTCGGCCCTGGGCACGGCGTAAGCGAAAAGGAACGGCACACATGCAGAAGTGGGGGGCCGGGGTGGTCGGGCTCGGGCTGGGGCTCTTGTCGGCCGTCTGTGGCGCAGGAGCGAGGCTGGTGCGTCGATGGGGGGCCGGGGTGGTCGGGCTCGCGGTGGCGCCGTTCTCGGCCGCCTGTGCGGATAGTGCGGTTCGGGAGCAGGTCGTGCCGGCGGTGGTCTCTGCGCCGGCCACGTCGCCGCCAATCCCGGCGCCGGACGCTCCAAGCGCCGTCCCTTCCGGTTCCGCGGCCGCGCCGTCCGCTCCCACCCCACCGGCCGAGCGCCCGTCGGCCCGCGCCACCCGGCCCCCCGGCGCCGATCCGGCGGGCTGGAAGCGCATCTTCGACACCTACGGCCACCTGCTCGATCTCGACCTGATCCTCGACGAGGTCCACGCGCGGTATCCCGACAAGACCGAGGTGGTGACGCTGGGCACCACCCACGAGGGGCGGCCGGTGCGCGGGCTGGTGATTGCCAGTCCGCCGGGCCGCGCCCGGAGCCGGCCGAGCATGCTCCTGAACGGGGCGCACCACGGCGACGAGCCGCTCTCGAGCGAGGTTGTCCTGGACGCGGTGGAGACGCTGCTCTCCCGCGCCGACTCCGACCCTCGGATCAAACGGTATCTCGACGAGCTGGCGATCTGGTGTGTGCCCATGGTGAACCCCGACGGCTTCGCGGCGTTCATGGTGGACTTCGGCGCCGGGCGCAAGAACGGCCGGGAGACGCGCGGCAAGGCGGACACCAGGACGCTTGGCGCGAAGGGCGTGGACCTGAACCGCAACTACCCCTTTCGCTGGGGGGCGCAGAAGGAGCGGGGCGGGCGCTCGCAGCCCGAGCACCGCTTTTACAAGGGGCCTTCCGCGGGCTCCGAGCCGGAGGTCCAGGCCATGATGAAGCTGTCGGAGAGCGAGCACTTCGTCGCCTCGATCTCGTACCACATCGGGACGGTGGCGCTGCTCGCGCCCTACACCATCGACGGTGTCCCGAACCCCTCTCCCAACGAGGCCTGGCGCGTCGCGGAGGACGTCGCGCGGCTCATGCCAAAGAACCCCGACAAGCCGCTTCACGTGCGCAAGAACCTCTATCCCGTCGACGGGACCGATCAGGACTATCACCGCTCGGCCCACGGGACTCTCGCCTTGCTGTTCGAGGTCGCCAGCCGAAGCTGGGAGTCCGAGCGGCTCAAGGTGAGCACGGTCGAGGCGATCCGGCCGTCGTGGGGGCTGCTCTTCGATCGCTACCTGGACGGGCCGAGCGTGGAGGGGCACGTCCGCGACGAGAACGGTCTTCCGGTGGCGGCCGACGTGCGCGTGGTCGAGATCGCCACGCACGCCGGCGAGGTCTGGCGGTCGCGCTGCTCGGACGGCTTCTTCGGGCGCTATCTGCCGGCGTTCGGCCGGTTCACGGTGCGCGTGACGCCGGCCGGAGGTGCGCCGGTGGACACCGTGGTCGAGGTGGCCAAAGGCAAGGGCCGAGTCGCCGTGGACATCGTGGTTGGCGGCGGCCGCGGCGACTGTCCGGGCGACCCGAAGTAGCGCGCTGCCCGGCGAAGGAGAGGCGTCTCGTCGGATCGACGAGACCGGGCTGTGGTAGACTCTGCGCCATGATCTCGAGAGCTTGCTTTTTCCTGGCTGGTTTTTGCGCGCTGGGTCTTCTCGGCGCGTGTGGCGGCAACGTGACGGTCGGCACCGGGGGCGCCGGCGGTGACGGGGGAAGTGGCGGGAACGGTGGCAATGGCGGCAACGGTGCGGGCGGCATCGGCGGCATCGGTGGCACCACGTCGGCCGGCGGGACTGCCTCGGTCACCGTCAGCAGCTCCAACGCCGGGGGCAGCGGCGGCAGCTCCTGCGACGGGCTGGACCACATCAGTTG
>Ga0163144_10017688_pt1 | contig 14506 bp, 11 predicted proteins | sample OliLak19BULKMAT1_FD_123175 | JGI IMG/M metagenome (GOLD analysis project Ga0163144, IMG submission 123175) | Freshwater microbial mat bacterial communities from Lake Vanda, McMurdo Dry Valleys, Antarctica - Oligotrophic Lake LV.19.BULKMAT1 | ecosystem: Environmental > Aquatic > Freshwater >... | reverse complement strand
TTCGGCGATGTGCGGATCGACTTTGGTTCGCAAATACGCCTGCCACTCCGGCGCAAACTTCCCCAAATCGTGCCACAAACCGGCCAACCACCCCCACTGCCACGCCGCTTCCGCCTCCTCTGACCCGGCCACAAACATCTCTGCCGCGAATTTTCCCGCCCACCACGCGACCTTGTTGAGATGCCCGTGATACGGCTCGAGATCCCGACAGGGCCCACACTCTCTCCCCCGGCACTCCCCTTCCCCATCCCCGAACGGCGTGAAAAGTGGTTCCCACCGCGACGGATCACCGGGATGATCCGGATGCGAGTGCGCACGGGGCGTTTCGTTGGGCAGTGTAACAAAGCAGGACATGACTTCAGAATGATTGCATTTTGACTGCACTTAGGTAAATTTCGGGCATGAAAACGTTGACGATCCGGGACCTGCCCGATCCGCTCCATGCGGCGTTGAAAGAGCGCGCGCGACGAAACCGGCGCAGCCTGAACCAGCAAGTCATCGCCGAATTGAGCCGGATCGAGGCATTTGAAACCGACGAGGATCGGGCAAGCCGGGTTGACCGGGAAATCCGGCAGGCCGCTGAACTCAGGAGCAGAGCGACCGGCTTTTTCACGGCGGAAGAGATTGATGCCGGCAAGAGAGAAGGGCGAGCCTGAAGCACGGAGCCCGGTGACAAGGCACTCTTCATGGTTGCGACGCTATGTTCTATGGTAATTTTCATTTCAAAACTGGAGCATGAACGATGAATCCATCCTGATCGACACCAACGCGCTGGCTGATTTTTTCATCGGTGAAGAGGAGTTGAGGGAACACGCGGTGCGTCTGCGACGGAGATTCCCGAATTGGACGACCCTGCCCTTGTGCCGCCATGAGTTTGGCAACGTGCTGCGGACCTACACGCGCCTGGGAAGGATCGGCGCTGAGGACGGCATTGCCATGCTGAGGCAGGGACTGGCGATGGTAACGTTCTGCGCGGAATGCGACGACGAAGTTGTGCTGGCCGAGGCCAATGCCAGCAACCTTACTTTCTACGACGCCGCCTACGCGGCGCGGGCGAGAACACTCGGAGTGAAGCTTTGCACCCGCGACGGAGACATTTTGAGAAATTGTCCCGAGATTGCCGTCCCGATTGCTCAGACATAACACGGTTGAATATTGTCGCCAACGGTCCGCGAACAGTGCAGGACGGTCGTCGCGGATTGAAACATGTGGAAGCACGCGAAAGCGGAGGTCGGGATCGTTCGAATCAGAGTGGGCGAATGGACCGGTCGCGGGCATAAAACGAACAGGGTTGCGTGATGGACCTAACAGGGTTGAATCGGGAAATGACAAAAATGACCGTGACAGCACCTGCCGCCTCAATGAAAGCACATTCGCACAGGGGGTGGGTCAACCACGGACCCACCCCCTGAGAAAAATGATTTAATTTTCCTTGTCGGTCGAATTCGCCCTTTTTACATCCTCCTCCAGCTGATCAAACTCGGAAGCGAGCTGGAGGTAGGCATTTGACCAGCCGTTGGCGATGGAGATGTCCTGCAAGGGACCGGCGGGGGCGTAGAGGATGCGCCACAATTCGGGCAAGGCGTGCTCGTCGGGGAGGAGGACGGCGTCGATCAGTTGGTCGAGTTCGGCGATGACATCGGGGAGTTCGTCGCCGCTCCAGCCTTCGTGTTCCGAGCGGGCCACGAGGACGCGGGTGGCTCCGAGGACGGCGAGGAGGCGGAGGCGACGCGACCAATGGATCAGGCCGCTCTTCGATGGAGGATCGCTCTCGCTTGCTTCCAGGGAATCACTCAAGAATTCACGGGGCGTCGATGCGGTAGAGATGGGTCCGGGTCCGCAGGAAGAGGGCGGAGCCACTGACGGCGGGGGAAGCCATCATGCCGGCGTCGAGTCGGTTCTCGGCGACGAGCTCGAAAGTGGGCGCGGCTTTGATGATGAAGGTGCCGCCGTCTTCGTCGCAACAATAGAGGAGGTCCTGGTTGGCGAGGAGGGAGGCGGAGTATTCGCCCCCGGCCCGCTCGGCCCAGCGGTCCTCGCCGGTTTTGATATCAACGCAACTGACGACGCCATCGTTGGCCATGTAGAGGTGGCCTTTCATGAGAACCGGCGAGGAGCGCTTGGCGGCGCGCTTGAAAAATTTCCAATTCACGTGGCTATCGGTGACATTGCCCAGGGTGGTCTCATCGAGGCGGATGGCCCAGATTTCGGCCTTACCGAGGCCGGTATTCACAAAAACCTGCTTGGTCTCGGAATCATAGACGGCGCGGGAAGAGGGCGAATGGGTCTCGTAGGTGACCTGCCAGATCTCTTGTCCGGTCGCGAGGTCGTAGGCCCAACAGGCTTTCGATCCGTTGGAGATCACTTGGACTTTGTCGCCGACGGGGACGAGCAGCGGGGTGCTGAACCCTTTGCGCATGTCGCCGCTGTTCGCGGGGATACCGTCCTTTTCATCGTTGTAGGCCGTCGAGCGGTCGCGTCGCCAGAGGGTTTTTCCATCGGCGGTGGAGAGGGCGACGAAGTATTGTTGGTCAGCTCCCTCCATGGTGAGGACGAGTCGATCCCCGGCGAGGACGAGGGAAGAGGCGGGTCCGCGCCAATGGCTCAGGGTGATGTCGCGGCGCTGCCAGAGTGTTTCGTAAGATGTCGTATCGAGACAAAACGTTCCGTAGGCTCCGAAGTGGAGATAGACCCGCCCGGACTCGATGGCGCCGGTGGAGGAAGCGTAGGAGTTGACCTTGTTGGCGAGGGGTTCGGGGTTGTCGTTGGTAATGAGGGTTTTCTCCCAGAGGATATCGCCGGTTTTTTCATCAAGGCATAGCGCCGACATGGTGCGTCCAGTGAGACTGGCGGTGGTGATCCAGACTTTGCCCTCGAGGATGAGCGGGGTGGACCATCCGGCTCCGGGGATGGCTTGCTTCCAGGTGATGCCTGACGTCTCGCTCCACTGAGTCGGTAAGGTGGTCGCGACGACACCGTCACCGGTGGGTCCGCGGAATTCGGGCCAGCCGGAGGAGTCGGCCTGAACGGATGCGGCGAGAAGGAGGAAGAGTAAGCAAAGCGGCTTCATGGTCGCATTGTGGCGGGCGGGAGGGCGGCGGTCAATGCCCTCTATGCGGGATGACGGACGAAGGCAGAGGCCGCTGATTCTGTTACCATTGTTAGAATTGGTTTTTTGACCTCAATCGGAAAGGGATGCCATAGGCGTCACCTGATCACGGATCTCCGCGCATGAATGACTAAACGGCGATTCTTCATTCGTGCTCATTCGTGCTCATTCGTGGTCATTCGTGCTCATTCGTGTCAATTCGTGGTCCTTCCACCGAGTAGCCCTAACCGAGGAATCGCTCTACCAAGGCGAAGCGCAAATCGTAGCGGCCGCCGTTGTCCTTTTTGCAGCAGGGATAACAGGCGATCTTGCGGGTGACGCGTTGGACGCGCTCGACGACGGCTTGGCAGTTCGGACAGACGTAGGCGTATCGGCGGCGGATCGTCCGCCCGCCGAAGCCAAGATTGTGGCAGCGGTCCTCTCCGGCGATGCCCAGGTCGGCGCAAGCCTGCCGCCACTCCGGGCCATGGGGGGCGATGCGACGCCGCCCACAGCGTGCGTAGGCAACGAGGTGGGCGAGTTCGTGGAGAAAGGTGCGCTCGATCTCTTCGGTGCTTTGGGGAGCGGGGAGGACTTTGAGCTTGGGATTCAGCTCGATGCGGGCGGCGCGGTAGTCGGCCCGTCCGGCTGCGCTGCGGATGCGGGGATTCCACCAGACTTCGGAGCGCTGGGCGAGTTCGCCGAGACCGAGGGTGGCGCAGAGGCGGCGCGCTTCGACGGTCAGAGCGGGATCGCAGGCGAGAGTCGCGGGACTCTCGCGGACGGGCTGCGGGGCGGCGGGCGGGGGAGTCGGAGCCCGCGGGGCCGGGTTCGGATCAGAATTCCAATCCGCGTCGCTGAATAGCTCTCCTTGAAGGCTCATGTTCCAGAGGAAGGGTTCGGTCTCACATCGCTCCCACCACCGGTCGAGCAGCGGGATCGGCCGTGGCCGACTTATCGGAAATGGTCAACGCACCCTCGACCGCGCTGACAAACGAATGCGGCGGCACGCTCTCGCGAAGATAGACGTTCGCAGCGATGGTGGACTCTCGGCCGATGACTGTTTTCCCCCCGAGCACGGTGGCGTGGGGGTAAATGACGACGCCATCCTCGACATTCGGGTGTCGTTTGGTGCCTTTGACAACGCGGCCATTTTCGTCCTTGGGGAAGTTGCGGGCTCCGAGGGTGACGCCGTGGTAGAGTTTCACCCGATTCCCGATGACGCAGGTCTCGCCGATGACGACGCCGGTGCCGTGATCGATGAAAAAATGCGAGCCGATCTGGGCACCCGGATGAATGTCGATGCCGGTAAGACTGTGCGCATACTCGGTCATGATCCGCGGGATGAGGGGAACGTCGAGCCGGTAAAGCCGATGGGCGCAGCGCTGGATGGCGATGGCTTCGATGCAGGGATAGGCGAGGATGATCTCGTCGAAATTTTTCGCCGCCGGATCGCCGTCGTAGGCGGCCTCGACATCGGTCTGGAGGAGTCGACGAATCTCGGGCAGGTCGCGTAGGAAGTGGCAGACGAGCTCGCGCGCTTCCTGTTGAAGCTCGGGGGAAATGGGTGCGTAGTCTTCGGCGCGGAGGCGGATCGACTTGGCGACTTCGACTTCGAGAGTCTCGACCAAATGGGCGATCCGCTCGGAGGTGATCATCTCCAGTTCGTCGGCGAGGATCGGTTCGGCATCGTGGTAGCCGGGGAAGAGCACCTGCATGAGGCTCTCGCAGGTGCCGGTGATGGTCCGCTTCGACGGAAGGTTGGCATTGTCAATCCGGTTGATCCCGCCGACTTCCTGATAGGAGGCGAGCAGGAGATCGACGACTTTTCTTTGGGCGCAATCCATGGGCGGGGCAAGCTAAAGACATAGTGACGCCATTTCCACGGAAAACCTAACGCAAAACCGATTTGTCACCGGAAAAACGCCATTTCAAACAAGCCCTTGCCTCTCGCGAAACAGAAAAGCTGTGGAACAGTGGCCGATGCGAATTTGGACATGTTTCTGCTGCTTTGGATATTTGATCGCCACCGGACTGGTGGCGGCGGAAGGGCCTCTTTTGTTTCACGACGATTTTTCGGATGGCCTAGGTGCCTGGGAGCCGACCGATCCCACGGCATGGAAGATCACTGAGGTGGCGGGCGATCCGGCCCTGGAGATTCTCGGTGGTTCCAACTACAAACCGCCGCATCGCAGCCCGGTGAACATCGCCCTGCGGCGCGAACCGGTGGTGGGCGATTTCGTGCTGACCGCGCGGGTTCAGACGAAACGGGAGGAAGCGGTCGCCCATCGGGACATGTGCCTGGTCTTCGGGTATCAGGATCCGGCGAATTTCTACTACGTCCATCTCGGGCAAAAGGCGGACCCGCACGCCAACCAGATTTTTTTGGTCAAAGGAGCGGATCGGGTGGCCATCTCCGAAGTCGCGTCGGACGGCACACCTTGGGCGTTCGGTCGCTGGCATCAGATCAAAGTGGTTCGGGAGATCGAGACCGGGCTGATCGAGATCTATTTCGACGATCTGGAGAAGCCCTGTCATGTCGCCCACGATCTCAGCTTCCGCGAGGGACGGATCGGCATCGGCACCTTCGACGACATGGGTCTGTGGGATGATGTGGAGTTGCATGGAACCGCAGTGAACATGGCAGCCGCCACGAGTGCTGAAAAAACCGCCGACCCCCATCAGCTCAAGTTCACCCGCTGGACCCCGGACTTCCCTGTGCCCGATCCGGTGGCGATTTCCTTCGACCCGCAGGGCCGCGCCTACGTCACCCAGACCCAACGGCGCAAGGCCAATGACCTCGACATCCGGGAGAACGTGGACTGGATCCCCGACGATTTGCGTTTCCAATCCACCGAAGATAAAGAGGCCTTTTACCGTGAGCAATTCACCCCGGCCAACAGCGCGCTCAATGCCAAACGGGTCGCCGACCTCAATGGCGATGGCAGTCACGACATCGCCGACCTGACCGTCCTGAGCGAGCGCATCCACCTCATCGAAGATTCTGACGGCGACGGCTTCGCGGACACGATCAAAACCTATGCGGAGCAGCTCGATCATTTGTTGGGTGGAGTGGCCGGCGGGGTGCTTTACCGCGACGGAGCCGTTTATACCTGCCCGGTGCCGGAACTGGTGCGCTTCCGCGACACCGATGGCGATGATCAGGCGGATGAAAAGGAGATCATCGCCTCGGGCTTCGGGGTCCATCTTTCTTACGCCGGTCATGACATGCACGGACTTTTCAACGGACCCGATGGACGGATCTACTGGTCGATCGGGGACAAAGGCATCCGGGTCAAAACAGCCGACGGATATGACTATCGTTATCCCCACCAAGGCGGGCTGATGCGCTGCGAACCCGACGGCTCGAACTTCGAAGTTTATGCCTACGGACAGCGCAACATCCAGGAAGTCACCTTCGATCACTACGGCAACTTTTTCGGAGTCGACAACGATGCCGACTACGAAGGCGAGCGCGAGCGATTCGTCCAGATCGAGCAGTATGCCGACGCCGGTTGGCGCTTCCACTGGCAATACCTCAAAAGTGATTACAACCCCTGGACGGCAGAGCCGATGCACCTGCCCTATGCCGAGGGACAGGCCCGCTGGTTCACCCCGCCGCTCAGCAATTATGAGAACGGTCCGGCCGGCTTCAAACAAAATCCGGGAACCGCGCTCGGGGGCGATTACGCCGACTATTTTTTCCTGACCAGTGCCCCGCGCGGCGAGCAGTGGGCTTTTCGGGTGGAGCGCCAGGGGGATCACTTTGCCATGGTGCACGATCACAAGATCGGCGAGGGCATTCCTCTGGTCGGACTGCAATTCGCTCCCGATGGAGGACTCTATGGTGTCGATTGGGGTGGCGGCTACCCTATGAATCAACTGGGTGCGGTCTGGAGGATCGACGTCGATGCGAAATTGGCCCATCCCTTGCGCGCGCGGACCCGCGAGTTGCTCGCGAGCGACTGGGGCAAAAAGGAGAACCATGAATTGACCGAGCTTCTCGGTTACGCCGACCAGCGCGTCCGCCTCGAAGCCCAGTTTGAAATGGCCCGTCGCTTTGCAGCGGAGCCGTTCTTAGCAGTGGCTGCGGATGTCGCGGCCCCTCAGTTCGCCCGCATTCATGCGATCTGGGGACTTGGACAATTGCTGCGCGGCGAGGCGGCGGATGAAAAAACTCTGCTTCCCCTTCTCAAGGATCCTGATCCTGAAATTCGCTCGCAAACCTCAAAAACGATCAGCGACCGTTTCGGCCGAACGCTCGGACTGGACGTGGTTCCGGGCTCTGGGGGCGGGAGTCAGTCGCTCACATCCTTCATCGTGCCTCTGCTGCAGGATCCCGTCCTGACCGTGCGGATGCAGGCCCTCCTCGCCCTTGCCCGCCTGCGCGACCCGGCGGCAACGGAATCGATTCTCGCCGCGTTGGCCGTCCCTTCGGCCACGGTCGCCCAGACTTATCTGCGCCATGCCGGAACGATGGCCCTGACCGGCTGCGCTTCGACGGCCTCCCTCACCGCCCTAACAAACCACAAATCCGACTTCGTACGCACTTGCGCGGCGCTCGCCCTCGGGCGGCGCGGTGACCCGGCCATCGCGGCTTTCCTGAACGACCCGGATCCGGTGATCGCGGGTGACGTGGCCCATTTTATTCACGACGATTTCATGATCCCCGACGCCTTGCCCTCGCTGGCCGCAGCGCTGAAGGCGCACCCTGCCCATCCGCCGTTGGTTCGGCGGGCGATCAGTGCCCACTTCCAACTCGGCGCAGCGGAAAACGCGGCCGCAGTCGTCGCCTATGTAGCCGAGGGAAGCGCTCCGGCGGACCTGCTTGAGGCAGGACTGGAAGCATTGGAGCATTGGACGACGCCCGAAACCCTCGATCTGGTGACCGGTAGTCACCGTCCCCTCGCCCCACGCGATCCTGGAGTTCTCTCGGCCGCTCTGTTGCCCCACCTCGATGACTTGTTGACCGCCCCGCTTCCGGTGGTCCGCTCGACGGCGATGACCCTGGCCCGCCAGGCGAAGCTGCCGATCCGCAACGAGACCCTCACCGCCGTGCTTTCGCAAAGCGACGCCGATCCTCATCTCCGCGCCGAGGCTCTCCGCACCCTCGCCGCCCAGGAGGCGCCGGACTCACTGGCAGCGATCAAAGATGGTTTGAACGACAAAACCTCCGAGGTCCGACTCGCCGCCCTCGATCTGCTGGTGACGCGCGACGCCTCCGCCGCCTTGACCGAAATCCTAAACCGGCTCGAATCGAAAAAAGAGATCGCTCTCTCCCAACACGCCATCCGCCTTTTGCCGCAGGTCGGAGGGACCTCGGTCATCAGTGAACTCCTCACAAAATGGGAGGCTGCGAACCTGCCTACTGAACTCCAACTCGACGTCTATGAGGCGGCCAAAAATCCGTCTTTGAGCGGCGAAAACGAACTCGCAATCCGGATCGGCGTACTCGAAGCAACTTGGCTGGCGGCATCCGCGACCGATCCTCTGGCACCGTTCCAGATGACGCTCGAAGGAGGTGATGTCGCGAAGGGACGAACCTTGTTCCTCAATCATCCGGCGGGACAATGCGTGGCTTGTCACAAGGTCGCCAAAGGCAGTGGGAGCGAAGTTGGACCGAATCTCATGGACGTCGGCAAGCGGCAGAAGCTTCCTCATCTACTGGAAAGCCTCATCGCGCCGCAAGCTTCCGTAGTCAAAGGATATGGCATTGTTAGTGTTGTGCTCAAGGATGGCTCGACCGTCTCCGGACAATTCCTGACCGAAGATAAAAAAGGACTGACCATCCGCAATCCCGAGGGTGCCGAGCAGATCATTGCCCCCGACACCATCCAGGAACGCGGACCGACCATCTCCACCATGCCGCCGATGGGCTTTCTCCTCAGCAAAAGCGAGATCCGCGACCTCGTGGCCTATTTGGCATCATTGAAAGGCGGCTCGGGCGAGAAGGCGGCCGATCATTGATCCAAAAACGCAGGCCCGGCTCAAACGCCTCTTCGAGCACCAAAGAGCCGCAAATGGAGGCGGTCGGAATAGTGAAACCCGTGTTGCTTGGCGCTCTCCGCGACCGCAGCCTGACGTTCCTCCAATTCCGCAACGGAGCGGGCTTGCGGCATCAGGAAAATCCGGTCGGTCGGCAGTTCATTGACTTCGACGAGCTGAAGAATCTCCGCGAGATCATCCTCGCTTCCGACCACGAACTTGAAATCCGCCAGACCGGTTCGTGCGAGAGATTTTAGAACATCCGCCTTGTATCGGAGCGCTTCCGCTACTCCCGAATTGGCCAGTTTCGGAGATACATTGCATTGGGAAATTAGACCGAGAAAGTCGTCTCCAGGGAGAAGGGTGCCGTTGGTTTCAATTTCAAACAGAGACTGTTCCGCGCGATCGCGCAAAAGCTTCATGAGGAGGACCCAATCCTTCTCCTGAAGAAGCGGTTCCCCTCCGGTGAAGACGTAGCGATGGCAGCCATAAGCCGCTGCCAGATCAGCAATCGCCTCAACCGACAGATCGATGATCTGATCCTCGCGGCGAAACTTTTGATATCCGGGAGTCGCGTCACGCTCGTGGGCGTAGCTGGTGCCCTCCCAATTCCAGGTGTAATCGGTATCGCACCAGCGGCAGTGGAGGTTGCAAAGAGACGCGCGGATGAATACAGCAGGGGCACCGACCGAGCGCCCTTCGCCTTGCAAGGTGTGGAAAATCTCCGGGGTTCCGTCGGGGAGTCGGGCCAGCTTCATGGACGCACCATACTAACGCCGCGCCACAATGATCGAAGTCTTTTTGGGGTCCAACAAATAACCCAGTCCGAAAGTCAGCGGTTTGACCGGATACGATCCACTCGTGTAGGCCGTCACCAGATCAGGCTGGGGGTGGGAGGCGAAGGTATCGAGCGGGGCGACGTAATTCCCGTAGAGCGCGAGCTTCCAGCCCGCCGCCACGAGATTTGCGAACGGCACCCCCGAGGGATCCTGCACGATGCCCCTGGATTTGGTCGCCACAAACTCGCGGATTTTTGAAAAGTCCCCCTGATGCATCAGATAGCTCGCGCTTTTGACGAAAGTAACCGGTCCACCCTGACGTGACACGAAGGTGAGGATGCGGCCATCCCCGAGCCCACCATTGGAGAGATCCTGACGGAAGTAATAGATGTTCTTGCCCCCGGCCTTGATCAACCAACCGGGACAGGTGCCACTGCGCGGAACGACGTTGCCCCCACCATCGAGGCTGATGGCTTCGACACTGCTGACGCTTTGGCCCTGGCGGGCGACTTGGGCGAGTAAAAGCGGGAGCGTGCCTTTCAGGCTGGTCGCCCCGAGATCGGCCCGCATCTCCGTGGTGATGAAATAACTCGCTCCCATGACGGTGCGCAGGGAATTCGCCACTCCATTGATGCCGTGGGTCAGGTCCGTCGCACTGAGTTTTGCCAGATCCGGCATCGCCTCGGTTCCTTCCAAACCGACGAGGACGTAACTGCTTGCACCGGGGAACAGAACGGAAGCATGGATATAGTCGGGTCCGCCGAACGGATAGAAAAGCACTCCCGGAGCCGTCAGTCCGCTGAGTTGGCCCTTGAATCCTTGGAGCTTGCCGCGCAGTCCGGAATGTTGATTCCAGAGGCTGTCCATCCGCCCTTGATGAGTTTTCCACTCTGCGGAGGCCCGGGTTACCGGAAGTTCGCCACGAGAGCTGCCGGTCAGGCCGCCGAGATAACGGGCGGTGTCGTTGATCGAACTGTCCACGGGCCCGGAGGCACCGCCCTCGGTTTTTTTGCCTCCTTGCTTAAGACCTCCGAAAAGTCCCTGAGCCGTCGCTTCGGGGGGGAGCAGTGAGAGCGCGAGGGCGGCGACAAAAGCAAGGCGAATCGTTTTCATGATGTTTGGTGTGGCTTTCTGGATAGGGCTTTTTCAGCCCATTGCAAGTAACTCTCGGCGCGGGGCGAGCCTCTCCGCCGCAAGTGCGGGAGTCGAAGATTCTTGCTCCCGGAGGGAGAATTCATTACTCTGCAAAATCTTGCCCATGAATACCCCCACCCATCTCACCATCCCGATCGCTCCCGATCGCCGCGCCTTTCTCAAATACGGAGCCGGTTTCGGCCTTGCTCTTGCCTGGCCCAACTCGCGGGTGCTCGGTGCCAATGAGGACGTCCGCGTCGGCATCATCGGCGTCAACAGCCGGGGCAAATCCCACATGGATGCCTTCGGCAATATGAAAGGTGTCCGCGTCACCGCGATCTGCGATACCGACCCGGATGTCCTCTACGCCCGCGTCGCGAAAATGTCCGACGACCAGAAGATCGGCGTGGCCGGATACGCCGACATGCGGGAGATGTTCGAGAAAGGTGACATCGACGCCATGTCCACTGCAACGCCGAACCATTGGCACTCCCTCGCCGGGATCTGGGCCATGCAAGCAGGCAAGGACGCCTTCGTCGAGAAGCCGGTCTCCCACAATCTCTGGGAAGGACGCCAGCTCGTCAAAACCGCCCGCAAACTGAAGCGCATCTGTCAGGGAGGCACCCAAAGCCGCTCGATGGGTTCGATCCAGGCGGGAGTGAAATTTGTTCGCGAAGGCAACCTTGGAAAAATCCTTTATGTCAAAGGCATGTGCTACAAGCCGCGTCCTGAAATCGGCCTCGGTCGCGGTGGAGCGATTCCTGAAGGACTGAACTACGATATCTGGTGCGGTCCCGGCGCGCTTGAGACTCCGCTGCGCCGCAAGAAATTTCACTACGACTGGCATTGGTTCTACGAATATGGCAACGGCGACATGGGCAACCAGGGCATCCACCAGATGGACGTGGCCCGCTGGTATCTTGGCGAACCCGGGATTGCTCCGGGCAGCATGAGCTTCGGCGGTCGTCTCGGCTACGAAGACGACGGCGAAACGCCCAATACCCAACTCGTCATTCACGACTACGCCGCCGCTCCACTCATTTTTGAAACCCGCGGACTGCCCAAGGCCAAGGAGTTTCAAGCGAACGACTGGGGCAAAAACATGAATACGCCCGACGAGTTCCCCGGCGCCAGCGGCATCTCCGTGGTGGTGGTTTGTGAGGGTGGGGCCATCTTCACCGATGCCGGAGGCAAGGTCAAAGTGAAGGACAAGGACGGCAAAGAGATGGAAGCCCCCAAACCCCTTGAGACCGAGGATATTTTCCAGAATTTCATCACCGCCGTGCGCAGCCGCAAGGTCGAGGATCAATACGCCGATTGCGAGGAAACCCACCTCTCCAGTGCCCTTTGTCACACCGGGCAGATCTCCCATCGCCTGGGCCAAAGCATGAAAAAGGACGAAGTGCTCCAGCGCATCAAAGACAACGCCCTCCTCACCGAGCGCTTCGGCTCGATGGCTGATCACCTCGCCGCCAACGGCGTCGATCTCAACAAAAAAGACGTCACCGTGGGACCCATGGTCCGCTTCAATCAAGAGACCGAAATGCCCGAAGGCAACGGCGACCTCGATCCGCTTGCGCAACGTTTGGCGACGAGAGAATATCGGGCGCCGTATATCGTGCCGGAAGTGATTTGAGGCTGGCTGGAGCGTGTAAGGAACGAGACCCAACCCTGTTGGGTCTCGGACTATACCCTGTGGAGTCACACAACCTAATGCAATCGGATCAAGAATTCGTTGCTGCGTGTGAGCTAGCCCACGAGTCTGAAGCGGGTCAGGGGGCAATTCGCCTTCGGTAAGAACTCGCGGAGTATGGCCGTCTATCAGACAAAGGCTTGAGCGCCGAGAACTTGAGCGCCGAAATGAGGGTTCTTGACACCGGAATTTTGCATCCCGCAGACAGCATCGACCTCGTTGAACTCACTTTGAACCTTGAAACCATGACTGGTGTTCAGTTGTAAGCGTCAAGCCGACCACCTCTTGAGCACTGCATCATAACGAGGGTGGGGCCGATGCGGTGAGGCAGGCGCAAGCCTGCCAGTCGCTGCGGCCAAGGGCGGGAATGGGAGCGGAGCGGACATAGACTGCCCGCTCGGGCAGCCCAAAGGGCAAGGCGATAGCCGCAGTCAAATGGCTGGGGATTATGCGCAGGACGGCCGACCAGACCAATGACGCCCCGCCGCTCGGACCAGGTCACGGCCAAACGATGCTTGCCCAGCCGACTGCGCCCGACACCCACCGCCGCTTCGATTCAACCCTGTTGGGTCGAACGCCTAACCCGATCAAGTTTCCACCCTGACACGTTGCTAAAACGGGTTCAGCTTTGGCTGAACGCCTCCCAAGCCATCCACCGGAGAGAGACGGCGGGTCACGCGGGCTGCCACGGCGCGAAGCGCACGCATTTACCGGAGCGAAGCGAAGGCATCCCGCAGAGCCTGCGAAGCAGGATAATAGCGGTCGGGCGTCGAAAAGGTTCCGCTTGAGGCGACGGCTCCGGAGGCGGACAGCGCGAGCCGAAAGACACCGACGACACGAAAAAACGAACTCGATGCGCTCTCCCAGGGCGCCGTGTCGGGCGGTGGGGCGGAGGCATGGGGTGAGGAACGATCCTGATGCCGGAGCCGTGGCGCGGAGCCTCGATGCGTGAGCGAGGAACGAGCGGAAGCATGGAGGTGGAGCCGTGGCGCGGAGCTTCTTGCGGAGGCCACTGCCCTTCCGCGAAGTGGCGCACAAATTCAGCCGAAGGCTGCATGAAGCAGGGACGGAACGCAGTGGAGTCAAAGGCCGTGGCACGATGTGACGGGGCGAGCGGCGCGAGGTCGGGACTGCTTTCGCCGCGAAGTGGCTGACGAATTTCAGCCGCAGGCTGCACGCCGCAGAGACGGAACGCAGTGGAGTCAATGGCCGACGGCGGAGTGAGGAGCGGACGGAGCACCCCGGAACAGGCTGGCAGTCCGTAGGCCGGAGCGTTTGAGATCTGCCTACGGCAGGAAGTGTTTCAGTTGGACCGTGAACCGCTCTGGAACGCCCGAAAGATCGCCAACCGACCGACCGAATAGGGAGGAAGATAGACTGCCGAAGGCAGCCCGAAGGCAGCCCGAAGGCAGCCCGAAGGGCGGACTTTGTGAGGAACGAAAAAAGCCGTCAACGGCCCTCTGGAACGGGGAAAGCGGAGGCGTGGGGGGGTGATTCTAAAAAAACAACACGCCGCAGCCGGAGCGCAGCGGAGACAGACAGCCGAAGGCTGCCCGCAGGGCAAGCGAAGCGCAGTCAACGCGCTAACACGGCGCCGCACCCACCCCCCAACGCCGCAGCGGGGGGAGGAAGGAGCGGACGGCGGACACGGAGGGAGCGAAGCGACCGGAGAGCGGCGTTAGGAGCGCTGGCCGGAGAGGACGCGACGACCGCCGCAAGCAGAGCGAAGGGAGCCGACCGACCGAATAGGGAGGGAGACAGACTGCGACTTTAGGAGCAGCCCGAAGGGCGGACAGCGCGGAGACCTCCGCGATGCCGTCAACGGCT
>Ga0163144_10017686_pt1 | contig 14508 bp, 26 predicted proteins | sample OliLak19BULKMAT1_FD_123175 | JGI IMG/M metagenome (GOLD analysis project Ga0163144, IMG submission 123175) | Freshwater microbial mat bacterial communities from Lake Vanda, McMurdo Dry Valleys, Antarctica - Oligotrophic Lake LV.19.BULKMAT1 | ecosystem: Environmental > Aquatic > Freshwater >... | reverse complement strand
CTGAGCCTCGGCCTGCTCCGCCGTCGCAGCGGCCGCGGCCGTGCGTTCACGATCAGACTTGCCCTTCGCTTCCGGATCGCGGTCGACCAATTCGATCACCGCCATCATCGCCATGTCACCATAGCGATGGCCAGCCCGCAGCACGCGGGTGTAGCCGCCCTTGCGCGCGCCGTAGCGCTCCGCGAGCGTCCCGAACAGCTTCTGTGTGAGCGCGGTGTCGCGCAATACGGACAAGGCCTGACGCCGCGCATGAAGACCACCGCGCTTGCCCAGCGTGATGAGACGCTCCACGAAAGGACGAAGCTCCTTCGCCTTCGGCATCGTCGTCTTGATCTGCTCATGCTGGATCAAGGCAGCCGCCATATTGGCGAAAGTCGCCTTGCGATGGCTGGTGGTACGGCCGAGCTTGCGGCCCGCTACGCCGTGGCGCATGTCACTTACTCCATGTCGATGTTCGTGTGTTGAGGCTGGCGACTTGTCAGTAAGGTTCTTCGAGCTTCTTCGCCAGTTCCTCGATGTTCTCGGGCGGCCAGTTCGGGATCTTCATGCCCAGATGGAGCCCCATCTGCGCGAGCACTTCCTTGATCTCGTTCAGCGATTTGCGGCCGAAATTCGGCGTCCGGAGCATCTCGCCCTCGGTCTTCTGAACCAAGTCGCCGATGTAAATGATGTTGTCGTTCTTCAGGCAGTTTGCCGACCGCACCGACAATTCCAGTTCGTCGACCTTCATCAGCAGATTCTTGTTGAACGGCAGATCCGGCGCATCCGCCATGATCGGCTTTTCGGCATGCGGCTCTTCGAAGTTGATGAACAGCCGCAACTGGTCCTGGAGAATCCGTGCCGCGAGCGCGACCGCATCATCTGGAGTCACGGCGCCATTGGTCTCCAGTGTCATCGACAGCTTGTCGTAATCGGTGACCTGTCCGACGCGCGTGTTCTCGACCTTGTACGAAACCTTCTTGACCGGACTGAACAATGCATCGACCGGCACGAGGCCGATCGGCGCATCGGCCGGACGGTTCGTCGTTCCCGGTACATAGCCCTTGCCGGTCTCGACCATCATTTCCATAACGAGCTTTGCGCCGTCGTCGAGGGTGCAGATCACGAGATCCGGATTCATCACCTCGATGTCGTGCCCAGTTTCGATCTGTCCGGCCGTCACTTCGCCGGGCCCCGTCGCCTTCAAGTGAATCCGCTTCGGACCATCGCCGTGCATCCGCAATGCGACCGTCTTCACGTTCAGCACGATGTCCGTGACGTCCTCACGCACGCCGGGAATCGAGGAGAACTCATGCAACACGCCGTCGATCTTGATCGACGTGATGGCGGCCCCCTGGAGCGACGACAGCAGGATACGCCGCAGCGCATTTCCGAGAGTCAAACCAAAGCCACGTTCCAACGGTTCGGCGACAATCGTCGCCTCGCGCATCGGATCTTCGCCGGGCTGGATCTCCAGCTTCTCGGGCTTGATCAGCTCCTTCCAATTCTTCTGGATCACGGGGGCCTGTCCTTCGTTTCTGGCGCGGCCGGCGCAATGCGCGACCGCGTATGTCGTTTGCGAATCTTGCGGCGACACGATGGCGTGCCGCCAGCGTCACCGAGAAGCGTTAGACGCGCCGGCGCTTGGGCGGACGGCAGCCATTGTGTGGGATCGGCGTCACGTCGCGGATCGACGTGATGAGAAAGCCCACGGACTGCAATGCGCGCAGCGCCGATTCGCGACCCGACCCCGGGCCCTTCACTTCCACTTCAATCGTGCGAACACCATGCTCCATGGCCTTCTTGCCGGCATCCTCGGCCGCCATCTGCGCAGCGAATGGCGTCGACTTGCGGCTGCCCTTGAAACCCTGCAAGCCAGAGGATGACCAGGAAATTGTATTTCCCTGGGCGTCCGTAATGGTGACCATGGTGTTGTTGAACGTCGCATTCACATGTGCAACGCCGGAAGAAATGTTCTTGCGCTCACGCCGCCGCGGTCGGGCGGCTGCAGCTGCTGCCCCGGTTTTCTTCTGCTCAGCCATGTCTTGTCCCTCTACTCAGGTCGGTCGCGTGCGCCCAGGCATTTACAGGCCTGGAAGCAGCGCGCGCGCGACGGCACTTACTTACGAGTTGCGATCTTCTTGCCGGCGATCGGCCGGGCCTTGCCCTTGCGCGTGCGCGCATTCGTGTGGGTCCGCTGCCCACGAACAGGCAGCCCCTTGCGATGACGCAGGCCACGATAGGACGCCATGTCCATCAAGCGCTTGATGTTCATCGCGACTTCACGCCGGAGATCACCTTCGACCTGGTAGTCGCGGTCGATGGCCTCGCGGATGCGCAAGACCTCATCGTCACTGAGCTGATTGACTCGCTTCTCGGACGGAATGCCGACCTTCTTGCAGATCTCTGCGGCGAGGGTCGAGCCGATGCCGTAGATATAGCTCAGCGCGATCACAACGCGCTTGTTGGTCGGAATATTGACGCCAGCGATACGCGCCACGTGCGCTCTCCCTTAACTTGAGTCGATAAGACTAGAAGCCGCCGTGCGGCAGATGCCGTACAGAAAACACAACGAAACAAGCCCGCGCGCCGATGGGGCACCGGGACCGCAAAAAGCGAGCGCGTTATAGGCGGCACACCATTGCAAGTCAATCATCCGAACACGTCGAGAAGCCAAAGTCGCGATCAATGGGTCGATTCTGCGGGCGGCGGCCCCAGAATCTCGGCAATTGCTGTCGTGACCGCATCCATATCCGCCATGCCATTCACCGTCTTCAGCGCGCCGCGCGCTCGGTAATAGGGCAGGATTGGCGCAGTCTTGGCGTAGTACTCAGTCAAGCGCTTCTTCACCGTCGCGGCATTGTCGTCCGCTCGCCGAATGAACTCGCGGCCGCCGCAGGCATCGCAGATCCCCGCCTGCTTCGTCGGCTTGAACGCATCATGAAAGCCCGCGCCACAGCTCTTGCAGGTGAATCGTCCTGCAATTCGAGCCACCAACGCGTCATCATCGACCCGCATTTCGATGACCTGATGAAGTCGCGAACCCCGATGGGCCAACAATCGGTCGAGCGCCTCAGCCTGTGGCACCGTACGAGGAAAGCCATCGAATATTGCGCCGCGCTTCGCATCCGGCTGCTCGAGGCGGTCCGCGATCATCGCGATCAAGATCTCATCGTCGACCAGATTTCCAGCATCCATGACCGCTTTCGCGCGAAGCCCGACTTGCGTTTCCGCTGCCACCGCGGCGCGCAGCATGTCTCCGGTCGACAATTGGACCATGCCGTAAAGCTGTTCAAGCCGCTTGGCCTGTGTCCCCTTGCCGGCGCCGGGCGGGCCGAGCAGCACGATGTTCACCGCCATGCGCCTATCGCCGTTCCTTGCGCCCCAACAGCTTGTTCATCAGGGAGGGTTTCTGGTCGATCGCGCCTTGCGCAAGCCGCGGCGTGGCGCCCGCCGAACGGGCCGGCTTGAGCTTCGCCTTCTTGATGAGCCCTTCATATTGGTGCGCAATCAGATGCGAGTGGATCTGCGCGACTGTATCCATCGTCACGCTGACGACAATCAGCAATGACGTGCCGCCGAAATAGAACGGCACGGAATATTGCGATACCAGAATTTCGGGCAGTACGCAGATGACGGCGAGGTAGCCGGCGCCAAGAACGGTGAGGCGCGTGAGCACATAGTCGAAATAATCCGCGGTGTTCTTACCTGGCCGGATTCCAGGCACGAAGCCGCCATGCTTCTTGAGATTGTCCGCGGTCTCCACGGGATTGAAAACCACCGCAGTGTAGAAGAACGCGAAGAACACGATGAGTGCGACATAAAGCAGGATGTAGAGAGGCTGCCCATGCGCCAGATGTGTGGTCAGCCACTGAACCCAAGCCGGCGCATCCGCATCCGACGTGAAATTCGCGAAGGTCAACGGCAGGAGGAGCAGCGAACTCGCGAAGATCGGCGGGATCACCCCCGAGGTATTGATCTTCAATGGCAAGTGCGACGATTGCCCGCCGAACATCTTGTTGCCGACTTGGCGCTTTGGATACTGCACCAGGATGCGGCGTTGCGCGCGCTCGAGAAACACGATCGCGGCAATCACGGTCACCGCGATGATCAACATCAGGATGATGAACACGCTGGACAGCGCGCCGGTCCTACCGAGCTCCAGCAGATTGGCCAGTGCCGACGGGAGATTGGCCACGATCCCGGCGAAGATGATCAACGATGTGCCGTTGCCGACGCCGCGCGCTGTGATCTGTTCGCCCAGCCACATCAGGAACATCGTGCCGCCCGTGAGGGTCACGACCGTGGTGAGTTGGAAGACGAAATGGTTGATGAGAACCAGGGGACCGGATTGACCAGTCGAATTCTGGAGCCCCATCGCGATGCCGTAGCTCTGGAAAACCGCGAGCAACAAAGTGAGATAACGTGTGTACTGGTTGAGCTTCTGTCGGCCGGTGGACCCCTCCTTCTTCAGGGCCTCCAGGGTCGGCGACACCGCCGTCATGAGCTGAATGATGATCGCCGCCGAGATGTACGGCATGATGTTCAACGCGAACAGCGTCATGCGGCTCAGCGCGCCGCCCGCCAGCATGTCGAACATGCCGAGGATTCCGCCACGTTGCGCGTTGAAGATCTCAGTCAAAACCTGCGGATCGATCCCCGGGATCGGAATGTAGCTGCCGATCCGGTAGACAATCAGCGCACCCAGTGTGAACCACAGCCGCTTCTTGAGATCGACCGCCTTGGCGAAGGCGCCCCATCCGAATCCACCAGCTAGCTGTTCCGCGGCTGACGCCATGTCTCGCTACTCCGATCGACGCGGCGGCGCCGATCTCAACCGGCCGCCTTTGCGGCCGGCTTGGCCGCACCAGGCTTGGCCGCAGCGATTGCGGCGAGCTTGCGCTGCCGCTTCTCACGCCGCGCGGTATTCGCCTTCACCGCGCCTTCGCGCTCGAGCGCGAGGAAAATCACCTTGCCGCCGGCCTTCTCGACCGCCGCAACGGCCGACTTGGAGGCGCCGGCGACTTCGATGGTGATCTTGGACTTGAACGAATCGGCCCCGCTGCCCAGCAGACGCACGCCATCGCGTGCGCGGCGCAGAAGGCCGGACTCGATCAGGCTCTTCGCGGTGATGACGCCGTCGATCGGCGCTCGCTTGGCGTCGATCGCCTTCTGCAGGTCGTTCAGGTTGACGACGACGAAGTCCAGCTGGAATGCGGTGTTGCGAAACCCACGCTTGGGCATGCGCCGATACAGCGGCGTCTGGCCACCCTCGAAGCCATTCAACGCCACGCCCGTACGCGCCTTTTGGCCTTTGCCACCGCGACCGGACGTCTTGCCGAGGCCGGAACCGATGCCTCGCCCGACACGCACCTTCTTGGTGCGCGAGCCAGCGTTGTCTCGAATCTCATTGAGCTTCATGGCTCGATCCTTTGTCGAAGTGCTGGAGGTCTAGCGCCCGACTCAGGCGCTCTCTTCCACACGCAGGAGATGTTTCACCCGCATGATCATGCCACGGACAGAAGGTGTGTCCTCCAGCACGCGCATGCGATTGATCTTGTTCAGGCCCAAACCGATCAAAGTCTCGCGTTGATAGGCACGCCGGCTGATCGGGCTGGCCACCTGAGTGACCTTGATCGTCTTCTTGGACTCACTCATCGCCGATCACTCCCGAGTCGCGTCGCCGCCTTCGCGGCGGCCGACGATGTCAGCGACTTTCTTGCCGCGCTTGGCCGCGACAAGCCGCGGATTCTGCATCGCGGTCAAAGCGGCAAACGTCGCCTTGATCATGTTGTGCGGATTGGACGAGCCGACGGACTTGGCGACGACGTCGTGCAACCCGATCGTCTCGAACACGGCGCGCATTGGACCGCCTGCGATGATTCCAGTGCCGGGCTTCGCCGGCCGCAAGACGACCTTGCCTGCACCGAAATGGCCATAGACGTCGTGATGCAGCGTGCGGCCTTCGCGCAATGGGATACGGATCATGGCGCGCTTCGCCTTGTCCGTCGCCTTGCGGATGGCCTCGGGCACTTCACGTGCCTTGCCCGTACCGTACCCCGAACGACCCTTGCCGTCGCCGACCACGACGATCGCCGCGAAGCCGAAGCGACGACCACCTTTCACGACCTTCGCGACGCGGTTGATCCCGACGAGCTTCTCGATAAGCTCGTTCTGGTCGCGGTCGTCTCGCGAACCACCGTCGCGCTGTCCGCGGCGCTGGGAGCCGCCGCCTTCACCAGACGTGCGTGCCATCAGATCTCTCCTAAAAACATCAGAACGACAACCCGCCTTCGCGAGCTGCGTCGGCCAACGCCTTGATTCGGCCATGGAACATGTAGCCGCCGCGGTCGAATACGACTTCCTTGATACCAGCCGCGATGGCGCGCTTGGCAATCAGAATGCCAACCGCCTTCGCGGCATCGACGCTGGCGCCGGTCTTGAGGTCCTTGCCGACCTCGTCATCCCGGGTCGAGGCCGCGGCCAGGGTCCGCCCCTGCGCGTCATCGATGACCTGCGCGTAAATGTGCTTCGAAGAGCGGAATACGGACAGACGGAGCCGACCTCCCGCATTGGACCGAAGCTTGAGGCGAACGCGCCGCTTGCGGCGCAGGAACAGGACGTTGGTTTTATCGACCATGGCGCTGCCTTACTTCTTCTTGCCTTCTTTGCGACGCACGCGTTCTGCGGCGTAGCGGATGCCCTTGCCCTGATAGGGCTCGGGCTTCTTGAATGCGCGGATCTCGGCAGCCACCTGGCCTACGAGCCGCTTGTCGGAGCCTAGAATCTCCAGCGCGTTCTGCTTGTCGCCGCTCACCTTGATCTGAACGCCTTCCGGGATCGGATACTTGACGTCGTGGCTGAAACCGAGTTGCAGGCTGAGCACCTTGCCCGCGAGCGCCGCGCGAAACCCCGTTCCTTCGATCGCCAGATTCCGATTGAAGCCCTTCGAGACGCCGGTGAGCACATTCGCCATCAATGCGCGCGAGGTCCCCCACAGCGCGCCGCTGCGATTGCCCTCGCCCCGCGGCTTCAGCGCGATGACACCACCGTTCAGCTTGACCTCGATGTCCGGGTGAAGGCTCAGCACCTGCGTGCCGAGTTTTCCCTTCACCGTCACCTTTTGGCCCGCCACCTGAACGTCGACGCCCTGAGGCACCGGCACAGGCAGACGACCGATTCGAGACATTTCTTGTTTTCCTTCCGACGCTCAGAACACTTGGCAGATGACTTCGCCGCCGACATTCTGCGCGCGAGCCTCCGAGTCCGACATTACGCCCCGTGGGGTCGACAGGATCGAGATGCCAAGACCGCCGTAGATCTTCGGAAGCTCCTTCGCCCCCGAATATACCCGCCGGCCGGGCTTTGACACACGCGTGATCTCTTTGATGACCGGCGTGCCCTCGTTGTATTTCAATTCGACCGTGAACTCCGCAATGCCTGCGCTGCGTTCAGCCCATGAATACCCTCGGATGTACCCCTCGCGCTTCAGCACTTCGAGCACGTTACCGCGCAGCTTCGAGGCCGGCACCAACACGGTGCCATGCCGCGCGCCCTGCGCGTTCCGGATGCGCGTCAGCATATCGCCGAGTGAATCGCTCATCGCCATGTCCGGACTCTCCTTACCAACTCGCCTTGACCATGCCGGGGATCTGCCCGGTGAGCGCAAGCTCCCGTAGCGCCATCCGGCACAGCTTGAACTTGCGATAGTTTCCGCGTGAGCGGCCGGTCAACTCGCAACGAAGTCGAATCCGGTTCCTTGCCGAGTTGCGCGGCAGCTTGGCGAGCTTCTGCGTCGCCTCGAAGCGCTCCTCTACCGACAACATCTTGTCGGTAGCGACCGCCTTTAGCTTCATGCGCCTCGCCGAGAACTGCTTGGCCATGCGCATCCGGCGCTTGTTCTTCTCGATGGAGCTTTTCTTAGCCATCGGTTTCCGTCCTTGCGGGTCGAGCCGTCAGTTGATGAAGGGCATTTCGAAGCCCTTCAGGAGAGCCTTGGCTTCCTGATCGGTCTTCGCTGTCGTACAAATGATGATGTCCATTCCGCGGACGCCATCGATCTTGTCGTAATCGATCTCGGGGAACACGATCTGCTCCTTGATGCCGAGAGCGTAATTGCCACGCCCGTCGAAACTGCGCGGCGAAAGGCCACGGAAATCCCGGACGCGCGGCAAGGCGATGGTCACCAGACGATCGAGAAACTCGTACATCCGGGCGCCACGCAGGGTCACCTTGCAGCCGATCGGCAAACCGGCTCGCAGCTTGAAGTTCGCGATCGCCTTCTTCGATTTGATCATCTGCGGCTTCTGGCCGCTGATCGCAGTCAGCTCCAAGATTGCCGTCTCCATCTTCTTAATGTCGTTGACGGTCTCGCCGACGCCCATGTTGATCACAATCTTGTCGAGCTTCGGCACTTGGAAGCCGTTCGTGTATCCGAACTCCTTCATCAGCGTGGCGCGGATCTTGTCGGCATAGAATGTCTGAAGTCGCGTTGCCATGACTGTCACCGATCGATGAGTTCGCCGGACCGCTTCGCGAAGCGGACCTTCTTGCCGTCTACCACGCGAAAACCGACGCGAGTCGGCTTACTGTCCTTCGGGTCGATATGCGCCACGTTGGAAACGGCCAGAGCCAATTCCTTCTCCACGATGCCGCCGGGTTGACCGGGCCGGCCACGGGTGTGTCGCTTGGCGACATTGATACCCTGCACGACCACGCGACCCTCGCGCGGCAACACCTTGAGCACCTTGCCACTCTTCCCTTTGTCGCGGCCGGTGATGACCACGACGGTGTCGTCCTTGCGGATCTTAAACATCACACCATCCAGACTCAGAGAACTTCCGGCGCGAGACTGATGATCTTCATGTAGCCCCGTGACCGCAGCTCGCGTGTCACCGGCCCGAAGATGCGCGTGCCGATCGGCTCGCCGTCCTTGTCGATCAATACGGCGGCATTGCGATCGAAGCGGATCGCCGTGCCATCGGCGCGACGAAGCTCCTTGGCCGTCCGGACGATGACCGCCTTGTGGACGTCGCCCTTTTTCACCTTGCCGCGCGGAATCGCCTCCTTGATGGAGACGACGATGATGTCCCCGATGGCCGCCGTCTTGCGCTTCGACCCACCCAGCACCTTGATGCACTGGACGCGGCGCGCGCCGGAATTGTCGGCGACCTCGAGGTTGCTTTGCACCTGGATCATGAAACGATGCTCCGGTCAGGCCTGCTGCGCATTGGCCGCCACGACTTCCCAGCACTTTCGCTTCGAGATCGGACGGCACTCGCGGATCTTGACGTTCTGACCCGTCTTGACCTGATTGGACTCATCGTGCGCGAGATATTTCTTCGTACGCAGAATGAACTTCTTGTAAACTGGGTGCATGAAGCGCCGTTCGACGAGAACCGTAACGGTCTTGTCGTTCACGTCGCTGGTCACGACACCTTGGAGCACACGGCGAGGCATCTGGATTTCCTCCGGCTTCAGGCCGATTTACGCTGACGCTCGGTCAGCGTGGTCATGATCTTTGCGATGTCGCGCCGCACGATGCGGATACGCGCCACATTCTCGAGCTGTCCACTCGCACGCTGGAAGCGCAGATTGAACTGCTCCTTGCGCAGGTTCGTCAGCTCGTCCTTGAGCTGGTCGACGGTCTTGCCGCGGATGTCGGCGATCTTCATCGCACTCACTCCTCACCGAGCCGAGAAACAAGCTTCGTCTTGACCGACAGTTTGGCACCCGCCAGCACGAATGCCTCTTCGGCGATTGCCCGCGAAACACCATCGATCTCGAACAGGATGCGACCGGGCTTGATGCGGCATACCCAATATTCGGGCGTCCCCTTGCCCGAGCCCATGCGCACTTCGGCGGGCTTGCGCGAGACCGGGACATCCGGGAACACGCGAATCCAGACACGCCCGACGCGCTTGAGGTGGCGCGTGATCGTGCGGCGGGCCGACTCGATTTCCCGCGCCGTGATCCGGTTCGGCTCGACCGCTTTCAGGCCGAAAGCGCCAAAATTCAGCTGCGTGCCGCCCTTGGCATTGCCATGGATGCGGCCCTTGAACTGCTTGCGGAACTTGGTGCGTTTGGGTTGGAGCATCGTCGTCGTTCCTTGAAACTCTCAGAGAAGCGCGCGGAAATTCAGCGCGTGGGCTGTTGTTCTTGGGCGCGCTTGTCGACGGCCATCGGGTCGTGCGCCAGGATCTCGCCCTTGAAGACCCAGACTTTGACGCCGCAGGTTCCGTACGTGGTCTTGGCGGTCGCGACGCCGAAATCGATGTCGGCGCGCAGCGTGTGGAGCGGTACGCGCCCCTCACGGTACCATTCCAGGCGCGCGATCTCGGCACCACCGAGGCGGCCGGAGCAGTTGATCCGGATGCCAAGTGCGCCCAACCGCATCGCGGATTGAACCGCGCGCTTCATCGCGCGACGGAAGGCGATGCGGCGCTCGAGCTGATCGGCGATGTTCTGCGCGATCAGCCGCGCATCGATCTCCGGCTTGCGGATCTCGATGATGTTCAGCGCGACGTCCTTGCTGCCCGTCATCTTGGCCAGGTCGCTGCGCAGCTTTTCGATATCCGCGCCCTTCTTGCCGATGACGACGCCCGGACGAGCCGTGTGCAGCGTAATCCTCGCCTTCTTGGCAGGACGCTCGATGACGATACGCGAGATCCCGGCCTGAGCGAGACGCTGGGTTAGATACTTCTTCAGCGCGAGATCGTCATGCAGCAGCTTGGCGTAGTCGCGCTCGGCGTACCAACGCGAGTCCCAGGTCCGGTTGATACCGAGCCGCAGACCGATCGGATTGACTTTCTGACCCATCAGGCGGTCCCCTTCGCGGGTTTTTCGACCGTCTCGCGGACCACGACGGTAAGATGGCTGAACAGTTTGACGATCTGGGCGGAACGACCACGGCCGCGTGCATGCAGGCGGCGCATCGCCAGCGACTTGCCGACATGCGCCTCGGCGACGACCAGGCGGTCCACGTCCAATTGATGATTGTTCTCGGCGTTCGCGATCGCCGACTGCAGAACCTTCTTGACGGTCTGCGCGATGCGCCGCTTGGAGAAGGTCAGCTCTGCGAGCGCCACCGAGGCCTTCTTGCCACGGATGAGTTCGGCGACGAGGTTGAGCTTACGCGGCGATACACGGATCGAGCGCGCAATGGCGCGTACTTCGTTGTCCGGCAGCGAACGCGGGCGTGCTGATTTACCCATGGTTTATGCCGCCTTCCGGGGACCAGCGGCCTTGGCCGTCTTGTCGCCGCCAGTGGTGGCGGTATGGCCATGGAATACACGTGTGGGAGAGAACTCGCCGAATTTGTGCCCGATCATGTTCTCGGTGACGAGAACGGGGAAGAATTTGTGGCCGTTATAGACGCCGAAGGTCAGCCCGATGAATTGCGGGATGATCGTCGACCGGCGCGACCAGATCTTGATGATCTCATTGCGACCCGACGCCCGCGACTTCTCCGCCTTCTTCAGAAGGTAGCTGTCGACGAACGGACCCTTCCATACTGAGCGACCCATTGTGGTCCCCTTATTTCGCTTTACGGCCGCGAACGATCATGTGATCGGTCCGCTTGTTCTTGCGCGTCTTGTAGCCCTTGGTCGGCGTTCCCCATGGGCTGACGGGATGACGCCCACCCTTGGTACGCCCCTCGCCGCCGCCATGCGGATGGTCGACCGGGTTCATCGCGGTACCACGCACGGTCGGGCGAACGCCCTTCCACCGATTGCGTCCCGCCTTGCCGAGCACTTGGTTCTGGTGATCCGGGTTGGAGACGGCACCGATCGTGGCGAGGCAATCGGCCATCACGCGGCGGGTTTCACCCGAAGCGAGACGCAGCAGACCGAATCCCTGATCCTTGCCAACCAGCTGCACGTAGGTTCCAGCCGAACGCGCCAGCTGACCGCCCTTGCCGGGCTTGAGCTCGACATTGTGGATGATCGTCCCGACCGGAATGTTGCGGATCGGCAGCGCATTGCCCGGCTTGATGTCCGCGCGTTCGCCAGCAACGACCTTGTCGCCCATCGCCAAGCGCTGCGGAGCCAGGATGTAGCCGTGCTCACCATCGGTGTACTTCACCAAAGCGAGCCAAGCGGTGCGGTTCGGGTCGTATTCGAGCCGCTCCACATTGCCGACCACATCGAACTTGCGACGCTTGAAGTCGACCATACGGAACAGCTTCTTGTGGCCGCCGCCCTTGTGACGGGTCGTGATGTGGCCATGCGAGTTCCGACCGCCCGTCGACGACTGCCCGGCGACCAGCTTCTTGAAGGGGCCGCCCTTCCAGAGATCGCTGCGATCGACCAGAACCAACTGGCGCGTGCTCGGCGTGACCGGCTTGAATGTCTTGAGTGCCATGTCTCAATCGCCTCCCGTCAGATCGCCGTCGTGACGTCGATGGTCGAACCATCGGCGAGGCTCACGATGGCCTTCTTCCAATCCGGTCGGCGGCCGAGGATGCCACGGAACCGCTTGACCTTGCCCATGACGTTGACGGTGTTCACGGCCTTGACCTTGACGTTGAACAGGGTTTCCACCGCGGCCTTGATCTCCGGCTTCGACGCCGTCGTCGCGACGCGAAACGACACCTGATTGAACTGAGAGCCCATCGTGGCCTTTTCGGTGATGAGCGGTGCGAGAAGCACGCCGTAGAGTCTCTCTTTGGACAGAACCAGCTTCTTCTTGGCGCTCATTTGAGACGAGCCTCCAGCTTCTCTACCGCTGCGCGCGTCAGCACGAGCACATCACGACGCAGGATGTCGTAGACGTTCGCGCCTTGCTGCGGCAGCACATCGATCCCAGGCAGATTGCGCGCGGCCTTGGCGAAATTCTCGTCGACAGCCTCGCCGTCGATGATCAGCGCCGAGGCCAGGCCCAGCGCCTTGAAACGTGCCGCGACGCCCTTGGTCTTGCCATTCTCAAGACCGGCTCGATCGAGGACGAACAGCTTGCCTTCGGCGAGCTTGATCGAGAGCGCCGTCTTGAGTGCGAGCTTGCGCACCTTCTTCGGCAGATCGAAAGCATGGCTCCGCGGAGTGGGGCCGAAGATCACCGCCCCCTTGCGCCATTGCGGGCTACGCGTCGATCCGTGCCGGGAGGTGCCACCGCCCTTCTGCGGACGCGGCTTGCGCCCACCGCCGGAGATCTCACCGATCTCCTTGGTGTCGTGCGTGCCTTGTTGGCGCTTGGCGAGCTGCCAGCGAACCATGCGCGCGAGGATATCCGCGCGAGCCGGCAAGCCGAAGATCGCCTCGGCGAGATCGATCTCACCGGCAGCTTTATTGTCGATAGTCTTGACCGCGACTTTCATCGTCGTTCCTCGGTTCAGGCCGCGGCCTGTTTGAGACCCGCTGGCAGCGGTGCCTCCTTGGGCCGTTTACGCTTCACGGCATCGGTGATCTCCACCCAGCCGCCCTCAGGCCCCGGAACGGCGCCCGCAACCATGATCAGGCCCTTGTCGGCGTCGGTCGCGACGACCTTGAGGTTCTGCGTGGTCACGCGGTCAACGCCCCAATGGCCCGCCATCTTCTTGTTCTTGAAGGTCCGCCCCGGATCCTGACGACCACCCGTCGAGCCGTGCGACCGATGGCTCACGGAGACGCCATGCGTCGCTTCGAGGCCCGCGAAATTCCACCGCCGCATCGCACCGGCGAAGCCCTTGCCGATGCTCGTGCCGGCCACGTCGACGAACTGGCCCGCCACGAAATGACCGACCGACAATTCCGCGCCGACCTGCAACACGGCGTCGTCGCTGACCCGGAACTCGATGAGTTCCTTCTTCGGCTCGACCTTCGCCTTTGCGTAGTGGCCGCGGACCGACTTGTTGAGGTTCTTGATCTTGACCTTGCCGGCGCCGAGTTGGAGCGCGGTGTAGCCGTCCTTCTCCTTCGTACGCACAGCGACGACCTGGCACTGCTCGAGCTGAAGGACCGTGACGGGCACGTGGTTTCCGTTCTCGGCGAAGAGCCTAGTCATGCCGAGTTTACGTACGATGAGACCGGTTCGCTTGGACATGGTCCGATCCTCAGATCTTGATTTCGACGTCGACGCCGGCAGCGAGATCGAGCTTCATGAGCGCGTCCACGGTCTGCGGCGTCGGATCGACGATGTCGAGCAGGCGACGATGGGTACGGATCTCGAACTGCTCACGGCTCTTCTTGTCGACGTGTGGGCTACGATTGACCGTGAAGCGTTCGATGCGCGTCGGCAGAGGAATAGGCCCCCGGACCTGAGCGCCCGTCCGCTTGGCGGTATTCACGATCTCGCTGGTCGACTGATCGAGCACGCGGTGGTCGAACGCCTTCAGACGGATTCTGATGTTCTGAGTGACCATTCTCTCTCTCCAAGTACGCCGCCAGCTAACAACCCGACGCTGGCGGCGTCGGAAGCCCGTTCCGAAACTACTCGATGATCTTGGCGACGACGCCGGCGCCGACGGTGCGGCCGCCTTCGCGGATCGCGAAGCGCAAGCCCTCGTCCATCGCGATCGGCGCGATCAGGTGAACCTCCATCGCGATGTTGTCG
>Ga0163144_10017684_pt1 | contig 14510 bp, 10 predicted proteins | sample OliLak19BULKMAT1_FD_123175 | JGI IMG/M metagenome (GOLD analysis project Ga0163144, IMG submission 123175) | Freshwater microbial mat bacterial communities from Lake Vanda, McMurdo Dry Valleys, Antarctica - Oligotrophic Lake LV.19.BULKMAT1 | ecosystem: Environmental > Aquatic > Freshwater >... | reverse complement strand
CGATGTCGGCCGACAGCGGCGCGAGCACGTCGCTGATCGCCTCGCGGTCGGTCGTCGAGACGCCGGCGTCCTCGAGCGCGGAGACCAGGTGGGTGACGAGGTCGTCGAAGTCGAGCTGCGAGATCCCGAGCCCCTCGTGGGAGGCCGCCATCCCGCGGCAATCACTGTCGCCCGGGTACGCGTCGGGTCCGCCGGCCACGTCGCCCACCTGGAGCACGAGGCAGTCGGTGACGTGATCGAGGTCGACCGAGCGGTTCAGGAAGTAGCCGTTGATCTTCTCGTCGGCGCCGATCCGGCCGACGAAGTCTTCGATCACCGTGCGGATCCCGGCCTCCTCGCCGAGCCGGTGGTAGAGCGTGTTCTCGGCGTCGGCCGGCGCGTCGCCGTCGTCACCACAGGCCGGGATCGCGAGCAAGGACAGGACGAGGAGCGCACGCATGCGGGGATGATACGCCCGACCGGGCATCTCGGATCACTCCGACGGCGCAACCAGCGCCTCGAGGCCAACCTCGTCGACGATCGTGACGCCGTGCTTGGTGGCGGCGTCCAGCTTGGACTTGCCGACATCGGCCCCGGCGACCAGGTAGTGCGTCTTCTTGGAGACCGCTCCGGCCACCTTGCCGCCTGCGGCCTCGATCCGCGCCTGGATCTCGCCGCGCGGCCTGGTCAGCGTGCCCGTGATCACCAGCACCTTGCCCGACAGCGGTCCGTCCACCGCCTCGGCGACCGGCTCCACGGGGTCGATCCCGCGATCCAGCAGCTTCTGCACGACCGCCCGTGCGTGGTCGTCGCGCAGGAACCGGTCGACCGCGAGCGCGATCACCTCGCCGATGCCATCGATCTCGCACAGCTGCGCGACCAGCTCGTCGGTCGTGGTCGCGTCGGCGGCGGCGCGCAGCGCCGACAGCGTGCGGTAGCGCGCCGCGATGCCCTTGGACGCGACGCCGCCGACGTGGGCGATCCCGAGCGCGGCGAGCAGGCGCCCGAACGTCGCCTGCGTCCTGGCCGTCGCGATCGCAGCGACGAGATTGCGCGCCGAGGTCTCGGCGAACCGATCGAGCTCCGCGAGCTGCGCCACGGTCAGGTCGAACACGTCCGCGACGTCGTGGACCAGCCCCTGCTCGAGCAGCTGGGTCACGATCTTCTCGCCGAGGCCATCGATGTTCATCAGGCCGCGCGCGGCGAAGAACTCGATCGCGGCGTGTCGTTGCGCCGGGCAGCCGAGCCGGTTCGGGCAGATCAGGACGACCTTGCCCTCCTCTTTCTCGAGCGGGCTGCTGCACGCGGGACACACCGCCGGAGGGCTCCATCGCGGGCGGTCCGAGCGCTCGGTCACGCCGAGCACCTGCGGGATGATCTCGCCCGCCTTCTCGATCAGCACGCGGTCGCCGTCGCCGATCCCGAGCCGCTCCACCTGATCCCAGTTGTGGAGCGAGACCCGCTGCACGGTCGTGCCGGAGACGTCGACCGGCTCGAGGATCGCGACCGGCGTGATCGCGCCGGTGCGGCCGATGTTGATCTCAACCTGCTTGACGATCGTCGTGACCTGGCGCGCCGGGTACTTGTAGGCGATCGCCCAGCGCGGAAACTTCGAGGTGCCGCCGAGCCGATCGCGGTGGTCCTGGCTGTCGACCTTGATGACGAGGCCGTCGACCTCGTACGGCAGGTCGTCACGCTTGTCGCGCCAGTCCTCGACGACGGCGCACAGCTCCTCCCAGGTCGTGACCCGCTGGTGCTGGCTCGCCGGCAGGCCGAGCGCGGTGATCCGCGCCAGCGCCTCGAGGTGCGTCGTCGAGCTCGGGAACAGCCCGTAGAAGATCCCGCGCATCATCCGCTTCGCCACCTCGCGCGGATCCATCTGCTTGATCGAGCCCGCCGCGGTGTTGCGCGGGTTCTTGAACTGCTCCTCGCCGGCGGCCTCGCGCGCCGCGTTCATCGCCGCGAAGTCGGCCTTGCGGATGTAGACCTCGCCGCGTACGTCGACGGTGACGGGCTCGGTCAACCGCAGCGCGACCCCGCGCACGGTCCGCAGGTTGTCGGTGACGACCTCGCCGGTCGTGCCGTCGCCGCGGGTCACGCCGCGCACGAACACGCCGTCCTCGTAGGTCAGCTCGATCGAGAACCCGTCGACCTTGGGCTCGACGACGTAGGTGGGCTCGTCGCCGTCGAGGCCTTTGCGCACGCGATCGTGGAACGCGCGCAGCTCCGCCTCGTCGTAGGTGTTGTCGAGCGATAGCATCGGCTGCTTGCGCGTGAACTTCGGGAACGACGACACCGGCGTGTGGCCCACGCGTCGGGTCGGCGACCACGCGACCATCCAGTCGGGGTGCGCCGCCTCGAGCTCGCGCAGCCGCACCAGCAGGCGGTCGTACTCGACGTCGCTGATCGTCGGCGCGGCCTCGACGTAGTACCGGCGGTCGTGCTCGGTCAGCTCGTCGACCAGCGCGAGATAGGCGTCGCGGGACATCGGCTCGATCTAACATCGCCGCGATGGCAGCGGAACCGTCCTGGGTCGAAGTCGCGAGCCCGCCGGGTGGCGCGGTCCGCGGGCTCGGCGTGCACGCCGGCGCTCCCGTCGCGCTCACGATGGACGGGCTGTTCACCAGCGCCGATCGCGGCGCGACCTGGGCGCCGCTCGCGCTCGACGCCGCGCGGCTCTCGACCGGCAAGCTCGTGTTCGGAGCGCACGCCCACGAGACCATGGCGTTCGCGATCGCGCCCGACGGGGCGTGGTGGCGCGGGATCCGCGCCACGGACCTCGCGTTCTATCCCGCGCCGGACGGCGACGGACGGGTGATCCACCACGCGGCGACGATGACCGCCGAGCGCGTCGAGGTCTCGCGAGACGGCGGCGCGACCTGGTCGAACGTCCGCGAGCTCGCCGCGCGCGACCTCGCGTTCGACGCCCGCGGCCGGGTCTGGGTCGCGGCCACCTCGGGCCTCGAGGTGCTCGATGGCGACACCTGGCGCACCGCGCTGCGCCACGGCGCGCGGTGCGTCGGGTTCGACGCCGGTGGCGCGATCGTCGTCGGGACCGCGACCACCGGCTACCGCTCGCTGGACGGCGACGCGTTCGCGGCGCTGCCGCCGCGCGCCACCGAGCAAGGCGCCTGGGGCTCGCTCGACCTCGACGCGGAGAACCTCGCGCAGGTCGAGCGCGGCCCCGATGACGCCCTGTGGGGCCGGATCTCTGGCGGCGTGCTGCGCTTCGACCGCGGCCGGTGGACGTCGCGCAACCTCGGCCTCGCGATCGTCGCGCGGGTCGGTGCGCGGCGCGTCCTGCGCGTCACCGCGATCGCGTTCGTGGGGCAGGACGTCTACGCCGGCACCGACGGCCAGGGGCTGTTTCGCCGGACCGTCGCGAGCCCGCGAGGCTAGTCGTCGTCGTCCCAGTTGTCGGACGCGGACCGGCTGCCCGACGACAGGTGCGCGGGGCGCTCCTTGCCGTCGAGGAAGGCGTCGAGCGGCACGTCGACCAGCGACTCGTACCGGCGCGAGGACGAGCCGTCGTCGCTGTCGAGCTCCTCGATCTCGACGATCTCGAGCTCGGAGGTGCGCACCGAGCCGGCCGCGACCTGGGCGGGCCGCTGCAACAGCTCGGCGGCGTCGATCAGCTCGCGGCGGCCGGTCACCGACTCCTCGGCCTCCTCGGACGGATCACGCTTGCGACCGATCAGGCAGCCCGCCTTGACGGTGATCTCGAACGCGCGGCCACCGAAGTAGGCGTCGATCGCCTCCTTGATGTACCAGAACACGTCCTGCAGCTCCTGGCCGCCGCCGGCGATCTCCTTCCACGCGGCGAGCGGCCCGTACTCGACGACGGGCGCGAAGAAGAACTCGCGCGAGCTCTTGAACAGCAGCGTGAACTCGTCGACGTCGACGCCGCCGGCGAGGCCCGCGGTCTTGAACGACTCGTGCAGCCCGTCGAGCGTCGGGTAGCGCGCGAGGTGCTGGTCGAGGCGGTCGAGCGCCTCGTGCTTGTCGTGCTTGACCAGGACCTCGCGGTAGATGTCGTAGAACTCCTGGAACGTGCCCGCCATCGGCAGCGTGCAGCGGACCTCGCCGTTGACCTTGGTGACGCGCGCGAAGTCGCGCAGCGCCGTGTCGATCGACGGCATCTCCTCGAGGCCGAGGTTGCAGATCACCAGGTCGTAGACGTCGTCGGCGAAGCTGAGCCGCGGCAGCGGGCTCTCGGTGCGGAAGAAGATGCCCTTCTTGCCGAGCGGGCCGAGCGCCTGGACCTTCTTGCGCGCGATGTCGAGCATCGCGCTCGACGCGTCGATCGCGATCAGCCGCGAGCCCTCGCCCATCCGCCGCAAGATCTCGACGGTCGGCCAGCCGGTGCCGCACGAGATCTCCAGCACCTGGCCGCGCGGCGGCACCTGGAGGTTGCGGAGCAGCATCTTGCCGAACCGCGAACCCCAGACCGGTCCGATCTCGTCATCGTAGATCCGAGCGAGCTTCTCGACCTTGATGCTGCGCTTCTGGATGGTCACGTGGCCCGGCCGATCATATCGACCGGCCAGACCAATGCAATAGGGTTCACTCGGAGGGGGGGCGGTACATGTCCCCGGCGCCGCGGAACTCCGCGGCCTTGGCGTCGAGGCCGGCCCGGACCGCCTGGTCCTCGGCGACCCCATGCTGCGCTGCGTAGTCGCGGACTTCCTGCGTGATCTTCATCGAGCAGAACTTCGGACCGCACATCGAACAGAAGTGCGCGCCCTTCGCGGCCGCGGCCGGGAGCGTCTCGTCGTGGAACTGCTCGGCGGTGTCCGGATCGAGCGACAGGTGGAACTGGTCCTGCCACCGGAACTCGAACCGGGCCTTCGACAGCGTGTCGTCCCGCTTCTGCGCGCCCGGGTGCCCCTTCGCGAGGTCGGCCGCGTGCGCGGCGATCTTGTAGGCGATCACGCCGTCCTTGACGTCGTCCTTGTCCGGCAGGCCGAGGTGCTCCTTCGGCGTGACGTAGCAGAGCATCGACGTCCCGAACCAGCCGATCATCGCCGCGCCGATCGCGCTGGTGATGTGGTCGTAGCCGGGCGCGATGTCCGTGACCAGCGGTCCGAGCGTGTAGAACGGCGCCTCGCGGCACAGCTTGTCCTGCAGCTCGACGTTCTCCTTGATCTTGTTCATCGGCACGTGGCCGGGTCCCTCGATCATCACCTGGACGTCGTGCTTCCACGCGATCTCGGTGAGCTCGCCGAGCGTCTCGAGCTCGGCGAACTGCGCGCGGTCGTTCGCGTCGGCGATGCAGCCGGGGCGCAGGCCGTCGCCGAGGCTGAACGCGACGTCGTACTTCTTCATCACCTCGCAGATCCGCTCGAAGTGCGTGTAGAGGAAGTTCTCCTGGTGGTGCGTGAGGCACCACTTCGCCATGATCGAGCCGCCGCGCGACACGATGCCGGTGACGCGCTGCGCGGTCAGCGGGATGTAGCGGAGCAGCACGCCGGCGTGGATCGTGAAGTAGTCGACGCCCTGCTCGGCCTGCTCGATCAGCGTGTCGATGAACAGGTCGATCGTGAGCTTCTCGGCCTCGCCGTTGACCTTCTCGAGGCACTGGTAGATCGGCACCGTGCCGATCGGCACCGGCGAGTTGCGGATGATCCATTCACGGGTCTCATGGATATTGGATCCCGTCGACAGGTCCATGACCGTGTCCGCGCCCCACTTGACCGACCAGCGCAGCTTGTCGACCTCTTCGGCGATCGACGACGAGACGGCGGAGTTGCCGATGTTGGCGTTGATCTTCACCTTGGAGTGCTTGCCGATCACCATCGGCTCGCTCTCGGGGTGGTGGATGTTCGCCGGCAGGATCATGCGGCCGCGCGCGAGCTCGTCGCGGATGAACTCGGGCGCGAGGTCCTCGCGGATCGCGGCGAACCGCATCTCCTCGGTGATGATGCCGCGCCGCGCGTAGTGCATCTGGGTGCGGTTGCCCGTGTCGTCATGCGCGAGGCGGCGCGCGACCCACGGCGCGCGCAGCTTCGGCAGGCCGCCGTGCAGATCGTCGCTCGTCGGACCGGAGGTGTCGTAGACGTCCAGCGGCGGGTTGCCGCCCGACAGGTGGATCCGGCGGAACGGGACGCTCAGGCCGTCCTGCTCGACGTAGACCTTCTCGGACGCGGGGAACGGCTTGATCGAGGGGACGCCGGCGACGGGGTCCACGGTCTCGACGACGATCGGCAGCTTGGTGGTCATGTGCGCTTTCCTTCGCCGGCATTACCCGGAGCAGGTTCAGGGGTCGCACGCAGGATCGCGTGCCTCTCAGCCTTGGGGCTCCCCCAGCTATGTGTGCGTTACTAGCCGGGCACGATACCCGGCCCCGCCGCAAATGCAACAGGCGCATCGGAGTGATACGACATGCCCATGGATCCGAAAAAGCTGCCGGTGATCGACGGGAACAACGCGACGCCGCAGCCCGACCTCGGGATGACGGACGAGGAGCTCGAGGCGGGCATCCGCGAGCTGAAGCAGCAGCGCAACGCGGTGATCCTCGCGCACTACTATCAAGAGTCGGAGATCCAGGACCTCGCCGACTTCGTCGGTGACTCGCTCCAGCTGTCGCAGGCCGCGGCGACCACCACCGCCGACGTGATCTGCTTCTGCGGCGTTCACTTCATGGCGGAGACGGCGAAGATCATCAACCCCGACAAGATCGTGGTGATCCCGGATCTCGCGGCGGGCTGCTCGCTCGCCGACGGGTGTCCGGCGCCGGTGTTCGCGAAGTGGCTCGAGAAGTATCCGGGCCACACGGTGGTCAGCTACATCAACTGCTCGGCCGAGGTGAAGGCGCTGTCCGACGTGATCTGCACGTCGTCGAACGCGGTGAAGATCGTCAACTCGCTCGCCGGCCAGAAGGTGGTGTTCGCGCCCGATCGCCACCTCGGCGCGTTCGTGCAGAAGCAGACCGGCCGGGACGACATCGTGCTGTGGCAGGGCAGCTGCATCGTCCACGAGACGTTCAGCGAGCGGCGCCTGCTCGGGCTGATGGCAGAGCATCCGGACGCCGAGGTGATCGCGCATCCCGAGTGCCACGAGGGGATCCTGCGCCACGCGCACCACGTCGCGTCGACCTCGGGGCTGATCAACTACGCCAAGACCAGCCCGAAGCAGAAGTTCATCGTCGCGACCGAGGCCGGCATCCTCCACAAGATGCAGAAGGACGCGCCCGGCAAGATGCTGATCCCCGCGCCGCCCGAGGACGAGAGCTGCTCGTGCAACGAGTGTCCGTACATGCGCCGCAACACGCTCGAGAAGCTGTACCTGTGCCTGCGCGATCTCCAGCCGCAGATCGACGTGCCGGAGGCGGTGCGCGTGCGCGCGCTCGCGCCGATCCAGCGCATGCTCTCGCTGTCGTGAGATTCCTCCTCGTGCTGCTCGCCGCGTGCGGCTCGCGTGGCGAGCCCGCGCCGGCGAAGGTCGCGGTGCCGATCGACGCGCAGCCGACGCTGCTCGACAAGGCGCCGCAGGTGATCGTCGGCGTGATCGACGGCTGGGACGCGACGAACGCCGAGCTTCGACGCTACGAGCGCGACGGCAAGACGTGGCGCGAGGTCGGCGCGCCGATCGCGGCGGTGATCGGCGAGGCGGGCGCGGCGTGGGGCAGCGGCCTGCACCCGGTCGATCGCGCCGGCCCGCTCAAGCGCGAGGGCGACGGCCGCGCGCCCGCCGGCGCGTTCCGGATCGGCCGCGCGTGGTCCTCGCCGCTCGCCGAGTCGTGGCGTTGCGTCGACGATCCGGCGTCGGCGCACTACAACCAGGTGCTCGACAGCGCCGGCGTCGACGCGGACTGGCGGTCGGCGGAGCACATGCGGATCGAGCCGTATCGCCTCGTCGTCGAGCTCGACCACAACCCCGGCGACGCGCCCGGCGGCGGCAGCTGCATCTTCCTGCACGTCTGGGACGGCGCCGACGTCCCGACCGCGGGCTGCACCGCGATGGCCGAGCCCGAGCTCGCCGCGATCATCGCGTGGCTGCGGCCCGGCGCGATCTACGTCCTGCTCCCGCGCCCGGAGCGCGACGCGGTGGCAAGCTCGTGGGGGCTCCCGTGAAGGTCATCTGCTCGCCGCATCCGTGGTCGCCCGCCGACGCGACCACCGTGTTCCTCGCCGGCTCGATCGAGATGGGCGGCGCCGCGCCGTGGCAGGACGAGCTGGTCGCCGCGCTCGCCGACGTCGACGCCACCGCGCTCAACCCGCGCCGGCCCGACTGGGACGCGTCGTGGCGGCAGTCGATCGACGAGCCGCGGTTCAAGGACCAGGTCGAGTGGGAGCTGCGCGGGCTCGAGCACGCGAACCTCGTCGCGATGTACTTCGATCCCGCGACCCGCTCGCCGATCACGCTGCTCGAGCTCGGGCTGGTCGCGCGCTCGGGCCGGCTGATCGTCGCGTGCCCGCCCGGGTTCTGGCGCCGCGGCAACCTCGAGGTCGTGTGCGCGCGCTACGGCGTGCCGCTGCTGCCCGACCTCGCGGCGCTGATCGACGCGATCAGGGCCCGAACGGGAAGGTGAACGTCACGCCCATCCGGGTCTTCGCGAACTTCGCGTTCTTGACCTCGCGCGCGATGCACGTCCCGAGGAGGCGGTCGGGCGTCTCGACGACCGACACCGTCGACGGCCGGCCCGACGGGCTCACCTTGACCTTGATCCGGACGGTGCCGCGCGCGTCGGAGCGCTCGATGCAGCGTTCGATCTTGAACCGCACCTTCGCGATCCCGGCCTTGATGTCGGCGGCGGTCAGCGAGTCGGCGAGGCCGTCGTCGGGATCGCCGTCGCGATCGGGCTCTCGAGAGGTCACCTCCGGCTCGTCAAAGGGCACCGGCGGCTCGGGCGGCGGCTCGGGCGCGACGACCGGCGTCGGCGCGAGCTCGGGCACCACCGCCGGCTCGGGCGGCAGCGGCTCGGGCGCCACGCGCACCACGGTCTCGGTGTCGGTGCCGCGCGGCCGATGCTCGATCGCGTAGGCCACGCCGGCGCCGGCGAGCACGAGCAGCGCGAGCCACAGCGCGTAGCGGCCACCGCGGCCGGCGGGCATGCCGTCGGGCCGGATCGCGGTGCCGGGTGGTGCGTGGTGCGGGTGCTGGACCGTGGCCATCGGGCTAGCTCACCCGATGCCCATCCGCCCGCCGTCGCGCAGCGCCGGCGGCACCAGCGTCGACGGCGCGGACGTCGACACCATCCAGAGCTGGTGCGCCGCGCGCGTGACCCCGATGTGCAGCAGGTGCCTCGCCCACGAGACGTCCGGGTAGCTCGTCGTGTTGACGTCCACCATGACGACGTAGTCGAACTCGAGGCCCTTGACGTTCGTGATGTCGGTGACGTCGACGCCGGGCTGGAAGCTGAACTCGTCGCGCTTGATCCGCCGCAGCGCGGGGACCTCGGCGCGGCGCAGGCCGTCGAAGTACGCGTCGGCCTGCTCGGGGTGCCGCGAGATCACCGCCGCCGACGCGGTGGGCTCGCGCGCCATGAGGTTGCGGAGCGCGTCGCCGAGGAACGCGACCGCCTCGCCGATGTCGCCGAACTCGTGGAGCTCGACAGGCTCGCCCGGCCGCGCGGCCAGCGGCTCGGACTCCGGGTCCGGCGCGAGCTCGGGCCCGAGGATCTCGCGCGCGAGCAGCATCACCTCGGCGGTCGACCGGTAGCTCAGGCGCAGCGGCCGCACCATCGCCGGCTGGCCGGTGTGCTCGAGCAGGTCCGCCCAGGTCGTGAAGCTGTTGTCGAACACCAGGCGCTGCGCGGTGTCGCCGGCGATCGTCACCGAGCGGTGCGACGGATCCTTGTCGGGCGACTCGACGGCCTCGACGAGCACCTTGACCTCGAGCGCGCTGCGATCCTGCGCCTCGTCGATCGCGACGTGGGTGTACGACAGCTCGTTGCCGTCGGGCATCACGAGGCCGCCGCGCTTGAGCTGGCACAGGCGGATCAGGATCGGATCGTCCTCGTCGTCGAGCTTGCCGGCGGGGCTGTCGTCGTCGTCGTCGACCCCGAGGCCGTCGGCGGTCTCGACCGGCCGGCCGTCGTCGTCGACCACCGGCTGCGCCGGCGCCGTGACCTGCTTCTTCACCCACGACACCGTGCGCTCGAGATCCTTGAGCGAGACGTCGGCGACGCCGCCGAACCCGTCGGCGAGCGCGACCGGATCGCTGAGCAGCTCGGCCCAGTCGGTCATGACGTCGTCGGCGCGGAGCTTCCACCGGCGCAGCATGCCCTCGAGCGCGACGCGGGTCGGCACCTCGAGGTCGGGCGCGCGGCGCGTCCACGACAGCATCGCCATGATCCGCGGCACCAGCGCGCGATCCTGGGCCAGCCGCTCCCACTCCGCGAACACCGCGGCGCCGCCGAGCTCGCCCAGCTCCTCGCCGACCATCCGCGTCTGCCTGGCCGCGAGCGCCGCGACCACCTGCAGCATCCGCGGGTGCTTCTTGACGCGCGACACCACCTCGGGCGGGTCGTCGTTGTACTTCACCGTCGAGTCGGGGAGCAGCCGCAGCCGCGTCGACCGCGCCCACGACGTGTACGTCACCACCGGCACGCCGCTGACGCCGAGCGCCGGCAGCACGCCGCCGACGTAGCGCGCGAGCGCCGACGATGGCACGACGAACAGCATCGCGTTCGGCTTGAACCGCCGCGGGTCGGCGAACGCGAGGAACGCGACCCGGTGGAGCGCGACCGTGGTCTTGCCCGAGCCGGCGCCGCCCTGGATCACGACCATCCCGCTGTCGGGCTGCGAGATCAGGTCGAACTGCTCCTTGTCGATCAGCGCCGCGATCTCGGGCAGCGCCTTGTCGGCGCGGATGTTCGGCCCGTGGTGCACGCCGAGGCGTCCGCCCTTGTGTCCCGGCATCGCCACCGGGCGCGCGGCCTTGCCCATGCCGCCGTGCAGGACCGGCGCGAGGGTGCCGACCGCGGCGACCCAGTTCTGCCGCGCGTCCTTGATGAACGTGCCCTGCGGCGTGCCGATCCGGCGGAGCTTGCCCTGCGCGATCGAGACGTTGCGCCGCGCCTCGACGATGCCGTCGACCTTGCGGCCGGCGATCTCCTCCTCGTAGTCGTCGCCCTCCTCGTAGCGGTAGTAGATCCGCGAGATCGGCGCGTTGCGCCAGTCGACGATCTGGACGTTGGAGCTGCGGTCGATGAACCCGCGCTTGCCGACCATCACGTCGCGCGTCTTGCCGCTCTCCTTGAGCCGCATGTGCGCGAAGTACGGCGAGTTGATGTCGGCCGGCAGCGACCGCCCGCCGCCGACCCGGCTGCGCAACGCCGCGAGCCGCGTCATCTGCTCGACCAGCGGCGGCAGATCCTCCGCGCGGGCCTCGCTGATCTGGTCACGCAGCGACAGCAGATCGCGATCGATCTCGTCCGTCCCCACGCTCGGCCGCTCGTCCTCGTCGCCCAGCGCGATCCGCGCCTGGACCTGACCGAACAGACGCTCCTCTTCGGCGATGATCTCCGCGCCGGGGCTGTCCTTGGGGACCTCGTTGGACATTTAGCGAACAGGCATGCTGCCCAAGATCGCGGGCGCGGCGCAAGGCCCTAGGGGCCGCAGCGGTCCGCGGAGAGGTCGTGTTCGGCCGCGACCTGCGTGCAGGCGTACTTCAACTCCGCGGACTGCGTCACGAAGGGCTCGGCCTTTTCGTCGAGGGCGTCGCAGAACACCTGCGTGAGGTCGGAGTCCTTGCGGATGTTGGTGGGGACCTCCATCTCTCGCAGGTTGTCGGCGAACCGCTGACTGAGCTGGATCATGCGGGCGTATCCGCTGACCTGCGCCGCCGGAGCGAACCGGGTGATCTCGGGATCCGTGGTCACCATCTCGTAGATCAGCATCGCCTCCGTGCCGAGGCTGACGAGGTCCTGGAAATAGGCCTCGAACCGCTGCAACGACTTCTTTTCCATGCCCCCGTGGCCGGGGTCGAAGTCGAGGCCAGACAGCGGCTTCACCGCGAGGAACGCCTCGAACGCCTGGTCGCCGGCGATCAGGAGGGTGGCGGCGTACTGCTGGGTCATGTGGAAGTTCGCGACGTACGCGTCGGCCTGCGCGCCGGGGTCGGTGATCTCGTGGATCGCGCTGCCCCCGCCCCAGCGCTGGCGGACCTCCCCGAGCAGCTTCGTCACCTCGCGGACCCCGTCGAACGGCCGCGCGGTCACCTGCACGGACTCGTGGTGGTTGCAGGCGAGCGGCGCCTTCTTGGCGCGCTTCACCTTGGTGAAGCAGAGTCCGTCGGTGGGCGCGGCGCACAGCGCCGCCCACTCGAGCTCGGCGAGCTGGCTCAGGTAGATGAGCTGCTCGTCGTTGGTGGTGGCGGCGTTCAGCTTCGCGCGCAGCTCGTCGACGCTGGCGGGCGCGAGCGGTGGGACCTCGGGCGGAGGCCCGGCGTCGGCCGGCACGACCACGACCGGCGTGGGCGCCGCGTCGATGGGCGTCGGCACGGGCGTCTCGTCGCGTGTGGGCCTGGTCTGCTGGGGCCCGCAGGCGGCGAGCGCGACGATGGTGACGATTGCGTGACGGCTCACGCGACGATTCTGCGCGCGATCTCGCGAATATCCATTGCGCCGGCAGCCAAAATCCCGCTATCGCTAAATCGAAATGGCACGCGCCAAGGCTCTGATCGCCAACGACCCGCTTCGCCGCTGGACGATCGCGGACGCGCTCGACCTCTACAACATCCCGCGCTGGGGCTGCGGGTACTTCGGGATCGATCCGAACGGCAGCATGATCGTCACCCCGCGCGGCGAGGGCGGCGGCAAGATCGACATGCGCGAGCTGATCGACGAGCTGACGGGCCGCGGCATCCAGCTGCCGATCCTGCTCCGGTTCTCGGACGTGCTCCGCGCGCGCATCGAGCTGATCTGTGGCGCGTTCAACACCGCGATCAAGGAGTACGGCTACACCGGCCAGTACCGCGGTGTGTACCCGATCAAGGTCAACCAGAACCGCTCCGTCGTCGAGGAGATCATCGAGTTCGGGCGGCCGTTCCACTTCGGCCTCGAGGCCGGCAGCAAGCCCGAGCTCCTCGCGATCATGGCGATCCACCAGGACGAGGACGCGCTGATCGTCTGCAACGGCTACAAGGACGAGGAGTACGTCGAGACCGCGCTGCTGGTCTCGAAGATGGGCCGCAAGGTCATCCTCGTCGTCGAGAAGCCGTCCGAGATCGATCACATCCACAAGGTGGCCGAGCGGCTGAAGATCCGCCCGATGCTCGGCATCCGCGCGCGGCTGTCGAGCCGAGGCGCCGGCCGGTGGGAGCAGAGCGGCGGCGACTTCTCGAAGTTCGGCCTGAGCGCCGCCGAGATGGTCGAGGCCGTGCACAAGCTCAAGGCGTGGGGCGAGATCGATTGCCTCAAGCTCCTCCACTTCCACCTCGGCTCGCAGATCTCGGCGATCAAGTCGGTCAAGAACGCGCTGCGCGAGGCCGGCCGGCTGTACTGCGAGATCTCGAAGATGGGCGCGACCGGGCTGTCCTACCTCGACTGCGGCGGTGGGCTCGGCGTCGACTACGACGGCTCGCAGACCAACTTCCAGTCGTCGATGAACTACACGGTGCAGGAGTACGCCAACGACGTGGTGTACGGCATCAAGGAGATCTGCGACGAGACGGGCGTCAAGCACCCGATCCTCGTCACCGAGAGCGGCCGCGCGGTGGCCGCGCACCACTCGGTGCTGATCGTGAACATCCTCGGCGTCACCGAGTTCGACTCCAACCTGCCCAAGGACCTCGTCAAGCCGACGCAGCCGCTGGTCGCGAACCTGTGGGAGACGTACCAGGGCACGAGCGCGAAGAACCTGCTCGAGAGCTACCACGACGCGGTCGAGTACAAGGATCAGGTGCTCCAGCTGTTCAACCTGGGCCACCTCTCGCTCGACCACCGCGTGACCGCCGAGAACCTGTTCTGGGCGATCTGCGAGAAGGTCCTGCACCTCGCGCAGGCGATGCCGCACATGCCCGAGGAGCTCGAGGGCCTCGAGAAGGCGCTGAGCGACACGTACTTCTGCAACTTCTCGATGTTCCAGTCGCTGCCCGACGCGTGGGCGGTGGATCAGCTGTTCCCGATCTGCCCGATCCACCGGCTCAACGAGGAGCCGACGCGCCGCGCGACCCTCGCCGACATCACCTGCGACTCCGACGGCAAGCTCGACTCGTTCATCGACCTGCGCGACGTGAAGCACGTGCTCGAGCTGCACCCCAAGAACGGCGACTACTACCTCGGCATCTTCCTGGTCGGCGCGTACCAGGAGATCCTCGGCGACCTGCACAACCTGTTCGGTGACACCAACACCGTCCACGTCGCGCTCGGCCCCGACGGCGAGTACGACGTCAAGGACGTGGTCGCCGGGGACACCGTCGCCGAGGTCCTGAGCTACGTCGACTACTCGCCGAGCGACCTGCTCGGCCGCCTCCGCGCCAACGTCGAGGTCGCGCTCCGCAAGAAGCAGATCACGATCGAGGAGTCGCGCGAGCTGATCAACCGGTTCCGCCAGGGCATGATCGGCTACACGTACCTCGACAAGGAT